>Ga0208694_1000232_pt1 | contig 88360 bp, 61 predicted proteins | sample AD_UKC078_MetaG_FD_184442 | JGI IMG/M metagenome (GOLD analysis project Ga0208694, IMG submission 184442) | Active sludge microbial communities of municipal wastewater-treating anaerobic digesters from USA - AD_UKC078_MetaG (SPAdes) (version 2) | ecosystem: Engineered > Bioreactor > Anaerobic >...
AAACCAGATTAGAAATCCAAAATACTTCGCCCAATGACCGTTCCCGGTGGCTGAGTTTATCGAAGCCACCTCATATCTCCTATGACGGTCACTTCGATAAACTCAGTGACCGTACCCCAGCGCACCGTCCCGTTCCCCTCTTTTACCTTGTACCTTGCTCCTTTTACCTTCTAATTTCAAATATCTATTACCTAAAAAATCAGGGTTTGGGTTTAACTTTTAACTTTTAACTCCTATATATCAGTGTGTCTTGCGTTAATTCCTTCAGTAAGATATAGCAAATCTTCGGCGATATTTGTACACGCATCACCTATTCGCTCCATAAAGTAAAGGATACGGCTTAGATTCAAGTAAGCGGGCATTTCGGCTGCCTTAACATCGTTTTGGAAAAGCTGTTGGTGAATATCGTGATAACTATCATCAATACTATCATCGGAAGCAATAATATTTCGTGCGATATAATTATTTTCGGTATGAAGTGCGTAAACAATGTTGTCAAACATTTTACTTACCATTCCAAACAGACCAATCAATTTTGGTTGATATTTTTTCCAAACAGATTTTGATTCAATGATAATGGGCAAACGCTTGCTGATACTGTTGAGTATATCACCCATTCTCTCAATATCAACAATAATATTTAAAGTTGAAACCATTCTGCGGAGATCCACAGCACGAGGAGTGAGCCGAACAATATCGTTAATTACAGTTTCGCGAATTTTGTTTTCCATAAAATCGATGTTTTTCTCATTTTCGCGAATCTTTTTTAACTCCTCTTGTGTGATGCGTTGTTCAAGGTGTTTGCCTACAAGAGCAAACTGTTCGGTCATAATATCCGTTAAGGTAATAAACTCTTCGGTTAGTATTTTTAATGAATTATCTCTTATCATAACTCTATGTTTTATAGTTGTAAAGTGCTGATAATAATACAATATTATATTGAATTATCCAACTTTACCGATTAAATAATCTTCGGTACGTTTATCTTTAGGATTAGTAAACATTATGCTAGTTTCTTCATATTCAACAAGTTCGCCTAAATACATAAACATTGAATAGTCGGAAATTCGTGAGGCTTGCGACATGTTGTGTGTTACTATAATAATAGTAACCTGATTTTTTAGTTGCACAAGAAGCTCCTCGATTCTAAGAGTGGCAATAGGGTCGAGAGCCGAAGTTGGTTCGTCCATAAGCAAAAGATTGGGCTTAAGAGCCAATGTGCGAGCAATACAAAGTCTTTGCTGTTGTCCGCCCGATAGAAAAGTTCCCTTTTTGTGAAGAACATCGCTTACCTCGTCCCATAATCCCACGTTGCGAAGATTCTCCTCGACAATTCTATCGCGCTCTGCTTTCTTAAGCCTTATGCCTTTGAGTAGGTATCCGGCGATAACATTATCGTAAATACTCATTGTTGGGAAAGGATTAGGACGTTGAAAAACCATTCCTGCCTGAGTACGCACATCAATAAGATTCATTTGAAGTACGTTGCGACCATTTAATATAATATCACCCGTCATTTTAACGCCATCATGCAGTGCATGCATATTATTGATTGCCCTCAGAAGTGTGCTTTTGCCGCAACCTGAAGGTCCCATTATAGCAGTAATGGTATTGCGGGCAATATCGGCGCTTACATCGCGCACAGCGTATTCGTTGGGTGAATAGGAAACGCTTAAATTTTTCAGTTCTAAAACGGGTTCTTGTATGGTTTTCATCTGTTTTTCTATGTTTAAATCGCAATAAAAACTTTGAATTTGTTAAAAAATAGGACTTCTTTTTTTAGCAATTGTTTTTGCCGTAATATTAAAAATTAATACAGCGGCTAATAAAAATAGCGATGCACTCCAAATCATACTTTGCAAATTGGGATCGTTATAAAATTCCCAAATAAGTAGCGAGACAGAGGTGTTTGGCTTGGTTATATCCCACTGGATATACGAACTGCCAAGAATAGTAAGCATAAGTGGCGCCGTTTCGCCCATAACACGCGAAATTGCTAATAGTATTCCTGTAAAAATGCCAGGAAAAGCTGAAGGCAACCAAACCTTGAAAATCATAGCTGAATACGAAGTTCCTAACGAAAGTGCAGCCTCCTTAAGGCTGACAGGCAGCAGGTTAAGGGTCTCTTCGGTTGAACGAATAATTAGCGGAAGCATCATTATGGCTAATGCTACGGCTCCTGCAATGGCTGAAAAAGTACCCATGGGAATAACAACCCACAAATAAGCAATAATACCAATAACTATTGAAGGCGTTCCCTGCAACAGATCACTGAGAAAACGTATGATACCGGCAAAACGTTTGTTTCTGTTCTCGGAGAGATAGACGCCACAAAATATACCTACAGGAATGGCAACTAACGAAGCCATAAGTACGGTAAGAAACAGACCAACTATACCATTGGCAATACCTCCCGGAACACGTTCTCCGACACTATTTGCCATCATAGCCTCTAAGGTTGTGGGCGTAGTCTGAATGAAAAAATCGAGATTTATCTGCTTAATGCCTTTTACAAGAACTGTCCCAATGATAATAACCAACGGCAATGCAATTATGACTGAAAAAACTATGACGAACCATAAAAACAGTTTGTCTTTAATCAACCTTCTTTTATTAAAATCTATCTTCATAAACCTATATTTTTGATTTCGAATTTAACAAAATTAAAATTCCGAAATCCCCTTATCTTGGTTTCATATTTCTTATTAACATTCGTCCTATAGAGTTTGTAATCAGCGTGATAACAAAAAGCAATAGTGCAATAGCAATCAGAACAGCAAGGCGATTATCTGAAGCTTCTCCAAACTGATTAGCAATGATACTTGCCATTGTGTTACCTGTATCTCCTAAACTTAGAGGAATAGTGTTTGTGTTGCCAATAAGCATTGTAACAGCCATAGTTTCGCCTAAAGCGCGCCCTAAAGCCAGAATAAAAGATGATATAACTCCCGGTAGTACGGTTGGAAATACTATTTTGGTCACCATCTCTTTTCGAGTAGCGCCAAGACTGTAAGCCCCCTCTTTCAAATCGACAGGAGTCATTTTAATAAATTGACTACTTAATGAGGCTGCATAAGGGATAATCATTATTGCCAAAACAATTGAAGCGGTTAGAACGCCAAAGCCCTGTTTTGATAATCCAAGATTCATAATCACAGGACGAAGCATATAGAATCCCCAAAGTCCATAAACAATTGACGGAATACCTGCCAGAAGGTCAATCATTGTTTCTAAAACGGAAGCTACTTTTGTGCCCTTAAAGTACTCGCCAGTAAAGATTGACACGGGGATTGAAAAAACAATACAGATAGCAAGTGCAAGAAACGATGTTAGAAGTGTCCCAACAATAAATGCAAGCGCGCCGTAACGCTCTGAGCCGGCAGTATAGTTCCATTCTGATGAAAAAATGAAGCTGAAAAATCCATACTCTTTAAAAGCGGGCATTGCTCCAGTAGTAAGGGAATATATCATTCCTCCTCCTATAATCAAAATAAGAAGCGCCGCTAAAAACAGTGTTATTTTAAAGATTCTGTCCTTCATAAAATCAATTAACAATTAACAATGCTTGCACTGAGCGTAGTATTTCGGCTTTGCTCAATAACCATCGAAGAATGTCGAAGTGAGCAATTAATAATTGAGTTAAAAGTTTGCATAGTTGAAAGTACTTTTTCCTTGTGCCTTTTACCTTTCCCCTCTGCTGATTTAGTTGTTCAAATGTTCAATATCGTAATAAATAACAAAGGGTGTTGCGAGCAGGAATCGTGATTCATACTTAGCATACACCCTTTTGTTGAATATATAAGTAAAGAAAATGAAAAACCGTACTCCTTGTTCTCCTCAGCGGTAATATCCAAATTTGACTGTTAAACAGGCAACTTGATATTTGATTAAAGCCGAAGAATCTCATTCTCTACTATTTAAAAAACTTTAATAGTGGTTTAATTTTCTTTGTTAGTATATACCATTCTGTCAATATTTTTTAGAGCTTGCTCTTTAACAGAAGCTGGAATAGGCGCATAATGAACTTTTTCGGTACTTGCCTGTACTTCATCAGAAAGCATATAACGAAGCAGTGATTTAAGCGCTTCGGCATCAGCTTCAGTGCGTTTTCCGTTATTAAGCTCCTCATATACAATAATCCATGTAAACAGACTAATTGGATAAGCTCCCGGCTCTTGTGAGTTGGTTATCATGCAGCGTGAGTCTTCTGGAATATTGGTGTTTGCTGCAATTGAAATTGAGCTTGATGTTGGAGTAACAAATTCACCATTAGCATTTTGAATGCTTGCAAAGCTAAGCTGTTGGGCAAAAGCATATTCAGAGCCTATATATCCGATACTACCGTCGGTTTGGCTAAGTACGCCGGCAACACCGGGATTTCCTTTAGCTGCGAAGCCTACGGGAAACGAAACTGATTTGTCACCGCCAAATTGTTGTTTCCAATCGCTATTTACTTTGCTTAGATAATCGGTAAAGACGAAAGTTGTACCACTACCGTCTGAACGATAAATAGGGGCAATCTCTTTGTGTGGAAGATTAACGCCCTCGTTTACAGCCTTTAACTGTTCGTCGTCCCAGTATCTTATCTGACCCGCATAGATTTTTGCAACTAAATCACCCGTAAGTTTTAAAGTAGTTACTCCTTGCAGATTATATGCCAATACTACTGCACCCATACATGTAGGGATATGAATTACCGGAGGCATATCTTTCATCTCTTCATCTGTAAGGAAGGCGTCGGTTCCTGCAAAATCGACAATACTCTCTTTTAGACTTTTGATTCCACCCCCGCTACCAATGCCTCCATACGAAACAGTGTTGTTTGTAGCTTCAAAGTACGACTTAAATGTCATTAGGTAAAACGGTTGCGGAAATGTCGCTCCCGCTCCTGAAAGGGTTACTGTACCCTTGTTCTGACAACTTAAAGCAGCAATACTAAAGGCTGCCAACATGATAAAAAACGTGGTTCTCAAATTCATTTTCTTTACTTAATTATTTATTCTTAATTTCTCAATACAAAGTAACCATGACTAAGTTTCATTCCGGTTACGAAATTGTTACGAAATTGTAACAACCTTTGAACTTATAGCTTGACCTCCAAATTAATATATCCTGTAACTTTTGGCCCAGTGGGAGTTGCTTTTGGCGCTGCAACCTGAATGTTTGGAGATACGCGGATATGTTTGTTTGGAGCATACTGAAAACTTAATATCATTACATTTTGATACTGTCCAAAAATCTGATTTCAGCGCTTGCTCTCATAAAAATATTTAATCCACTCCCTATAAGTGTCTTGCGCCGAAAGACAAGTGTCGAGCAGATATTCTCTTACCGAGCCGAACTCTTTTAAACCTCGGTAGTAAAATTGTTTATATTGTTCATCAATAATAAAAGGGATGATATTGTATCGCAGGCATTCCCTGAACATAATTAAACGTCCGACTCTGCCGTTACCGTCTTGAAAGGGGTGAATTTGCTCAAAACGATAATGGTATTCTACAACGGTTTCAAACTCAACGGTGAGCAATTTGCTATACCAATCATTAAGTTTATTCATTTCAGAGTCAACGTTTTGTGGCAGAGTGGTTTTCATACCGCCCACTTCGTTGGCTAACTTTTTCCAATCGCCTAAACGGAACCAAGGTTTGGCGGTATCGGCGGTACCCGATTTTAAAATTCGGTGAAATGTTTTGATTATTGCATTTGATAATGGCTCGTCTATGCTGTCTAACAAGAAGTCGAAGGCAACAAAGTGATTTGATGTTTCAATAATATCATCAACAGGCACTGCTTCCTCCTCCTTGAATCCTATGGTACGGGTTTCGAAAATATATCGAGTCTGCTCCTCGGTAAGCCGACTTCCCTCAATGCGGTTAGAGTTGTAGGCAAGATTTATCTGCGTTTTATGGTATAAGCCCCCTTTGTGTTTCGCCTGTTTTTCTTCTATAAGTCGGTTTTTTAAGTTCATTGACGCAATAATATGGTGGATTCAAATATTAAATGCAATTTTATTTGCAAATTTATGAAAAATATCTGAAGGTTGTAAACTCTATTTCTTCATTTAAACGCCAAGCCCAAGTCGTTGGTTATTATAATAGCCGACATACCTCTTCAAGGCAGATTTTGATAGCAAAACTGTGGACAGATTTTCTACAGCAGCTTTTATTAATATAGGTTGGCAAGAGATATTCAAATCGGGGACTGTTTTTGATATTGCCGTAGGGGTGGGGGCAAAATATGTAGTCTCTGCTTCTTCAACTGCTCCTTTTTATGGTAAAACGAGACACTTTATGGATTTGGGTAAAAAGCCCTATCATTCAGGCTATGCCTTTTTCCCATTTGTAAACATTAACTTTAATTTGGGGTATTGCTTTTATAAGGGGAATAGGTAAAAATATTCTGAAAATCAAGTGGTTAGGTAAGATTTGGCACTCCATTAAATAAAGGAGGTTACACGGAAGCAACCTTTTCTGTCCCTTAAATTTCTAATTTTGTCCCTTACTGAATTGTTGTGTTTGATAATTAGACAGTTATGGGATGTAAAACTTGTCCCTTATTTTATTTAAAATTCTCTTAATTTCTAAACAGTTGTTTTTTATGACAACCAAATAGTTCCATCTTGTACTTGTTAGGAGTTTGGTTTAATCGAAAACCGCAAACTCTCTTCAACAGAAGTAAACTGAAAATCAAGCATTTGTCGAACTTTCTTGTTCGAATACTTCGACTTATTGAAAATAAACATCATATTCGAGAATGAGATAAAAGCCCCTTTACCTATTAGAAACCCAAAGAGTAAAATAAAAGGGTAGGATAGATAGCTCATCCATGGGTAGATACGAATAAATGGCTTTCGCTTTTCAAGAAGTTCTGCCATAATTTCAAACGTTTGCCGGAATGTTATATCTTCGGCATTTGCAATAAAACGCTCGCCGTTCAAATCTGTTTCGAGCATTAGTTTTATCATAATTTTTGCAACATCGCGTGCGTCAACGTATCCGATAATTCCGTTGGTGTAGATTGGTAACCCTTTGCTAACTAAGCTAATAATCTGTCCGCTAACGCCATCAAGCTGGTCGGGACCGAGAATAATCGAGGGACATACAATATTTAGCCTAATACCATGTTCTAAAGCGCGCATAACCTCAATTTCGCCACGGTGTTTGCTAATTGCGTATGCGCCTTGACCTTTATCGCCCTCCCAAGCGCATGTTTCATCAATGGCTTCTCCATTTTTAGCCTTTCCAAGTGCGGCAATTGAGCTGACGTAGCAAATCTCTTTAACGTCGTTTGCTATGCAAGCGTCAACAAGGTTGGCTGTTCCCTGTTGGTTTGTTTGTATAATCTCCTTAGAATTTTTTGGACTGAACGACACCATTGCGCCAGCGTGAAAAACTAACTGTATGTTGCGCGTTGCGTTCAGCATCTGCTCTGCGTTTAGCAAATCGGCTTCAACCCACTCGATTCTGCTAAACTGCTCAATCGGGTTTTCGGCTGAACGTTCAAAAACTTTGTGAATCAGCTTAAAAGACGAGGTTGGACGTTTTGTGGCTCTAACGGAAAATCCTTTGCGTGTGAGCTGTTCAAGCACATTGGCGCCAAGCATACCCGTGCCGCCTGTAACCAAAATAGATATCGGTTGCTCGTCAGAGCTTTTATTGTGAGACATAAAATTTGCGCTACTATTCTAAACTTCAAAGATACAAATTTTTGAAAGTAAGTCGTAAAAGGAGAGGTAAAGGGAAACGGTACAAGTATCACGTCCTGAAATTTTATTTTTCAGGTTGAACTTGATTTTTTTCGCTTTTTATTCAATTGTTATTTATCAACCTGTCAAAATATTCGAAACTTTCAAGTCATGATTTAGTTGATACATAGCTTATTAAATTTTCAAGGAGGGATTTTGAAAAAAATGCTATTATAATTCTTAAAGAAACGATTTTTTTTCTAATTTCGTAGCATGTACAACTAAAAAACAGAATCACAATGAAAAAAATTATCCTTCTTATCATGGCTTTGGTCTCTTTCGCGACACTACAAGCCCAATGGACTGACAATCCAACCAACAACAATTTTGTCGTCAACTGCTCATCTTTTGGAGGCGAGATTTACCTTTCGACAGATAAGGCAAACGGCGATACCTATGTACAATGGTCCTCAAGTGGCAGCAACGGCTACGGTCCCGCCCTGCAACGCCTTACCTTCGATGGCGCTCCGCAATGGGGCATTAACGGCATTCGCATAAACGGACACAATTTTCCCTCTTTTTCACAAGGCTTCGCCATGGCTTCCACCGCTGATAATGCCGTGGTAAGCTGTTTCGCTACCGAAAGTGATCAGACCTTCGCCGTCAAAATCAACGCTGACGGCGCTTTTGCATGGGGTGAGCAAGGCATTCTCCTCTTCGGCGGCAACGGCTTATCTCGCACCGAGTTAGTCGCTGGCGACGACGGAGGCGTGTGGGCTTTGGGCTTCGACTACGAGCAGCACTACCTGCAATATATCAATGCAGACGGCACACTGAACCCCTGCATCACCGTTGCTGTTGAAGGCTACAATGTGATGTACGGAAAGCTTATCCTTGGCATGGACAACGCTGTTTTTCTCACCTATGAACGAGTAGCTGGAGGCGCAGGAATGTACGCCACGAAGGAGATTTATCTTGTAGGATATAACATTGACGGCACACAAATTGGCTCTACGGTGCAACTGATGTCAGCACAAACCTTTCAAATCACCTATCACCACTATGCAGTGTCAGATGGAATGGGGGGCGGCTACGCATACATCTGGCATCCGGGCATTGGTGGCGCGTTTAACACCTACGTCTTCCATTACGACAAATATGGCAACTCTACCATCAGTGACTTGAACGGAACCCCCGTTCACACCACTGATCCGTTAAATTTTTATCTTGACGCATACGGTACCGTTGACCCCATCAGCCATGATCTTATCATCTCCTACAGGCAGACCGATGTCCAATTCCAAAGTCAATCAAGGGTTTATGTTAACCGCATTACACCAGCAGGTGAGAGAATTTGGGGCGAAGGCATTTTAGTGGCTGATAATGTAGGCATTTACTATTCCGACATCAAGGTCGATGCCTTTGAAGATGGTAGCGGCTTTTCGGTGATTTATGCGAGAACCATTGAAACCAATCCCTACTTCTCAACCATTGAAGCTGTCGGTATGGATATGGATGGCAACGTTTTATGGACAAAAACGCTAAGTTCTAGTCCATATAGTCGCAGTATATGTAAAAACAGCACAGGCTTCCACCTCGGACAAAATATCATGGCTTGGGTCAACAGCGCTGACGGCGGTTTGTACGCCCAAAACATTGGCGCTGACGGCACCATGGGTCCCATCGATCCTGTCATCCCCTGCTTCGCACCCGAGAACCTTGAAGGTGAATGTGTTTACGACACGGAAACACAGCAGTATGGTGTACAGGTTAGTTGGACTGCACCCGTGATGCAGCCATTGCACTACAACCTCTATCGTTATGATGTAGTTAACAGGGAAGACATTGTCATAGAAGTGGCAGGTGATGCCACCTCGTATTACGATGAAAGTGGCATTGGCAAGTTCAAATATCAGCTTACAGCTGTACACGAAAACTGCGAGTCCGACTTTGCCCTCACCCCAGACGGTGAGGATTATATCATCGTTGTAGTGACAAGCATCGAAGAAATAGTCAACAACCAGATAATAACCATCGAAAGAATCTACAACATGAGCGGCCAATGCTTCAATCATAACAACTTGGACGAGCTTAGCAATGGCATTTATATCCTCCAAGGAGTGACTGAGGACGGTAGGTTGGTGAGCCGCAAGATTGTAGTTGTCAAATAATACTGAATTATACATATACTATAGTCCAAAAAAGCGATAGCGAAGTTTGGACTATAGTATATCTATAATCGGTATAACCATCATTATTTAATAAAGTCCATACTGCTTTTATTTTATTTAACCGATTGTATATTAGTTGTTTGTTTTGAAGTAAATACAAAACTATGGCAATTGTCAACCCAATGTTATTTAAAATAACTTTTGAAACTCTTTTTTAAATCCATAACTTTGAAAAAATAGATTACAAAAAAGTAGTCTGTTATAAAAATCAATTAAATATATAATTAATCTTTTGCCTTATAGAATAGGCAAGTAAATCATTTTATCATGAAACTTAAAGAAAAAATTGCGATTATTACCGGCGGCGCTGACGGCATTGGAAAAGCGACTGCCATTCGTTTTGCGCAAGAAGGCGCAGTGGTTGTAATCTGGGACCTTAATGAAGAAAAAGGTAACGAAACCGTAAAACTTATTAAAGATGCTGGAGGTAAAGCGACTTTTGCAAAAGTTAACACAGCTGTTTACGCAGAAGTAGAAGCGGCTACAAAACGAGTTGTTGACCAATTTGGAAAATTGGATATTATTATCAACAATGCAGGAATTACCCGAGACAGCACCATTAAGAAAATGACTCCTGAAACCTGGCAACAGGTGATTGATGTTAACCTTACAGGTGTTTTCAACTGTTGTAAATGTGCATCGGATGTAATGGTGGAAAAAGGTTGGGGAAGAATCATCAACGCTTCATCTGTGGTGGCTCTATACGGAAACTTTGGACAAACAAACTATGTAGCAACCAAGTCAGGATTGATTGGAATGACCAAAACCTTGGCTCGTGAGCTCGGTCGTAAAGGTGTAACTGTTAACGCTGTAGCGCCCGGATTTATTGCTACCGAAATGGTTAAAAAAATGCCTGCAGAAGTATTGAAGTCAATGGAAGACAAAGTGCCTTTGAAACGCCTTGGTCAACCTGAAGAGATCGCAGCTGCTTATCTGTTCCTTGCAAGCGACGACGCAGCTTACATCAACGGGACTGTTTTGAGTGTTGACGGTGGTATAACTGTTTAAAACTAAAGTCTATGGCAACATCAGCACAAGTTATTGGAGCATCCATACTCTTTGCGGTTTATGTGGTGTTCGTACTCTACTTTGTTATTAAAGGTGCGCGTGGTACGAAAAATATTAATGATTACGCAGTTGGGAGCTTTACGTTTTCGCCTGTTTTCGTGGCATTGTCATTGGCGGCAGCCATGACAAGTGCTGCTACTTTCGTGATAAATCCCGGGTTGATAGCTACTTACGGTTTAAGCGCCTATATCTCGTATGGATTAGTGTTTCCGTTTGCATCATTAGCATCGTTGGTTATTCTGACAAAAAGTTTCAGGAAATATGGTCAGTCAGTAAATGCGCTAACCTTGTCGAGCTGGGTGGGAAACAGGTATAACAGTAAAGGATACGCACTGTTTATTGCTTTCCTTACAGTTCTGCTGTTGACATTTATTGTGTTGATTTTAGTTGCTTTGGTTAAGGTAGCCGCACAAGCGCTGAATGCCAATCAGATTGTAGTTCTTGCTATTGTGGTTGCCTTTACATTTGGGTATATGATGTTTGGAGGAGCTAATTCCATGGTTTATACCAATGTGATTCAGGCTTCGTTGATGATTTTGGTAGCACTTATTTTACTTGGCTCAGGAATACAATTTTTCAAAGACGGATTTTTAGGTTTCTTTGAAAAGTTAAAGATAATTGACCCACAGCTTGTGAAATTTCCGAATGAGCAAAGTCCGCTCTTCCGTGATTTCTTTGAAATAGTTATTGCACAATTGGTTGTAGGAGCAGCGGTAGTAGCCCAACCACACATCATTACCAAATCTTTGTTACTAAAAAAAGAGAGGGACGTAAATAAATTCTTAGTCGTCTCGGTTATTGTTCAGTTTTTATTCTATTCGGTGGTATTTGTGGGATTGTTTGCCCGCATACTTTTCCCTGATTTAACATTAAATGGAGAGCCTATCAATGTAGATAGTGTTATACCTAATTATGTAATTACTGTTTTTTCAGGTGGATTTGGTTCGTTGTTGGTTGGACTTTTGGTAATTTTGGGACTAATTAGTGCCGGTTTTTCAACTATTGAAGGGCTAATTCAATCGTTAAGCACTACGATAACAACAGACCTTATCAAGCCACTTTTTGGGAAATCGATAAAAAACGAAAACAGCTATATTACCATTAATCGAGTAGTGATAGCCGTAATGGCAGTGGTAGCGTTTCTAATGTCGAGAGAGCAGATTATTAATCCCAATGTGAGCGTAGCTATTTTCGCTCAAAATGGAACATATTCCTATTTCTCGATACTAATTGTACCGTTAGTGTTTGGAATTTTCTTGAAAAACGTGAAGAAGAAGTCAGCGCTTTCAGGCTCAATAACTGCTCTTGTTGTCTATTTTGTTGTCTATTACCTGCTTCCTTATCTTTATAAATCAGGTGCAGCCAGCTTTGGTTTTGCTAATCGTTATTTCGGCGACCAAGTGCAAAATCCGGGTATTGCCGCAGCAATCGCTATAATAGCAGCATTTGTAGTGGGGCTTAGTGTCCATTTTCTTAGCAGAGATAAAGTGAAAGCTTAGTGAAGTATTAAATCTAAAATTCAAATGTACTATGTCAAAATTCAAAGAAATATATAAAAGTAAATTAATCCCATTGGAAAAAATGCCTGATCTGCTCAAAAGTGATACGGATGTAATTGTAGCACAGTGCGCATCCGAACCACAGGGCTGTATGTCGGTATTCCATTTGGCAAAAGAGCGTGTAAGAGATGTAAAAGTATTTTCTGTACTTACTTTGAAACCCTATGAATTTTACATGAAGCCGGAAATGAAAGGACATTTTGAACTTTGCAGCTGGTTTCATGCGCCCGGTTCGCGTAAAGCGATAAAGGAGAAAACGGGAACTGTTACTTATGTGCCGAATATGCTTCATAATGCAGCATCAGACAGGATGAAAGTGCGTCGTCCGCATATGTTTGTGGGCACTTGCACACCGCCCGATGAGAAAGGCTTTGTTTCGCTTTCGTTAGGAATAACGTACGAGAAAGATATCTTAGAAGTTGCAGAAATCACTGTGTTAGAAGTAAACGACAAACTTCCAAGAACATTTGGAGATACTCAGGTGCATGTTTCGCAAGTAGATTATTTTGTAGAATATTCTCAAGATCCGCCTGCAATACCCGAACCTCAGCCTGATGAAGCAGCAATGAAAATAGGGAAATATATCGCCGATTTGATTGAAGACGGCTCGACTATTCAACTCGGAATTGGTGAAATACCCAATGCTGCCGCATTGATGCTGAGAAACAAGAAAGATTTAGGTGTTCATACCGAAATGATGGTGGACAGCATGATGGAACTGTATGATATGGGTGTTATAACCAATCAGAAGAAGAGCTTACATAAGGGAAAATTTATCTGTACGTTTGCCATGGGAAGTGATAAACTATATCAGTGGTTGGATAATAATCCGGTTGTAGAATTCTTACGTGGTTCGTATGTGAATGACCCCTCTGTGGTTCGTCAAAACTCGAAAATGGTTTCCATAAATACATGTATGATGATTGATTTTACCGGTCAGGTAGCGAGTGAAGGCATCGGTACACAGCAATATTCGGGAACCGGAGGACAGAGTGATACCGCTGTTGGAGCTATTGAAGGATTGGATGGAAAAGGGAAATCCATAATCGCCTGCCGTTCAACTGCCAAAGGCGGAACAATCTCTACAATTGTTCCTGTATTGCCCCCGGGAACGGGAGTTACGCTTCATCGCAGCAATACAGATTATGTTGTAACCGAATACGGAAGTGTAAGACTAACAGGTCGCACTGTTCGTGAACGTACCGAACTGCTGATTTCCATTGCTCATCCCGATTTTAGAGAAGAGCTAAGAAAACAAGCAGAAGAGATAGGATATTTATAATACTGATGTAAAGTAAATAATTTAAAAATCGTAATTCGTAATTCGTAATTCATTCGTAATTCAAATATTATGTTACCAATAAAAATAGTTACTACCGGGCTGTATGCACCGGGTGAGCCAATAGGAAATGAAGAATTGAAAAAGTTGGCAGGAATTGAGTTTAATCACGAAAAAACTGAAGGAAAAATCGGAATCAAACAGCGCCACATTGCACATTTCAGAAACTTGAATGAAACTACGGCAGATTTTGTAACCAAATCAGCTGAAGAGGCTTTGAAAAATGGAAGTGTTTCAGCAGATGATATCGGTCTGTTTATAGTGGCAACCGACACGCCTGAATATATTACTCCGGCAACAGCCATTATCCAGCAAGGCAGGATACAGAAAGGAGAAAAATGGAGTATGTCTTTTGATGTTTCAGCATCGTGTGCGAGTTTCACAATGGCTTTTGATGCGGCTTCGCGGATTCTCGCAAACAATCCGAAAATTAAATATGCAATGGTAACCGGAGTCTATAATATGCCCGCATTTATCCGTCCGGGGGATACGTTTTCTTATCCAATTTTTGCCGATGGAGCAGCCTCTTTTATTCTTACAAAAGATGATACAGGAAAATCAGGCTATATCGGTAATCAGATGTTAACCGATGGAACGCAGTTTGACTTTATAGGTATCTATGCAGGCGGTTCCAAAATGCCAGTAACCAAAGAAGTTTTGGAAGAGGGAAAAAACGGTCTTCTAAGTCTAAAACCAATGCCGGGCGACCGAAACGTACGACTTTGGCCCATGGTAGTTGATAAACTTCTAGGTGAGTACAATGCTAAAGCCGATGAGATTGACCACTATATTTTTACACAAATCAATCGCTCGGTGATTATACAAGTAATGGAAGCCATCAATCAACCCGTAGATAAGGCTATGATGATAATGGATAGATACGGTTATACAGGCTCTGGTTGTGTGCCAATGGCAATGCACGAAGGAATTAAATCGGGTAAAATCAAGCGTGGAGACAAAGTGCTCTTTATGGCGTCAGGCGCAGGTCTGTCAGTAGGAAGTAACTTGTTAGTTTATTAGAAGTTATACTCAACGACAAATGTCGAGCATTAGATGCGAATTTAAAAAAATAATAAATTCGTCAACCCCCAAATTACAAGTTGTAACTCGTAATTCGTAATTCGTAACTCGTAAATAAAAAGATATGGTAAATGTAGGAATTGTAGGAACCGGAATTTATATGCCGGAAACAAAAATGACTGCTAAACAGATTTCAGAAGCCACCAAAGGCGTATGGAGTGAAGAGGCAGTAATAGAAAAATTAGGAATTGTAGAAAAAACAGTTGCCGGTCCCGATGATGGCACGCAAGAAATGGGTGTACGTGCTGCGTTGGATTGTTTGAAAAACACAGGTGTCGATCCGATGGAGATAGACCTGATTCTCTGTATTGGTGAAGAGTGGAAAGAGTATCCACTTACCACATCAGGAATTTATATTCAGGAGAAAATCGGAGCTAATAATGCTTGGGCAATTGATATTCAGCAACGTTGCGGAACAACGGTTGCAGCCATGAAAATAGCCAAAGATATGATGATAGCCGACGAAGAGCTGAAAACAATTATGATCGTTGGCGGTTATAGAAACGGCGATTTTATTGATTTTGAGGATAGCGCTGTTTCGTTTATGTTTAATCTGGGCGCCGGTGCCGGTGCGATGATTTTGAAACGCAACTACGGCAAAAATTTAGTTTTAGGCACGCACATCATCACAGATGGAACAATGGCGCGTGATGCAGGTGTGTTTTATGGTGGAACAGAAAACCCGATTACAGCAGAAAATGCTCACTTGGCTTACAAATCGCTGAAAGTTTTCAATGAAAAACATATGAAAGACCGATTAAATGAAGTTTCAATGGATAACTGGTTTCATTGCATTGATAAGGCATTTGAGAAATCGGGGATTCAGAAAAGCGAACTCGGTTTCCTTTGTTGTCTCCATTTTAAGCGCAGTATGTTTGGCTATATGCTGACTGAACTTGGACTGACATGGGAACAAAGCATTTATCTTGAAAATTACGGACACATCGGGCAAATAGACCAAATTTTGTTACTCCATTTAGCACAGGAGCGAAATTTATTGAAACCCGGAACGGTGATTTCTATGATAGCAGCCGGAATTGGGTATGCCTGGGGAGCTAATGTTATCCGATGGGGATAAGAATCGGTCAGACATATAATCGTTGTTTTTAATCAATTGTGTATCATTACTATATGTTAAAACAATAAGAAAAACATATAAAAGTCAACCTTGTTATTTTTAATATGCTTTTTGTTTTCAATTACTAATTATCTAAATTTGTGTTTATAACAAAAATATTAACTATTTAATTTTTGAAATTATGAGAAAAGTATTTTTTATTTTAATTGCAGTAACAACTCTATTTTCTGCTTGTAAAAAAAGTGAGGTAGAAGATGCTTACAATCCGTCAAAAGACGGAATTGTAGGAAACTGGCTGTCGAAAGGCGCTGACGTAGCTCCATTGTTGGCAACATATTTCCAGGTGGACAGTATCACAGCAGACTTCAAAAGTAATAACACTTATGCTGTGGTGTCTTATTCCGGAGGTGTGCCAACAAATTATGTGGGTACTTATGTTCAGACAAAGTCTGGAACAGGAGATATCTGGACAATCAAATTGAACCAATCTACTCCAACGGCTGTAACTAGTGAAGGTATTTTTGAAATTACCAAAGTTGGAGAAGGTTATACCATGAAGTATGAAGTTGTACAAACTGAACCTAACATTGGTGCAACTCCTCCTACAGCAAGTGCAGGCTTTGGAAGTAGTAACGGTGGCGCTTTGGGAAATAGTAACGTTCAGAAATTTGTAAAAAAATAACATTGTGTTATTTATTTGAAAAGGTCAGGAGAAATAAAGGTTTTACCCTGACCTTTTTAATTTTTAATAATACAAGTTATAATTATTTCGAGTTTTTTTAATGACAAAATTTAACAAAATGAAGAAAATATCATTGCTTATTTTTTCAGTTTTTATCTCTTTTTCTATCTTAGCACAATTGCCGACCAATCAGTATTTTACAAAAGAGATACCTGAAAAAGCAAATAAAGAGTTCCAGTTTATTGGTTTCTTTATTAATCAAGCAGTTACATCCAATATTTATCCTGAGAATGACTTCCTAAAAGGTCAGACTGTGGGACGCTTATTTGGTGGAAATACTACTACTACGTCCAACGAGCGAATGAGTGGTTATGTCGAGCAACGCCTTATTCCGTTTTTCATATACAAACCAAATCTTTTCAATGGCAAAGCATTATTAAGAGCAGCATTTGAACTTGACTGGACGTGGGGTGACGTGGCTTACGGCGTAGGAGGTAACTTCGGTGGAGGTTTTTCGGCTGACCAAGTTAACCTGCAAACACAAAACCTGGAAATTGAGCTTAATCCCGCAAAAGGTTATTTTATTAACTTAGGTTTGCAGCGGATTTTTGATACTCCTTACAATCCTTATACTACACTATTTGACAAAATGACGTTGACGGGTTATCGGTTAGCGTACTTTGGAACAGACGGTGTTGGAGTTTCATTTCGCAAAGACTGGGATTTTTCACGAATAAAGGCAGGCTATTATAAGTTATATGAAAACTACGTTCAACTGAATGATGATGTAACACTGATGGAACTGAACGGCGAAAAAGATGTGAGCCGCGCATGGAAAGTTGGAGGCTCAGCATATTATTTACGTGACCGTGGAAACGGTGCAGGCGGTGTCTCTATTCTTGGACAAGGGTTCAATAGTCTTCTGGCAAACCACAACGGGACGTTCCGTTTCAACTATGGTGCATCGCCTTATCGTGCAGACGTGGTATGGTTAGGAACGTTTTTTACCAGAAATGCTGACACCTGGCTTGATCCGTGGACCGCAAGTGGATTCGTGAATGTGAACTTAGGTAAAGCAGATACATTGCAATCGTCAACTGATGAATATATCAAAGCAACAACTATTTTTGGTTATGCAGCGAACGGACGCGTTTCGTATCGTTACGGACAAACTCCAAATGACAATATTACATTAGATGTGCTTTATACATCCGGCGATGCCGACGCATTAGAAGATGGAAAATATAGTGGTGTTATCACAGGAAATCAATGGGGAGCGCCGGGTGCAATTTTTATTAGCTCTGGTTCTTATATACTGATGCCTCACGGCAATGTGGTAAACCGCTTTACACCAGCTGTAATGGATATTTCTAATATGGGATATGGGATGACGTATGCTAATTTAAGCCTATCAAGAGGTTTTATTCCCAACAAGTTAAATGCAAAATTAGGCGCTTCTGTTGGAATGAGTAATGTTCAGCCAGCTGGTGGTGGAATACTTATTGGTACAGAAGTGAATGGAAATATTCAGTACAATTTTGGACCATACATGAGTTTAGAACTACATGGCGCATATCTTATGCTGGGAGATTTCTACGACAGTAAACAAGCTGCCTACGGAAGTCCTGTAAACGGCGGAGTTGATGATCGTCCGGTAAATCCATGGACTGCGTTTTTGGTTTTCAAATGGTTGATGTTCTAAAATAGGGAAAGGAGAAACAAGATATGAAAATGAGATTATTAAGCATAATAATTATGGCTATAGGTTTTGGAGCGTGCACGCCTTACTCTGCACTTAAAGATATTAGCTCTTTTGATGAGCTGGAATATAAATACCCGGTAAAAAAAGTTTATTTACCTGAAAGTGAATTTACTATTGCATATATTGACGAAGGAAAAGGTAATAATACTATCATTCTTATTCATGGCTTGGGTAGCTATCTTCGTGCTTGGGAGAAAAATATAGACGAATTAAGCAAAACTAACCGTGTAATAGCCATAGACCTTCCGGGCTACGGAAAATCAAGCAAGGAACCTCACAGTGGTATGATGACTTTTTATGCAGGAATTGTGAATGAACTTGTTAAAGAATTGAAATTAGATAAAGTGGTTGTTGGCGGTCACTCTATGGGTGGACAAATAGGCATGACAACTTATCTGCAATATCCTCAAATTGTAAAAGGACTTGTGTTAGTGGCTCCTGCCGGTTTTGAGCGTTTTACAAAAGGACAAAAAGAATGGTTCCGTAACGTGATGACTGTTGATGGGGTACGACTTACCACTCCTGAAGCAATTCAAAATAACCTGGCAAGTAACTTTTACCGTGTACCGAAAGATGCTGATTTTATGATTACAGAGCGAATGCAGATGCGCTCAGCAGAAGATTTTATCCCCTATTGTTATGCAGTAGTGCAGTCTGTTCACGGAATGGTGGGTGAGCCTGTGATCGACTATTTGCAAGATATCAAAGTGCCGACACTAATATTTTTCGGAGAAAAAGATAACCTTATCCCGAATCGTTATTTGAATCCGGGACCTACGGTGGATATTGCCAACTATGGAGCATCAAAAATTCCAAATAACAAACTGGTAATGATTCCAAAAACGGGACATTTCTTGATGTTTGAAAAGCCTGAAGTTTTCAACAGAGAGACAATTGATTTTTTAAAAGGGTTGAAATAGTAGAACGGTTGATAATTAGGGTTCACTGAAAAAGTTTACGCTAATTTTGGGTACGGGGGTGCAGGTTGCGTGGTGCGTAGTACAGGGCGGTGCGCTACGGACTTCACTCTTCCGACTTCCAATTGATATCGATAAAAAAGCGTGTTGTTTTTTAACACGCTTTTTTTTGTAACTTTAGAGTCTCGAAAACAACTTAAAATGCGTCCCAAACTTTCGATATTTACCGATTTTGCCAATACACTTTTTCCGCATGAATTAGAGTATCTGATGGCTGTACAGAATTTTTCTAAACCGTTGAATTTGAAGATATTGAAGCTAATATACTTCAATAACACATCAAGTGGAAAACAACGAAAGCCGTTTGATGAGAGTATCGATAAACGCACATATTCCTACCTAAAAAACTGGATAACAGAAACCTTACTCAAAATAGATGTCGATTATTTTTTCGATTGGCTGATTAAGACTGAGAAAAAAATCTTGACTGATGTGATTGTTCCTTCGGATGAAGCGGTGATTTTGAGCAACATAAATAAAATGCACCCTACGAACTATAATTATATCCGATTCTATGAACTTTTACAGTATTACCGTGATTACTTAATGGTACGGAACCGTACAAAATATAATAAGGTGGTAACTGATTTTCTTGAAGTTCATCATGAACAATATTACAAACTTAAAAATCTGAATATTAAGCTCGATGATGTTACGGCAAGAATTGTGAAGAGAATAGAATTCTATCCGGAAGAGAAAGAAAATATCGAAAAATTTCTTTCGGAAATATTTTTTGATGAAACGTTGGATGGATACACGAGATACCGAGCAGTGGTAAGGCTCACCATACATTACTATAACAATAGGGAGTTTGACAAGCAAGCTGTTGTATATCAACACCTTGATAATTTTTTTAAAACGCCTATATTCTACTCGAAACGTATTTTGTCAAACTATTACGCTAATCGTACGATGATGCATTCCAAACTTAATGAACTGGAAGAAGCGGAAAAATACGGTTATCTTTCCATACAAAACAAGAACAGCGATTACCTCTTTTACCTCATAAATTTGTGTGGGGTACTTTTGAAACAGGAAAAGAATAGTGAAGCTTTGGAGTTAATGCGTAAATCTATCCCTGAGTTGAAAAAAACAAATAATAATTATTATAAAATTGGTTTTGCATCATTTTACATACGTACCTTTATTGCCAATAAACAAATTGAAGAAGCTGTATATTACGCTACTCAATATTTTACAACTTACCGAAAAGAGATTTTTGAGCATCGCTGGCATCTCTACTGTACCACTTATCTTTTTGCATTGATTAATGCAGAAAAATACAATAAAGTAGTGTCAGTCTGCAAGCGCTATAATTTTCTGCTTAAAGAAAAACAGCGTATTGATCTGCCTGATTATTTGCCTATTATAGAAAACTATTACTATCTTTCTGAGTATATGGAAGGAAAAATAGATCAAGATAAATTAATTTCATCAATTGTTAAATCTGTAAAACCACTTATGAAAAATAGCTATCGTTCACAGCGGATGCTGGAAATGATTGATGAGCTAGGAGATTTTCTATATGATGAAATGAGAAAGGTAAAGGCGAAATTATTAGAATAAACAAAGAACACCTTAACAAAATATTTCTAAAAGAAATCTCCATTAACATCTTGCCAATGAGGATTTCATATATTTACCATTGTAAAATTTAAAAAAGATTGGACTATTTTAAAATTACAATTGGTATAAGGTATAAGGGAAAGGAACAAGAGGGAAGAAATTCCGTAATTTGAAGTTATTTTTTCAACTTTATGAACTTCGTTTGTTGCCGATTGAATTAACGCAAGCGTAAAGCCATAGGTAACATTAATAAAAATGGGATGCAGTAGTTGTAGTTTATAGTGTTGTAATCTTCGCCTAAGTGAACATTTTTGTAGTAAGACGTTTTTCTTTTTTGGTATAGTCTTTCAGACTGTATAAACCAACCATTTTTGCCTAACTTTTCAGCCAGAAACCATTTTTCCAACAATCTTGCGGAACGTCCGTTGCAATCGGCAAAAGGGTGTATTTGAACCAAAATCAGATGTATCATTGAGGCGTAATAAAAGACTTGGTTTATTGTTAGTTCTTTTGTAATCAGGATTTTAATATCATCAAATAATCTTGATATTTCAGTTTCAACAATCTCTTTATTCGCTCCTGCATATATTTTTTTCCCGTCAGAGAAAACAAAGACATTTTTGTCTCTTATTGCGCCTCTGTATTTCTGTTCTGATAGTATGGTATCTGATAAAATTTTATGGGATTTTAAGAAATTATCTAAATTCAACTTGTGCTCTTCCGCGAAAGTATAAGCAGTTTTTAGATCCTCAATTTCTTTAAAAGATTTGCCTGTGTTATTCATTCCAGAATAGCTATATTTCAAGTAGCTGTCGAAATCGATTATGTTCCCCTCAATCATTGAAGAATATACCGCTGAATTTGAAAAATAGAAATTGAAATTTTCAGTATTTGAGTCAATTGCCTTAATTTTATTGAAGTGTTTAATTAAAGTAATTTTTTGCTTTTCGTTGTATTCGTCAAAATAATTTGGAGCTATAAATTTCAATCTTCCCATTTTTCTATTGTTTTGCAATTAAATTGCTTGTTGGTAAATGCAAAATTTACATTTTTTAATTCATAAAGATACAATTTTCTGAAAGAAAATCATAACATGAGTTTAACAATTACCCAGCCCATGAGAGTATTGGATTTTGTTTTATTTAAATAACACCATGTAAGATTTTTCGTTATGAATTGAACAGATAGTTGTAATAAAATTGATTGTCGTTACATAAGCGGACTGAACAGTCTTGCAAAGGATTCTTTCATTTTCTGTCTCCTCGGACGGTTGTTCCACTCCTCAAGGATGACCTCTTTGCAATAGTGTAAATCGTCAATAAACAGCTGTTTTAGACGGAGTGCAGTCTCTTCTTCATAAATAAATGCATTTGCCTCAAAATGCATATCAAAGCTCCGCTCATCAATATTGGCTGAGCCTACAATCGAAAGAAAATCATCGATTACTATTGCTTTGCTGTGCAGCATGCCGGCTTGGTATTTGAATACGCGGACTCCCGCTTCTAATACACCTCCCAGGAAGCTCGAAGCGCTCAAATCTGTGAAACGTATATCCGATTTTTCAGGAATCATCAGCCATATTTCAGTACCACTTAGTGCAGCCATCTGGATACATCCTTTGACCAACTCACTGGGCATAAAATAGGGTGTATGGATATAGACATACTTTTTTGCTGCCATAATAGCGCTACATATCCCTTGCATAATACTTCTCCAGTCAGTATCAGGACCGGACGCTACCATCTGCATAATATTTTCATCAAACTTGGGTGGATCGGGGAAGTATCTTTCATCACTAATAAGCTCTTTTTTAACAAAATACCAGTCGATCAAAAACAACTTTTGAATACCATGTACTCCGGAGCCTTCTATTCTGACTACCGTGTCGCGCCACTTACCTAACTTGTCGCCGTAAATGTATCTGTCGCCAATGTTAACTCCCCCTGTAAATCCTATTTTTCCGTCAATAACAATCAGCTTTCGGTGGTTTCTGTAATTGACTTTACTTCGTCCCAATCTCAGTCTGAAAGGTAAAAAGGGTTTCACATCCACGCCTGCTTCTCGCAATGTACGCAAATAGTTTCTGGATAGTTTAAGGCTGCCAAAGGAATCATATATCATCCTGACACATACACCCTCTTTGGATTTTTCTATTAACAATTTCCGCAGTTGATTAGATATGGTATCATCTTCGAAAATGAAAAACTCCATATGAACATGATCTTTTGCGTTGCGAATGGCTTCAAACATGGAGTCAAAAATATTTTCTCCTTCTGCATATACATCAATTTTATTGTGCGTATAGGCATCCGCTTCGCTGTTGTTTTTCAGCATTTTGATGAGTTTCAAGAACTTAATTTCTATCTCGCTATTAACTATTTCTTTAATGTCAATCGCTGCGCAAGGTCGCTGACTAATCCGTTGGATACTTTTTTGCGAAATCATTTTCCGCTTGCGGTAATCTTGCCCTATAAGTAAATAGAGAATAAGTCCTAAAAAGGGGACAAAAATAAGTACTATCAACCACGTAATCGATTTTACAGGATTACGATTTTCTAGCAAAATCACTGAAATAGTGGACAATATTAAGTATATGTAAAATATAATTAATATGGTTTCTAAAATATTGTTCATGGCGCTTATTTTATATTAATATTTCTCCAAATTTCAATTAAAAATATTCTTCAGAGGTAGATTCAACTAGCAAATGCAATTTTTTATTTACAAATTTATAGAAAACTTCGAATAGTTTTTGATAATTAAGATTTTTTATTGGGCTATTTCTGCATTGTGACCTACTATTATTCTACTGTTTCGCTCAAGTTTTCGACTAATTGCGTAGGGGTTTACTCCTAATTCTTTTGCTAATTCTTTTGTTTTACTCCTCTTTTTTGTAAGAAGGAAATTACGTATCTTTGTTATTTGGATAGGTGTGACATATATTCAATTTTTTGGATGGTAGCGAATATACCACGTTTATCCATTCGACATAAGGATAAAGAGGGAAATTTTTCCTCTCTATTTAGCGGTGTCTCATAAGTGCCCAACTGCTGTGTTACTTCGATATTCGGGATCAGTCACGTACTTCATGTACGCTCCTTCGCCTTCAATCTCAGTGCCTTGCATTTGGATACTTCTGAGCCACCTTACCACTTTTTTTTTAAATGAGACTTTTGAGACAGCCTCAAAAAATTGCGTTTACTATATGGAATTTACCAGAAAAAAGAGAACATATAATTTAAAACAAATATCAATGAAAAGAACAATTTATTTTCTAGTAGCTTTATTTACAATGGCTTTTGTAGTTAGCTGCAATAAAAATGGTAACGAAAAAATGGATAAAAAAGATTTTATTCAAGCAAGTACGGTGGAACGTGTGACTCAAACTCTTTTGAAATCGCATGGCGATGCCTGTAAATTTAGAGTTGAAAAAGGGATTTCCCAAGTTGCCGACCTTTGGATAGAGACAGACGGCTCGGAGGCTGATTTTGAGGAGTTTTGCAAGACCTGTTTTGTGGCAGATCCCGCCGAGTTAGACAAGCTGTACAACAGATTAGAGCGTAACTTTGAGATTATCAGCGGTAAACTCCATCAGGTAGATGTGCTGTTAAAAGAGCCGGTGCAGATGACCGGAATAGAGAGTTCGCCTGTAGATGTGCTGTTTGCAGGATACGACATATCTGCGCACGTCAGTGAAGATTTTTATAATAATAAAATCGCATTGATTACAGCATTAAACTTTCCGTTCTATTCACTGGAAGAAAAAACCACGCTTGGAGAAAATTGGACACGTAAGCAGTGGGCTTATGCGCGTATGGGCGACCAATATATTTCGCGCATTCCTGCATCAATTATTCAAGAAGCGTCACAAACGCTTTCAGATGCAGATAATTACATCTCAGGTTACAATATTTTTATGGGCAACCTGATAAACGAAGAAGGTAAAACGTTGTTCCCTGCCGGTATGAAGCTGATTACCCACTGGGGATTACGCGATGAACTGAAATCCAACTATGCCGATGCCGAAAACGGATTGGAAAAACAGGAGATGATTTACACCGTAATGAAGCATATCATCGACCAATCTATTCCAAGTCAGGTAATTAATAGCGGAGAATTTATGTGGAACCCGATTTCCAATAAAATCTATCAAAATGGAGAGGAGGCACAGGTAATTCCCGAAGCTAATGTGCGCTATGAAACATTGCTGAAAAACTTTAAGGTAACGAGAGCTTACGATGCCTATTCGTCACATTATCCGAATGCTATATCACGTAATTTCGACCGAACTACGGAAATTCCGGTTGATGATGTGAAAGAACTCTTTACAACGTTGCTCTCTTCTCCGCAGGTAAAAGAGGTGGCAACTATTATCAAAGGCAGATTGGGACGCGACTTGCGACCTTACGATATTTGGTACAATGGCTTTAAAGCTCGCGGTACAATGTCGGAAGAGGAGTTAAATAAAATCACTTCAGCGAAATATCCCACGCCTATGGCACTCGAAAAAGACCTGCCAAATATTTTAGTAAAATTGGGCTGGAAACCCAAAAAAGCCAAAGAGATAGCCGATTTGGTACAAGTCGATCCCTCCGTTGGCGCAGGACACGCTTGGGGTGCGGTAATGCGTGGAGATAAAGCTCGCTTGCGTACCCGCATTGGAGAAAACGGTATGGATTATAAAGGCTACAATATTGCCGTACACGAGTTTGGACATAACGTAGAACAGACAATCACGCTTAACGATGTGGATTACTGGATGTTAAACGGAGTTCCCAATACGGCATTTACCGAAGCGGTGGCGTTTGTGTTCCAAAAACGGGATATGGAGTTACTCGGCTTCGAGGATGCTAACCCCGATGCAGACGCATATTTGGCGTTAGATAATTTCTGGTCATGCTATGAGATAATGGGCGTTGCTCTTGTGGATATTGCTGTCTGGGAGTGGATGTATGCCAATCCTAACGCTACTCCTGCACAGTTGAAAGAAGCCGTTATCAATGAGGCTAAAAGGGTGTGGAACGAGTATTATGCTGGTATTCTCGGTGATAAAGATGAGACGATTTTGGGGATCTATTCACATATGATTGACTATCCGCTCTATTTGTCGAACTATCCGATTGGGCACCTGATTTCATTCCAAGTAGAGCAAGCCATGAAAGGTAAAAATATGGCTGACGAAATGCAACGTATGTACACTCAAGGACGTATCGTTCCGCAACTTTGGATGAAAAATGCTGTGGGTACAGAAATTTCCACTGAGCCATTGCTGAAAGCGGTGGATGAGGCGATAGCAAAAGTAGGAAGTTAAAAACATAAGCTAATAGTCGTGTCCTGTAATTAACAATATTTCCTTAACTCTGCTAACTTTTGTTTGCTATTGTTCATTGCTAATTGATTTGCCATGTTAAGTACAAATTTTTCAGAGACTGAACAATCTAATCAACCATTTAGTACGTCAACCTCAGATTCAAGTTTAACCGAACAGGAACTAAAGGAAATGGTTGCCAACCACCGTAACTTTTTTGCCTCGCATAAAACAAAAGAGCTAGGTTTTAGAATTGAAAATTTACGTAAGTTAAAGGCAACAATTTTTAAATACGAATCGGAAATCAACAAGGCACTTTGGCTGGATTTGCATAAGTCGGCAGAGGAGGCTTATTTGACCGAAATCAGCATTGTACTTGGTGAAATTGATTATCATCTGAAAAATTTGAGTCGATGGGCAAAACCAAAGCGGGTTTCAATGCCTTTAAAACTATTTCCATCTGCAGGAGAAGTCCACTATGAGCCTATGGGCGTGGCACTGATTATTGCGCCGTGGAACTATCCGGTGCACCTTTTACTGAATCCGCTTGTGGGAGCTATCTCTGCGGGGTGTTGTGCAATGCTGAAGCCTGCTCCGTACTCGTCAAACACAGCCAAAGTACTTGAAAAACTAATTGCAGAGACATTTCCAAAAGAGTACGTTAGTGTAATTCAGGGTGGGAGAGAGGTTAATCAAATGGTGCTGAAAGAGCGTTTCGATTTGATTTTCTTTACAGGAAGTCCCTCGTTGGGAAAAGTTGTTATGAAAGCGGCTTCCGCACATCTAACGCCAGTGGTGCTTGAGTTGGGAGGGAAAAGCCCTTGTATAGTCGATAAAAACAGTGATTTAACCGTTGCCGCCCGACGAATAATGTGGGGCAAAACTATTAACGCAGGACAAACTTGCGTAGCGCCGGATTATCTTTTTGTTCACGCTTCGATTAAGGATAAATTGTTGGATAAAATGAAGATGGCTCTGTTAGAGATGTTTGGCGAAAAACCACAAGAGAGTCTCTTTTATCCTCGCATAATCACCGATAAGGCTATGAAACGCCTTGTAGGATTAATGGAAAAAGGGCGAATTTTGCACGGTGGCAAAGTAGATTTGGCAGATAAGTTTATCGAGCCAACCTTGATTGACAACCTAAGTTTAGATGACCCGATTATGCAAGAAGAGATTTTCGGTCCGATACTGCCAATATTCACTTTTGAAAACATAGCCGAGCCGATAAATTATATAAACTCAAACGAAAAGCCGTTGGCGTTATATTTCTTTGGCGCTAAAAAAACTGCCAGAGAAATCCTTTGCAAAACCAGCTCAGGTGGAGGCTGTATCAACGATACGCTTCTGCATATTGGTAATCACAAGCTGCCTTTCGGTGGCGTAGGTAACAGTGGTATGGGGCGTTATCACGGATACCATAGTTTCTTAGCTTTCAGTCATCAACGCTCTATTGTAACATCACGCAACGTATTTGATTTGAAAGTAAAATACGCTCCGTTCAAAGGATTGAAAAAATTGAAGCGGTTTTTGTAGCTATTGTTTTTGGAGAAACGATAGTTATAGTATGAGTCGAAAAATAGAGTTTAATTTTTTATAAAACATAGCAAATGCAAACGATAAGTAAAAACAAAAAACAACGCTCTTTAGGGTTTAAGGTCCTGACTTTAACATCATTACTGGTAACTTTTATTATTATTGCTTTTCTGGGATTTTTCTTTTGGGCAAAATCCAGCACAATTGAGCAATCGGAGTATAATGCTCTATATCAGGCACCTGGAATGCACAACGAGACACAAACAGATAGCGTTTTGGTCGTAGCCACGTACAATATTGGATACCTGTCGGGTATGACCAACAATCTTCCCGTGCGCCCCACACGTGACTTCTATTTAAACAATGAAAAGCGAGTTATGCAAGCGCTAAGCGAATTAGACGCTGATATTATTGGTTTTCAAGAAATTGACTTTGATAGTCATCGCTCGTATCACACCAATCAAGCCGCAATGATATGCGATTCGCTGTTTGGCTATGGTGCTTTTGCTGTTAACTGGGATAAGCGTTATGTGCCTTTCCCTTTTTTGCCTCTCAAAGTGCATTTTGGCAAAATGCTTTCAGGGCAAGCTGTTATGAGCAAATTTCCTATTACTGGACAGCAGGTACACCAATTGGAAAGAGTTAAGAGCAAGCCCTATTTTTACAGAGCACTCTACTTGGACCGTTTGGCACAGGTGGTTACAATAAATCACCCTGTAAAGCCAATAGTTGTTATTAACCTACACGCTGAGGCTTTTGATGCGCAAACTCGCCGCCGACAATTAGATATTGTATATAAGCTGTTTTGGGAGTTAGAAAAGAATTTCTCTGTAATTCTATTGGGCGATTTCAATTCCGACCCCAAAGTTGCAGATGCTGAAATAAGTATCTTTCTGAATGACAGCAGATTGGTTTCATGTGCATTCGATATAAACAACATATCATTGGCACCTAACACATTTCCGTCCGATAATCCCAATGAACGCTTAGATTACATCTTTTTCAACTCCGAGCGTTTCGAGCTAATTGATTCGCGAATTACCACGGAGTTTGGCGATATATCAGACCATTTGCCTTGTGTTGCTACGTTGAAAATCAAATAGGCGGGGGGGCGGGGCTTTTGGTAAAAAGTTTAATCGTATATAAGGCACTTATTATGAGGCATTTCAAAGCAAACTTCACGTATTGTATATTATCTTATCTTTCTTTGAGTAATTTTCTGGTTTGTTTCTAATGGTAATTGTTTTTCTTGAGTAGTTTTTGTTTTTTCTTGGGCTTTTTCTTGGATGTTTCTTGGGTAGTTTCTTGGGCTTTTCTTAGGTAGTTTCCTTGTTTTTTATAAGTTTCTTAGGTAGTAAAACTCTTCTTTATGTTTCGGATGTGGTTTTGGGTTAAAAATACATATTAAGCATGCGTTACTCATTGATAATTACCCATTTACCAGACTTTGTTGGTCCTTCGTGTTTGATAATACCTGCTTGGGTCATTTTTTTGATATGATATTTTATGCCATCGATTGTAATTCCTATGGTTTGAGCTATCTCTCTTTGAGTGATTTCAGGTTTATTTCTAATAGCTTCTAATATTTTTTCTTGGGTAGTTTCCTGAGCTTTTCTTGGGTAGTTTTTTTGGCTTTTCTTGGGTAGTTTTTTGGCTTTTTCTTGGGTAGTTTCTTGGGCTTTTCTTGGGCTTTTATAGTAAATTGCTCTGGGGGTTTCTACTCTAAATCCGTCGTCAAAGTATTTAAGAGAAATATTTTCTATTACTCTAAAGGCGGTTACTAACGATAAATCGAAAATAGCTTCGCCGTTGCCGTTTTCTATTAATTCTTTTTGCACTCGATGTATTCCACGACTAAATCTATTGACGTATCCCATCACTTTCATAGCTTCGGCAATAAATGGGTTGCGATAGTCGCTTACTCTTGGGAAGTTATCGGGTGTTACTTTTCCGTACAGTCCGCCTGGGTTTTGCACTTCAATTTTGTCTTCGTACTCGTAGAATTGGACGGGTGCATTGGTTTCGTAATCGCGGTGCATAATGGCGTTCATCAAAAGCTCACGAGTAGCCCAATAGGGATATTTAGAAAAGGTTTCTTCACGTAATATGCTTACAGGTATGGGGCGTTTTTGTGCGATACTGGTTTCAATAAACGTGTCAATTTTGGGAAGTTCACGACAGAGGTTTCCTGCGAATTTATGCTCATTGAGAATATCGCCGGCGCGATCATTTCCCTCGAAACGAACGTATTGAATATACGAACCGTGTAGATAACGCTCAGGATTCCTTCCAAAAAGCACAATGGCTCCGTTGGTTGGGCAGTTATAGCGTAAATCGAAGAACCCGAGCGATGCAAGTTGCTCCTCAATATTGCGCTTGTCTTCTGCAAGTATATCTTTGGCTACAGCTTTGGGCAGATACTCTTTTTCGATAAGCGTTACGTCTAAATCGTTGATTGTTGTTCCTAAGCAGGGCATGGCATCGAATGTGTGAATATTGGATAAGCGGCGTTCAGTCAGGATTTTCTCTTCCGCTTCTGTTGCCACACTTTTTCTTGGACCAACCCGAACCCATACACGTCCGCGATAGCGTACAGGCGGGAACTCAGAGGGTTGAACTTCGGCTACTAACAAGTCGCCTTCGTCGAAAGTAAATTTTGCAACATTCATAACTGGCTGTGGTAGAATATTGCCGTCCGTGCGGATATTTGATATTTTCAGCAACAGTTTGTCGTTCACTTTTAAACCCGATAATTTTCCGTCATCATGTGCTCCGATAACTAAATAGCCGTTCTTTCCGCTTCCTGAAACATCGTTGGAGAATGCGCAAATAGCTTGGCAAAACTTATCCATGTCGTTGGTGGACGTGGTGCGTTCTATGTGCGAGCTTTCTGTAGTGGAAAGAATGTTTTTTATCATTATTTAATGTCTTATTAAATTGATTCCCAAATCACCCCATCTGTCTATTACCAAAATATCGTTTTGTAATAAAATAGACCGGATAATATGAGACAAAATATCCAATTGCAATTACTGTGGCGAAAATCATAAGAAAGTCTATTCCCATCATTTTAACGGGGTAGGCATCTATAAGGAGCTCGCCTGAAACATTTATTTTTATCAGTTCAAACTGCTGTTGAATCCAGCATATTGTGTATCCGATAGCCATTCCTGCAAGCGCTCCAAACAGTGTAATTAAAAAACCTTCGTACAAAAACACTCGTTTTATTGATTTTACCTCAGCTCCAAGTACCCGAAATGTTTGAGAATCATCTTTTTTGTCGATAATCAACATCATCAACGAGCCGATAATAGTAAACGAAGCGATTAACAGTATAAACGAAAGAATTGCAAATATTATCCATTTTTCGGCTTGCGTGACTTTGTACAGAAACTCGTGTTGCTCTATCCGTGTTTTTACGGTGTAATCGTTGCCAATAGCGGACTTTATCTGTTTTTGAACATCAGCAATATTGTAGTTATTCTCGACTTTTACCTCAAACGAAGTAACCAAGCTGTCAGCCTGAAACAGCTCAGACACATAGGAGTACGGCATTATAACATATTTGGAGTCGATATCGCTTTGTATGGAAAATATTCCTGTTGCGAACATATAGTTTGATACAAATGCGTCGGCTACATTTATCTCGCGTGATGATGTTTTCTTAGGAGCATAAAAATTCATAGCCTGAATAAAATGCAAGCCTAGTCCAATATTATAAGATAGTTCACGACCAACTACGCAAAAATTAGTAGTGTCGTAAGCAGTGAAAATAGCACCATCAATAAGCATTGAATCAACACCACTAACCTCCCACCAATCTTTTTCAACGCCTTTTAATCGCGCAGGGTGAGTACGTTCGTCGTATCTTATCAGAGCATTATCTTCATATATACGGCTAACTTTTTTAACCCCTTCAATGTTCGTCAACAACTCATAAGTCTGATCATAAGCGGGCATTGTTTTACCCACAACACGCTCGACTTTTAAATCGGGATCAAAACTTCCGAAAAGAGTTTTAACAAATCCATCGAAGCCGTTAAAAACTGACAACACAATAACTAAAGCCATTGCTCCAATTGCCACTCCTACAACCGAAATAGTGGTTATTATATTTACTATGTTCTTTCGTTTACGTGAAAAAAAATAGCGTTTGGCAATAAAAAACTCAAATCTCATGGCTTATTTCTTTAGCAAATCGTCAATTTTTTCGATATAGTCTAAGCTATCGTCAATAAAAAAGGTTAATTCGGGTACTATTCGCATCTGTTTACCTATTCGTTTCCCGAGCTCGTAGCGGATTTTTGAGCTATTTTTAGTAACTTTTTCCAGCACAGCTTCTTTGTCTTTGACAGGAAACATACTTAAATAAACCCTTGCTCTACTCAAATCGGGCGTAATGCGAACGGTTGTAACGGTAAACATCACTCCCGAATAAATCTCAGGTCCCATTCGTGAAAAAATCTCGCCCAAATCGCGAGTCAGTAAACTCCTGATTCTTAATATTCTTTGCGATTCCTGATTGTCTGTTCTCATATGGTTGTGATTTTTTGTAGCTATAAATAATCAGCAAATTACTCAATATTTTAATAACCTAGCTTACAAAAATAGAGATAACTTTTTACAATTTTTCTATTACTTAAAAAGAGATTATCTTTAGCTCTCTAATTTAATTCATTGCTTTATGCGAAAGATTGTCATTACCGTATTATCGGTTCTTCTGTTTATATCTGCTGGTTTAGGTATTTACTATTATCATTTTCATGAAACCAAACAGCCATCGGTCTCAATGCCAGTTGTTTATACAACTTTACAATGTTCGGCGGGGTCTGATTTTGGTATCCTAACCAACTTATATCAGCCCTTAAATACTTTTTTAAGTGCGATATCAAACAATAAATTCTTAGACAGTCTGTATAATACAACCGATTTTGTTATTGAAATACATTCTAATACCGATAATAATAAACTCTATCCCGTTCTTTGGTTTTTAAGAGAAGGTTTGGCTGAGCTATTTAGCAAGGAGTTTCCGCAAAATCTGACAGACAAGCAAACGGTTTTTGAAATTATTGACAATGCAAATAACAAGCTATTCTATTATAATGCGCTGAAATACACGGTAATATCAACCAGCGCCGAAGTGTTGGAGAAAATACCGGTTACCTGTTCGCCGAAACAGCAAGATAACACTTTTACTCAAGACAAAAACTCGTACACCATTAATATATCAGGTGATATTTTTTCAAAATTGGATAATATTAAAGATATTTTACCTCCTTTTACCTCGTTTTATATCCCTATCGACACTTTGACAGGGATAGTTAATGCGTATGACAATAAGCTGCTGATACGTTTCAGCACAATTAATAACAGTGAACGCATTAATATATGGAAAAACATATTGCCCTCTAACACCAATTTTACCCAGTACATACCAAAAGGAGTCGTATATTTCGAGGCATACAGTTTCAACAATTTTTCCGATTTGTTTAATCGAATGCAGCAACTGCCGCACAAGAAGTCTGATTTAGAGCAATATACAGCACAATATCAGATTTCTCCCGCCGACACTATGTCTAATTTTATTGACAGTTGGATATGGACTGGTGCAATTGATTATTTAGAAACAGGTGAATATGAGCCAATAGCAGGTATTTGCGTTTCCGACACCATTAAAAGCAATTCGCTGTTAATTGAGAATACCACTAAGGTAGCAGGAGAGAAGCTCTCTGTACACAACACAAAAAAAACTATTAATATCAGACAACTTGTTACAGACAACTATTTTAGGCACATATTTCCATCCACTACAGTTGATTCGGATACTGTTTATGTGCTCTCTTACTCCAATCATATTTGGTTAGCGTTGTCCGTAAAAGCCCTTAGACACGCTTGGGGAGCCTATGTCAGCAACTATACAGTTGATATTGATAATAATTTGATAAACAGTTCATACCATTATTATAGGAATATAAAAAAGTCCAGGGCATCAATATCGGCAACTGATAACAGTCCACAAGCGCTGTTTCTCAGAAATATTTTTCAAGGTGATAGGCAACTTGAACATCTGTTATTTCAGTCAGACTTTTCTATTTCTCCCAGTTCCGGCACATTTATTATATGGTAACGCAATTATCAATTAGCAAGGTAAGTATCCTTCGATAAACTCAACAACCGGGTACGTTATTATACCAAAAAATAACTCTTATTAGGACTATATCAAAAATATAAAGCATTAAATCTTGCATATGTAAAGATTTTTCTTAATTTTGTGTTGTTTCATAATACCGATTGGACAGCTACTATAGTCCAAACAAACGATAGTGAAGTTTGGACTATGTATCTGTAACATTAGTATTTACAATTGTAAAAATTTTAAATTACAATTGGTATAACAGATTATTTTGTCAAACTTTTTTTAATTAAAATTTTTAAATAATATAAACCAATATCATTATGATTAGCTACAAAGAATTAGGATTGGTAAACAGCAGGGAGATGTTTGCCAAAGCAATTGCGGAGAAATATGCAATACCCGCATTCAATTTTAACAACATGGAACAAATGCAGGCTATTATACAAGCTTGTGTTGAAACAAAGTCACCCGTTATTTTGCAAGTCTCGTCAGGGGCGCGCAAATACGCAAATCAAACTTTACTCAGATATATGGCACAAGGCGCTGTTGAGTATGCGAAAGAACTTGGGCACAATATCCCAATTGTATTACATTTAGACCATGGCGACACTTTTGAATTATGTAAAAGCTGTATCGAAATGGGATTCTCTTCGGTTATGATCGACGGCTCACATCTTCCGTATGATGAAAACGTTGCTCTAACACGAGAAGTTGTTGATTATGCTCATAAATACGATGTTACAGTCGAAGGAGAATTAGGAGTCTTGGCGGGAATTGAAGATGATGTTAAAGCAGAGAGCCATACCTACACCAACCCCGACGAAGTCGAGGATTTCGTTAAAAAAACCAAAGTCGATTCTTTGGCAATTTCGATAGGAACGTCACACGGAGCGAATAAGTTTACTCCTGAACAATGTACCCGTAGTGCAGACGGAACTTTAGTGCCACCTCCACTACGTTTTGACATCCTTGAAGAGATAGAGAGAAGGATACCGGGATTCCCTATCGTTTTACACGGTTCATCGTCAGTTCCACAAGATTTAGTTAAAACAATTAACAAATATGGCGGAGCATTGAAAGATGCTATTGGTATTCCAGAGGACCAACTGCGACGCGCAGCGACATCGTCTGTATGTAAGATAAATATCGATTCAGATGGACGTCTGGCAATGACAGCAGCAGTACGCGAAGTTATGGCAACAAAACCTGCCGAGTTCGACCCACGTAAATATTTAGGACCTGCTCGTGAAAGATTAAAAGAACTTTATAAACATAAAATTGTTCATGTCTTAGGTTCTAATAACAAAGGATAGTGATTTCAAAACAAAGGGCTGTCATAAAAATAATGAGAGCCCTTTTTTATATTGCTATATTTTATTCCAAATCTCGAATTTTTAGGGGCAGTGTCCTAAAAAGTGTGCGTTAGGACACTATCAAATATAACAATCCGTGTACGGTCGCTGAGAGAAGTTAAAGTGTACAAGGTAAAAATTGGGAACGTGACGGTGCAATGGAGCACGGTACACTGAGTTTGTCGAAGTGTGACCGTCATAGGCTCCTTTGTGGTGGCTTCGACAAGCTCAGCCACCGTGTACGGTCGCTGAGCGAAGTATTTCGATGGTTGTTGATCGGTGATTGGAAAAATTGCTCTTTGCTCATTGCACACTTCGACATTTCGACTATGCTCAATGCAACGCTTCGCTCAGTGCAAGCATTGCTCATTGTTATCAATAACAACAAATGATTTTACAAAACAAAAAAACCGTTCTTTAACTATTTTAGCATTCGGAAATAGTTTTCTCAATTGCTTGTAATTAAGCAAAATTGTAGAATTTGCAATCTTTAGAGCTTTCTCTTTATCTGGAGTTTTTTTATACCAACCGAGATTGAAGTGTCTGATTAACCATACTTTCAAACTTAGTGGAAGAAACTGAAAAAAGGGAAACAGAAAATGTGGCTCAATAGGAAACCAGCGATTTGGCGTTTGTAAATAAACAATCTTCGATACACGAAGCATCTCATCAGCCATTTTGCGTTGCCTCTCAAAATTCCCAACATGCTCGATTACAGAATTAGAAAAAGCAACGTCAAATGATTTATTCTCAATATCCGATAAATTGCAAGCATCGCCTTTTATGAAATAAATATTTTTTTTAGTAGGCGTTTTTCCACTTATATTAACCAAGTGTATAGTAATGTCGTCAGAATCAAGAAAATTCATCTGCTCCCAATAGTTTTCTGTCCCTCCAATATCAATAATCTTTATGGGTCGAGGTAATTCATCGATTAACTCCAAAAAAAGTTTAAAGCGTCTGCGCCTAAACTTGTTCGCAAGACTGGTTGATTTGTAATTATTTGCAGCATTTTTTAAAATATTGGGCATAGTCTATTTTTATAAAAATATATAAAAAGAGAGAATCTCGATAGTGAGTATAACACTAAAACAAATAATATTTTTAACGTTTACAAAAATAGCAAAAAAGGTATTGCTTTGCACGAAAACATTAAAAGGGATGGTTTTTCAATTTTGCTGTAGAGCCACCCACGGGACTCGAACCCGCGACCTGATCATTACGAATGACCTGCTCTACCGACTGAGCTAAGGTGGCATTTTGTGGTGCAAAAATAGATATTTGTATTTAAAATATGACGCCAAGCTCTCTTTTTTTATACTTGTTTTTATATATTTGAAGCAAAATCTATTGAATGAACAAATTAATTATAGCTAAAGCAACTAATTTGAAATATGGCTTTATTTTTAGAGTCTTACTTATTTCGTTAGTGTGTCTTCTTTTCAATTCAATAAAATTGAAATCGCAAACAATACCAATACCAACAATAGACTCTGTAACAGTAACTTCCTATAATCAGGCGCTTATGGCTTGGCATGTGGCATCTGACGTTAATATAACACGATTTGTAATTTATAGGAAAACCGCTCAGGATTTTGGCTATATTGCTATTGATACGGTTAATGCTTCATCTCCACATACTTATATTGATAATAATGTTGATGTAATCAATGAAAATTGGCTATATACGGTTGCTTCAATGAGTTCTACAGATAGTCTGTCGGGAATGTCTTTGCCTCACTCATTTATTACATTCGATTTCGGAGCCTTCCATTTATGTCAATCGGAGCTCGATTTATCATGGAGTAGCTACGTGGGAGCGACAAATGTTAGATACTCAACTATTTGTATATCAAACGGTACAGACATCGACAATGGTGACCATGGAAACAGCAATTATGGTTCAACATCTGTTATCAGAGGGGAATCGCATTTAATAGCAGTTCGTGCTACGTGGGATAAAGGAAGCTCAACCTCTGCATTTCGCCCCTATACAGCTGACACTATCAATATTTCAAAAAATTCGTCTATTTCTGTAATCGACAATTCGGGCAAAGCGTTTAACATTGAGGTTAAAAACGGTGTCTATCGTGATACTGACTCTGCTGTTCTTTATACTTACAAAAACAGTATGAACAATCTGCAAAGTCGGATTTCTGTTATACCCGATTTATCGGGCACAGCTAAATTTACGGTAAATTCAACAAAAAATATATATTTTTTCAAACCTGCTGTTATTGATATTTGTGGAACCGAGTACGACAATAGTTTAGCGGTTGAGTCTATCCTTTTGAAGCATTCTGAAGTTGGCGATGATATTTTATTACAGTGGAATAGCGTTAATTCTGTTTCAGAGCTTGATTATAAGCTGTTTAAAGACGACGGGCAAGTAGAACTAATAGAGAGTTTTACGTCTGGAGGATCTTATACGTACAAGATAGAATCAGACGCAGGAGGAGCAGAAAAAATATGCTTTTATATTAACGCAACAAACGACACCCTTTCAATATTAAGTAATGTTATTTGTATTACACTTTACGATGATCTGTTATGGCCCAACGCATTTGTCCCCGACGGTGACGGGGTTGACGATACCTTCGGTCCCGTAGTGGTTCGCTTTTATCCTGAAACATTTACAATGACAATTTACAACAAACAAGGGGTCACTCTTTTTATTACCAATAGCGTTAATAGAAAGTGGAATGGTATATATAATGGAACCCTTGTGCCTAAAGGAGCTTATATTTGGCAAGCTGAATACACCATTTCGGGTCGAAATGTGAAAAAACACGGAATTGTTAATGTAATCTATTGAGTTAAAAGTTAAAGTTTATAAAGCGACGCACTGAGCGTAGCATTTCGGCAGGCTCAATAACCACCGAAGTGTTAAAAGTAGAGAGGCTGTCTCAAACGTATAATCAATTACCTAAAAACTTTGGGTTTGGTTTCAAAAACATAACAAGTGTTGCGGCGCAGCCGCAACACTTGTTATTAAAGGCTTCTTACCACTTATTAGTTTTTAATCAGTTTCCGTGTTATGTTCTCATTACCGTTTTCAATTTTCACAGTATAAATTCCATTTGGCAATGCGCTGATGTCAATTTGTTTGTTGATATTCAATTGGTTGAGTACTTCTCTTCCGCTTATATCAAAAATGGTAACGTTCACATTTTCAACGCCTTTTAAATAAAGGAGACTGTTTGCAGGATTCGGATAAATAATAACGGACTGTTCGTTTATGGTTACAATTCCTGTTGTTAACCCTACAGTAACACTCTTAAACTTTGTGTTTACAATAAAATCGAATGTTACAACTTGGTCTTGTGTAGTTGAGTAAGGAATTTTTATAATGTCAACATTATTCTCAGGAGAATAAGCAGTTGCGAGTCCAAAAGCATAGTTGGTTTCGGAAATATTTTTTGCCAAGAGTGCACCTTCAACAAAGATTTCAGGCTCTCCGAGTACAGAAAAGTTTTCATTTACGAAAACATTTAAGCCAAATAGTTCGCCCGTAGAAGTCAAAACAATTTCTCCATTCTGAACGCTTACGCTAATATCTGCATTTGAAGCTGTACCCATTTTTTTTGTGTTTTCAACTGGAAACTCTGTAATTAATCCAACCGTATATTTCAGTATTTCAGAAGCATCGTTAGCAGTAACTCCATCAACACCGTCCACATTGGCGGTTACAATACGCCAATTTTCCCAAGGTAGTGGGTCAATTGTCGGAAGTGGGTCTAAACCAACGCTATACTGGATTGCTAAAGCGGCATCGTAAGCCTGCACGTGGTCGTTAGCGTCAATATCTCCGTATTTGTAGGTTGCTGTAATTGTGCCATTGGTTGCATTTACCGCTTCCGTGTTGTAAAGTGCATTTGTAATTGTTGGGGTTGTAGCTCCTGAATCAATTACCTTAAATTGCAGTTTTATTATAGCTCCCTCACCAACCATTGGTGTTTGCCTTGCCCAAGCGATAGAGAGTTTTCCTGTGGTTGGGTTAAGTTGTAAACTGCCACCCTCTGCTAATGTACCAGTTAGGGTATTGCTTAAATATTCAAGTTTGGTATTATCGTAGTTAAAATCAAATTGATAAGCAATTATGTTGTCGCTAGATTCTAACTCACTTGTTAAAATTGGAATTTCAATTGTTCTGCCGACTTTTGCAGTTTGATTGTCAAAAGAAATCGTAAAATTATCGACTTTTACCCAAACAATATTTGATTGGTCTTCAATTGTTTCAACTGGAAACTCAGACAGAATATTTCCATTTGTTTGTGAAATTACCAAATTACCAGCTCGATAAAACAAAATTTTAGTATCATCTGGACTAAATGTTGGATGCCAAATTCCGTTACTTGCACCAGAAGAAGGAATAACTTGTTGTCCATTTGAACCATCACTATTTGCAATATATAAACTTAAAGGAGTTGTTAAGCCTGTATATGAACAATATATTATTTTTGTTCCATCATTTGAAAAGTTTGGACAATAATAACTTTCATTTGCATCCGGTGTTAATTGAACCCTATTAGTTCCGTCTACGTTTATTAAAAACATATTCCAAGGGTAAGCATACCAATCAGTTGCTAATTCAATAAATAATACCTTTGAATTATCTGCTGAATACCTTGCGATTCCTTGTGGAGGATAATCATTATTATTTGAAATATTAGTTGAAGTAAAAGTTGTTAAATCAAGTTCAAATACATCACCATCTCTGTCGAACGCTTGATATGTAGAATAGATAACTTTTTGCTTGTCAGAGCTTAAATCAATTTGACCGCGTAAATTTAATGTTGCACTGTCTGGATATGCCCATAAAATTGATTCATTTGTACCATCAATATTAGATTTACAAAGTAACGTTTGTCCACCGTGTGTAATATCAAAATATTCTCTTTTTAAATAAAACATTTCACCGTCAGAAGTTATATTTACACCTGAACGATGCCAAGTATCATCAAATATTTGAACCTTATCAGTTCCATCGGGATTTATGCTAAAAATCGTATAATAATTTGAAACCGACTTTGCAACATAAAAAATCTTTTCTTGTGCATTCATTGTAAAGCCCAAGCACACAAGGGCTACCATTGTTAAGATTTTTACTTTCATAAGACATTAATTTTTTAATGCCTACAAACCCAAAACTCGGCGGTTATATTATTTTATTTGTGCAGAAAAAAGCGTGGGTTTTCAACTTATCCGTCTTGGAGGTACTGGCATACCCGATTTGCAAATAAGTTTAGCCCACGCCGTAGCGTGAGCGTCCACTGTTTAATCTTGCAAACCTTTAGAAAAGTGCCAGTTTTTCAAGCCAAGAATAAAAGCTTCCGCTTTTTCAATATGTTAATCTTCTTTAGGTTATATCATTCAATCAAATTTTTATGTGAATAACCAACCTCAAATATATCAATTCTTTTTTAAAATAGACTCAAACTGTGGTATATTTTTCTGTTTTAAGATTAGAATTGGTATAATATAGGACTTTTTTGTTAAATGAGACTTTTGAGACAGCCTCAACCTTACCAGTAGGGTGGCACACTTTTACCTTGTACCTATCTTTCCTGACTTGTACACCTCTTGAAACTTTGTTTATACTGAGTCTAACAATCAGTTGGTTATGTTGAAAAACGTTCAAATTACCGCACTAAAAATGATAGTCAAGTAATAGTCCTGTTTTTAAAAAACTATTGTTGTATCTTCGTGTTACTTTGGGAACAACTGTATAAATCCCGAAGGGATGACACGATTGTAGAAATAAAATGAATAAGGAAATAATGAACCCTGAAGGGGTGAAATATCATCATGTCTGGTACATTTTCACAAATTTATATCCAATATGTTTTTGCTGTAAAAGGGAATGAAACCCTTTTTAATGAAAAATATTTATTTGAATAGACAGATAAATTATGTCACCCCTTCGGGGTTTTATTGCCCTTTGTCTTCGTTGGGCTATAATCATTTCACCCCTTCGGGGTTGGATTACTCTTTGTTATTATTGGGCTATATTATTTTACCGCAATAATACCGATTGGACAGCTACTATAGTCCAAACTTCGCTATCGCTCTTTTGGACTATGTGTCTGTAACATCGGTATTTACCATTGTAAAATTTTAAAAAGATTGGACTATTTTAAAATTACAATTGGTATAAAAATACAAGTCAGGAGCATACAACCTCACCCGTAGGGTGGCACACTTTTACCTTTTACCTTGTACCTTCTGACTTCTAATTTCTAACTTTAAAAGAAAGCCTTAATCATCACTGTACCCGTGTGAATAGTTTTTATTTGTGGAGATGTGCGCCCGTGATATTGTAAAGTTAACTGAAAATGTTTAGAAAGATTAATAATAGAACCCAACTGCCAAGTCAAGTTTTTTCCAATCTGGTAACCCTCTAAAAGCTCAAAGTTTGTTGGGTCATCGGCATTGCCCGAAAAATTATTGTGAACATAACCTATCGAGACATTAGAACTACCCTTCTGCGCTTTTGCATACTGAAATGACAACGTAAAACTGTGAGCCTCAACACTATTCAAACTTAAATCGTTGTTTTTATCGGCATATTTATATTTTATCTCATAGCGGGTTGCAATATTGGGATTAATTTCGAGTTTAACCTCATCGCTTAAAGTGCCAATAGTGTAATCTTTAAAGGAGAATGCCTGTGAATTGTACTCCGACTTTTGCATGGCGGCTTCATTTAAAACAGTAAAAAATTGTAAGAAATTGACGCGCAACACAACCGATTGATTCTCACTTGTTCGTGTTTCAAATCCGTTGGCAAGCATTTGCTTGTTCTGTGTTTTACTAATTATATAATCAGCTCCCCACCGCGCATTTGAACGACCGTAACTAAGTGTATTTCTTCCTGATAGCTGATTCGACAACATTACAGAATCGGAATTGGGTACAAAAAATGGATTTCCGTAGGATAAGAATCTGTTGTCAATGGTTTTATGATTTACCTGAAAATTTGTTTGGTTAGATAGCTTTGCAATAATCTTAACCAACTTTTTATCGCTATTTTGCCATCTATTAAGGTTTATGTTGATATTGCCACGATAGCGACAGTAATATGCGTTCATATAGCTATCGGTTGGGATAAAGTAGCGGATATAGTCGGCTTCGGCGGCTATCGGGGCAATCTCGAATTCAGATAACTCTTTAATTCCGTTATTATTAAGGTCACGCCAGATATGCGTACCCTCGCCAGGCACTGTTTTCATATAGGCATACTCCTTTTTTGATTCCAATCCCGAACCAATTTCATAAAAATTTGATAACGATATTGCTCTCTTTGCCAAAGAGATACGATTGGTAATTCTACCTCCCAAAGTGTTTTCTGGTTTAATATCAGTCCAATAGTCAGGATTTTTAGGCTCAATATTTTTAAAGTTTGCCATAAGCTCCCAACTGTGTGTAGGAGAGATATTTAAAACGCATCCCGATTGTATATATTTTGCTTTTGTAAGCTCTTCGAAATTGCTGTTATAACATTTTTCATCGTTTCTAATTCCACCTGATATATTCATTTTAAACAAGTTGGTTCCTTTGGTTTCCGAAAACAACGCAGCATCATAAAACCTAAATGATGATTGGTCTAACGCTAATTTGTTTACTGTTCTACGATTCTCCTCTGCTCGCAACTTAACCCCGTACAGGATTTTTTTTATAAGATAACCAGTTTTAATATCAGCTTTAGCGAACCTGTTGTAAATAGAATCACTCTCTGAATTGACTAACGACAAATTAGAAACTACAACAATTTTATTTGAGTCGATATTAGTAAGCAGGCTATTTTTAATTCCTTTGTAAATATTTTCACGAGCTAATGCCTCAGCGATATACTCAACCGTTCCAATTTTTTTATTTTTCCACCGTGTGCTAAATGTAGCAAAGTGTTCATTTGCACGGTTTGTAGCAGTTTCGATATTCCAATCACGCTCGAATTCAGTAGTTCGATAGCGTTCAAAAGTCTCGAAATACTTATGTACAAACTGATATTCGCCCTTGCTTAACCATCGAGAGCTGTCTGTTCCAAACTCGATACCCGACACAAACGCAACTCCGTGATTATCATGACTATCTTTTTTTGAAAAAGTATTAATGTCTGAATGAGAATAAGTTATGTTTGAATAAATTTTTGCGCTCTTTTTAAATTTATGTTCAGCTTTTAGTGCAATATTCTGTTTGCTTTTGGGTGTAACAAGCAGTGTTATAGGCTCGTAGTCGCCTTGTTTAACACCGTTTTCAGGAGCAACCCATTTGTAAACCTTTCCGTTAATGTATCCGGTTACTGAAACGTAATTGCCGTTCCCTACACCAACATACGAAAACCCAACCCTATAACGTGCACTGTCCCTATTAACCGAATATCGATATATTTGATAGTCAACCCCTTGATATGAAGTGTCTTGAAGCGCATACTGAACGCTTTCTGGATTGTATTCCTCTTCGTGTACATTAATCACAAAAGCTGAATCGACGTTGTCGCCTATTTCGGAGAGAAGAGTTCGCCATTCGTCCTTTAAGTCAACATCATAAGTCTGGTTTTTTGCGTCACTCTCCGACATCACAGCTACGGAAAAGAGCGTGCGCTTGCTCTCCCATTTACTTACTTGAGCAGCAACAAAACGGGCATAGGTTCTATCGCTATATTCAAACTCAACGGTTATCCTCGATTGCCTACTTATAGGGCAACGTGGAGTGAACATTATTTCCGCAGCATTATAATCAATAACATAGTCGCCGTTCTCTCCACGCTCCAACAAAACGCCATTGATAAAAACTCTTTCCGATGCTGCAATTACAATAATAAAACGTTCGTTGTTTGCTCCATATAACTTGTATGGTCCTTGATTGCCCTCAATTGAAACTAATGTCTGACGATGATATTTCCCTTTACTAATCGATGCTGACGATAATCCGCTGTAAATAAACTTGGTACTATCATTTTTTTGTGGTTTGACTTCAAACAAAAAACCTTGTTGCTTTTTATCGACTTTCAAAAAACGGTTTTCACGTATAGAGAGCTGATAATCACCTAATGTTGCGCTAATTTTATTGTTGTATATCTGAATAAACACTTTGTCGAAATCGCTTAACTGCGCAGTGTTACCTTCGGGCTGAATAGGAATATTGGCATCAGTTAACGAAGCCGCTAACCACAAATTGGGCGCAATTTTTCCTGACATTTGCAGGTTAAGTCCGCCAGTAAGCGACATATCGCGGTTATTTCCAACTGAAATACCTCTGCTTACGCTTCCACTTTTGTCAAGCTGGGTGTAAGTTGACTGAATATCAGTTGGTTGTTTGCTGTCAAACTGAAATTGGTAAGCGCTTCGAGTTGAAATTACTTCGGGTGGATCCATTACAAAATAGGGTTTTGAAATCTCTTTAGGCAAAACCCTATAACAAATTCTTATGGGTTTGTTTGGGTCTAATCCACTAATATTTAGTTGCTTGGTTTCTGACGAGAAAGAAAAATGCGAATCAGATAAAATTTTATCGTTCTGATATATAATAAATGAATTGGGAACAACAGTCGCTGTATCAAACGAATAGCTTTGAGAAGCGGGCAGTTCTATACACCTTAAATTTGATAAACTTTGTGCCGTCAAGCCTGTGACAATCAACAGCTTTAAAGCTATGAATAACAATAAGGTATATCTCTGTGCAAGCATCCGACAAGTTTATATATGGCAAATATAATTAATTGAGTTAAAAAGTAAAGTCATTTAAGTATGCTAATGGTCACTTCGACTCCGCTCAGTGACCGTGATACGTTGGCTGAGTTTATGTTTCGACATACTCAACAACCGTCGAAGCCACCATAAGCGTCCTGTGACGGTCACACTTCGACAAGCTCAGTGCACCGCTTCGATAAACTCAGTGACCGTGGCACGGTGGCTGAGCTTGTCGAAGCCACCTCAAGTGTCCTATGACGGTATCTTCGATGGTTATTGAGCTTGCCGAAATGCAAGCTCAGTGACCGTGATACGTTGGCTGAGCTTGTCGAAGCCAACATCATAGGCTACTTATGCTAAATAGTCACATCGCGCCGACATGCTCAGACCGTTAATTGTTCATTATTCACTTCGACATTTCGATGGTTGTTGAGCGTAGTCGAAACACTACGCTCAATACAACGCTTTGCTCAGTGCAAGCATTGCTAATTGCACATTGTTCACTTCGACTTCGCTCAGTGCAAGCATTGCTAATTGCTTTATATTCCGTTTCATTCCCGAATTTCAACACTTGGGAAAGACCGTAATGGATATAACGCCATTTTAATGTTTTTTTGTATCTCATTAATAGCAAGAAAATATAATGGAGACTATGAAGAATATTAAACAACTACTACTTTTGGGATTTATTTTTGTACTTATCAGCGGTTGCGGTAACAGTAAGCTCGAAAACGACGCTATAGTACGAAAGGTTAAAGTTGCATCTATTGAAAAAGCATCGGATATAGAGACGAAAGTTTTTTCCGGCATAATCAAGGAGTCACGTGCCGTAAACCTCTCATTTAGAGTTGCTGGACCAATAAAAGCAATTTATGTAAAACAAGGCGACTTTGTTAAACAAGGGGCGCTGGTTGCCGAAATGGATCCTCGTGACTACCAACTGCAACTATCGGTGGCTCAAGCCGAGTACAATAAGGTTACTACCGAAACAAGTCGGGTTATTGAACTGTACAAACAAAATGCGGTTACCGAGACTGACTATCAAAAAGTTGTAGCCGGAGAAAAAATGATTACTGCACAACTAAATCGTGCAAAGGATCAGTTAAACGACACTAAGCTCTACGCACCCTTTTCGGGATATATACAAACTGTAAATTTCCAAAAGGGCGAAATTGTAAACATTGGAATGCCCATTGCCGACCTGTTGGATGTAAACTCTTATCAAGTAGAGGTCGATATCCCATCTAAACTCTTTGTTGAGCGAGATAAAATCAAAAAAGTTACTTGCAAATTGAATATTGATGACGCTTCAGAAATACCCTTACAACTGCTTAATTATCAAGCAAAAGCCAATAGCAGTTTACTGTACAGAATGTACTACGGTTTAAGTCCACAATCTGACAAAAGAGTATTTCCCGGTATGGAGGTAGCCGTAACAATGGAATACAAACGCACCGACAACAACGACTTAGTAATACCGTTAAGCGCAATATTTTACGATAATGAAAAACCTAGTATATGGATTATTGATAAGTCAGATTCTATTGTAAACAAACACACTATTGAAATTGGAGAGTTATATGGAAATGGCAAGGTTAGTATTAAATCAGGGCTAAATGGCGATGAAACTTTAGTTGTATCAGGAGTTAATTCACTGAACGACAAAGAGAAAGTAGAAATTATAGAGCCTGTTAGCAATACAAATATCGGAGGATTATTATAATGCACATTTCGGAACTTGTATTCAGAAAAAAGAACATTTTTTATTTTCTGATAGTAGCGTTGTTTATTGCTGGTTTGTACTCATATCGCTATATCAGCAAGTTAGAAGATCCTGAAATTGTAGTCATGATTGCCAAGGTCGTGACCGTATATCCTGGTGCATCGGCGCATGAAGTAGAAATGCAGGTAACATCTGTATTAGAAGATGCTATAAGTGAATTGGCTGATATTGAAAGCATAAAATCGCACTCATCGGCAAATGTCTCAATGATTGATGTTGAGCTAAAAATGACCGTTCCACAAGAGGAGATTGAGCAGCGTTGGGAGTTTTTGAGACGTAAACTTAAAAACGCAACACTTAAACTTCCACAAGGAGCACAGGAACCAATGGTTATTGACGACATAGGCGATGTTTACGGTATGTTTTACGCCATGACTTCGGACGGTTATTCACTTTCAGAAATGTCGGATTACGCACAATATATCAAACGCAACCTACTGCAAGTTGAAGGAGTGCGCAAGGTTGCAATTTACGGCGAGCAAAACGAGGTAGTTGAAATAGTATTGTCGCAGGAAAAAATGGCACAAATGGGGATTTTGCCATTACAGCTAATAACGACCATAAACGATTATAATTCACCGCTTTATGCAGGAATGCTTATCACTGGAGACGATCAATTGCGCGTAAAAGTTAGCGGAAAAACAAACAGTATCGCCGACTTAGAGAACATCGTAATTACAGGATTTAACCAAGATGTGTTTAAACTCTCTGATTTCGCCGAAATTGTACGCACCTACCCCGATCCGATGAAAAACACGCTACACCTAAATAACCAACAAGCCATTGGTATCTCTATATCAATGGAATCGGGCTACAATATAGTTGATTTGGGCGAACGTGTTGATAAATGCATGTCGGAGCTACATGCTCAAATGCCTGTGGGCTACAATTTTGAAAAAATATTTTTCCAACCCGATGTAGTCCGAGAAGCGATAAATGGCTTTATGATAAACCTTATAATGTCAGTGGCTACTGTTGTTTTGATACTGATGATAACCATGGGTTTACGAAGTGGCTTAATTATTGGTGGAGGGCTTGCTCTCACCGTATTAGCAACTTTTCCATTCCTTTTTGTCATAGGTGGGACATTGCAACGTATCTCGCTTGGCGCATTTATAGTCGCAATGGGAATGTTGGTTGATAACGCAATAGTAGTTATTGACGGAATATTAGTCAGAATGCAACAGGGCAGACGCAGTAAAAGCACATTTACGATTCCTGCAAAACGTACAGCTTGGCCCCTTTTAGGTGCGACACTAATTGCAGTTTTTGCATTTTTACCAGCTGTACTGTCAAAGGATACCGCAGGAACCTATGTTAACGATTTGTTTGTTGTGCTGTGTATATCATTACTACTTAGTTGGGTGTTTGCTCTAACTCAAGTGCCACTATTTTCAGCTATTTTCCTTAAAATTCCCAAGAAAAAGCAAAACAGAGACCCTTTTGATAGTTCATTATATAGATGGTTAAGGAAAACTGTAACATTCTTTCTACATCATAAGTTTGCCACATTGACGATATCATTACTACTACTTTTAGTGGCTGCATACAATATCAAAAATGTAAAGAAAACGTTTTTCCCCGACTTCAACTATAGTCAGGCTTACATCGAATATAAGTTGCCCTACGGAACAACTGCAAACAGAATGCATAAAGATTTACACGAAATAACAGAGCACTTTTTAAAATACGACGAAGTTGTACTGATTACCACAAGTCAAGGAATGACTCCCACTCGATACTGTTTAGTGCGTCCAATAGGCGATGTTGCCGACAATTACGGCGAAGTACTAATCAATTTCGAGGACTATGAAACTCTTAACCGAATGAAACCCATTTTCGAAGAGTATCTGAGTAGCAATTATCCCGATGCAAATATTCGTTTTAGAAAATATAATCTATCTGTTAAAGCTTCGCACACTGTTGAGGCGGAATTTTCTGGACCTGACCCAGCCATATTAAGACAATTGTCAAATAAGGCTATGGAGATAATGCACCAAAGTCCATATATCGACAAATCGACCATTGGTACCGACTGGGTGCCCATGGGAAAATCTTTAGTAGCACAATATAAGATGGACGCTGCTCGCAGAAATAGCACATCACGTCAAGATTTAGCTTTGGCGCTACTTACAGCAACTGAAGGAGTGCCACTGGGGACTATTTACGAAGGCGAACGACCAATTGCCGTAAAATTGAGAATGACTAACAAAGAGGGGTCAAATATCGAAAAACTTGACGATATACCTGTGTGGAACATGGTTCCAAACGTAAACTCAGTCGATAAAAATACGTTGGCAGGACTGATGATCGGGATAAAATCATTAGAGAACATTAAAAACGAGATTATACGTTCAGTTCCATTAAGTTCGGTAACATCGGGTGTCGAAGTTGATTGGGAAGAGCAAGTTGTGCGCCGTGTTGACGGGAAACGAACCATTCAAGCCCAATGCGAACCCAAAAGTGAGTACAACCCTGCAGTTGCACGCAACGATATTCGAGAACAGATAGAATCAATTGAACTGCCCGAAGGCTACTCGATGCGCTGGATGGGAGAATACGAGTTGCAACATACGGCAATTTATAACATATTTAGATTTTTTCCGGTAACAATTATACTGATTGTTTTAATTTTAGTCATACTTTTTAACGACTTCAAACGACCAATTATCATACTACTATGTATTCCAATGGCAATGATTGGGGTAATTTCCGGACTTATTTTAACTGGACAAGCTTACACGTTTGTAGCAATTATTGGAACCATTGGATTAATAGGTATGTTAGTGAAAAACGCCATCGTACTGTTAGACGAAATTGAACGACAGATTAAAGAGGGCAATCAGCAACGCACTGCCATAATAAACGCTACCATTTTAAGGACACGACCAGTGATTATGGCATCGGCAACAACAGTTTTAGGAATGTTGCCACTGCTAACCGACCCAATGTACGGAAGCCTTGCAGTAGCCGTTATTGGCGGTTTGATTGTAGGAACATTAATTACATTAGTTTTTGTACCAATATTATATGCTATTTTTTACCGTGTTGACACATAGGACTTTAATCAACATCTCTAATTTCTAACTTCTAATTTCTAATTTTAAATGAAGATATTATATACAATACTGCTTATATCCATAACAGTTGGAGTTTCGGCGCAAGAGGTTCTTACTTTGGAACGTGCTCGAGAGTTGGCAATTGAGAACAATCATAGTATGAAGATTGCTGAAAAAACTATTGAAAAGGCTGATGCCGAAAGAAAAGCCGTTCGCACAATGTATCTGCCTTCGATATCAGCTTCAGCTACAATGGCATATTTAACCAACGAATTTAAACAAGATTTATATCTCCCAACTTTCAAACTCGACCCAGTGTCGGGGCAATTAGTGCCAGACTATTTCTATCACCCAATTACAGGACATCCTGTTTACGGTCCTGATGGAAATCCTGTTTTTAATTCGTACGGCTATATGCCTTTAGAGCTAACATTAAAAGGGGCTTATTTGGCAGGAATTAACTTGCAGCAACCTATTTTCGCAGGTGGAAAAATAATTACTGGCAACAGAATGGCAAAATTGGGCAAGCAGATGGCTGAGGAAAATCTGGGTCTGCAAGAGATGAACGCCATATTTGAATCCGACAAAGCATACTGGACTTATGTTTCTGTAAACGAAAAAGTTAAATTGGCAAGCCAAGCGCTAAGCATGCTTGATTCTCTTGTAAACTTTGTGCGTAAAAGTGTTGATATAGGTTTAGTTCATCAAAACGAGCTTGGAAAAGTTATGGTAAAGCATAATCAGGCGACACTCGACCTACAGAAAGCCCGCAGCGGATTGTCGCTATCAAAAATGGCACTTTGCCAAGCGTTGGGACTTGATTTCGATACTGATATTGTTGTAGCCGACACCGTTATTGATTGCTCTTCTGAATTGCTATCAATAATTGGCAATGAAGATGTTACTCAAAGACCCGAATACTCTCTTATGATGAAACAGGTTGCCATGCAAGAGGAGCAAGTAAAAATGAACCGCGCCGACTTCCTTCCCACTTTAGGAATAAGCGCAGGATACTCATATATTGGTGGCATTGAAATTACAGGCATGGAGCAAAAAAGTAACGGCTTTAACATTATGGCTTCGTTGAAAATACCGCTATTCCACTGGGGCGAGGGAATGCACAAAGTTAAATCTGCAAAAGCGGAACGCGATATTAAAAATTTAGAATTAGAAAAAAACAGCCGACTGCTTAGCTTAGAAACAGAAAAGGCAAAACTCGACTTACAGGACGCTTTTATGCGAATATCGATATGTGAAACAGCGCTAAAACAGGCATCCGAAAACCTTGAACTTAGTCAAACCCGCTACGAATTGGGCGCTGAGCTATTAACTGACCTGCTAATATCGCAAACACAGTGGCAAGAAGCGCACAGCAATCTTATTGATGCAAAAACCGAATTTAAAACAAAACTAACATACTATCAGAAAGCGACGGGACAATTAGCAATGAGCAATGAGCAATGAGCAATGAACAATTAACAATTATTCATTGCCAATTGATTAGGGCTAAAGCCCCAAAAGCACCAATTGAAACAACAATCGCCCCATTAATTACCAAAGGCTAACAGCTAATACCGATGTTACAGATACATAGTCCAAAAGAGCGATAGCGATGTTTGAACTATAGTTTATGTCCAATCTGTATTATTCCTTAGAAAATTCAAGCAAACTTAGCTCTGTCCTCGCTACTATGAAAATTGTTAATTGCACATTGCTAATTGTTAATTGATTTTACATATATTTGTATCAAAGTAATGTTACAATATGTCTTTACTAAATACGATAGTTGCATTGTATGGTCGTAATCGACTGGCGGAAATAGAGTGGTTTAGAAAAAATCCTGTTAAAGCTCAAGAGAAAGTATTTAAACACCTTATTAAGAAATCAAAAAACACGGTTTGGGGCAAGTTTTATGATTATTCTACAATTAAAAGTGTTGAAGATTTTCAGAATAGAGCTCCCATACAGGAATATGAGGACCTTAAACCGTGGATTACACGCCTTAGATCGGGAGAAGAAGATTTATTATGGCCCGGAACAGTAGAATGGTTTGCAAAATCATCGGGAACTACTGGAGACAAAAGCAAGTTTATACCTGTAACCAACGACGCTTTAAAAAATTGTCATTTTCGCGGAGGAAAAGATGTTTTGTCAATTTATCGTAAGAATTATCCAAATACCAAAGCTTTTAAAGGCAAGACATTAACTTTGGGGGGTAGCACAAAAATAAATAGTTACAAGAAAAAAACTTTTGATGCCGACCTCTCTGCAATATTAATTGATAACGCACCGTTTTGGACAAATTTTGCGCGTGTTCCAAAAGCTAAGTATGCTTTAATAGAAGACTTTGAAGAGAAAATAGCGCGAATAGCCGAGTCAACATTAAATACAGATGTTGTAAGTATAGCAGGCGTGCCATCATGGAACCTTGTATTAATTCGCGAGGTGCTGAAAAGAGCAGGAAAAACCAACCTGCTTGAAGTGTGGCCCAACTTGGAACTGTTTATTCACGGCGGTATTAGCTTTATTCCGTACAGAGAAGCCTATAACGAGCTTATACCTTCTCCGAATATGCACTATATGGAAACATACAACGCAAGCGAGGGTTTTTTCGCTATACAGGATAGTCCTAAAACATCTGACATGCTGTTAATGCTCGATTATGGCGTGTTTTACGAGTTTATTCCTCTATCGGAATTTGGTCAACCAGACTGCTCCGTTTTAACTATTGGGGAGGTTGAAATTGGCATAACCTACGCCCTTGTAATCAGCACTAACGGAGGATTGTGGCGATACATTATAGGTGACACAGTGGAATTCACATCACTTAAACCCCATAAAATAAGAATTACAGGACGCACAAAACAATATATAAATGCTTTTGGAGAAGAGTTGATGGTACACAATGCACTTGATGCGCTTAAGATTGCTACGGATAAAACAAAAGCAAAAATAAAGGAGTTTACCGTCGCACCTGTTTTTATGGACGGCAATAATGCTCGGCATCAGTGGTTAATAGAGTTTGAGGAGCAACCAGCCAATATCGAAGAGTTTGCTTTTATTTTAGATAATGCTCTAAAATCACTAAATAGTGATTATGAGGCTAAAAGATTTAAGGATAGCGTTATTAAAACTCCCGAAATCATTATTGCACGAAAAAACTTGTTTTATGATTGGATGAAAAAACGTGGCAAACTTGGCGGTCAAAACAAGGTGCCGAGCCTTGCGAATGATAGAAAATATATTGACGAACTGTTAGCAATGAACAATTAGCAATTACGAATTACGAGTTACGAGTTAATTTGAGGAGTGTTTTATCAATAGCAACGACTTTTAAGTCGTTGATTTGTGCGTTTACACGCGTATTTTGGGCTTTAGCCCAATCTTAATGTTTCTTAATTTCTTAATGGTTTATTTTCAATTGTTAATTGCATATTGCTAGTTGCACATTGATTAAAGACTTTATAAACTTTTAACTCAATAATCTGTGATAATCAGTCTAATCTGTGTCATCGGTGTTCTAAAACCTTTTAACTGAGATATGAAACGTGTATTTATAACTATAATTTTGGCTTTTGGGTTGCTGTCTGTTTTTTCGCAAGTCAGGATAGATACTGGAAAGTACGACGATTGGCACGTTGATAGCCACGGGAATATACTGATTAACACAAGTAACGGTATAGTTAAGTTTGACAGTAAGGGAAATGTTATTGCTAAATGGACTCCACCTGCTACGAACAATATTATTTATATTGATGCTTCCGACAATCTAAGGGTTTTGGTTTTTTATCCAGAGTCTTATCAAATATCGGTTTTGGACAGGCATCTGTTAGAAATTGCTGATCCTTTGGATTTAACAATTTCCGGCATTTACGATATTACAAAAGTTTGTCGTTCAATAAGCGGTGGCGTTTGGGCTGCCGATATGCAAACCAATACAATATACGAACTACAAAACAACTTGAGGGTAAACCTCTCATTTTCATTCAGTAACTACGGACACGTCTCCGAGATAAAAAAAATGGTAGCCTACGACCAACAGCTTTGGTTTCTGATGACCGATAGCGCATGGTTGGTTTTAGATTTTTTCGGACAATATCTGACAAAACACTACCAAAAAGGTCTCGAAAAGTCACAGATTTCTAAGCAGATTGTTCACTTTGTCGATGAGGGCAACCTATATTCTTATGACATAAAACTTAAAGAAAGCAAAGTGGTTGCCTCAAACGTAGCAGCAAGTAAAGGCTGTTATATTTATACTGACTTGCTTTATCTGTTTGAAGACGAAAACATTACAATTAGGAATTTGAACACAGAGCACACGGATTGAACGGATTATCACAGATTTTTGTAGGGATGTCATATTATGGCATCTCTCATTAAGTTGAAAAGGTAAAAGCGATTTGACGCCATGTTCTAAAACAGGCTTACACTAAAAACCCAAAAAAAACGCAAACTCATGAATGTTAAACTAATAATAGGTGTAATTTTAACGCTTTTAATCGCTCAGAGTTGTGATTTTGTGACTAAAGTAAAATTTAGCAATAAAATTAACAACAACTCAGACGAAGTATTTATAAAACTTGATACCATAAACGATGACTTTGATATTAATGAGTTCTGTCAACAAGGACGACTGTATTATATGGCTAAAATTTGGGGTAGAATTAAATACAGAGGAATAAGTACAACAGATAGTCTTGACAGCTCGCTGCTAAACGCTATACCGAACATTATAGGTGCTAATAATAAAAATGCTTTTAACGCCGAATTAGAATCTTTTCTTTGCAGTGTTATTGATAGCAAGCTTTTGAAAGATTTAGAAAACAGCAAAAGCCAAAGCTCTGACACAGCGCATAAAAGATGGTGCGAGGATACTGTTTATTTCAGTGATAAAATTCAAAATTACTTATACTCTCTTAATCAGCCAAAATACTGGGAAACAAACAATTACGTCAAACATAATGCTTTTGGGATAATCAAGATAGCCGAACATATTAAAGATACTAATGCCTGTCCAAATATTAGACATAGACTGTTTGGGCTGTTCGACTACTGGAACTTGATTGATAATTATTATGTACACAAGGGAATAATGGGACACAACTGGGATAGTGTTTTATACCATACAATTCCCGATTTTCTAAATTGTTCTGACAGCATTGAGTACAACAAGGCTATTTTAAAACTCACAGCTCTATTAAACGACACCCACGTATTTACGACATCTGAAACAATCGACAGTGTTATATTTGGTGGTAATATTCCCCCTTTCACGCTTTATAGGTTTAATGACCGTTTTTATGTCGATGGCATATACCTAAAAGATTTCGATATTTTGCAAATTGGCGACGAAGTAGTAACTGTTAATGACGTAGAAATTAAGCATTTATACGATAGCATCGCGCTGTTTAAGGGGCTTTCCGTTAAACGTAAAAACAAAAAAGTTGGCTGGTTAGTTTACAGTACACCTAAAGACTCTATCTCAATAGGATATATCAGGAATGACAGTGCAAACAAAGTTAATGTTGTGTGTAAAAGTTATCGGGAAATAACGGCGGAAAAGAGACAAGATAAAACCGAAAAAGCAAAAGATTACAGAATTGAAAAACTTGTAAATGGTGTCTCTTATTTTCATATCCAATACCTTACCAAAAGAAACATATCCAAAATAATTGATAACATTGGCAAAAATGACACGATAGTATTTGATTTAAGAGGATATCCCGAGTATGGCGTCTCTTTACGGCTTATTGATTTTTTTATTTCTAAGAGGAGTAGTTTTGCAACGATAACATATCCCGATATTAAGAATCCTGGCATTATACGCACTAACAAAGGGAAAAAAACATGGAAATTCAGTAACTCTTTTGAAGGATTGTTGGTAATATTAGTAGATGAAAACACCATGAGCGAAGCAGAATATTTAACAATGGCATTGCAAAAAGCCAAAAATGCTATAACCGTGGGTAGTACAACCATTGGCGCCAATGGCAATGTGGTTTTCTATACTTTCCCCGGTAATGTACGGACTTGTTTTACAGGCATAGGAATTTTTTACCCCGACATGACTCCAACCCAACGAGTAGGTGTAAAAATTGACCACTACATCGAACCCACGCTCGATGACATTATTAGGAGAAGAGATCCTGTTCTTGAGTTTGTGATAGACACACTTCTAGCAATTAGCAATGTACAATGTGCAATTAACAATTAAAACACGAATGACACAAATTTAATATCGTCACCACTACATTAAATCAGTATTATCTTTGTTCTATTTGTGCCAAAACAAATCACAATTCATCATCCATAATTTTTCTCTCGATATTATTTAACCTGTGCCATATTTCTGGAAGCTTTTGTGTTAGAATCATTGCACGGCGTTGAATAGCGTAGTCGGTTGCGGGCGAGCCTAATACAGACTGACCTTTTGTTTTTATATTGTTGGCTATTCCCGATTGCGCTCCGATTTTGGTTTCGTCGGCTATCTCGATGTGTCCTGTAAAACCTACTTGTCCGCCGATCATGCAGTTACTTCCAATTTTGGTAGAACCGCTGATTCCTGTTTGAGCGGCAATTACAGTATTCTCTCCAATTTCAACGTTATGTGCAACTTGTATTAGATTATCTAATTTAACTCCCTCACGGATAATAGTGTTGCCCATTGTAGCGCGGTCGATAGTTACGTTTGCTCCTATCTCAACAAAATCTTCGATAATAACACTGCCTATTTGAGGCACCTTCATAAACTCCTGCTGACTGCGGGGGGCGAACCCAAAGCCATCGCTGCCTACAACAGTTCCTGCATGTATTATAACATTGCTGCCTATTTTACAATTCTCGTATATTTTAACGCCGGGATACAAAATTGTGCCTTTCCCAACTGTAACATTTGGTCCTATAAAAACCTGAGCATGAATCTGCACATCGTCAGCTATTTGAGCATTTTTGCTGATAACCGCAAAGGGACCAACATAGATGTTTTTGCCGAGTTTTGCGCTCTCGTCAATGCTTGTTTGTTTGTCTATGCCAACCGGACGTGGTTTAGCTTGCTCATACATATTCAGAAGAGTGGCAAACGCTGTGTATGCATCTTTCACTCTAATAAGTGTTGTCTTTACAGGTTTTTCGGGAACAAAATCGGCATTTACTATTACAATTGATGCGTCAGTTTCGTATATATATTTTATATACTTAGGGTTTGCGAGAAAACTAAGTGTTCCGGGCTTGCCCTCCTCTATTTTTGAAACACTATTTACAACTACTTGGGCATTTCCGTCCACTGTTCCTTCAAGGGCTGCGGCTATTTGTTCGGCTGTGAATTGCATATTAATATTTTTTTATGATAGTGACTATTACGATTTATTAAGCTATAACTTATATTGGCTGGTCTAATTGCTTTGGATAACAAAAATAAAACTTTAATACGGTTTTCGACATAATTTCATGATTAAACATGTCGCTTGCGTTTATAATACTCTGAATTTTACCCGATTTGTCTAATATTGATATCTCTTCGTCTAACGGTTGATATGTGTTGTTTGATAAAGTATCGGAAACAACAAGATATTTGGTATCTTCATAGCTTATATTCAGCAACTTAGACGTTTTTTGGCGAATATCTTCAATTATATTATTATCAAATGGCTTGTTGTCAATCTTTACTCTAAATAATCTTCTGTTTATAAGCGAGTTACACAAGTAGCTTAGAACCGTATCGCTATGTTTAGCCCAAACCTTTATTGATGATGAAATATCATCGTCATCGACAGCTGCAAAGTGTTCGAATTGACCGTTTTTAATTGTATCAACATTTGATAGAAAAAAGCGTAGTTCGGGGAAAGCAAACAACTCCTCTCCCTGCGCTATCAGGTATTTTGCTCTACGGATTATGTTTCTCAAAATTTGTTCTGCGCTAAAAACAGTTTTGTGTAGATAAACTTGCCAATACATCAAACGGCGAGCTACTAAGAATTTCTCGATACTATAAATCCCTTTCTGATCAACAACCAATTTATCATCATAAACATTTAGCATTTTTATTATTCTGTCGTATGATACCACACCTTCGCTTACGCCTGTAAAAAAGCTGTCTCTGCTAAGATAGTCGAGCCTGTCTATATCGATTTGAGACGACACTAATTGATGTAAAAACTTTTTGTGGTATCTGTTGGTAAATATCTCAATAGCAGTGCCTAATGCTCCGCCATAATGTTCGTTCAGCTCGGTCATTGCCATAAGCGACAACTCCTCATGACACATTTTATTTACCAGCATATTTTCAAGTGAGTGACTGAAGGGTGCGTGTCCCATATCGTGCAGAAGAATAGCCAAAATGGCACCGTCGGCTTCTTCGGACGTTATATCAACATCTTTGGCTTTTAACACATCTAACGCAAGTTGCATTAAATGGACACAACCAATAGTGTGTTGAAATCTCGAGTGTATTGCTCCAGGATATACGAAGTGAGTTAAGCCTACTTGTCTAATTCGCCGCAATCGTTGAAACCAAGGGTGATTTATTATATCATAAGCTACTCCACCCGGCATTGAGATTAGTCCGTATATGGGGTCGTTTATTATTTTATTCGATGTTGTGTAGAGTGGCATAAATAAGGAACATGACTTATAATACCAATTGTAATTTTAAAATAGTCCAATCTTTTTAAAATTTTACAATTGTAAATACCGATGCTACAGATAAATAGTTCAAACGAACGATAGTGAAGTTTGGACTATAGTAGCTGTCCAATCGGTATAATACGATAAAATTGATACAAAGGTAGCGTTTATTTGTATAATTATTGAAAAACAAACAAAGGGTTGAAATCTAAACTTCAACCCTTTGAGAAATAAACTTTACACAAACCAGGGAAGGTACTCCCTTTTTCTTATTAAACTTGCTTTTCGCGTTTATAGTCTCTTTTTTACTTCAACTTCTTCAAAAGCCTCAATAAAGTCGCCAACTTTTATATCGTTAAACTTGTCAACATTCATACCGCACTCAAAGCCACTTGTCACCTCTTTCACATCATCTTTAAAACGCTTTAGAGAACCTAATTCGCCGGTATAAACAACTATTCCGTCTCTGATAACTCGCACATTGTTATTACGCTTAATTTTTCCTTCACGTACAATGCAGCCTGCAACAGAACCGACTTTAGAGATTTTGAATACCTCGAGAATCTCGGCTGTTCCGACAATTTGCTCTTTAATCTCAGGCGCCAACATGCCTTCAATTGCATCTCTAATCTCATTTATAGCATCATAAATAACCGAATAGAGTCTAATATCAATCTCCTCATTTTCAGCCAGTTTTCGTGCAGCTACTGATGGACGCACTTGAAAACCGATGATTATCGCATTTGAAGCCGCCGCTAACAAGACGTCTGATTCTGAAATTTGTCCAACAGCTTTGTGTATAACATTAACTTGAACCTCTTTGTTTGTAAGCTTTAACAATGAATCACTTAACGCTTCAATTGAACCGTCAACGTCTCCTTTAACAATTAAGTTCAACTCTTTGAAGTTGCCAATTGCAATTCTTCTTCCAATCTCTTCGAGAGTAATATGTTTCTGTGCTCTGAAACTTTGTTCACGGGCAAGGTGCTCACGTTTCATAGCTATCTCTTTGGCTTCCCTGTCAGTTTGCATCACATTGAACCTGTCACCAGCCTGTGGAGCTCCGTTAATTCCTAATATCTGTATTGGAGTTGCTGGTCCTGCTGATTTTACGTTTTGTCCACGTTCGTTAAACATCGCTTTTACACGTCCGTATGTCGTTCCTGCTAAAACAATATCTCCAATTTTTAATGTTCCGTTTTGAACAAGAACAGTTGCAACATATCCTCGACCTTTATCTAACTGGCTTTCAATAACCGTTCCTGAAGCGCGCCTGTTTGGGTTGGCTTTTAGTTCTAGTAGGTCTGACTCAACCAACACCTTTTCTAACAACTCTTCAACGTTTATTCCCTTTTTAGCGGATATTTCTTGTGATTGATATTTACCGCCCCAGTCCTCTACAAGAATGTTCATGTTGGCGAGTTCTTGTTTAATTTTTTCTGGATTTGCTGTTTCTTTATCAATTTTATTAATAGCAAAAACTATGGGTACTCCTGCTGCTTGAGCGTGATTTATAGCTTCAAGTGTTTGAGGCATAACACTGTCGTCTGCTGCAATTGTTATTATAACAACGTCCGTAACTTGAGCGCCGCGAGCACGCATAGCTGTAAAGGCTTCGTGTCCGGGCGTATCAAGGAAAGTCATTACTCTTCCGCTTGGTAGCTCAACACTATAAGCGCCTATATGTTGAGTAATTCCTCCGGCTTCGCCTGCTATTACATTACTGTTGCGTATTCTATCAAGTAATGATGTTTTTCCGTGATCAACGTGACCCATAACAGTAACGATTGGTGGACGTGTTACCAGATCCTCTTCTAAATCCTCTTCATCATCGTGGATGGCTTCGAGCACTTCAGCGCTTACAAATTCTATTTTATAACCGAACTCATCGACAACTAAAGCCATTGTCTCAGCATCTAATCTTTGATTTATTGAAACAAAGAGTCCCATGTTCATGCAAGTTGCAATTACTTCGTTTATAGGAACATCCATCATTGCTGAAAGGTCGTTTACTGAAACAAACTCGGTAACTTTAAGGACATTTTTTGTTGCTTGTTGTTCTTCAGTGTCATGCAGTTGTCTTTCATGTGCTGCGTCACGCTTTTCACGACGATATCTGGCGGCTCTTGATTTTGTTTTTGTTGTGAGCCGTGCTAATGTATCTTTTATTTGTTTTGCAACATCATCTTCGCTGATTTCCGGTTTTGCTTGAGCTCTCTTTCTTGTCGCTTGTTGAGGTCTCCTTTTGCGCTCTCCTCCTACTTCGTGTTGAGTTCTATCTGATTCTGCAGGTTTTGATTTTGTTGCAGTTGTATTTTCCTGAGGTTTATCTACTTCTGTCCTCTCTTTTTTAATACGTTTACGACGCCTTCTCTTTTTCTTAGCATCTACTGATTCTTCTGTACTGGTTGCTGCTTCACCCGTTCTTCTTTTTTTCTCATCGGGCAATTCAATCCTGCCTAATACTTTTGGACCACTTAATTTCTCGATTCTTGACGGAATAAAAGTGCTCTCTTCCTCAGTGGTTGTTGTACTTACGGCTTCTGTTTTTGAGTCAATTTTACTCTCTTTTTTTATCTCATCAGGTTTTTTAACTGCTGATTGTGGTTTTTCTGATTTAGGTTTTTCTTTATCCCTTTGGGGTTCTTGTTTTAAATCCTTTTTATCTTTAGGTACTTTTGTGTCAAGCTCAATTTTATCAATAATCACAGGTTCTTGCATCTTATCGGGTACTAGCGATATGCTCTCTGCTTGCTTTTTATCAGATTTTTCCTCAGTTTTAGCTGAGGTTTTGGATTGCTTAGTCTCTTTAATTTCAGACTTTTCTTGTTTTTTGGTTTCAGGCTTACGCTTTTCGAGTTTATCAAGCTCTATTTTACCAACAACTTTGATATCGCTTTTTTGTGTTGGTCGCAAATCCTTCTCTTCGGGTTCTGGTACTGTACTAATACTCTCTGATTTCGTTGCGGTAAAGTCAGTTATTCTAACCTCATTATCCTCTTCTGTAGCGGTATCGCTTACTTGATCAATGGTAACTGTTTGCGGTTTTACAGGGTTTAAGATGTTAAGTCTTTCGGATTCTTTTTTTAGATTGATATCGGTAGCATACTCCTTGAACAAAATAACGTACACATCTTCGTCAATGCGACTATTCGGATTACCTTCAATGTGTATGCCTTTTTTGTCAAGAAATTGAACAATCGTATTTATGCCAACGTTAAATTCTTTGGCTACTTCTCTCAGTCGTGTTTTTTTCCCTTCGACCATATGCGCTGTTACCTATTGTTTTTGTTTAAAAATAATTGCAAATATACCACCAAAACTTTAATTTACTCAAATTCAGAGCGTAAAACTCTAAGGATCTCGTCAACTGTCTCTTCTTCGAGATCTGATCTTGCAATAAGTTCCTCACGTGACAGTTGCAATACGCTTTCTGCGGTATCACATCCTATCGATTTCAGAACGTCAATAACCCAGTCATCAATCTCGTCTTTAAACTCCTCAATTGCAATATCATATTCCTCTTCAACGTCATCGCGATATACATCAAGTTCGTATCCCGTAAGAAGTCCTGCCAACTTTATATTAACCCCATTTCGCCCTATTGCCAAAGAGACTTGGTCGGCTGGCAGATACACTTCTGCGCTTTTGTTTTCTTCGTCAATTTTAATTGAAGTAACCTTTGCAGGAGTTAATGCTCTGGAAATAAATAGACTTGGATTGGTTGTATAATTAATAACATCAATATTTTCGTTTCTTAATTCTCGTACTATTCCGCGTATTCGTGAGCCTTTCATTCCAACACAGGCTCCTACGGGGTCAATGCGGTCGTTATATGATTCAACGGCAACTTTTGCTCGTTCTCCCGGAATACGTTCCACTTTTTTGATTGTAATCAATCCGTCAAATATTTCGGGGACCTCCATTTCAAACAATCTTTCTAAGAAAACATTTGCTGTCCGCGATAAAACTATATTTGGATTTCCATTTTTGTATTCAACCTTTATAACTATTGCTCTAACTGTATCCGATTTGTGGAAAAAATCGCTTGGAATTTGCTCCGAGCGGGGAAGAATTAACTCTGTGCCTTCATCATCTAACAACAGTATCTCTTTTTTCCATACTTGATAGACTTCAGCTGTAACTATCTCTCCAACACGTTCTTTATATTTATTAAAAACGTGTTCTTTTTCTATCTCCAAGATTTTTGACGCCAAATTTTGGCGCAATGCGAGAATTGCACGTCTGCCAAGAGTTTCAAATTTAAACTCGTTTGAAACCTCTTCGCCTATTTCATAATCGTCCTCGATTTTTCTGGCTTCACTAAGAGTGATTTGCGTATTTGGATCAGTTAGGCTATCATCATCAACGATAGTTCTGTTGTGCCATATTTCAAAGTCGCCTCGGTCGGGATTTATGATTATGTCATAATTAGAGTCATCGCCATATAGTTTTACTAATGTGTTGCGAAATACGTCCTCTATAACTCGCATCATGGTAGTACGATCGATATTTTTTTGTTCTCTGAACTCTGAAAAGGTGTCAGTTAAATCTAAAATTTCCATGGTGTCACTTTATTATTTTTTGAATGGCTAAAATCAAGCAATATTAGTTGCTGGCACTTTTGTTTATATGATTTTTTTATGTTTATAACTTTTTTGGTTTACAAAGCGTGGGGTGTAAGGTGTTTGAAACAACTCAAAATTGCATATAACACTGCGCACACAAGCCTTGCAATGAAATAAGTAATTAAATTTTATACATTTAAAGATATGCATTCTTTCTCTTTATTTTTAAAAAACTATATGTTCCGTAGCCGATTTTATCTCTTCCCACGTCAACTTTATAGGTTTGTTTTGCTCGTTTTCAACTATTTTTCTTTCCTCTTTTGGCATCTTTTTCAAAGCGCTTTTGCTATATTTTGTCTTGCTTTGCGACACTGTTATTCCTATGTCATCAACTGAATGTAGTGTCTCTACAATTTTACTACCATTTTTTAATACGAGTTCTATCTTTTTTCCAATAACTTTTTCGTATTGTCTCTTAATTTTAAAAGGTTCTCCGATACCAGCCGATGTAACTTCGAGCGAATAATCTTCCAAATCGCGATCTAGTGCCGCTTCAATTTGTCGTGATATGTATGCACATGTGTCAATTAGCAATCCGTCTGGATGGTCTAATCTAACAACTATGTTGTTACCTGAAGAGATAATAATTTCTACGACAAATATCTCAGTACCTGTGATACTCTCTTTAACAATGCTATCAATTTGTGCTGACGTTACCATAAACTTAACAAACAGGGGGGACTCTCGTCCCCCCCAAATATCATCTATCGCGTTGAAATTTGCTGCAAATATAACTACATTTTATGTAAAACACGAATTTTTGTAATTATTTTTTTGTAATTTGTTAATATTATGCGGGTAACGTTATTAACGTGGGTAACGTAGGCGGTGTCTCATAAGTGCCCAACTGCTGCGTTACTTCGATATTCGGGCTCAGTCACGTACTTCATGTACGCTCCTTCGCCCTCAATCTCAGCGCCTTGCATTTGGACACTTCTGAGCCACCTTAACACTTTTTTGTTAAATGAAACTTTTGAGACAGCCTCTACAACACCGTGACATTCAATTAATTAATCGCTAATTATTAAGGGCGTTGCTGTTGTTTTTCATTATATGCGACCACACTTCGACAAGCCCAGTGACCGAGTGCAATGTTTTTAACAAACTTTTAATATATTTGCGTATTATGTCGATATGTAGAACCATAAACAAGTCAAACATATGCTCCTTACCGAAAAATATTTAAACCTATGCAATAACCGAATTTATGTTCGTATTGCAACTTCACAAAATGTAAAACCAAGGCTTGCTATGGTTCTTATACATGGCATTGGCGACCATTCTGGCAGATACTTAGATTGGATGGAGAAATTTGAAGATCTTGGAGTAGTCTGGGTTACAGCTGACTTGCCCGGTCACGGATTGTCGAGTGGGAAACGTGGTCATTTTGAGACAATTCAGTCTCCTTTTTGCATCGTAGAGAATTTGATAACATTAGCCAAAAATAGGTTTGCAGGTGTGCCAATTGTCCTATACGGTAACTCAATGGGAGGAAATATATGTGTAAATTATGTAATACAAAATAGTCCAAAGATTGATGGACTTATATTAACATCGCCGTGGATAGGATTAATTAATCGTCCGCCAAATTGGAAAATTCAGTTAGCAAAATTTGTGTCTCCATTTTTAAAAAAAATGACATTAAAAACTGGGGTTAAGCGTGAACAGCTAACTTTTAACGAAAAAGCCCTTGACAACTTTAAGAAAGATAATCTTGTACATGGAAAGATCACACTCGGTACATTTTTAATGATGTGGGATGCTGCTTTTTATATCCGTAAAAATGCTTCAAGTATTAAAATTCCAACTCTGTTGCTTCATGGGGTTTCTGACAATATTACAAATTGGAGAACAACAATGAAGCTTGGATTAAAATTTAGACAAAAATCTAAATTCAAGTCTTTTGAAGGCATGCTGCATGAACTACATCATGATACAAATAACAACTTGGTTGTCAAAGAGATAACAAAATGGCTTAACGATACATTTTTGCTGCAATATGAATTCTAAATGGAGAACAATTATAAAACCCGAAAAGTCAAAACACGATATTGACTACAGTTCTCCCATGTTCTTCATTGGAAGCTGCTTTTCTGATAATATTTCTCAAATTTTGGAGACGCATAAATTTCAAGTTTTATCTAACCCTTTTGGCGTTCTTTACAATCCATATTCTATACAAACTGCTTTACGGCTTATCTTAGGCGAAATAGAAATTGACGACAAAGATTTGGTTTACCATAACGGCTTATGGCACAGCCTTCTTCACCATAGTGTATTTTCAAATACCGATAAAGATAAGTTGCTGTCGAATATTAAGAGCACGATTGAAGAGAGCAGGCTGTTTCTCAAACGTGCCGAATATCTATTTATAACTGTTGGCACATCATGGGTTTATCGTTACAAAAAAAGTGGTAGAATCGTTGCCAATTGTCATAAAATACCCGACAGAGAATTTATTCGCTTTCGACTGAGCGCTTGCGATTTTACCGATGAGTTTGAAATGCTTATAAAATCACTTGTTGAGTACAATCCGCAAATTAAAATTGTTTTTACTGTTAGTCCCGTTCGTCACTGGAAAGATGGAGCTGTTGAAAATCACTTGAGCAAGAGTATTTTAACTGTTTCCATTCATCAATTAATCGAGTTTTCCGAGTATAATATCAGTTACTTTCCGTCTTATGAACTTATTACCGATGATTTACGCGACTATAGGTTCTACAATGAAGATATGCTACATCCCTCAAGTCAAGCAGTTAACTATGTTTTTAATTTTTTCAAGGAGACCTATTTTACAACTGAAACAAAAAAAACACTTAAAACTGTTGTGAACATAGTAAAAGCCGCTCAACACCGACCTTTTAACCCCTCTGATATCGAATATTCAAAATTTTGCGAAGCCAGATTAAACGATATTCAACAGCTAAACAAACTGTTTCCCCTAATGGATTGGAAAGCAGAGAAAGCTATCTTTACAAAACAGAAAAGGGCAGACTAAAACCGTCCACCCTTTTCCTGTTTTATTTTAGTACCTATTCCACTATAGTCATCTCATCAACCAAATGTTTTGCTCCTGCAAATTTGTCGATGATAAACAAAACGTAGCGAATATCAACCGAGATTGTTCTTTGCAGGTCGGGTTCAAAAGCTATATCGCCACTCATTGCTTCCCAGTTGCCGTCGAATGCACAGCCAATAAGCTCGCCGTTGGCATTTAGAACAGGACTTCCTGAGTTTCCGCCGGTAATATCGGTATTTGAGAGAAATCCAACTGGCATTTTTCCGTTTTTGTCGGCATATCTGCCAAAATCTTTGTTTTCGTAAAGCTCTTTTAATTTCGGCAGTACCGTAAACTCGCGATCATTAGGATTCTCTTTCTCCATAACACCTTCCATATACGAGATAAAGTCATAATATACAGCATCACGAGCCTTGTAACCACCTACGGTTCCGTAAGTTACGCGCATTGTGCTGTTTGCATCTGGAGCGAATGTCTTTTCGGGCATCATTTTCATCAAACCCTCAACAAAAAGACGGTTACCTCGGGCTAATGATTCACTGTTTTCCTTGATAGCTTTAATCAATGAGCGATATTGCTCCATTATCTGTGTTCTGCCCATATATGCAGCATCTTTGTCAAAATCTTCCAATTGTGCTGTTTCAATAAATCTCATTAGGCTATCTTTATTGTAGATAATTGATTTTGACAACTCTTCGGAAATATAATCATCTATATTTCCATTATATTTTTCTTTTATATTTTTTACGAAATCGGGCTGATATTCAACATCTAATTCTTTCATACATATTTCAATCATTGCTTTTGCAACTTTTAGATCCAAAGAAGGCTCGAAATCTTCATAGATTTTTTCATAATACTCTTTTAGTTTTTTACGAGTTTTAGCAATTAACTCAGTGTTGTCTGGTTTAGCAATTAACTCAGCGCTATCAAGATTAGCATTGAGTTCAGTGCTATCAGGATTTTCTTTAAGAACATTTTGCAATGATTGAAGTCTTCGGCACATTTGATACCCCTCTGTCCCCGCCAGAAGAGTTTCCACTAAAACGGTCAAATTTTTGCTATATGGTTCATTCGCTATAATTGCGTTTTTGATTAAATCTAAAGCCTCACTATATTTTACGTTATCGGGATTTTCTTCTACCCATTTTGCAAAATCGGCTTCAATTTTCTCTTTTTTACCTTTAACATTAAGGTTTTTTAAACCTCTGTTTTGTCCGATAGAGTATTTCCAATAATTTGATGAGCTGGCATATTTTGACGAATATTTAATTCTAACTTCATCGCTTGCGTCCATTGCTTCTGCCCATATACCTTGCTTAATTCCACGGATATCTACTCTAATTGCGTTAGAGTTTCCCATCAGGTTTTTAACTCCCCACGATGTTAAATAACGATCGGTACGTCCTGGATATCCCATTATCATTGCATAATCACCCTCTTGAATACCTTTTATTGATACTTTCAAATGGCTTTTTGGTTTATATGGAACATTATCTACGGAATACTCTGCAGGTTGGTTATCTTTGTTTGCATATATTCTATAAAGTGCGAAATCACCTGTATGGCGAGGCCACTCCCAGTTATCGGTATCGGCGCCAAATTTTCCTATTGATTCAGGGGGAGCGCCAACTAAACGGATATCTTTAAAATCTTCATAAACAAACAACATAAATTGATTGCCATGCAATAACGAGCCCACATTGGCGCGATATTCTGGTGTTTCATTTTTCACTTCTTCTACAATTGCTTTCGAAATGCTGTCAATAATTGACGTTCTTTCTGATTCTGGCATCTCATCGTTTACGCTTGCTAAAATTCGCTCCGTAACATCTTCGGCACGAATTAAAAACGAAACGGTTTTCCCTTCATTAGGCAACTCTTGTTCTCGTGTTATAGCCCAAAATCCTTCGGTCAAATAGTCATGCTCAACACTGCTGTGGCTTTGAATATCATCATAAGCGCAGTGATGATTTGTTAACAATAGTCCTTCGTCTGAAATCAACTCAGCGGTACAACTACCGTAGTTGAGGGCGACAATAGCATCTTTCAAACATGCATTGTTAATAGAATATACATCCTCTGCGGTTAATTTGAAACCTTTTTCGGTCATGTGACCAATATTCAGTTTGTTAATCAAAACTGGCAACCACATGCCTTCATCGGCTTTCAAAATAGAACTGCCGGCAATAAGTAAAAGACCGACAATTAGTGACAATGTTTTTTTAATCATAATATAAATGTTTAAGATTCAATTAGCAATGCTCGCACTGAGCAAAGCCGAAGTGAACAATTATTTCTAATTTTTTTTCATGGATACAAAAATAACTATTTGCAAACAAATTTCAATAATAAACCTGTTTTATTAACCTATTCTTACCAATAAACTTGCAAAATGTGGTTGTGAAATATTAGATTTTAAACAAACAAATACTATTTTTGCGGGATAAAATTTTTTAAAGTTATGCAAATAGAATTAGTATTACTAATTGTTGCAGTCCTGTTTTTCGTAAGCATATTGTCAGGGAGGATAAGCTCTAAACTTGGTGTTCCTGCTCTGCTTCTTTTTTTGTCTGTCGGTATGATATTTGGCAAAGATGGAGTTGGGATACAATTTGAAAATATTCAAGCTGCTCAAGCAATAGGTACTGTAGCGCTCTCCATAATTCTTTTTTCCGGTGGTTTGGATACAAGAATCGAAGAGATACGTCCCATTGTACGACAAGGTGTTGTTTTAGCTACCTTAGGTGTGTTTGTGATGGCGCTCTTCAGCGGCATTTTATCATGGTGGGTATTAGATAAGACTCTGCCAAACCTGTCGATATCCTTGACAACAGCATTTTTATTAGCATCAACAATGTCTTCAACTGATTCTGCTTCAGTTTTTTCAATCTTGCGGTCTAAAGGAATAAATTTAAAAAACAATTTACGTCCAACATTAGAGCTTGAGAGTGGAAGTAACGACCCTATGGCTTATGTTTTAGTTGTTACACTTATTGATCTTATCAAAATGGGTTCCACTCCTAATTATTTATTAGTCGCTACGCAACTTGTTTTACAATTAGTTATTGGAGCTATTGCAGGATATGTATTAGGAAGATTAGCTGTATTTGCTATAAACAGAGTAAAAATCAATAACGAGTCTTTATATCCTATTCTGCTTTTCACTTTTTGCCTTTTTATTTACTCGGTTACCTACTTTATTAAAGGAAACGGCTATCTCGCTGTTTATATAAGTGGTTTGGTAATAGGTAATTCAAGATTTATTCACAAACGCTCGTCGATGAATTTTTTCGATGGTCTTGCATGGATGAGCCAGCTATTTATGTTCTTAACACTCGGACTATTAGTTAATCCCAGCGAGCTTATTCCCATACTTGTGCCGGGCTTAATTATCAGCTTTGCAATGATTTTTATAACTCGTCCATTGACAGTTTTCCTAACTCTATTGCCTTTTAGGAAAATACCAGTAAAGGACAAAGCATATATTTCTTGGGTTGGATTACGCGGCGCTGTACCCATAATTTTTGCAATTATACCGCTTGCGGAAGGTGTTCCTCACGCAAGACTGATTTTTAATATCGTGTTTTTATGTACACTGGTATCATTGCTAGTACAAGGAACCGCTTTACCTATGGTGGCAAAATGGTTGGGATTAGCCGACGATCCAAAAGAGGAAATCAAACTGAAAGAGTTTGACATTGAGGTTTCTGAAGACATAAAAACCATTATGGCTGAAATTGATATTACAGAGAGCATGTTAGAAAATGGCAATCAGATAATGAATATACCTTTACCTGATAACACTCTTGTGGTTTTAATTAAACGCGGAGAAAGATATATTGTACCAACAGGTAAAACCGCATTGGCGGCAAATGACATAATGCTTGTTATTACAGATAATCAAGCCACACTAGAAGAGACATATAAAAAATTGAATTTAGAACAATATTTTTGATTTAGGAACAAAACACGAAGATATCAATGGATCGGTTTTAAAATGTTCTGACTGTTACTTTTAATTCTTTTTAGGTACTTCTTGATTCTGTCACAAGTAAAAAATTGATGTAATACCAATTTTAATTTAAAAATAGTCCAATCTTTTTTAAATTTTACAATTGTAAATACCGATATTACAGACACATAGTCCAAATAAACATAGTGAAGTTTGGACTATAGTAGCTGCCCAATCAGTATAAAACTCATGCCATATTTGTTGCGCCATTTTAATAAAAGCCAAAAATACACCTCATAAAAAAACACAAAAAAACAAGGTTATCACAACCGTTTTGTAGAGTACTGGCGCACTCCGAAGAACCAGAAAACTACTAACAAAAACGTAACGCACACGTAACAGCTTTGTAACAATCAAACTTCAATTTTGTAGCGTTAAAAAAAACTAAAAATTGTTTTTGTGACGCATAAAAATTTATTTCTCACTATCCTGTTTTTTCTTGTCACTGCGACAGGAGTTTTAGCCCAAACAGGAAGTATAAAGGGGAGTGTTTTAGACTCAAAAACTAAAGAATCGCTCATAGGAGCGGCGGTAATTATACAAGGAACGACCATTGGTGCCGCCGCCGATTTGAACGGAGACTATACAATTCAAAATGTTGCACCTGGAACTTACACACTTGTTGCCTCAAGCGTAGCATACCAATCGATAATCAAAAAGGGAGTTGTTGTTGAAAAAAACAAAGAGACTGTTGTAGAGTTTCTGTTAGACCCTGATGATATTAGTCTTGGCGAGGTACAAGTTGTAGCTAAAGCTAACCGAGAAAGTGAAAATATCTTGCTGCTTGAGCAAAAGAAAGCTCTTTTGGTTACACAGACCGTTGGAGCACGAGAACTTTCAAGAAAAGGAATATCCGATGCGCAAGCCGCTGTAGCTCAAGTTTCTGGGATATCGAAACAAGAGGGTGTGAAGAATGTTTTTGTACGAGGATTGGGCGACAGATATAACGCAACGCTACTTAACGGTTTCCCCATTCCTTCAGAAGACCCAGAATATAAAAACATTGCATTAGAGTTTTTCGGAACCGATATCATTCAAAATATCGGAGTAAATAAGGTTTTTAATGCGTCTAATGTTGGTGATGTAGGAGGAGCAGTAATTGATATATCGTCCAAAGAGTTAGCAGAAGAGAGCGCACTATCCGTTGATTTATCTGCGGGAGTCAACGCCATGGCAATAAGTACCGATTTTATCCGCCAAGACGGCTCTAACTATTTCGGATTTGCCAATACAGACCAACCAACTCAAAATCAATATAATTTTCCTAACAGCTTAAATCCTAAAAAGGTGTCGCTTCCACTAAACCACGGCTATGGAATATCGGGAGGAAAATTGTTTCGCAAGGGTGAAAACGGCAACACATTTTCTTTTTTCGCCGTAGCCTCTCACGGAACGAGCTATTCATACACCAAAGAGATTGTACGAAACTCAACATCAAACGGAACTGTATATCAAGACCAGCAAGGAGATAAATATTCGCAATCCATTAACCAACTTGCTTTAGCTAACGCTCATTACGAAATAAATCACCAACATAACGTTAACTATAACTTTATGCTTATACATGTTAACGACCAATATGTTGGTGAATACAGCGGTATGCACTCCGAGCCTTTTCAGAGTAGCCCAACATCTTCTGGTATAATCAGAAGGCAACAAACAAATGATAATCTTCTGCTTGTAAATCAATTAGCTTCGGATTGGCAGCTATCTCGTATCATAAAATTAAATTTGGGTGCAGCGTACAATACTGTAAAAGGATTGGAGCCCGACCGCCGCGAGAACTATTTTACACAACTCGATGAAAATCTGTACGGTTTAACCCGAAGTAACCGAAATAAACGGTTCTTCTCAGATTTAAAAAACAACGATTTTAATGTTAAAGTAGCCTTATCGCTAAAATTAGACGACAGATTTAATAGTGGTAACTCCTCAGTACAATTAGGATATGTGGGAAGATTTGTAAACGACAAGTTTCAAGCGATAGAGTACAACTTTAGCCCATTGGGAATGCCCAATTTCACTATAGAAAACTTGAATTTAGACGAATTATACGAAGTGAACCTGAACAACGGGTTGCTGAAAATGGAGACGGGCGAAACAAACTCTTACAAAGTATTTAAAAACATACATTCAGGTTTTGCTGAAATATCGTATCAGTTAGCTGCAAATTTAGCTGGAAACGCCGGCTTGAGAATGGATGCGGTTGACTTAACAGTTAATCACGAAGTAACTCATGCCATCCCAGGAAGCGAATCGATAAACAAAAACTATTTCTTACCAAGCTTAAATCTAAAATACGATATAAACGATAAAAACAGCCTAAGATTAGGAGTTAGTAAAACATACACTTTACCACAATCGAAAGAGATATCGCCTTATCAATATGTAAATATTTCCTTCGCAAGCCAAGGTAACACCAACATTAAACCGTCTGATAATTATAACGTGGACTTAAAGTGGGATTTCTATATAACTAACAACGAACTATTCTCAATTACGACCTTTTACAAGTATATACAAAATCCTATTGGGCGTGTAGATCAAGGAAACTCGGCAGGGCTTCTTACATATGATAATATCGGAGAGGACGCTACAGTTGGAGGAATTGAGGTAGAACTTCGTAAAAATATTTTTAATCAATTCAATACTCTATTGGAGCAGTCAAGCCGTCTCTCTTTAGGACTGAATGCCTCCTATATCTACACTGATTTAATGCTCGATATACTCAACACAGCGCCACGTAAAACTCAGTTAGAAGGAGCTTCTCCTTTACTACTAAATGCCGATTTATCATATAGCTTTAAGAAAGAGGAGAGAGATTTTATCGCTTCGTTAGTTTTTAACTATTTCAGTGATAGAGTCCATACCGTTGGCACAAAGGGCTTCAGGGATATTATTGAAGAGGGGGTACCTACATTAGATTTGGTTTTATCGTATGGATTCAACAAAAACTTTTCTGTAAACTTTAAGGCTATAAATCTGCTTAATGCAACTTATCGCTTATCGCGAGAGGGCGCTTCAAACGAAAAAATAGTATTGAATGAATTCAAAAAAGGGCAAAACATTGGCTTAGGAATAAGCTATCAATTTTAATATGAATTATTAACTATTTAATTTTTATGACAATGAAAAAAAATTTGCTTTATTTAATTATGAGCGCTGCAATTATTTTTGCTGCTTGTAAAGATGACAAACCATCTGTAGATGGAGGCTTGTCAGGCTCAGTGCACGGCACCAAAACACTTGATGCCGCGATTGAATACACTTTAGTAGGTCCGCTTATTGTTGAAGAAGGTGGAGTGTTAACTATTCCTGCTGGAACAACTATTAAAGCGAAAAAAGGATTTGGAAGCTACATATTAGTTTTGCAAGGTGGTAAAATTTATGTTAACGGAACAGCTGAAAAACCGGTTACTATGACTGCCGATGTTGCTAACGCAGAACAGGGTCACTGGGGTGGATTAATTATCAATGGTAAAGCTCCATTGGCTGATCCAAGCGAAGTAGGTAGTACTGAAATTAACTCCGCTTATGTTTACGGCGGCAGCGATCCTAACGACAATTCGGGTTCTATTACCTATTTAAAACTCGAATACACAGGAGCACGCTCAAGCGCAAACGTTGAGCATAACGGACTTACATTAAACGGTGTAGGCGCAGGCACAAAAATTGAAAACATCTACATTCCTAACGGAGCTGACGACGGTATCGAATTTTTCGGTGGTTCTGTAAATGTAAAAAACCTATTGGTTGTAAATTCTGACGACGATATGTTCGACTTTACTCAAGGCTACAACGGTACATTAGAAAATGCTTACGGCGTTTGGGAAGCAGGATACGTAAGTAGCGAAAGCGACCCACGCGGTGTTGAAGCTGACGGTAACTTAGACGGATTAAATGGAAATCATCCTAATCAAGCTGATTTTACAATCAAAAACATGACTATCGATCTTCGCTTAGAGCCTAACACTGCAGAAGGCTTCTATATGCACGATGTTATTAAAGTTCGCAGAGGCGCTAAAGCTACTATCGAAAATGCATTGGTAAAAGGTCAAGGACAAGTTAAAGATTTAATTGATTTAACAGATGGAAAAGGTGATGGACAAGAATCATCTAAAATTTCTTTAACTAATTCTTTATCAACTCAGTTCAGTGGTAAAGAAATAAACAAAAAAGAAGGAACCTCTTATAATGATGTTAAAATTGAAAACGGTAACACAGGATGTCCAACAAACATTTTCGGCTGGACTGGATATAAACTTTAATTTTTAACATAATCGGTTAATAAAAAAACACAAAAGGTATTTCGATTTCACTCGAAATACCTTTATTTGCATAAAAATAATTTAATAACAAATGAAGCATAAAATAACTCTGTTCACAACGCTGTTTTTGATTGTGTTGAGCGTGCAAGCTCAAAAAACTCCCCAGTTATATCAAAATGAAGGTATCTACTATCGCGATAGAGGACAAAACGAACTCTATAACGGCGAATATCGTGAATATTACGATAACAATACACTTAAACTCGAAATGCAAATTAAAAATGGTTTGCCTGAAGGAACTTATATAATTTATTTCGAAAATCGCAAACCTAAGGAGATACGTTCATACAGAGAAGGAAAACTTCATGGCTTGTGGAGGAATTACGATATTTCGGGACAACTAATTTCAGAAGCCGAATATAAAAACGGACAAAAACACGGCACGTGGCGTATCTGGGATGAATTGGGTATGCAGCGTTACGAAATGAATTATTACGAAGGAAACAAAACCGGAGTTTGGCGCATGTGGGATGAAAAAGGCACATTGGTGGACGAAAAAAAATATTGATACATCTCTTGTAACAATTTCTTAACAAAAACTTAATCTTTACGTAATAATTCTGTAATACTTATACAGCATTTTTGTTGCGTAAAACTATTATAAAATTATAAAAAACTCACATTTATGAAAACTACTCTTTTAATTATAGCAGTTGCTTTCTTATCAGTTTCTGTGTATGCAGAGGATAATAAAACCGATAAAAACGTAAAAACTGACGCAACCGAATTTGTTGATAATGTTAAGTCAGTCAATTTTTCAGGCATGATTACTGACAAGAAAAGTCACGAATTATTAGCAGGAGCTGCTATTTTTATTGACGGTACAAAATATTATTCCGATTTAGAAGGAAATTTCAATATCTCCAATATTAAGCCAGGAAAACACACTGTTAAAGTTGAACTTATCTCTTATGAATCCATTGAAATAGAGATTGAAGTTCAAGCTAATCAAAAAATTAGCATTGATTTAGTACAGTCATAACATAGTTATTTTTCACACACTCTCTCTATGTTTTTTTATGTAAAGGAGCTGTCTCACTACGAGGTAGCTTCTTTTTTTGACTATTTTTTGAATATTCCTTCAGAATTTTAATTCAAAAAACACCTCTATATATAACGTTAATTAATACCGATTAGACAGCTACTATAGTCCAAACTTCACTATCGTTCGTTTGAACTATGTATTTGTAGCATCGGTATTTACCATTGTAAAATTTTAAAAAGATTGGACTATTTAAAAATTACAATTGGTATAAAATTACAATTAAATAAATTCTGTATATTTGTATGTTTTCGTATGCCTTGGTAAAATTCTGTTAGTTATATGTTGAGTTTGCCTGTTTAGATAAAACATTTTTCTAAAATGAATCAACTTTATCCACTAAAATTCAAATCCATATATAAAAGGCGGATTTGGGGAGGTACACAACTTCGCGATAGGTTAATGAAAACTGATGCCCCATCTGATTGTGGCGAAAGTTGGGAAATAAGTTCAGTTGAAGATAATATTAGTGTAGTTTCGGAAGGATTTTTAGCCGACAACGATCTAAACGAACTTATCGAAGTTTATATGGGCGATTTAGTTGGAGATAAAGTATTCGACAAATTCGGGAATGAATTCCCTTTACTTGTTAAACTTATAGATTCCAATGATGTTCTTTCCATACAAGTCCATCCTGACGATAATATCGCACTTGAAAAACACAATGCGTATGGAAAAACAGAAATGTGGTACATCATTGATGCCGAGCCTGATGCCAAAAACGTTACTGGTTTAAAAAAGGGAACTAAACCCGATGATTTGGTTAACAGGCTTAAAAACAACACATTAGAAGAAATATTGGTTTATGAAACTGTTGAACGTGGCGATGTGTTCTATATACAATCTGGACGCGTTCACGCAACGGGAAAGGGTGTTTTGTTTGCAGAAATTCAACAAACAAGCGATATTACTTACAGGTTGTACGATTACAACCGAAAAGATAGCAATGGCAAAAAAAGAGAGTTGCATGTTGAACTGGCGCTTGAAGCAATTGATTTTTCATTAGAGAGCAATGCTAAAATCAAAGTAAACACCAAACCAAATCAGCCTAACAGACTGATTGAATGCCCTTATTTTACCGTAAATTTACTAAGGTGTGGCAGACCTGTTGAAATAGAGTATGCATATTTAGACTCATTTGTCATATACCTTTGTACGTCAGGCAAATGCAATATATATTGTGATGACAGTAAAGAAGCATACAGTTTGCAAATAGGAGAAACAATATTGATTCCAGCATTAATTAACAGTGTTAGAATAGAGCCTGAAAGTAACGATGTTTCTATCTTAGAAGTATTTATTGATAACGAAAGAGAGTAAAACAAAATGATTATCCGCAAAGCAGAATTTGTTCAATCAACCACATCGGTAAACCAATGTCCTGCAGATGGATTGCCTGAATTTGCATTTATTGGTAGATCAAACGTTGGCAAATCAAGTCTTATAAACATGCTAACAGACAACGCTGGATTGGCAAAAACATCACAAACACCAGGTAAAACACAAACTATTAACCACTTCAATATCAACGATCAGTGGTATTTGGTGGATATGCCCGGATATGGATACGCCAAAACTTCACGCTCGTTACGTAAAGACTGGGACGCATTTATACGCAGATACATCTTAGAACGAAATGAGCTCGTAAACCTATTTGTCCTTATCGACTCTCGTCACGAACCACTTAAAAACGATTTAGAGTTCATATTGTGGCTTGGACAAAACTCTATTCCATTTTCAATAGTATTTACTAAAATTGACAAGTTGTCAAGTTCACGACTAAATAAAAATATTATAGTTTACAAAAAGAGATTAAACGAAGATTGGGAGATATTACCCCCCATTTTTACCACATCATCAGAGGCAAAATTTGGTCGTAACGAACTTTTAAACTATATTGAAAGCATATTAGACAAATTATGATAATCCGACAACGAAACAATCAACAATTAAACTCTAAATAAAATGGAAGCTCCTATAAAAATTTTTACTTGTAAAGCATCAACCTATTTAGCTAAAGAGATAGCAAAATCAATCAACTTACCTCTTGGCAAAAGTTCAATTTTGCAATTTAGTGATGGAGAGTTTCAACCATCATTTGAAGAGACAGTTCGTGGCGCTCACGTTTTTATTGTGCAATCTACATTTCCTCCAAGCGACAATCTTATGGAACTTCTCCTAATGATTGACGCAGCGAGAAGAGCCTCGGCATACAAAATCATAGCAGTAATACCCTACTTTGGATTTGCACGTCAAGACAGAAAAGATAAACCGCGCGTTTCCATTGGGGCAAAGCTTGTAGCAGATCTTCTTCATACAGCAGGAGTTTCAAGGGTTATGACAATGGATCTACATGCAGACCAAATTCAAGGCTTTTTTAATGTTCCAGTTGATCACCTGTACGCCTCATCGGTATTTGTTCCATATATCCATAGTCTTCATTTGCCCGATTTGGTGGTAGGTTCGCCTGATATTGGTGGCGCAAAACGAGCAAATGCCTACTCAAGATTTCTCGAGTCGCCAATGGTTCTTGGACACAAAACACGCGACAAGGCAAATAGCGTTGAAAGCATTACTGTTATTGGCGAGGTTGCCGATAAAAACGTTGTTATAGTTGACGACCTTATCGATACAGCTGGAACAGTTTGCAGAGCCGCAAGCATTATGAGGCAAATGGGTGCAAAATCTGTTAGAGTGGCAGCAACACACGCTGTCCTCTCAAGCAATGCCGTTGAAAGAATCAATAACTCTGATATCAAAGAGGTTATTGTGACCAACTCAATTCCATTGAGACAGAAATCTCCAAAAATAAAAGTACTCTCAATTGCAGATATTTTTGCAGATACGATATCGAAAGTATATAATTCCGAATCAATTAGTGGAAATTTTCTTGTATAAGGATGTAGTATATAAATCAAAAATAGTTAACTTTGCAGTCCCAAAATTAACAGGAAATATTCTGTAGTGTGATGGGAAACCTTGTTCTGTCAGGTAAAGACAGGTTTTGAGTAACACAAAAAATTATTAAAATGAACAGGTACGAAATTAAATTACAAAAACGTAGCCAAATAGGTAAAGGCTCGACAAAACAATTGCGCAACCAAGATATGGTTCCATGTGAAATTTACGGTGCAACCGAAAACATGCACTGCAAAGGCAAATACCTCGATTTTGAAAAAGGTATTGTTAGCCCACATGTTTATTTGTTTGATATAGACATCGAAGGTACAAAAACAACTGCGATAGCCCAAGACGTTCAATATCACCCGGTTACTGACAAAATCATTCATGTTGATTTTCTTGCAGTTAATGAAAAAAAACCAATCAAAGTAAAACTGCCGGTTGAACTTACGGGAACATCAGTGGGAGTGATGCGTGGTGGTAAACTTAGACTTATAACAAGAAAACTATACGTTAAAGGTTTAATGAAAGACCTTCCTCCAACAATAAAAATAGACATCAGCAACCTTGATGTTGCACACGGAATAAAAGTATCTGATGTTAAAGTTGAAGGTTTAACATTTCTTGATCCAAAACAAACTCCAATAGTAAAAGTTGACGCCAGCCGTAGCACTGCTAAAACTGAAGAACAAGAACAATAACAAACATCTATAAGTTTCATAACGACCCTCTCCCGTTTATAACAAATTGAATTAAACCAATTTGTGATCAAACGGGAGTTGTATTTGTGAATTATCCATACAATACTACTCTTTTAATAATCAAACTGTTAGTTGATGAAATTCTTAATTATTGGATTGGGAAATATTGGGAAAGAGTATCAAAACACACGACACAACGTGGGTTTTGAAGTTGCTGACGCTACTGCACTAAAATTCAAAGCTACTTTTCAATCTGCACGTTACGGCGATATTTCAACATTTAAAATAAAGGGGAGACATGTAATACTATTGAAACCATCAACATACATGAACCTAAGCGGAAACGCCGTGAGGTATTGGATGAGAAAGGAAGATATATCAATAGAAAATATATTAGTCATTACAGACGACGTTGCATTGCCTATAGGAACTATCCGCCTACGCATGAAAGGAAGCGATGCCGGACATAACGGTCTTAAACATATCATTGAAACACTTGGAACCGACAACTTCTCGCGCCTACGTTTAGGCATTGGAAACGATTATCCCAAGGGCTTTCAGGTCGATTATGTTTTAAGCAAATGGAGCCAAGAAGAGTACGAAATAATAGCTCCTCGCTTTGATGTGTGCGTAAATGCAATAGAAAACTTTGTGTTAATGGGTATTCAACATACAATGAATAATTTTAACAACAAGTGAAAAGCAATGAATAATGCGTGCACTGAGCGAAGCCGAAGTGTGCAATTAGCAATTAACAAAAATATCTGGATTTGTTTTTTTGTTTTTTGGTTATTGCAATTCTATTTTTGAGAAAAATATACACCAAAGCGCCTAAACCTGGAAGTAGTAAAATAACCCAAATCCACTTAATAAATTGTCTGTCTGATTTGCTTTTGATAACAATCTCAAACATTGCTAAAACAGTCAGTAACACTATTAGTAATATCAAATATATCATATCTGTTTATTATTGGGTTTGTCTCCAACAAATTTACAAAATATTTTCGTTGCTTACAATTTCAGACCATATTTTACCAAACCTGCTGAACATCAATAGCTCTATTGAGTTTTTTAATTTCACGTTGCAAGAAAACAAATGAAATAACTGCTGCAATAAAATCTGATATTGGTGCAGAAGCCCAAACTCCGGTTAACCCCCAATAATTAGGAAGAATTAAAAGAATGGGTATCAATACTATAACTTGTCGCAATAGTGATATAGTTGCCGATATTGCTGCCTTTCCGATCGACTGAAAATAGCTACCCGCAATTATCTGAAAACCTACAATTGGCATTGCTAACATAAAAATACGCAACCCATCGCGCCCAATTTCTAACAGCTCTTTACTCGAAACATTAAACGTTTTAATCAATATCGAAGGGAATGCCTGTATAAAAATAGTTCCCACAACAGCAACCAAAGTAGCAGCTTTAATACATATAAATAGCGTTTGCCTAATTCGAGTAAAATTTTTGGCTCCATAATTATAACCAATAATTGGTTGCGCAGCCATATTTAAGGCAACAATAGACATCACGATAATTGTTGCGACACTGTTAATAATTCCCATAGCTCCGACTGCTACATCGCCACCATATTTTATAAGCTGCACATTGAAAATACCGTGTACAAAACTGGAAGCAAACTGTATAGCAAATGAAGAAAAACCTATTGAGAATATCGCAAATATAATTTTTCTATCTAGTCTGAAGTTAGGAACTTTTAGTTTTACTATCGATTTTTTTGACCTAAAAAAGTGCCGTAGGACCCAAACACAAAGCACGAACTCTGAGATAACTGTTGCCCAAGCTGCACCCTTTACTCCCATACCAAAACCAAAAATAAAAATTGGGTCGAGAACGATGTTCATTCCTGCACTTATAAGCATTGAATTCATGGCAACACTGAGATTTCCCTCTGAACGTATCACACTGTTAAGCGAAAAACCAAGAATACTAAAAATTGTTCCTGCAAGTATAATATCAAGATAATCGTTAGCATACGCTACGGTTTCTTTGCTAGCTCCAAAAAATATTAAAAGTGGTTCTTTGATTAAAAAGCCCATCAAAGTCAGAGCTATTGAGGCGATAATCAACAATATAAAACAGTTACCTAATACGCGTTCAGCACTTTCAAAGTCTTTCTTACCAAGAAATATTGACACTCTGACACCCGAACCAACGCCTATAAGCATCCCAAAAGCCTTAATAATTATCATAATCGGGAAAACCACGCTAAGCCCAGTAAGCGCCATTGCTCCAACGCCTTGTCCTACGAAAATTCTATCTACAATATTGTATAACGAATTGACAACCACGCCAGTAAACGCAGGCAAGAAAAACTTCCACAAAACATGACGAATAGGAGCTTCGCCAAGTAACTTTATATTTTTGCTTTTAGTGTCCAATTTATAACTGTTTTCGGGTGGCAAAGGTAAGAATAAAGCGATTATTTTTAAATTTATTGATTCTCTGCTTCACATTTGTAAGTTCAGGCATTATACCAATTGTAATTTTTAATAATCATGGTTCACCCAGACTCCGCACGGAACGGAGTTAAGGGGTAAATACCGATGTTACAAATACATAGTTCAAAAGATCTATAGCGAAGTTTGGACTATAATAGCTGTCCAATCAGTTAAATTCCTGTATTTTTCATCTCATCTATTTTAATGTGTTTTCTCTGTTACACTTATTGTGTAGTCGAAATTCTTTAATAGATTTGCAGGTAAATTCCATTAGTAAACGCAATTTTCTGAGGAGAAAAATATACATTTTTCTAACAAAGAGAGAAGTCTATTCTATATCCAAAAGCAAGAATTTTAAAACCAATAATAACAGGAAAAACATATGGACGGAATGAAGCTGTCAAAGTAAAATATAAAGATAGAAAAATTGTTCAGACCAAATTTAAGAAAACAGAGGGTGATATTACTCACAAATTATGCTTTATACTGAATGAAAATAATAAAGGCATATGAATATAGAAACCAACCGCATAGAATACAAACGAGTACTCACAGATGATTTGGAAAAAGAGGCAATCGCTTTTTTGAATTATCATGAAGGAGGCATAATTTATATCGGAATTGACAAGACAGGAAAGGCTGTTGGCGTTTCTAATATTGATAGCGATATGCTCAAAATCAAAGACCGACTGAAAAATAACATCATGCCTTCTTGTTTGGGTTTGTTTGATGTGTCAGCATAAACTATAGAATCGAAAGATGTGATTAAAATCACTTTGGCAAGTGGAACGGAAAAACCATATTATATCAAGAAACTTGGGATGTCGGAAAAGGGCGCTTTCATCCGTATCGGAACGGCTGCGGAACCGATGTCTGTTAAAATGATTGAATCGCTATTTGCCAAACGTACCCGAGATTCCATTGGGAAAATAAAATCTCCAAATCAAAATCTTGCCTTTGAACAGCTTAAGATTTACTATGAGGGAGCAAAGAAAACGTTAAATCAACAGTTTGCATCTAATTTGGAATTACTTACAGAAGAAGGGCAATACAATTATGTAGCATATTTGCTGGCTGATATTAATGGAATGTCTATAAAAGTGGCTAAGTACGATGGTCTTGACAGAATAGACTTGATGGAAAATAACGAATACGGATATTGTTCATTAGTTAAAGCCGTTAAACAAGTGCTGGATAAAATAGAGGTAGAAAATAAAACATTAGCTAAAATAACCCCAAAAGAACGTAAAGAAAAAAGATTATGGAATCCTGTTGCTTTGCGCGAAGCTGTGATTAATGCCATTGTCCACAATGACTATACTTCAGAGGTGCCGCCAAAGTTTGAGTTCTTTGATGATCGGATAGAAATCACATCATTTGGGAGTTTACCACAAGGCATGACAGAAAACGAATTCTTTGGAGGATATTCAGTGCCACGCAATAAGGAATTAATGCGTGTCTTCAGGGATTTGGACTTGGTAGAACACCTTGGTTCGGGTGTTCCTCGAATTATGAGAAGTTACGGAAAAGAATGTTTTAAATTTACGGAGAACTTTTTACGAATAACATTTCCTGTATCCGAGCAAGTATCCGAGCAAGTAACCGAGCAAGTAACCGAGCAAGTAACCGAGCAAGTCAAAGAACTGGTTAAGATAATGTACAAGGAGATGGATAGGCAAGAGATGCAAACAAAATTGGGTCTTTCCCATAGAGAAAACTTCCGTTCAAATTATTTAAAACCTGCATTAGAACAAGGATTTATAGAAATGACTATCCCAGATAAGCCTAATAGCAGTTTGCAAAAATATCGATTGACAATATTGGGTAAGCAGTTGAAAGTTAAATTATGAGCTTCGATTCATGCATTAGCTTAAGACTTTTACCTTTCTCACTTCGGCTTCGCTCAGTACAGCACCTTGCACCTTTTATACTTCATTTCGACTAGCTCAGTGCGTAGCGACTGCGCTCACTTCGACTTCGCTCAGTACAACGCTCCGCTCAGCGACCGAGTACATCGCCTTCAAATTTACTACTCCTCTCCGAAAAACCTTCTAACTTCCGAAGCGAAAGCTCTATCAACAGCTTTTCCGTCGCGTGTTTTTGCCAATCCTCCTCCTGCTGTCTCTTTGTAATCACGGTTGAGTTTATCGCCAACTTCGCGCATTGTTAGAACAACCTCGTCTGGCGATATAAACGAACGTACACCACTCAAAGCCATCATTGAAGCTGTGATGGCAACAGAAGTAAAAATACCGTTTCGCTTAACACAGGGGACTTCAACCAAGCCTGCAACGGGGTCGCAAATCAAGCCTAACGAGTTTTTAACTGCCAAAATAAAACTTTGAATGATTTCTGTTGACGAGCCATTTTCAAGATAAGTCAACGCGGCGGCAGCCATTGCTGCGCCTACTCCCACCTCAGCCTGACAACCGTAGTCTGCTCCGGCGGTTGTTACGTCGTTAAACAAAATCATACCCATAAATCCTGAAACTAAGATAGCTTCATTAATTTTTTTACGGTCTGGTTTAGATATTTCGGAATAGGCTTGCAACACACCTGGCAAAATACCACACGAACCTGCTGTAGGACAGGCAACTATAACACCACATTTGGCATTTACTTCGTTAACAGCAACTGCATAGGCAGCAGCACGTCCATAGACATTGTTAAACAGTGGGTTTTTATGAACATATCTGTTAATACGCGAGGCATCTTTTCCTGTAAGCTTTAATAGCGATAGTTCACTGCTTCTAACACCTTTCTTTGCTGATGCTTTCATAATACGCCAATATTCAGCTGCCTTGCTTAAAATATCGTCGGGAGAAGATCCCTGCAAATTTTTTTCAACCTCGATAATAACATCGATAAGCTCTTTTTTCTCTGCGCGGATATAGGCGCTCAACTCTTCAAAAGTATTAAATGGCATTCGATAGTTCTTCTTTCCAACGCCCTCGGCTTCGATAATTGGTAGAATTAAAACAGCTCCAGCGTGTTTCTTCGCTTCGTTTTGAGAGATTATCTCCTGATTGTAGTAATAAAAATTCTCCTTGCCGTTTATTGGCGAAGATAGACGTTTGTCCATGTACCTAACTTCTACGTTACCCCCACCGATCGAGAATCCTGTAATAGTATAAGAGGTTTGTGCTGTTTCTACAATGATTTCAGCGATATTGTTATTATTTTCGTTTTTATATTTAAGCTCCTCCTCGACTGATCCACGTTTATATCCACCAAAATCTGCCTTAAATTCGCCAAAATCAATACCGTGCTCGTTCACAAAAGCTGGGTCGCCATGCTGTAACATCTGCGGATGGTCGGGTTCTAAACCCCAAAGACCTCCACCAATTGCAGATGGCGTATAGTGCCCTGGTCCAGTATCACGAAACGAAGCTAATAGTTTTACAGTAACCAATTTCACAGGATCGTTATCAAATTTAGCACGGGCGATAATTATATTTCGTGCTATCTGACCTATTTTGTTTGCACCTGCCGTGTGCGAGCTTGAAGGTCCAACCATCGAAGGTCCTACAATGTCAAAAACGCTCATGGGCTTGATATAACGGTGAAGATATCGTTCAAAATCATCTTTAAGAGAGCTGATTTCAGCAATGTCAATTTTACTATCAAAAACAGTTTTAACAAAATAGAGTGATTTAACAGCCTTATCGCGCGTTTTCATGTACCATATCTCCATATATCGTGGAAAAATATTGTGCTTTTGGAATGTCTCAACGACGTTGTTCAAAACCGTATTTCGTGCAGAGTTAATGCTTTTCAGGATTATTATGGTTTTATTATCTTCAATATGGGAATCAAACTTAAACCCTTTTACATCGGCTTTCATTTCGGCGACCGATTCATTAAGGTCGGGAAGTTGAACCTTTGCGTGACTTGCCGATGTTATATCGTTGTAAAAAACCGTCATCATATAGTTTTTATCTCTATTCGTAACAACGCGATATAGCGTATAAGGTTGAAACTTGTATGGAATTAATGATGATAACGTTTTTTCAAGTTTTTGGTGATCGAAATCATGCAAGACGCACTCTTCTATTTCTTCACGGTGCCAAAAGGTTTTGTCAACTTTTTGGTTAGCTATGCGCTCCTCTACTAAAGGCAGACAGTAAGATATTTCTGACTTGTGAAAATAACCGTTAACTGAAATGTCGTTCATAATAACTTTTTTTATTGCCCAAATATACACAATAAAACCTTACAAAAACGACTACTTTTTAACATTGAACCATTAAGGAATATTAAGAGGGCGGTGTCTCATAAGTGTCCAATTGCTGTACTTCGACTTCGCTCAGCAACCACGTTACTTCGATATGGTTGCTGAGCTTGTCGAAGCACGGGCTCAGTCACGTACACTTCGGCTTTGCTCAGTGCATCGCTTCATGTACGCTCCTTCGCCCTCAATCTCAGCGCCTTGCAGTTGGACACTTATGAGACACCTTACAACTTTTTAGTTAAATGTTATTTTTGAGACAGCCTCTCTACAACGCCTTGACATTCAATTAATTTGTTATTAATTTGCAATTGTCCGTTTACCGTAATTCGTAACTCGTAACTCGTAATTCGTAATTCGTAATTGTTGATTAGGGTCGCTCTTACTTTCGTAAAGACAGCGCATACGCTGTCTCTACTTTCAACTTTACAAACTTTTAACTTTTAACTCTAATACGCTTGTTTTTGCCCACGAATAATGACCCAAACCGTAATAAGAATTATTTTTATATCCATATTGAAAGTCCAATCTTCGATATAATTGACATCGAATTGTACTCTACGCTTTAAATCTTGCAATTTTTTTATTTCACCTCTATAGCCGTTTACTTGTGCAAGTCCGGTTATTCCGGGTTTTACGGTATGTCTTAACATAAAACGTTTCACTTGTTTTTGATAATCTTCAGTATGTTTCAACATATGTGGGCGAGGTCCTACAATTGACATTTCGCCTTTCAAAACGTTGTAAAATTGAGGATACTCGTCTAAACTCCACTTTCTAAGGAAACGACCTATTACCGTTACTCGACTATCATTTTCTTCTGCTTGTTTTGTATCTGCTTCTTCATTCTGATGCATAGATCTATATTTGTGGCAAACAAATACTTTTCCATCTATACATGTGCGTTTTTGGCTAAAAAATATTGAGCCTGACCTTGTAATGAGAGAGATAATCCATAATAAAACCGTAAACCACGATACAAAACAAATTAATACAATTAATGAAACAACAATATCGAAACCTCTCTTTATCAGCCGATTATACCATTTAGAAAGAGGTCCAGAATGAATCTGAATTACTGGCACCATTCCATAATCAATTATTTCTGCTGATTTAAAGGAGAATACATCTAAATCGGGGATTATTCTCGTTTTAATTGGAAACTCTGAAATTGTTTCAACTATTTTGTACAGAGTCTCTTTTGAAATTGTATCCCATGCTATATAAACTTCGCTAATGGAGTGCTTTTTTATAATATCGGGTAAATCAGAGTATGTTCCTATAATGCCTCTTTTTTTTGCTACTTTTTCATCAACAAATCCAACAAATTTATATCCGTGCCATTGGTTTAACAAAAAATAATGGACTAATTCGCGAGCTTTGTGGCTATATCCGAGTACAATTACATTGCTCAAATTATAGCCCTTTCGTCTGTAGTAAACGAAAGCATAATAGAGCGTAAATTTCCATACAACTAATATGACAAAGAACACTACAAAAAGATATTTTATATGACCACGAGGATAATACTGCAACGGAACCGCTTGGAAATACAATAAAAACCCTACAAAGAAGAAAACAATAATTTTGATATATGTAAAAAACAGGGTTTTTTTTCTGGTGTTTCTATCAATATCGTTGGCTTTAAAAATAAAAACAAGAGCGAGCCATATAAAATTCAGATAGATATAAAATAGGATATGCTTGTCTGTAAAATGCTCTATTCCTGGATTGAACACAACAAATCCGAAAATAAATAGGAGGTTTAAAATAAAAAAGTCGCCTATAAGAGATATAAACGGTATTATATGCGAATATTTCACAGACTATCTATATTTTCGGTTATTATTGCAAATTTAGCACTTATATTAATGTAGTGCCTTGAAAAGCGTATATTTTTTATTTATCATTGATTTTTGGCTAACAAGAAAGAAAAAAGTAATGAACAATGCAGTGTACTGAGCGAAGCGTTGTACTTGGTCACTGAGCGAAGTCGAAGTGTGCAATAAGTAATTGAGGAACAAGAAAAAAGTAAAAAGGAGAAAATGCTATTAACTTTCTCCTTTTTACTTTTTACTTAATTAACTTGTTTTAAAATAAACAGCTAATAATTTATCAATCAGCCCACTTTATTGTTCATTGTTAATTGCACACTTCGACACTTCGTTCAGTGCACCGCATTGCTAATTGCTTTTAATCCCTTAAACAGCGGACAGAAAAGCCTAACTCCTTATGGTAGTTGCGCCTGTCCACTTTGCTGCAATTGTAGTGCATGCGACGGGTCCATGCGCTTGTACCATCGTGCTCCGTAGCACTCCACCAAAAACCGTATTCTCCAATGAAAATGAAATAGCCATAGTAGTAACGGCAACCACCCGGCAGGGCAGTAAAACCTGTTTCGTTAGTTGCGCCAGTATTTGGGTTATTCCAGTGTGTTGTACCCATTTCTTTAAGCTTACCACCGGCAACTTCAGCACCACCAAGGTAATCGGTTAATTGTGTCCACTCGGCAT
>Ga0208694_1000233_pt1 | contig 87877 bp, 69 predicted proteins | sample AD_UKC078_MetaG_FD_184442 | JGI IMG/M metagenome (GOLD analysis project Ga0208694, IMG submission 184442) | Active sludge microbial communities of municipal wastewater-treating anaerobic digesters from USA - AD_UKC078_MetaG (SPAdes) (version 2) | ecosystem: Engineered > Bioreactor > Anaerobic >...
ACAATCCGCGTTCTGAGGTCTGGGTTACCGGAGTTGAATTCAACGAAGACGAAAACGCCTGGAATATTTTTTATGTGGCCTATAGGGCCGGAGACGAAACAAAGGGAGAAATAGCCCGGTCGGACTATAGTGGCAGAATCTGGCGTGCCAAGTCTGTCATCTCAGGAATTAAGGGCATTGCAGGCCCTTACGCCGATATGGGTATAGTCTTGCAACCCGGCGAACATTCTCAGGCCTGGGAAGGACAACAGGCTGTTGCCAGCTTCAATCCGTACAAAGTAGGAGATACTTGGTATGCCTTTTACGACGGGCACAATTACATTCCTCAGGGAGGTTGGCCGACGGGAATGGCACGGGCGGAAAAGCTGGAAGGTCCCTGGACGAGGATGCCCGAAGATTTCAATCCTTTGCCCATTGTGGACGAGTTTATGGAAAATACCGTTATTACTCAGTTGAAAAACGGAAAATACCTGGCTGTGTTCGATTCTTTTGGTGATCGTGAAATCGGCTACAGTTTATCCGAAGACGGTCTGAACTGGAGCAAAGAAACCAGAATCAAAGTGCAGTTCGAAGACCGGGCCTGGGCCAAAGACGGAAATCATTCTTTACGCACCCCGCTCTGTGCCATCGAAGAGGACGACGGCACTTTTACCGTAATTTATACCGGATTGATGGACCGGCGGGAGGAAGCCTTTTATGCGGTGGGAAAATGCACTTTGGCCTGGGAATAATCAATGAGAATAATCAACAGATCATATTGCAGAAAAAATGAACCGACCACGGACTAAATTTTTGCTATTCTTTTTGCCGGGCTTATGTCTTTTTTTTAATGCCCCTGCCCAGGAATTCATACCGCTTTGGCCGGAAGGCAAAATGCCGAATTCCAAAGGGTTGACCCTGGAACACAAGGAGGAGAGGCAGCGAATTACACAGGTGAAAACTCCGGGCATGTATGCTTTCTGGACATCAAACGAAGATAATAAAGGCAGTGCCGTTTTGATTTGTCCCCCGGGAGGCTATCAAAAACTGACCTACCATCTGGCCGGTTTTCAATGGGCTAAATGGTTCAATACCATGGGTGTAAATGCTTTTGTGCTGATTTATCGCCTGCCGAATTCTCCCGACCTGATCGAAAGAGAAAAAGGGCCTATCCAGGATGCCCAAAGAGCGCTTAAAATCATTCGAAATATGGCCTCTGTCCGGAATATCGACCCAGGCAAAGTGGGAATAGTCGGAGCCTCGGCGGGTGGGCATCTGGCATCGACCCTCGGAACGCATTTCGAAGACTTTTCGCTTATCGGAGATTCCATCGATCGCTATTCTGTTCGGCCCGATTTTATGGTGTTGATATCGGCTGTTATCAATATGGGCGATTTTGCCCACGAAGGGAGTGTGCAGGCTTTTCTGGGAGCCGATGCCGGCAAGGAAAAGCGCGATTATTATTCCAACGAAAAACAGGTAACGGAACAAACGCCGCCCACCTTTCTTGTTCACGCCCGCAACGATAATACCGTGCTTGTACAAAACAGTATTCAATTCTACAACGCCATGCTCGAAAAGGGTGTTGACGGTAGTTTACATATTTTCCCCTATGGCCGGCATTCCATTTCGTTGAAAAACGAATCGGCCATGCTCAATTATTGGACATCCTTATGTGAAAACTGGCTCTACGAAATGGGTCTGTTGAAACAGAAATAATGAACGTGTTTTTATTTTGGTAATTATGACAATACAAATTTTGTTGTTGCTGCTCGGATTCGTTTTGTTGATCAAAGGAGCCGACTGGTTGGTTGACGGAGGTGCGGCACTGGCTCGCAAATACCATGTTTCTGAATTGGCCATAGGTCTTACTATCATTGCTTTCGGTACTTCCATGCCCGAAATGGTGGTCAACGTATTTGCTGCTTACAAAGGGCATGCCGACATCGTTTACGGCAATATTCTGGGGAGTAATATTTTCAATCTTTTGGGCATACTTGGTATTGCCGGATTGATTTCTCCCCTGATAGTTCAAGCCAGTACGGTTTGGAAAGAAATACCTTTATCCTTACTGGCAGTTGTTATACTCTATCTTCTTTCCAATAGTATTTTTACCCAAAACGAATTGTTGTCCAGGTGGGATGGTATTATTCTTTTGCTGGTGTTTGCCTTTTTTCTCTACTATGTATTCAGGCAATTGAAAGAAGAGAACACGGTTTCTGTAGAGGAACAACATAAAGAATTCACTATCTTCAAAATAATCGTGTTTATCGTTTTGGGATTGGCCTTGCTGGTAGTAGGAGGCAGGTTGGTTGTAAACAATGCGGTGAAAATTGCCGAGTTCCTCGGCATTAGCCAGACCATTATAGGATTGACCATAGTGGCGGTCGGAACTTCGCTGCCTGAGCTGGCTACTTCGGTAGTGGCTGCTATTAAGAAAAACAACGATATAGCAGTGGGCAACATCATCGGATCCAATATTTTCAATATTTTCTTTATTATGGGTGTCAGCTCTTTGATCAGGCCTATCGAGTACAATACCAAGTTTAATTTCGAAATGTATTTTTTGAGCTTTGGAACCATTCTGGTTTTTATTGCCATGTTTTCGGGCAAGAAAAGACGGCTCGACCGCTGGGAAGCCGGTATTCTGCTTTTGATGTACGTCGGGTACACGATTTTGTTGATAAACGAACAGATATGAAAAGCCCGGTCCCGGTCCTCGCAGCCAATTAAATATTGTTAAGAATTAGAAGAGTATGGCTCGTAGTGTTACCTTTGTCAGTTGATAAGTGTGCCCTTGCGAATAATATGCCTTTTTTGTATAGGACTGATAACTTATTGATAATGAGAGGAAATTTAATTCAAAACCAAAACAATTTTTATTTTTTATATCACACAATCTTTTAAAAGACTAGTAATGAAGGACATTTTTGAAAGAATTCAAGCAACTCCGGGTCCGCTGGGCCAATATCAGGGCGCTGCCGACGGCTATTTTATGTTCCCGAAACTCGAAGGTGAAATCCAACCCATAATGCGTTTCAATGGTAGAGACGTGCTGGTGTGGAGCTTAAACAATTACCTGGGTTTGGCTAACCATCCCGAGGTACGTAAGGCCGATGCCGATGCCTCAAAGGAATGGGGTCTGGCTTATCCCATGGGTGCCCGTATGATGTCGGGCGACACTGTGCACCACAAGAAACTGGAACAAGACCTGGCCGATTTCGTAGGCAAGGAAGCCGGATATTTGCTTAATTTCGGTTACCAGGGTATGGTGTCCATTATCGACACCTTGCTGAGCCGTCGCGACGTCGTTGTTTACGACTCGGAATCGCATGCCTGTATCATCGACGGATTGAGGATGCATTTTGGTAAACGTTTTGTGTTCCAACACAACGACATGGATAGCTTCCGCGCCCAAATGGAGTCGGCTACAGCCCTTGCCGAACAGCAAAGGGGAGGAATTCTGGTCATCACCGAGGGCGTATTTGGTATGGCCGGCGACCTGGGCAAACTCGACGAGATTGTGGCGATGAAAAAGGATTTCAAGTTCCGTTTACTGGTAGATGATGCTCACGGTTTCGGTACCATGGGCGCGACGGGGGCCGGCACCGGCGAACATTTGAATTGCCAGGACGGTATCGACATTTATTTCTCCACTTTTGCCAAAAGTATGGCCGGTATTGGCGCTTTTGTGGCTTCCGACCGGGCTATTGTCGATCATCTTCGTTTCAACATGCGTTCCCAGATTTTTGCCAAATCATTGCCCATGCCCATGGTAATCGGCGCTATGAAGAGGCTGGAATTGCTCAAAACCAAAAAGGAATTGCGCGAAAATCTTTGGATTATAGTTCGTGCTCTGCAAAACGGGCTCAAGGAAAAAGGTTTTGATATCGGGCGCACCCAATCGCCGGTAACACCTGTCTTCCTGAAGGGCGGTGTCAACGAGGGTTCCAATATTGTGGTAGATTTACGTGAAAGCTACAACATATTCTGTTCGATAGTGGTCTATCCCGTGGTACCAAGAGATGTTATTATGCTACGCATCATTCCGACGGCAGCACATCGCATGGAAGACGTAGAACGTACCATCAACGTGTTCAGCGAGATAAAGAAAAAACTGGAAACCGGCGAGTATAAGCGGGAAATTCCCAATATGAACCTGGTAAACAAGCAAAAATGAAATCTCAGCTCAAGTGTGTTAAATGCGGCTATATAAGCCCCGGCTTTGCTGCCTGGTTTGAACAGGATCAGACCTGTCCGAAGTGCGGTAGCAAACATTCCGAGGCAGAATACCAGGCAGATTACACGCAACTGGAAGCTTTATACAAGCAGGGAGCCGACAGCTTCTGGCATTATTTCGATTTTCTCCCGCTCGAAAATCGCGACAACATAATCTCCTGCAAAGAAGGAGCTATTCCCATTGAATCCTGGGATTTTCTCGAAGATTTTGCCCGCGAGCATTACGGTATCGAATGCCGGGCATTGGTATATCGCAACGATTTGAATGGAGGCACACAGACCTTCAAGGACGTAGCCGGTTCCATGGCTGCCTCCTTGTTCAAAGAACATGGAGTAAAACAGTATTGCATAGCCTCCACCGGCAACACCGCTACCGCTTACGCCAAATACCTCTCTTTGGCGGGTGTAGCTTTCAAAGTATTTGTGCCTGCCGGCGCCAACGAAGACTCTGTGCAGGAAATTCTGGGTTTCGGCCAGGAGGTGGTTCGCTCGCAAGGCGATTATGCCCGGGCCAAACAGGAAGCGGCCGACTACGCCCGTCAAAACAAAGTGTTGATTTCTGCCGGTAATTTCGATCCCATACGGGTGGAAGCCAAAAAAACCATGGTTTTTGAGTTTATGCGCCAATTGAGTAAAATGCCCGAGGTGTATATTCAGGCAGTAGCCGGGGGCACAGGTCCTATTGCGATCGACAAAGGGGTACGCGAAATAGAAAAGTATTATCCCGAAGTCGTTTTGCCCCGGATGTTACTGGTGCAGCAAGACCTTTGCGATCCCATGGTGCAGGCCTGGGAGCAGGCCGTCAAAGAGGGCTTCCCCGAAAATTACCACAAGAATTACCCGGTTATAGACAATCCTCAAACCAAAGTGTCCATCTTGTCAACAGGCAATCCCGGTATGTATCCGGTTATTGCTCCTATAGTACGGAAAACCGGCGGCAGTTTTTTGCGTATCAGCGAAGCGAGCTTGCCCGCTCTGGCACGTGAGGTCTACGATCAACAGGGTGTGTTACTCGGGCCGGCCTCCATTGTATGTCTGGCGGGTTTTTACCGGGCATTGGAAGAAAAACGTATCCATCAGGGCGATACCGTACTGATTAACTGCGGCGAAGGCATGCAACGTGCAGCTGCTTTTCACAAAGAAGTGTTAGCTGTTGCCGGTAAATAAATCGGATTAAAACATAGCTAATGGGGAATTTATACAATTTACTCACTCAGGATGTCCGCTTCGAAGAAGCCTTGAACTCCTGTATGAATTGCGGAATTTGCACCGCCGTATGCCCGGCGGCTGAGTTTTACAATTACGATCCGCGCAAAATTGTCGATACCATTCAACGTCGTAACGAGGACGAAATAGAAGCTCTGTTACGTTCCGAAACCATTTGGTATTGTGGGCAGTGTCTCTCGTGTAAAACCCGATGTCCGCGAGGCAATACTCCCGCAGTATTGATAGCTATCCTGAGGAGTGTTTCCCAAAAGATGGGCTATTTCACCGAAAGCGAAAAAGGCCTGCAACAATTTGCCATCTCCAAAAAAATAGCCCAAACGATTTTGGATACAGGCTATTGCGTACATCCCGATACCATGAGCTACGAACAGCATCCCGAACAGGGGCCGGTATGGAAGTGGTATACCAAGTACATTGAGGAAATTGCCCCACGCTTTGGCGCCAATTATCACGGTGAAGGCCCGGGCGCTTTGCGCAACATCCGCAAGGAAACCCTGGAAGAGATCAACAAGATTTTTGAAGCTACCGGAGGCAAAGAACTGATGCGCAAAGTGGAAACCGGAGCAAAAAACAAAACCAACATCAGAAACGACGAGGACTTGTTGAATTTGGTCTATAACAGAAATACTTCCAAAGAATGACTACAAAAAAACATTATTGGAACGAATACCAAAAAGAGATTGCCGGCGATAAGTATTTTTATGAACGCAGTTGCATCCGGCAGACCTTCTTTCCGGGATCTGAAACGGCTTTTTTGAGAATACTCAAAGAAGAGCTGGGCAAGAATATTCTCGATGTGGAAAATCAGCACACCTGTACGGGCATAGGTTTCTATTCCGATATTGTGCCTTTGGAAACCACCATGACCATTGTGGCTCGTCTGTTTTCGCTTATGACCGAAGCCGGTTACGAGAACTACGTGCCCTCTTGCGTTACTTCTTTCGGCGTTTTTTCCGAAATCGTCGATCTCTGGGAACATCAGCCGGATATGCTCGAAAAAGCACGGAACATCTTGCTCGAAACCACCGGCAGAACTTTTGAGTTGCCCAAAAACATCGCTCATCCTTCGGATATTATCTATAAGTTTCGCGAAGAACTCAAAGAGAAAATGCGCTATCGCCTGGTCAACCGTTTCACCGGCAAACCCCTAAAGGTGGTGGAACACATAGGCTGCCATTACGCTAAAATCTTTCCGGACAAGGGAGTGGGTAAAGCAGAATTTCCGCATGTGCTGGCGGGTATGATCGAATCCTGGGGAGGCGAGGTGGTAGACTATCCCGAGCGCCGTCACTGTTGCGGTTTTGGTTTCAGGCAATACGTGGTCAGAGCCAACAGGGGTTATTCGGTGGCTAATTCCAAAAAGAAATTTGAGTCGATGCAGCCCTACGAGCCCGATTTTATCGTGACCAACTGTCCGGGTTGCACCATGTTTATGGATAAATGGCAATACACCATAGCCGAAATGGAGCATAAAACCTACGATAAAAAAGGTTATGGCATTCCGGTACTCACTTACGAAGAAATGGCCGGGCTTTTACTGGGCTACGACCCCTGGGAATTGGGACTGCAATTGCATCAGGTGCAGTCGGAACGCTTGCTCGACAAGCTGGGCATTCATTACGATCCCAACGAAAAGTACAAAAGTGTAAGCGGCAGGATTTTACCTAATCCCGAAAAGCCTCAGTATCTACGTGTTTAATACTTTGGAGATGAAAGAAAGAGAAAAACCGGTCCACGGAGACGACAACCCCAAACCCAGAGAAGTAAAACGCAGACTGAAAGCCACTAAAAGGATAAGTCGCAGAAAACGTCTCGAGTTTGAAGAGGTGGAATTACCCCTGCAGGTGGCCATCATCGGAGGGGGAGTGGCGGGCATGGAAGCCGCTTCGGTGCTGGCAGAACATCGTTGTCCGGTCATTTTGTTTGAGGCCCGTCCGGAACTGGGCGTCAACGTGAAAAACAAATACAAGATTTTTCCCGATTTTTCGGACGCCGGCCGGTTGGTAGAGACCATGACCAAAGCGATGGATCATCCCCTGATAACTGTAAACAAAGATACCGAGATCATAGAGATCATCCGGGAACCCGATGCTTATACTTTGCTCGACAACAAGGGTGTGCCCCATACGGTACCGGCTGTTTTACTGGCCAGCGGTTACGAGCCTTTCGATGCCAAACGCAAGGAGGAACTGGGTTTTGGTATTTACGAAGGCGTTATCAATTCATTGCAGCTCGAAGATATGCTCCGAGAACACAAAGTCTTGAATAGTCTGGGCGAAGACCCCAGGCGCATAGTCTTTTTGCAATGTGTAGGTTCGCGCGACGAAAAAGTGGGCAATCACTATTGTTCCAAGATTTGTTGCATTACTGCGGTAAAGCAGGCTATAGAAGTAAAACGTCAGCTTCCCGATACGGAAGTCTATGTCTTTTATATGGACCTGAGACTTTGGGGTCAGGGTTACGAGGAGTTGTACCGCGAGGCACAGGAACAATACAATGTGCGTTTTGTCCGGGGTCGCATTTCGGAAGCCGCCTCCACTTTCGACGGTCGCGTACAGATAAAGTCCGAAGATACTCTACTGGGGCAACCTCTCAAGATGGTTACCGACTTGCTGGTGTTGATGATAGGCATGGAAGCCTCGCCGGGTACCCGGAAATTAGGCAAAACCTGCGGACTCGAAGGTCCCTACGGTTTTGTTCGAAGCAAGAGTCCGCATCTGGAAGATAATCTCAGCGATAAGCCCGGTTTTTTTCTGGCCGGCACCTGCAAACGTCCCATGCATATCGCTGAGGCCGTGAACGATGGCCGTGCAGCGGCTTTGGAAATTATTAAGTACCTGAGAAAATAACTATGGCCGACTTTGGATTCAGTATTTCAAAACCTCAGTCGATCGACACCAACGATATGGATGTGGGTCGCTTGCAAGCTTTGGAAGCCAAAGTTCCATCCTTCAAACGCTGCATTAACTGCGGAGCCTGCACGGCAACTTGTTCTGCCGGTCAGTTTGGTAGCTTCAACATACGTCGCATTCATAATCTTTATCGTTGGGATCAGCGCAAAGGATTGGAAAAAGAGTTGCAGCAATGCATGCTATGCGGCAAGTGTACCCTGGTCTGCCCCCGCGGAGTGAATCTGCGTTACCTTATTATTCGTTTACGCAAAGCCCTGGCCGACAATAAATAAGCTGAACCCATGTCTTCCAACTTTCATCCTTTTGTACTTCCTTTCACCATCGGTACGCTGGCCTTGTTCAGCGTTCTGATTCTTAAGTACAATAAGTGGATCGGTAAGTTCGACCGTCAGCAAAAAAAACTCATACGCCGCAACCTATTTACCGGTAAGCTTATTCCGGCAGTTTGGGAAATGATCAACGAAGGTTTGTTTCACAAAAAAGTAAGCAGATACAACCGCCGTTTGGGTTATATGCACCGTAGCATTGCCTTGGGCTGGTTTTTGCTTATAAGCGTTGGTTTTGTCGAAACCGTATTTCATTTTCAGGGCCGGGGACATGCTCCCTGGATCGGCGTTTTCTTTCGTTTCTTCGTACGCGATAATCAAACTCTTTCGGCCTGGATTTTTGCTCAGATCATGGATTTGTTGCTGCTCTATATATTGTCGGGAGTGACAATGGCGGTGTTTAAATCGATTTTTTCAAAAACCGTAGGCATGCGCAAAACTACGCGTCTGAAGTTGTTTGATACCAGTTTGCGTTATTCGCTTTGGTCTATTTTTCCTTTGCGCCTGCTTTCCGAAAGTGCCACTGCGGCTTTGGCCGATAACGGAGGTTTTTTAACTCAAAGCTTGGGCAACTTAATGGGAGAACGTTTTGCCGGGGTGGTGGAATTGCCTTTATGGACCTTGTATTCTATAGCCCTGGGTTTGTTTCTCTGTCTCCTGCCTTTTTCTCGTTTTTCCCATATTTTTACCGAACTGATGCTGATTTATTTCCGCAAAATGGGTTTACGTGAACGGGAAAAGCCCACCGGTTTTACTCGATTTGAACTTTCGGCCTGTTCGCGCTGCGGTATTTGCATCGACAATTGTCCCCTCGACTCCGAGCTCAACATCACCGATATTCAGCCGGTTTATTTAATTCGCGATATACGCAATCGCATGCCTCATCGCACCGCCACCGAAAATTGCCTGATGTGCAACCGTTGCGAAAGCGATTGTCCGGTAGGCATACAGATTTCCGAAATTCGCCGCCAGGAAAGAGACAAAAAAAAGCTAGACACCCACGATAATTACGGTTATATAGAAGATGTACAGTCCTTCAATGCCATTGGCCGGGTTATTTATTTCGGGGGCTGCATGTCGCATCTCACGCCGGGCATTACCGAATCGATGAAAAAGATTTTCGACACCGTAGGACAGAAATACTGGATGATGGACGAAGAAAGGACCATATGCTGCGGACGTCCTCTGCTCCAGCAGGGCTTTTTCAATCAGGCAGCCGAACTGAGGCGCAAAAACACTCAACTCATTATGGAGTCGCGCTCCAAAACCCTGGTGACTTCCTGCCCCATTTGCTACCAATCTTTCCGCAAAGAATATAATCTGCCCATCAAGGTAGTACACCACACCGAATACATTGCAACCATGCTGCGCCTGGGTAAACTCAGGCTCAACCGCAGCGAACTGAGGCTGGCCTACCACGATCCCTGCGAGTTGGGCAGGGGCTGCGGTATTTACGACGAACCCCGCGAAGTGCTTTCGGCCTTGGGGCAACTGTTGAAGCTGGAACAAGAATACAAAAACAGTCTCTGTTGCGGTTATAACCTGGGCAATACCGTGTTGGAACTCGACCAACAATTAAAGGTGAGGGATGCTTCGCTCCGTAATCTTACAGACGCTCATCCCGACTTTATTGCTACGGCCTGCCCTTTGTGCAAAAAAGCTTTTCAACATTCCACTACGCAGCCAATCAAGGACGTGGCCGAGCTGGTGGTGGAAAATCTTCGGTAGAATACGTGCTCCGATCGCTTCCTGTATAAAAAAAGACTATATTTGCCGTGGTGTTATCGAACATATGTTCGTTCCGGCTTGTGAAATAAGGAATTGATAAAAAAACCAAAAGTATATGGCCAAAATAAATAAGGTCAATGCAACCTGGCTCCGGAATATGGCTTTCGAGGCAGAACTCGACGGGCACCGTCTCGTAATGGACGCGGCTACCGAGTTTGGCGGCCGGGATTTAGGCCCCAGGCCCAAACCTTTTATGCTGCTGGCATTGGCCGGCTGCACGGGTATGGATGTGGTAAGTTTACTCAAAAAGATGCGTGTGGAATTCGAAGCTTTTAGTGTCGAGGTAGAGGGTGAACTAAGCGAGGAGAGACCTATCCGCTATACCAGAATGCACGTTATTTATAGTTTCAAGGGACGCGACTTGCCCCTGGAAAAACTGGAAAAGGCCGTGAAAATGTCCGAAGAACAGTTGTGCGGAGTAGGGGCAGTGTACCGTAAATGCATGGAAGTTACTTCTGAGATTCGTGTATCGAATTGAGGAATTTATAGACAGGAAGGAGTTTGAGCAATATGAAGTCCCCGGTCTTGAAAATAATAATTGTCGCGTTGTTACTGCTGTCCTTTCCGGGCAGAGTTGAGTCCGCGACCTATTATTTGACAGCCAGCGGTGCAGGCAGTGCGCAGACAGCATCCAATTGGAATACCGAACCCGACGGTAGTGGAACGGCGGCCGTCAGCTTCAAAGTTTCCGGGGATATATTCATTATCCCTCCGGATATTGACGGTACTGTAAGCGCAAACTGGATTTTCAATCACATTCAGAATTCAGTGATGACCTTAGAGGTCAATGGGTCGCTCAGCATCAATCAGGGGGTTGTTATGACGCTTTACAGAAAGAACAAATGCTATACCACCATGATAGTTCGCGGCAGTCTGATATTTAAAGACAGCGGTATCAATCAACTGATCGGAACTTATGAAGGTGCCAACAATGGAGAAACAAGGTTTTCGCTTCTGCCGGGTGCTACCGTCAAAACACCGAATACAGCCGGACTGCTGGGAACAGGCACACAATCCCTACGTACAACCAACATCATTATAGCGCTGGACAATGCGGCTAATTATTATTTTAACGGCAGTAACAACCAAACGTTAAGCGGTTTACCTACGAGAGTAAACGATCTGGTGTTGGAGGGCAGCGGTACCAAAACGCTTGCTTCCAACCTTACCGTCAACGGCTACTTATCGTTAAGACAAACGGCGTATTTTGCCAACGGAGGCTATACCCTAAGTTTTGGACCGGCTTCTTCGTTGGAATACAAAAATACCGGCAACAGAACCACCGGAACGGAATTTCCCGCCAATTTTGGAGGAGCCGGCGGATTGATTATTGATCCGGGCACCGGGTATACCGTCAGTCTGTCGGGCAATAAAACAGCTCTCACAAACATCTTTATTCGATCGGGTACTTTTGATATGCAAACCTACACACTGAGTCGCGCTACCAGTGGGGGTACCTTGTCTATTGAAGCCGGAACTACCTTACGAATTGGCGGAACGGGTTCGATTTCTGCCAATTATTCTGTTCCCATCCTCAATTGTACCAGCAACATTGAATACTACGGCAGCAACCAGATAGTCAGAGGAATAAACTACGGAAATTTGCTGTTGTCGGGTAGTGGTACCAAAACCATGCAGCCCGGAACCACTTCCATCTGCAACGATATTATCGTGTCGGGAACAGCCCAACTTGTTGCTGCCAACACACTGAGCATTGGGCGTAATGTCTCCGTCGGTGCTTCGGCCAAACTGAAAGGCGGCAGCCATACTTTCAACGTGGCGGGCACTTTTCAGGTGCAGGGCACTTTCGAGTATGATTCTTCTACGGTCAATTTCAATGGGGGTAGTCCTGTCGTGGTTTACCCCGGTAATTTTTACAACATAATTTTTAGTGGTTACGGAACCAAAACAGCCATAGGAAGCCTGAACGTTAAGGGCGATATGACCATTAATACCGAGTTTAATGCGGGCAGCTTCAGCCACTCACTGGCCGGCAATTTTGTTAACAACGGCAGTTTCATTGCGGCAAGCAGCACCATTGTACTGGAAGGCACCGCGATGCAAACCATTAGCGGAAGCTCTTCCACAACATTCCACCACCTTACTGTCAACGGCACCCAGGATTTTATACTGGCCACTTCGTCGGTGGTAAGCGGAACGCTCAACCTGACCAAGGGTTTGCTGAGTTTGGGAAACAACAATCTCAGGGTTTCGGCCGTTTCGGGCGGAAGCGCATTGAGCTATGTCAAAACCAATGGCCTGGGCACATTGAGACGAAGAATTAGCGGTGGCGGGAGCGAAGTGGTGTTTCCCGTGGGAAATTCCACTTACAATCCAATTGGTATTACCAATACGACTCCGGCCGATAGTGATTATTATTTCGTGCGAGTTGTGGACGAAATACCTTCGTTGGCCAACGATTCGACAAAGACCGTATACCACAAATGGTATATTACGGAATTTACACCCGGAGGCTCTGCTTTGACAATTCGTGTTACTTACGATTCTTCGTCGGGAGTCGGTGCAAATTTCAATCCGGCCTTTACGCCGGTAATCGGGTATTATACCGGCAGTAAATGGGCGGCAGCTATGCCCGCTACTGTTAGCAGTTATACCTTTAGTTCTGCTGTTGGAGCTTTTGTTACGGACGATATGACCGGAAGCGACGACTATTTTTGCGTGGGTTCCGGAGATGCTTTTAGCGCTTCGAGACTGGCCATTGTAGATATGAGGCCGGCCACTCCCTTTGCCAATCATCCCAATGTGTCCATAATGATCGAAGCTCAAAACAGCTCGGGCATTCCTGTAGATCTCAGCTCAACTACGACCTACGATCTAACGGCTGTCAATACTTCGTTTTCGGCTATTCCGTCGGGCAGTATTTCTGCCGGTGCATCGCGCGACACGCTGAGCAACCTGACTTTTACCACGGCCAGTACCACAGCCACTGTGCAGGCCGACCGCACAAGTGGCGAAAATTTGTCTCCGTTAAGTAGCGACACTTTCGTAGTGGTCAGCGGCACTTTGTATAGGCCTTATACCAACGTGGCGACCTATTGGTCCAATGCCATTTGGATTTACAGTAGTGACGGCGGAGCAAGCTGGACCACTGTTCCGATTCAAAAAACCGATTTTTCCGCCAGCGATGCCGTTATCATTCCTACCGGATATATAACCAAAGTCAACACCACGGCCTCTTTTTACAATCTTAGAATTGAACCGGGGGCCGAATTGGAAATTGTTACTTCCGGATCCCTGACTTTTAAACATTCCGGCAGCGAAAACGGCCTTGTGGTACAGGGCACTCTGCACAATTCGGGCGGAACTCTTACCAATACCCTCAAATCACACCCTGTTTCGGTACGGGGAGGCACTTATATCCACAACAAAGTGGGCGATACCATTCCTGAAATCGAATGGATCAGCCGGGGATCAAGCTTATCCACCTGCCGCATCCAAAAAATACCCGCTCATGGATTCAATCAGACTTTTCAACAGTTGGAATTTGCTCATACAGGAAGCCTGAGCATAGACGGCGATATAACAGTGGAAAATCGGCTGAGCCTGATCAACGGCATAGTGCAAACCGGCAGTTACAAAATTGTACTGGCAGCGCAGGCAACAGTCTCCAGTTTAAACAACGCCCGTATTCAAGGTAATATTAGGGCCTATGTTCCCAACGCTATAGAGCCCGCATTGCTTTTCCCGCTCGGAGACGCTAATGTTTACAGTCCGATGAACATAAACTTCGAAGGTTCCACTTTCGGTTCGGGTTATCTGGATGCTTCCACCTCGGTCCAGGCACCACCTTTTGCTTCGGGTTTAAGTCAAAGCAAATACATCAATCGTAGATGGACACTCATTTCATCGGGTGTGGAGGGTTTTACTTCTTACAGTGCTACTTTCGGTTACGGGAACGAAGATAAAATCGGCAATCCCGATTATACCGCCCTGGTTGTACGCGAGTTTAATATTACCACCCAAACCTGGTCGGTGACCAATACCGACAGTTTGCAACCCAATTTGACCCGCTGTAGTGGTATAAAACACTTCGGTTGCTTTATCATAGGAGAGGACGAATGCTCTGCCGAAAAATCTTTTTGGCTGGGAAGTATCAATACCGACTGGCACACAGGAGGAAACTGGTGCAACGGCTCTGTTCCCGATGCCTTGCAAGATGTCTATATCCCTGCCGGAACAGCCAATCAGCCCATTATCAACACTACCGCAAACCCAGCCACATGCAGGGATCTCACCATCCAGGCAGGAGCCAGTTTGACTTTGAGTTCCTCCAATCTGATCCACGTCAAAGGCGATTGGATACTGCAAGGTAATTTCATATCCAATCAGGGTACCGTGATTCTGGACGGCACCGTCCCGCAACAAATGTATGGTGCGAGTGTCTTTTGTAATTTAACCATCAACAATCCTGCCGGTGTCACGGCTCACAGCAATCTGCAAGTCAACTCCATTTTGGATATGCAAAGCAATAACCCTTCTATGAGCAAGGGCGTCCTCGACATGGGCGAAAATGTGCTGACTATGGGCTCGGGAGCCTATACTCGCGGCCCGGGCGATGTAAGCGGCTCCATTTATCGCGATTATTTTGTTTTAGATCGCGAATACAGTTTCGGAAATAGATATACCCGTTTTTATTTCGAAGATGTCAGTGGACAAGATCTTCCCAGCACCATGCTGGTAAAGGTAACTCTGGGTAAAGCGCCCGACTGGAGATCCTACAGCGGAGACACCATGATGAATGCCGTCAGGAGGCTCTACGAAATTACCATTACCGGCAGCGAAAAGTTTATTCCCGGCATCAAGTTTCATTACAAAGACAACGAATACGCTACGGGCCTGAACGAATCCAATTTGAGTATCTGGATTTTGAAAAATGATTCGGTAAAAGAACTGGGACAGGCAGAGATCGATGTAACCAACAATTACCTGATGGTAGAGAATATTAATTTCGGAAACATCAGCAACTTCAAACTTACTGTTGCCCCAAAAAAGGCTCCTTTACTGACGTGGACGGGTAACTACAATAAGGCGCGGACCGACTGGAATATGCCACAAAACTGGAGTCCTCAATATACTCCTTCGAGCGATTTCAGGTTAAGAATACCTGCAACAACCTATGATCCGGTTTTACCCCCGGGAGCTTCGTGTGTTTCGCTCGAGATAGCTTCCGGCGGAGTTTTGAACACAGCAACCAATGCCACGCTCGTCCTTTACGGCGATTGGGTAAACCTGGCCGGAGTTTCCGGGTTTAATGCCGGCAACAGCCTTATCACCTTCAATGCCAACTCAACTGTTCACGGCAGCACCGATTTTTACAGTCTGGCGGCCACCGACGGGGCACAAATCACTCCGGCTCTGAATGCGGAGATCGGAATCAGCGGAACGTTCGGTCTTTCCGTTACCGGAAGATTGAATGCCGATGAGCAGGCAAACACCGTTACGTTTAAAGGTACAAATCAATATTTACCCACTTCGGCCGACTGTATGATGGAGTTTTGGAACCTGGTCATAAGCGGAACAGGTACAAAATATTTTCCGGCCATAGTGGAAATAGCCGGTAATTTTACCAACAACGGTACTATTTGCACCGATACCTGTAAAACCAAATTCATATTCAACGGTACCGTAGCTCAAACCATAGGGGGTACCACTTCTACACACTTCAATCATCTGATAATAAACAACGGCAGCGGGGGTAGTGTCAGTTTGGCTACTGCTGCCACAGCCGACAGCCTGACTATGACCTCGGGGGTTTTGACCACTGACGCTACTAATCTTCTCAGCATTACGAATACCCTGGCCGGTTCAGTTTCGGGCGGTTCCGCCACTTCTTATGTGAACGGGCCTCTTAAACGCAGTTTGCCCGAAAACCTAAGCACTGCGGCCGACTACCATTTCCCCTCGGGTAAAGGAGGGCTCTACCTGCCTTTTACCTTGGTCAATCCCACTACCGGCGCAGGTGCGGTTACTGCCCAGGTGGAAGCCTTCGCTGCAAACTGCGGAGGAACAGCCGACAAAACCACGCTGGATTCGATCAGTCAAAGCGAGTATTGGAACCTAAGTACTGTGGGCAATTTTACCAATAGCGGCGTTTCCTTGCATCGCTCTTCGGCGCTGAATGCGCTTAACGCCATCGGGGGCTGTACTACCCTGGCAGGCGTGTACAGTAATCTCAACGGTACGGTTCAGGGCAGTTCTATTCTGAATTCCGATCTGATCGGCAGCTATCGTTATTTTGTACTGGCTAAAAAATTTACGCAAATCACCTGGAACGGCTCCTCTTCCAGTGCCTGGTTTACGGCAACCAACTGGACCCCGCCTGTAGTGCCGGGCGTTTCCAGTCAGGTAATCATACCCAACGTGATGACTCTTCCCGTTATTTCGGGCAGCAGTCCGGCCAACGACCTGAGCCTGGCAGGGAGCCTGGAGATCAAAGATAACGCCACCTTAAGTTTGCAGGCGGGCCCGCTGCTCAGCTTGCAGCCGGGCATCACGGTAAATACCAACAACAGCGGAAAAATCGTTTTGGAATCGGGTGCCCGCTACCTGAATTTAAGCACCGCTACTCCTCGGCTCGAAGTACGGCGCGAGCTCAGCGGCGGAAAGGGTTGGCGCATGCTTTCCTCGCCGGTGCCGGTCACTTTTGCTCAATGGTTGCCCTCGCCCTTGGTCACCCAGGGCTACACCGGATCGACCTTTCCCACGCTGCAACCCAATCTGTTGTGGTGGGACGAAACCGACGCGGGAACCACTCTCCAGGGCTGGAGACAACCCGCCAACAGTGGCGACAGTATTGTGAAGGGCAGAGGCTATTTTTACTTTATTTTTAATGGCGCCGGGCGGCTCGATTCAGCCGGAAACTCTACCGGCCAGAATTATACCGATGTACTGCCAAAGACTCTCTCTGTGACAGGTGTCGAAGCCTTCGGCGGTTCCGGCGTTTTCAGCTACAACCTCCATTTTACGCCCCGCGACAGTTCCAGCCAGAATCCCCTGTTGGATACGATTTTTTACGATATCACCCGCTATGATCAGGGATGGAATCTCCTGGGCAATCCCACGGCCAGCACCCTCGACTGGGATTCAAGCTGGACCAAAGTGGCCGTAAGTAACGCTATATATATTTGGGATCCCTCGGCCAACAGCGGCAACGGCGATTATTTAACCTGGAACGGCAGCACCGGCAGCCTGGGTAGTGGAAGGATTGCACCCTTCCAGGCCTTCTGGGTGCATACCTCTTCCAGCCCTCAACTGAGTTTTGGCAATGCTGCCAAAAGCTCCGTATCCGGTAGTTTTTTTGCGATCGGCCGGGGCGAAAGATACTAAGTTGTCGGTGGCTTTGAAACTACAAGCCCAGGATTTGAATACCACTTCTTATCTCTCTTTTGGCGATCCGGCTGCTTTGGGTATCGATTATTGGGATGCCTTCCGCCTGGAACCCATGAGCGAGACCTGGTTGGAATTATTCAGTCTGAGCCCCGAAAACCCAAAAATACCATTGGTAATCAATAATTTGCCTCTGCCTTCGGGTGAGCAGGGAATGAATATTTCCCTCTTTGTCGACGGACAGCTCCGGGGGCAGGGTTTGAGCGGAAGCTATATATTGAGCTGGGAAATTCCGGCCGCCTGGCCTCCGGATTGGGAACTGAGCCTGCACGATCACAGCCGGCAACTGGCCGTATCGATGCACGAACAAAGTTCATACAGCTTTGAACATCGCAGTTCCGTTACCCGAGCACTTAAAGACAGCCGGCCCTTGATTTACAAAGCCCCCCGGCCGATAACCCGTATAGACCCGGGCAGCCTGACGCGCAGCAGCACCGAGTTGCCTCCATATACCATACGTGTATCCAAAGCGGGAAAAGCCTTGGAATACATAGCTCCTCAACCTAAGTTGCTCACGAATTACCCCAATCCTTTCACCGGGGTATCCCGTGTACGTTTTAGCCTGCCCAAGGCCGACAAAGCTGCTCTGAGGGTTTATAATGCTCAGGGGCTGTTGGTGGCCTTGCTCGCCGATGCCGAATTTCCGGAGGGGATCTCGGAATTGGAATGGAATGCCGGTGCTTTGCCTGCCGGTTTGTACTTTATTCGCTTTTCGTCCGGAGGGGTGTTGCAAACGAATAAGGCCATCATTAAAAATTAGAGACTTAACATAATAAAAACAAAGATTAAGACCGGAATAAACAAATAAAAAAAAATGGCACACTAATTGCCTTTGTTCAGGGTGTATAAACAATATCTAGATTTACCATGTCTAAGAAAATCCAAATACTATTGATTGTTTTTATGCTGCTTGCAGCCGGCAGGCCCGTAGAGGCGGCTTCCCCCACCTCTGCTTCCGTTAGCATACAGGCTTCGGCTACGGTGATGGACAAATCGGAAATAGAATTGATAACCGTCAAAAATATGGAGATCAATGCCTCCATGGCCGAAGAGGGACGCATTTATATTTCGGCTCAACGCAATCCCCATGCCGGCATGATGATGATCAAAGGGAAAGCCGGGTCGAGTTTTCGTATCAGTTTTTTGCCGGTGGCCGAAATTACCAACACGGTAGGTAAAGGCTCTTTGTTTTTCCAATACGAGGTTTACGGCTACGAAAACGACAATCAGGGAGCCAGCGAGCCCATCGATGCTGCAGAGCGTATTTTAAAAATGAACAAGGAAGGGCTGTATTATTTTTGGATAGGCGGCCGCATCGACATCAGAAAGGCCCGCCCCGGCAGTTACAGCGGAGAATTTACCATAGAAGTGGAATATATTTAAGCATAAAAGATGAACAAGTCCAGGCGCTATTTACTCGGTTTCTTGATCCTTGCTTTGATGCAGGCTGTACAGGCCTATGCCCAGCGGATCAGCTTCGGGACCTATGCCACGGACGATATTGTATTGACAGCTTTGGGGACAGGGGAACTCAATTTCAACAACAAACAGCCGGTGATCAAGTCGGGCGATGTAATTACCATCAACTTGACCGACAACTCCACCGCTGTTTTAAGTGTCACAGGCAACCGTCATTTGGACGTTACACTCACCGTCGAAGCCCCTACGGTCTTAGAGTTGGATGCCTCCAACACTATACCCCTGGTTCTGCGTTTTGCTTATTCCAACCAGGGCCTGGCCGAATCCTCCGCCAAAGCCGCCGCTGTAGAAGTGCCTCTGGGATTCAACTCGGCCACTTTTCCCTTGCAGCGAAGGGCTCCCGGTACGCCGCCCCCGCCACCGCCCACGCCGGGCCACGGTGGATACACGGCTCCCACCGCCACCGCCTACGTTTTTATTTACGGAACACTGGGTACGGTGCCGGGCAATGCCGCCGCCGGCCTTTATTCGGGTCAAATCAATATCAGGGTAGAGTACAGCACCTATGACTAACAACCACAGCACAATCAGGCTATGAAAAAAGCAACACAGATAGCGACTCAGAGCAAGACCACCGGGAGTCTCTTTTCCGGTCTAAACTCCGTCCTCCGGGCGGGGAGCTTGGCCCTGGCGTTGCTTTGGCTTTCTTTGGGTGTGCAGGCCCAGTTTATTAGCATCGACCTCGAAATAGAGCCCCAAACCAGCTTATCGGAAAGCAGCAATTTTGATCTATTGCTCAGGCCGGTCGACAGAACGGATTTGCCCGCCGAATGGATAAGCCTGTTCGACAAAAAAAAGAATTTCTATCGGGGACATTATTTTTTACAAATCCGGGGCAACGAAAACTTTTCGGTGCAGGCCAGGATTCGTAATAGTCCTGCTTTGCTCAGCGACCGGGGCGAAAGCCTGCCATTGATGGTTCAACTGGCCTACCGCAACGACGGAACCGGTCTGATGCCCCAAGAAACCGGCGGCGATTATTTATTTTTTCCCTTGAGCGACAGCGGTCTGCTCATTGAACATATGAAAGACAGTCCCCAGGTACTCGTTGCCTCCGTTTTTGTGCAGGTAACCATTGCCGCTCCTGCCTTAACCCAACATATTTATCGGGGAAATATTCATTTGCAACTGGAGTATAATTAAAAAATTGTATCTTTGGCACGGCATTTGTTTCTGAATGTATGTATAAAAATGCTTTTATCAACCTAAAACAAAGATTAGAACATAAAACATCAAACAAAACACGAAAAAAGTAAACTCAATTACTAACAAGAAAATGAAAATGAGTATGAAAAAAACAATGAAAACAACAATGAAAATCATGGCCGCCATGGCTGTGATGATGGGGTTCGCTTTTAATGCGATGGGGCAGAGCAATACAGATAACGATGCTATTGCCGGTAAGGCGCAAGTTCTGCAAGCTATGGAAGTGACAAAGCAAGTTGATCTGGATTTTGGGATGGTATCTCAGGGTTCTGCAAAGACAATAGGATTAACAAACAACGTAACAGGAACACCCAATTTAGGAACTCAAACGACAGGTCGTTTTCTGGTATCAGCTGCAGCCGGAACCAGTGTAAACCTGACGTTTACGACACCTACTAATCTAGTTTATGATGTGAATAATTTGCCAATCGGTACTTATGTATGTGGTTATGCAAACGACAATGCTTACTCCTCTAGTGCTGTCAGTTTTGGTGCGCCTGGCACAGTAACTAAAGACATCGCCAGTTTTCCTACTAATGACGTGGGTTCTAGTGTGAATGGAGTATATGTATTTATCGGTGCAACAGTTTCGCCTACTTCAAGTCAAGCTGTTGGATCTTACACTGCCAACATCACCCTCACCGCCACCTATAATTAATATTCATTTTTTTAATCATAGGGCGACCTCGGGTTGCCCTATGATTTTTTATGTTTTTTGCGTAAAACTTGTTGTAACGCAATTTTTTGTATATTTGGAACCGGTTAAATCAAGCCTTAACCGGGCTAAAGATGGTTGTAATAAAGTTTTAATCTAAGCCGCATGAAATCCTTAAGAACTTTGCTGATTTTGCTGGTATGCTTCGGTTTAGCCCCTCTGATGTGGGCCCAGGTAGCCTTGGCTCCCTCTTTTGTGTTTATAGACGAAAATTCGGGAGTGGGCAATGTTTTTGTGAGCAACAATAGCCAGGAGGCCTACGAAATTTCCATCGATTTTGCCTTTGGTTATCCCGACAGCGACGCCGAGGGTAATTTGGTGATGAATTACGAAGACAGCGGGGCCTATGCCATACATGCCCTCGATGAGATGATCCGGGCTTTTCCCCGCAGTTTTGTGTTGCAGGGAGGCGAACAGCGCACCGTCCGCATCCAGGTATTACCCAATCAGCGCCGCAAGGAAGGTGCCTTTTTTACCCGTATGAAAGTGTTGGCTCAACCTCAGGCCCGGGAAGTGACCGAAACGGTAGTCGAAGAGGGCATAGGAACCCGGATCACCTTCAATTTTGAACAGGTTACGGCTGTGTTTTATCACAAAGGCAGGGTGAGTACCGGTGTGGAAATCAAGGGGGTGGATGTACGTCAAAACGAAGGAGTGCTGGAACTACGGCCTCATTTGTTGCGCAGCGGTAATGCCCCTTTTCTGGGCAGTATGTATGCTCGTCTTAAAGATAAAAACGGCCGAGTGCTGGCCGAAACTCAAAGCACCACTACAGTATATTTCGATGAAATCCGTCGTATCGATCTCGATCTCGAAGGGGTGGAAACGGGTAGTTATGAGTTGGAATTAAGTTTCGAAACGAAACGCAACGATATGATGGCCTCCGATTTGGTGCAGGCAGCCCGTGTTGTGCACGTGCAGGAGGTAAGGGTTAATTAAGCTCCTGCGCATCCCTTGTTGCCGGTGCTTTTTTCTTTATTTCCCTATGAATCAAACAGCTTTTCTTACCGGCAATATTTTTAAAGAGCTAAAAGCTGTTCTTGCTTCTGTCTTCTTGTTTTTTATGCCTCTTTCGGCGAGAGCTGCACAGGAAGAGGTTCTGTTAACCTTCCAACACACAGGGATAGGTAATTTCTACGTCAACAGCTTATACGATTACGAAAGCGAAACGGTGTATCTTCCTTTTACCGAACTCTTTTCGCTGCTCGAAATCAATTATCAGCCCGATGCCCGAAATTTTACGGTCAAGGGAAATTTTTTAACACCAGATCAACCTTACACCATTAATTTTGCCGCAGCTAGGGCCAGCCTGGGCAAAGAAGTTTTTGAATTCAGTCTGGAGGAGGTGCGTTTGACCCAGACTGAATTTTATCTGCATCCCCGCGTATTCGAAGAAATTTTTGGTTTGAACTTTACGGTGAATATCAATCACCTGATGCTTACGCTCGAAACCCAACACAGCCTGCCGGTGCAGGAACGTATGGCCCGGGAACGCCTGCGCGAAAAAATGCAGGGCCGCGATCTGATCCGCGAAGATTATCCCTTGCTTTACGGCCGAGAGCGCGATTTGCTGGACGGGGCTATGCTGGATTATTCCATTACGGGTAATTATTCGGGCGATAACCGGAGCTTAGGTTATAGCCTGGTGGGAGGTATGGAACTGTTGGGGGGCGATTTGCAGGGGACATTCTACGGTAACCACGCCAACGGAGGATATAATTCTCTGGATGTAAGTAATTTACGTTGGCGCTACGCTATTTTGGACAATAAATACATTTCGGGTATTACTTTGGGCCAGACCAGCACGACCGGCTTGCAGTCGGTAGCTATCAGGGGTATTTCTATCAGCAACGATCCCATTGAGCCTCGTCAAATGTACGAAACCTACGTGGTGGACGGCAACACCGAGCCGGAATCGGAAGTGGAACTCTATATCAACGACCGCCTGTCGGGCTTTATACGTGCGGATGAGCTGGGTTATTACCGCTTTGATGTGCCTCTGAGTTACGGTACTACCCGGGTGAATCTGCGCATCTACACGCCCTCGGGCGAACTCATCGAAAACGACAAACAGATTCAGGTGCCTTTTACTTTTCTGCCCAAGGGCGTGTTCACTTACAACGTGCAAGCCGGCCAAGCCGAAGATTATGCTTACGATACGTTGCGAGGGCAGTGGCTGGGGCATGCCAATGTGGCTTTGGGTATCAACCGCTGGCTGACCGCTTCGCTGGGTACACAATACAGCGGCGCCGATTTGTCTGCGGGCAGGATGTCGTATTACGGCAGCGTGTCGGCACGCATTGCCAAACAATATTTGCTCAGTCTCGACCTGGCCCCTCAGGAATTCTATCGCATCATGAGCAGTGTGATGTATGCCAACAATTTGAGCATGAATCTTCAGTACACCAAGTACGAAGCCCAAAGTTTGTTCAATACCCGTAGAGCCAGCGACTACCTGAACGCCAATATCTATCTTCCCTTTAAACTTTTCGGCGCTCATTCGGGTATCCGCCTGGGTGGGGAGCATACGGTGTTCAAAAACAGCAGCCTGAGTTCACTTTTGGGCGATTTCACCCAGCGCATCGGTAAAGTAAACCTGCGTCTTAATTATCGCGAAAACTTTTCCTATTCCAATCGGCAAATCAATCCTTTGCAAAGCTTGCTGAGCACTACGCTTACCTATACTGTTTCTCGTTCGCCGGGCTTGCCGGTGTATATTCGTGGCATGTATATACGGGCTCAGAATCAGTTTGATTTTAGGAATCTGCGCTTGCGGGAAACTTCGCTGGAGCTTTCGCGTACGGTGTTTAAGATCGGCCGCTTGGACATTGGTGTGGCCTACAACCATATTATGAATCAATTCAGTACCCGTCTGGGCTTGATTGTTGACCTCGAAAAGATGCGCAGCAATACTACCCTTCATACACGAGGCAAAAGCTTTACTGCCCGCCAGAGCCTGAACGGCAGTATAGGCTACGACGCTACGCACCGTTATTTTACGGCCGACAACCGTCAACAGGTAGGACATTCCGCCTTGTCGGTGAATATGTATGTGGACGAAAACAATTCCGGCCGTTACGACGAGGGCGAAGAACGCCTGCCTTTCCAGGGTGTCAGAGTGGACCGGACAGCCCGCATGAAAGTGGGCCGCGACAGCGTGTTGCGTGTTAAGCAATTGATGAATTACTATCGCTACAATCTCAGCGTGAATCGTGATGCTATCGACGATCCTACCTTGGTGCCTCTGCAGGAGGAATTCTCCTTTATCGCCGATCCCAACCAGCACAAGTCGATAGAAATTGCTTTCTACAGGGGCGGCATTATTGAAGGTTATGTGGAGATACTTAGCAATGGCGAGTATGTGGGACAAAGTGGTCTGCGATTGAATCTGCGTTCGGACGACGCCGATTTTCAAACGGTGTTGAGAACCATGAACGACGGTAGTTTCTATGCCATGGAACTTCATCCGGGCAAATACACGCTCGAAGTAGATTCTACGCAATTGGGCTTTTTGAATGTGTGCAGCGAACCGGCTCAACTGCACTTCGAAATCAGAGCCCTCTCCGAAGGCGATTACCTCGAAGGGCTGAAACTGACGCTGATTCCGCTGGAGGAAAGCGAAGCCGAGGAGACAGAGATTGTTGAGGCCGGGACTAAAATCGAGAGAGTTGACTCAGGTAAAACCGCTGCTGAAACCGCTGCGGATACACCGGAGCCAAAAACAACCCAAGAGTTAAGTGCCGAACAGGAAAAACTCTTCAGTTCCGGAGTCACTCGCGAGCGCAGAGGAGTGATTGCTTTCACCTTTGCTTCGGCGGAATTAACCAAAGATTCGGCTCCTGCCGTCCTTTGGATGGCCAATAATCTCAAGAGCGGAGAGTGGAAAGCCCTGACCATTTACGGTAATGCCGACAGCACAGGCGAAGAAGCCTACAATATGATTCTTTCGATCAAGCGGGCCGATGCCGTCAAAGAGGCATTGGTCCGGCAAGGGATATCCGAACTGCGCATCCGCACCGTAGGCAACGGCGAAAATAAACCTTTTGCCACCAACGAAACAAAAGAGGGACGCCGGCTTAACCGGCGCATCGATCTGGAGATTGTGGAATAATGGAATTTCGTTTGAGGATTCGCCGGAATTAAGGTACATTTGTGTTCTTTAAATTTTAAATTCATTTTCTATGAAAGCAGACGCTATGCGTTATATTAAAACGCTGTGTTATATTTGTTTATGCTCGTTATTTGTATTCCTTTCCTCTTTGCCTCTGCAGGCCCAAAAAGCTTTGTATTCCGATCAGTTTCCTTTACAGGATGTTCGTTTGCTCGACGGCCCTTTTAAGCGGGCCTTTGACCTGAATGTTCAAACCCTGCTGAAGTACGATATGCCTCGTTTGCTGCAGCCCTTTTACAAACAAGCAGGTCTCGACAACGGAGCCCGGGCTTTCGGCAACTGGGCGGGTTTGGACGGTCACGTGGGCGGACATTACCTTTCGGCCCTGTCCATTCATTATGCCGCCTCGCAAGATCCCTACACCAGGGGCCTGCTCAAAGCCAGAATAGACAGCATGATTGCCTGCCTGAAAACATGTCAGGAGGCCGCCGTTCAACTGGATCCCAAAATGGAGCATTACCTGGGAGGTGTTCCCGACAGCAAAAACCTCTGGACTCGTTTTGCCCAGGGTGATTTCAGCATTTATAACCGGACTTGGGTGGCCTGGTATAATGTGCACAAGATGTTTGCCGGTTTGCGCGATGCCTGGCTGTATGCGGGCGACAGCACCGCTTTGCAAATGTTTTTTGATTATTGCGACTGGGCCCTTGCGATTACTTCAGGATTGTCTGATGCTCAGATGCAGACCATGCTGGATATTGAGCATGGAGGCATGAACGAGGTGCTGGCCGACGCTTACCGGCTCAGCGGCGACCTCAAGTATTTGAACGCAGCCAAACGGTTTACTCATAGATTATTCCTCGATGGCATGGCCAACGAGAATGCACGTTTTCTCGATAACAGGCACGCCAATACCCAAGTACCTAAATTTGTTGGAATTCAGCGAATTTATGAGCTCTCGCCCTCCTTGCTCAACTACGCCAAGGCGGCCGAATTTTTTTGGAAAGACGTTGTTTATAATCGTTCTCTGGCTTTAGGCGGCAACAGCCGCAGCGAGCATTTTATTGCACCTTCGGCCTGCGGTGATTACGTCACTTACCGCGAAGGCCCTGAAACTTGCAATACTTACAATATGCTCAAACTGACCGAAAACCTTTTTCGCCTCAATCAAAAGGCAGCTTACGCCGATTTTTACGAACAGGCGCTCTACAACCATATTTTATCGACTCAACACCCCGAACACGGGGGCTATGTGTATTTTACTTCGGCCCGGCCCCGGCATTACCGGGTGTATTCGCAGGTGAATCAGGCTATGTGGTGCTGCGTGGGAAGCGGTATGGAAAATCACGGCAAATACAACCAGTTTGTTTATACTCATCGTGGCGATTCCTTGTACGTGAATTTGTTTATCCCCACGGAACTTCAATGGCGCGACAAAGGAGTGGTTATTACCCAGGAAACGGCTTTTCCCTATGAAACAAGCAGCCGCCTGAGCATCCGGATTCCCGGGGGCGGATCACGGGATTTCAGCCTTTGGCTGCGTCATCCTTATTGGGCCGACAGCAGCGCCTATTGCTTGCGTATAAACGGGGAAATCGTTGCTCACAACAGTCGTCCGCAAACTTATGTTTGCATCAGCCGAAGCTGGCACCACGGCGATGTGCTGAGTATAGACCTGCCAATGAAAGTCCATTATAAAACTCTGCCCAATGTGAACGAATACCTGGCTTTGATGTACGGCCCCATTTTGTTGGGAGCCAATGTAAGTACCGACCGGCTGGACGGTTTGCTGGCCGCCGAGGGCCGTATGGATCACGTGGCCGAAGGGCCCCTGCTGCCCTTGAATCAGGCGCCGGTATTGGTAGGGAACCGCGATTCCCTTGCTCAGGCCGTACATTTGGTCGATTCGGCGACATTGAGCTTTGAGGTAACTGATTTTTTGAAACATAACTACGATACCACCTATCAGCATTTGAAGTTGCAACCTTTTTATTCCCTGCACGATGCCCGTTACATGATGTACTGGATGCAGTTGCGCCCCGATGAATACCGGGAAATTTACGATCTGCTGAACCGCGAAGAGCAGGAGCGTCTGGCTCTGGAAGCCCGCACGGTAGACCAGATTGCCACCGGCGAGCAACAACACGACCAGAATCACCATGTCGAGGGAGTGAATACCGGGGTAGGGGTGTATCAAAATACTTATTACAGAGAAGCCACTCAGGGAGGCTGGTTCAGTTATGAAATGAGCACTCTGGGCGTCGATACCCTGGTGTTGAGAGCTACTTATTGGGGTTACGAAAGCGGTAACAGAACTTTTGACATTCTGGTCGAAGGCGATACCATTGCCCGCGAAAACCTGGTCGGGAAATGGAATATTTCGGAGTTCAGATCGGTGGATTATGAAATTCCGGTAGCCCTGACGGCAGGCAAAAGCAGTATCAGAGTTACCTTTGACGCCTTAGAAGGGCATGTGGCCGGAGGCTTGTACCACCTTCGCCTGATGTCCGATCCGGGTAGGGCAGGCAGACTGCGCTATGAGCAAGTGTTGGTGGCGGACATCGATGCAGGCAATTCCGCTTCGGAAAGCAAATACAGGGTTTTCGTATCGGGTTCCAGCACCGGCAGCCATCAAGGCGAGACCTGGAGAGATGCCTACAACGGAGGATATATTCGTTACACCATTCCACTCGACGGTCAGGACAGTATGTTTTTGCGTGTGCGCTACTGGGGCAACGAAGGCCTGAGTCGCGAATTCGATATGTTGATAGACGAAGTGGTGTTTGCCAGCGAAAGCCTGGTGGGCAAATGGAATGTAAATGCTTTTCAGGAAGTTGATTACAACATCCCTTCGCACTTGTTTAAAGGGAAAAGCAAGATCAACCTGAAATTCAGGGCAAGGCCGGGCAATTACGCCGGTGGATTGTTTTACGTTTGGCTCTATGCCCTGCAAGCTCAGGAACCGGACGCTCTGGCTTACGAGTGTGAAGACAGCAGGGAAATGGATGTTTTAATCACCGACGGCATGCTTCGACTCAGGCTGCCCCTCGAAGACCGGGGTTTAAACAACAGTTTGCGTATTTTTGGGATGAACGGTTCGCTGATGTATTCAGGAACAATTCGGGAGGAGGTTAGGGACGAGGTTCAAGTGTTTGACCTTCGCCGACTGCCCCATCCGCAATGCTATGTGTTGCTCTGTTCCAACGAAAAAGGCTCCAGAGCTCAAAAGCTGATGATCCCCTAAAGTTTTACCAATTTATCCAATAAGCAGTTACGACGATACGAATTTACGGCGGTTATTCGGCCCGCCCGGCAAGTGACCAGGCGATTTACAAACAAGTGAGTACAAGTAGATTTTAAGACAAAATTTAAGATAAATTTTTAAGACAAAATAAAATGACAGAATTAGTAGAACAATATCCTTATTTGTTGCCTCTTCTGATTTTCTTCGGGAGAATTTTTGACGTTACATTAGGTACCTTGAGAATAATCTTTGTCTCCAAAGGGAAAAGGACTATAGCACCGGTTATCGGTTTCTTTGAGGTATTTATATGGATAGTAATTATTTCGCAGATTCTTTCTCATGCCAACGATTTGATATCTTATCTTTCCTACGCCGCCGGTTACGCCGCCGGTACCTACGCAGGTATGCTGATAGAGAGTAAATTGGCCTTCGGCGTGTTGTTATACAGAGTGTACACCAAAGAGAGTGGCGCCGAGCTTGTACAAATGCTGAGCAAAGACGGATTCGGGGCTACCATGATTCGCGGCGAAGGCTCGGTTGGTAAGGTGGATGTGGTAGAAACGGTAGTGGCACGGCAGCAAATGAAAAAGGTAGAAAGGGTGATAAATAATTTCGACGAACACGCCTTCTACGTAACCGAAGATGTCCTTACAGCCCAAAACGGCATTTTCCCCAAAACCGCCAATGTCTTTAAACGCTGGAGACCGGGGAAGTAAGTTAAGTTAAATAATGATGAATCACTCACGCAATCCATATTCTACATTGCGAGAATCCATCATAAATCTGGGTTACGAATGGCAGGAAAAAGATTATTTTTTCTGCCACGGTCTGCTTCCGAAAATCGACAACACGATTACCGACATGAAAGAGTATGTGGGTGTGTTGTTGTGTACGGATGGAGATATTGATATAAGTATCAATAAGGTAGATTATAACCTGACGGCATCGACTTTGCTTATCGCACATCCTTTGTCCATTGTACATATTATACGATCGAAAAGACAATACAAAGGCATTCTTTTGTTTGTGGCGCGAGACTTTTTGGCTAAAAACATTGTAAATGCTCAACTTGCAAAACCTTTTCGTCAAATCAGCCATCACCAATACACACTTACCAACCTTAACAGAGAACAGCAAAAGATTCTGATCGATATTTACAAATTGATTTACAGAAAAAGAGCAACCAAACAATCGGTGTTTCAGCTGGAAACCTTGCGCAATTTGTTTTTGGTTTTTATTTGCGAAGTGGCTGAAATTTTCCTGGAAAGTAAAGAAGTGGAAAGCCATTCAACAAGAAACGAAGAAATTGCCGATGCTTTTTTCAATTTACTTTTGCAGCCGGTAAAAATAACGAACAAAACGGCCTTCTTTGCCGACCAATTAAATATTTCCCCCAAACATCTGATTAAAGCGGTTAAAACAATAGCCGGAAAAGCTCCCGGCGTTTTTATCCATGAGAAAATTACCGACGATGCCAAGATAATGTTGACCGATAAAAAACTGTCTATCGGTCAGGTTTCAGAAAAATTGGGATTTTCCGAAACCTCGTCGTTCAGCAAATTTTTTAAAAAGCAAACAGGCACCTCTCCATCCTTATTTAGGGAGCAGTTCTAAAAGAGAATTTTAGGCAACTACATGTGAATTTCGGACAACGAAATGCCTGCTGTGTTTGTTAATTTTGTGGGTTATAATTCGCATTATTCAGGACTTGTTTCGTAAGTACCCAACTGCTGTGTTTTTGATATGTGTTTTGAGACAGCCCCGGAAAACATTACAAAGCAAAGCATTATAATTTATTGAAATGGATAAGAATAAAATCACCGACGATCCTTCGCAAAGACCCAATAACAATTGGAAAAGTTTTTTGTGGACACTTGCCTTATTGCTGATACTTAATTCTTTGGTTTTTCCAAATCTGTTCAAACCTAAAATTATTCCGACAACGTACAGCGCTTTTATCAATAAAGTCGATTCCGGATTAATCAAGCAGGTAAACATTGATGGAAACAAAATTTATTTTGCTACACCCGGCGACACCATCGACCGTAAGGGCGACACCATCGACTTGATTTTTCAAACAGGAAAAATGAACGATGCCAATTTGGTTGACCGTTTATTAGTGGCAGACAGCCCCAACGAAAACGGAAAAATAGAATTTACCGAAACCATTCCCCGCGAAAATTCCCCCATATTGAGTTTCTTGCTTTACTGGGTATTGCCGGGAGCGATTTTCTTCTTTATCTGGCGAAATGCCATGAAGTCGATGGGTGGAAGAATGGGCGGAAATTATATGAGTTTCGGGAAAAACAAAGAGAAAATTTACGCCGAAGACGAGATAAAAACCACCTTTGCCGATGTGGCGGGGCAAGATGAAGCCAAAGAATCTTTAAACGAAATAATCGATTTTCTGCATAACCCCAAGAAATATAACGAAATGGGTGCTGCCTTGCCCAAAGGTGTTTTATTGGTTGGCCCTCCGGGAACAGGTAAAACACTGATTGCAAGGGCTGTTGCGGGCGAAGCAAAAGTGCCTTTCTTTGCTCTTTCCGGGTCCGAATTTGTTCAAATGTTTGTGGGAATGGGTGCCGCCAAAGTGCGCGATTTGTTTAGTCAAGCAAACCAAAAAGCACCCTGCATCATCTTTATCGATGAGATTGATGCCATCGGCAAAAGGCGCGACGGAATGACTTCCAACGATGAGCGTGAACAAACATTGAATCAATTGCTCACGGAAATGGACGGTTTCGACGGACAAAAAGGAGTGGTTATTCTGGCAGCGACCAATCGCCCCGAAAGTCTCGACAAAGCATTGCTCCGTCCCGGCAGGTTCGACCGGCGGGTTCAAATGGAACTTCCCGATTTGGAAGGACGTAAAGCCATCTTGCAGGTGCATCTGAAAAAAGTAAAGCACGAAGAAATAGATCTGGATTTGATTGCACGCGCCACCTCGGGTGCATCGGGTGCCGAACTGGCCAATATTGTGAATGAAGCCGCTCTGAGAGCCGTAAGAAACGAAAGCAGCAGCGTGACAACCGCCGACTTGGAAGAAAGCATAGAAACCGTAATCGCCGGAGCACAGAGGAAAGGAAAAGTAATTTCCGACGAAGAAAAACGCATTATTGCTTATCACGAAATCGGACACGCTATGGTTGCCGCTATGCAGTCGCATTCCGCTCCGGTGCATAAAATTACCATTATCCCACGTACATCGGGGGCGCTCGGTTATACCATGCAAATTGACGAAGGTGAACGTAATTTATATAGTAAAGAAGATTTGGAAAACAGAATAGCCACATTTACCGGTGGACGTGCCGCCGAAGAGGTTATTTTTAACCGAATTACCACAGGTGCATCCAACGACATTGAACAAGCCACAAAAATTGCCCGTGCCATGATTACCCGCTACGGTATGAGCGAGGAATTTGATATGGTGGCGTTGGAAACAATAAACAATCCCTATTTGAGCAGCGACACATCTTTAAGTTGTTCTCCTGAAACGGCAGCCCGTATCGACGATGTAGTGCTTTCCATAGTGAAAAATGCGCACGAAAAAGCGAAAAAAATCATTCGCGAAAACGAAGCCAAAATGCACGAGTTATCGGAATATCTCATTAAAAAAGAAACCATTACAGGAGAAGAGTTTATGAAAATATTGGAAGCTAAAAAATAAATAACGTATAAAATTCAACATCATGAGACAGTCATTTAAGAAAATAGAAAAAGCCATTAAACGATGGTATTTGATGCTCGTTGTAGGAGTGATATTTATAGTTTTAGGTATTTGGACACTAGCCACGCCGGTAGATGCCTACATAGCTTTGTCTTTTGTGTTTGCTATGGGATTTCTAGTTAGCGGAATTACCGAAATGGTTTTTGCCTTAAGCAACAAACATCAAAATTGGGGTTGGTCGCTGGTATTGGGGATATTGAGTACCGTTGTGGGGGTTCTTCTACTGATCAATCCGGCTGCGTCTATGGTAACTTTACCGCTTTACGTGGGATTCACCTTGCTTTTCCGCTCCATATCGGGCATGACCGCGGCTTACGACATGAAGCAATACGGTATTTTAGATTGGGGTACCTTAATGGTAACCGCCGTATTGGGCTTGATTTTATCTTTTGTTTTGCTTTGGAATCCGGGGTTCGCAAGTATCAACGTGGTTATTTGGACGGCGGTAGCATTCATCGTCTTAGGAGGCTATTCCATTTATTTCTCCTTTGAATTGCGAAAGCTGAATAAATTGATGAAAGAGGAATAAAATTTCAATAATCTTTCATAGGTGTTCGTGCGGGCGCGCTTTTTTTTAAGCGTGCCCGCTGTTGTGTTTGTTTGTCAAGAATTATGAATAAATTTGTGGCAAATAGGGGTAGAATTAAACTAAAACACAATACTATGTACGAAAAATTTAAAGAATTTCTCAGTAATGAACTCGAAAGCATTCGTGCTTCGGGTTTGTATAAGGACGAAAGGGTGATTCACTCTCCTCAGGCGGCCAACATAAAATTAGCCGATAACCGTGAGGTGTTGAATTTTTGCGCCAATAATTACCTGGGATTGTCTAACCATCCTCTGGTGAGGGAAGCGGCGGCCCGGGTGCTCGAAGAGAGAGGATACGGCATGTCGTCGGTGCGTTTTATTTGCGGCACCCAGGATTTGCACAAAGAATTGGAAAAGGAAATCTCCCGCTTCTTCGGTACGGAAGATAGTATTCTCTACGCCTCTTGTTTTGATGCCAACGGAGGTTTGTTTGAACCTTTGCTGAGCGAGCAGGACGCCATTATTTCCGATGCGCTCAACCATGCTTCCATTATCGACGGGGTCAGGCTTTGCAAGGCCAAACGCTACCGTTACGCCAATGCCGATGTGGAGGATTTGGAAAAGCAATTGAAGGAAGCACAGTCTCAGCGTTTTAGGCTGATCGTAAGCGATGGAGTCTTTTCGATGGACGGCAACGTGGCTCCATTGGATAAAATCTACGCCCTAGCTCAGCAATACGATGCTATGCTGATGCTGGATGAATCGCATTCGGCAGGAGTGGTAGGGCAAACGGGCAGGGGAATAACCGAATTGTTTGGGCTCAAAGGCCGGCCTGAAATCATTACAGGCACCTTAGGTAAAGCTTTTGGCGGAGCCATAGGCGGTTTTACTACCGGGCGCCGCGAAATTATTCAGATGTTGCGTCAGCGATCCAGACCTTACCTGTTCTCCAATTCCATTCCGCCCATGGTGGCCGCTGCCGGTATCATAGTGTTCAGAATGCTGCAAAACACCAACGAACTCCAGGATAAACTGCATCGCAACACGGCCTATTTTGTGCAGAAAATGTCTGCTTTGGGCTTCGATTTAAAACCCACGGAATCGGCCATATGCGCTGTGATGCTTTACGATGCCAGGCTTTCGCAGGAATTTGCCGACCGCATGCTCGACGAAGGCATTTACGTGATAGGCTTCTCTTATCCGGTGGTACCCAGAGAGCAGGCCCGTATTCGTGTTCAGCTCTCGGCCGAACATGAAACCGAACACTTGGATCGTTGCATTGCTGCCTTTGCTAAAGTGGGCAAGGCTCTGGATGTGATATGATAATTTCAACTAGAGCGTTGAACTATAAGAGCTTATTGGTTTTATTTAACAGATTTCCAAGATGAAAGCTTTGGTAAAACTGCGCCCCGAAAAAGGCATCTGGATGTGTGAGAGACCCATTCCCACGCCCGGTATCAACGAGGTGCTGGTCAAAATTAACAAAACCTCCATTTGCGGCACTGATCTGCATATCTACAAATGGGACGACTGGTCGCAGCGTACCATCAAGACACCCATGATCATCGGACACGAGTACGCAGGAGAAATTGTGGAAATGGGTAAGGGTGTGGAAAATTTAAAAATCGGCGACCGGGTGACCGGCGAAGGGCACATCGCCTGCGGACATTGCCGCAATTGCCGTCGGGGCAAGCTGCATGTCTGCGAAAATGTGGTCGGTATTGGAGTGAATCGCGACGGAGCCTTTGCCGAATACCTGGCGGTTCCGGCTTCGAACATCGTAAGACTCGACCCTCGCATCAGCGACGAGATGGCATCGATCATGGATCCTTTCGGTAACGCAACGCATGCGGCTTTGTCGTTTCCCCTGACAGGCGAAGACGTGCTTATCACCGGAGCCGGCCTGATCGGCTCCATGGCAACGGCTGTTTGCCGCTTTGCCGGAGCCCGTTACATAGTGGTGAGCGATGTTATCGAATACCGTTTGGAGCTGGCTCGGAAAATGGGCGCCACCCTCACAGTGAATCCTGCCAAAGGCGAGAGCATCGAAGATGCGATTAAGTCGCTGCGCATGCGTGGTTTCGATATAGGCCTGGAAATGTCGGGTTCTCCGCAGGCCTTCGAAAGCATGATCGAAAATATGTACAACGGATCGAAGATTGCTCTTTTGGGTATTTTGCCCGATTCTACCCAAGTAAACTGGAACCAAATCATATTCAAGGCTTTGACCTTAAAGGGTATTTATGGCCGCGAAATGTGGGAAACCTGGTATCAGATGGAGCAAATGCTTATCACAGGCATCGATTTGAGCCCGGTTATTACACACCGTTTTGATGTAGACGATTTTCAAAAGGCCTTCGATGTAATGGAGTCTGCCGCCTGCGGCAAAGTTATTTTGAACTGGGCCTGAACACTTTGAACTGGGCCTGAACACTCGTTTAAGACAAAGGAGAGTCGGGCTCGGCTTTCATCATTTTGTATTCCATGCGGCTGACGAGCTTCGGGAAAAACTTGTTCACCAGCACTGCCGCTTTACCCAGGGGAGTGAGTATCATCTGATCTTTGCGTTTGCGCAGTCCCCGTAGCATATGACGGGCCACGGTTTCGGCCGACATCATTTTTTCTTCCTTGCGGGGAGTCTCGCCCTGAGGGCTGCCATCGGCTGTCAGAGCCGAAAAGCGCACATTGGAGGCTGTAAAGCCCGGGGCAAAAATCATCACATGCAAGTCGTCGTACAGATGTTCGGTACGCAGGGTGTCGAGAAAGCCGTTCATGGCAAATTTTGAGGCCGAATAGCCTGTGCGGGCGGGCAGTCCCTTGAAGCCGGCTATGGAAGTAACGCCCACCACCGAGCCCTTGCGTTCGAGCAGGCTGGGCAAAGCGTATTTGGTGCAATAGACACAGCCCCAGAAATTTACATCCATCAATTGATGCAAGACTTTCAAGTCGAGGTCTTTGAAAACGGCCCGCATGGAAATACCGGCATTGTTTACCAGGATATCGATGCCTCCGTAGGTTGCTATGGTTTGCTCTATGAGTTTTCGGCAATCTTCTTCTTTGCTGACGTCGGTTTTAACGACCAGCACGGTTGTAGGGAGTTCCTTCTGCAAGACTTGCAGTTTGTCGAGGGATCTTGCTGCCAACGCGAGTTTTGCACCCTGAGCGGCAAAAAGCCGGGCACAAGCCAGGCCTATGCCCGACGACGCTCCGGTGATCACTACAACTTTGTCTTTAAAATACTGTTGTTTCATAACCTCAGTCTTAAATGTTTATAAACCCCTGCCGTGGCAATTTTTGTATTTTTTGCCCGAACCGCAGGGACAGGGATCGTTGCGACCCACCTTTTTTTCTACCCTGACCGGTTCCAGCTGGCGTTGCTCTCTGTCTGACCCAGCTCGGCGAGCCGGACTTCCGCCATCCAAAGAGTCTCTTTGAGCACGGTATTTACTGTAGTCGTGGCGTTTTTGCGTTTCGGCTTTGCGCACCGATTCGGGTTCGCGTATAGGAATTTGTCCGCGCATCAAAATAGAGATACTCTTCTTATTGATATTGTCGATCATGGTTTTGAAGAGGTTGTACGACTCCAGTTTGTAGATAAGAAGAGGGTCTTTTTGTTCGTAGCTGGCATTTTGTACCGATTGACGCAACTCGTCGAGCTCGCGGAGATTTTCTTTCCAGGCTTCGTCGATGGTATGCAACAGAATGGCTTTTTCGAACGTTTTTACCACTTCTTTCGACTGGCTTTCTGCGGCAGCCTTCAGGTTACAGGGGATGTTGTAAGTGCGTTTACCATCGGTGATGGGTATCAAAATGTTTTCGTATTGGGCAGCCTGCTTCTCGTAGACCTGCTGAATGACCGGATTGACTATGGAGGCCATTTTTTCGGTTTTACGCTTGTAGAGGTTCAGGGCTGCTTCGTATATTTCGTCTACGCTGTTTTCGGCTCTCTGATCGTAAAAATGCTCTTCGTCCATGGGGACTTCCATAGCCAGGTATTTGAGTATGTCCATTTTGAGACCCTCGAAGTCGCGTTGGTCGTAAGCTTCTTCGACTAAGCTTTTGATGGTGTCGTAAATGGTGTTGGCCAGGTGCATACCGATGCGTTCTCCCATCAGGGCATGGCGGCGCCTGGTGTAGATGACTTCGCGCTGGTTGTTCATAACGTCGTCGTATTCGAGTAGACGTTTACGTATGCCGAAGTTGTTTTCTTCCACTTTTTTCTGTGCCCTTTCGATGGCTTTCGAAATCATGGGGTTTTCGATGAGCTCGCCTTCTTCCAGGCCCATGCGGTCCATGATGCCCGAAATACGTTCCGATCCGAACAGACGCATCAGGTCGTCTTCGAGCGATACGTAAAACACCGAAGATCCGGGGTCGCCCTGACGGCCTGAACGTCCGCGCAGCTGACGGTCGACACGGCGCGATTCGTGACGTTCCGTGCCTATGATGGCCAAACCTCCGGCCTTTCTAACTTCTTCGGTGAGCTTGATGTCGGTACCACGTCCCGCCATGTTGGTGGCAATGGTTACCACGCCTTTTTGTCCGGCGTTGGCCACGATTTCGGCTTCGCGCTGGTGTAGCTTGGCGTTGAGCACGTCATGCTTGATTTTACGTAGTTTGAGTGTACGGCTCAACAATTCGGAGATTTCTACCGAAGTAGTACCTACCAGCACCGGTCGCCCGGCTTCGACCAAGCGGATGATTTCTTCGATAACGGCCGTGTACTTCTCTCTCTTGGTCTTGTAGAGGCGGTCGTCCATATCGTTACGGGCGATGGGCTTGTTGGTCGGAATCACCACTACATCCAGTTTATAAATATCCCAGAATTCACCTGCCTCGGTTTCGGCAGTACCGGTCATACCCGACAGCTTATGGTACATTCTGAAATAATTCTGCAGCGTGATGGTGGCAAAGGTCTGAGTGGCCGCTTCGACGGTAACTCTTTCCTTGGCTTCGATGGCCTGGTGCAAACCGTCGGAATAGCGGCGGCCTTCCATAATACGGCCGGTTTGTTCGTCAACAATTTTCACTTTGTTGTCGACTACCACATATTCGTCGTCACGGTCGAAGAGACAATAGGCTTTGAGCAATTGCTGAACCGTGTGAATGCGTTCCGATTTGATGGAGAAGTTTTGCAGCAGTTCGTCTTTTTTTGTCTGCTTGTCTTCCGGATTCAGCCCCTGGTTTTCGAGTTCCGACAGTTGTGCCGCTATGTCGGGCAAAACAAAGAACTGGCTGTCTTCGCTGTCGCCGGTGATGAAATCGATCCCTTTGTCGGTGAGCTCGATGGTATTGTTTTTTTCGTCGATGACAAAATACAGGGGGTCGGTCACAATATGCATTTGTTGGTTGTTGTTTTGCATATAAAACTCCTCGGTTCTTTGCATACTGGCTTTGATGCCCTGCTCGCTGAGGTATTTGATCAGAGCTTTGTTTTTGGGCATGGCCTTGTGAGTGCGGTAGAGCAGCAAAGAGCCTTCTTCCTGTTCTTTTTTGTCTTCCGAGGCCATGAGTTTTTTGGACTCAGCCAGCAATTTTGTGGCCATTTCGCGCTGAACGTTGACTACACGCTCTACCTTGGGACGAAATTCTTCGAAGAGTTGGTCGTCGCCCTTGGGCACCGGACCCGAAATGATGAGAGGGGTACGGGCATCGTCGATCAAAACGGAGTCGACTTCGTCCACAATGGCGAAATTGTGTTTGCGTTGCACCAGGTCGAGCGGGCTGCCGGCCATATTGTCGCGCAGGTAGTCGAAACCGAATTCGTTGTTGGTGCCAAAAGTGATGTCGGCCAGATAAGCTTGGCGCCGTTCTTCGGAATTGGGGCGGTGTTTGTCTATGCAATCTACCGACAAGCCGTGAAACATATAGAGCGGTCCCATCCACTCGGAGTCACGCTTGGAAAGATAATCGTTCACCGTTACCACGTGGACGCCGTTGCCGGTGAGGGCATTCAGAAAGACGGGCAGGGTGGCGACCAGGGTTTTACCTTCGCCGGTGGCCATCTCGGCAATTTTACCTTGATGCAGTACTACACCGCCAAAGAGTTGTACGTCGTAATGTACCATATCCCAGACTATTTCGTTGCCGCCGGCTAACCAGTGGTTTTGGTAGATGGCTTTATCACCTTCGATATGCACAAAGTCGTGAGTGGCAGCCAGGTTGCGGTCGAAATCGTTGGCGGTGACCACGATTTTTTCGTTTTCCTTGAAACGCCGGGCGGTATCCTTTACGATCGAAAAGACCTGTGGTAATGCATCGTTCAGAGCTTTTTCGAGTTTGTCCGTAATGTCCTTTTCTATTTTGTCGATTTGTTCGTAAGGTTTTTCGCGTTCTTCGAGTTCCAGTGTTTCGATTTCCTCCTTGAGGCGTTCGATCTCTGCTTTTTCGGCAGAAACCGATGCTTGGATGTTGTTGCGTATTTCGCTGCTCAGAGCCCGGAGTTGGTCGTTGCTTAGAGCTTCGACGGCAGGGTAAGCAGCTTTGATTGCTTCGACAAAGGGGTTGATCTCCTTTAAATCGCGTTGCGATTTGTTGCCGAAAAGTTTGGTTAATATATTGTTGAATCCCATAATGGTATAGTGTTAGTATTGTTTAGTCTGATGATGTTTGATATAGTATTTAAAATAAAACCTGTCCTGTGGATGCGGTGGGCGGACGAATATACAACTTTCCGCAGAGGGTAGGAGTCAGGTCAAAAATGGAAACAAGCTGGTTGTTACTGCCGGCCTTGATACTTGCTCCGTAAAAGACCAATATCGTGGTCTGGTTCGCATATTGTATTTGCCGGTTTTTGCCGGGATAGGATTCCCAGCGGATGTTGCGTCCGTTTTCAAGTTTCAGCAGTAAATCGCCGGAGCGTTCTTTATGAAAATTCAGGCTAAGAGCCGGTTCACTACTCCAATCGCCCAGCAGAAAGCGGTAAGCGGGCACCGCTTGCTGTATGCCCTCGACCTGGATCAGAAACAGAGCCGCTTTGTTGCAGATTTCTACGTAATCGAGGTTGAGCTCACTGATGCGTTTACGGTTGAGGTAAATTTCGTTTTCCGTGCAGCCTTGTACCCAGCGTTCGCTGCCGTAAACGGCTGTCAGGTATAGGTTTAGCAAGGCGGAAGTGCGTTCCGGATAATAATTGCCGTAAAATCCGGGAGCTTTTGGGTTTTCTTCCACAGCCAGCCTGGTCGCTCCGGTACCGCAGAGATAAACCAGGACATTGTCGAGTCCTATTTTCCGGTCGATTTCTTTGAGTAACCAGCCCAGATCCTGATCCAATCTGAAATACAGATCCTGCATTTCAAGGGCGGCCCGGCTGTCGTTGCCGCTCAGTTGGCTGCCGGTGTTGAAATGCAAGATCAACAGGTCCGGGTATTCGTCTTCTCCCAGCTTTTCTTGATCGATAAGTTCCAGAGCCAGCTGATTGAGTTCGGTATTGGCCATGGGGGTTTGTTTGAAGTCCCTGTAACCCGTACCGTTGATAAAAGAGAGAGCGTAACTGAAAAAGCCCGGATTTTTTTGGTGAGGCATATACACATAGCGGCTCAGAGGAAATTTCGGCCTCCAGCCGTTTTTGCCGTTGTTTGTTTCGAACAGTCCGTAATCGTTGATTTTTTGAAGCCACGACGGCATGTAATTGTAATAGGTGCTACTGCACCATTTGCCACTGGTATCGTCCATCCAGAGGGCTGCATCGGCGCTTCGCCCTCCGGCAACAATGGCGGCCTCGGCTTCCAGCCCTATCGAAAAGACTTTGGAACGTCCTTTGCAGGCTTTTTTGAGTTCATCGCCCAAGGTATTGCTTCTCAAACTCAGGGGCGAAAAGGTTGAAGTGGTGTAATTTCCCAGGTAATCTGTGTCGTAGACGCAGGACACGGGCCTTTCGAGTTGGCGGTCGTACCATTCACGGGCAATGATGCCGTGATGCATGGGGGCGCAGCCGCTCAACAGGCTGGCGTTGGTATTAGCCGCATCGGGACAGTTTAAACCATAGTTGCAATTATTGTATACTTTGCCCCGTTCCAGCAGCAACTTGAAGCCTTCCTCGCCAAATCCTTCCATAAACCATTTCAGGTATTCCTCCTGTAACTGATCCAGGTGTATGCCCAATACCAGGCGGGGCGGTTGTTTGCTGTCCTTAGGAGCGGAACAGACCTGAGAACTCAGGCTCAACATCAACAAAATAGGGAGTATATGTGAAAATGACTTCATAGATTTTTACCGGATTTGCCTGAGCCTTGCCCGGGCACTTTTTTGTTACGAATGCTCTTTGGAAGAGGATTGATCCAAGCCAACAGGCTACGCGACAATAAACTCAGCAAAAGCGGGATCATGGCCGGATGTACGTATTGCGGCAAAAAGCCGAAACCTGCCAGTGCAAAAACTAAAACGGGAGTATTTATTTTTAAGTAGCCATTGTAAAAAATGCTTCGCCTGAAAGGCCTGAACGCGATCAACAAAGCAAAAAGCAAATGCAGGGGGTGCAACCAAAGCAGGAGGTAATTGGTTTTGGTAACGGGATGTACCGAAATTAAGGCCAAAAAAGCAATAATCAAGCCCGCAATCCCTGCCAGTCCAAAAATAAGGGCGTTTACCAGAGGATACCGGCGGGCTGTTTTGAGTTCCCGCAGCCCCAGGGTCAGAACCAGCATAAACAAAATCCAACTGAATGTTACAGGTCCGGGCAGGGTATTTTTTTGTTCGGCCGGCACTGTTTTGATTTCGTTCAATATGCTTTGTTCGCTTATCAGAGAACGCTCCGCTTGCAGGCTGTCTTTAACGTTCGTTGCAGGAGCTGTGATTGTGGCCTTTTCAAAAGCTTCCATCATCAATTCGGGAGCGAAAAGCAGATCGAGGGCCGGAGCCGGAGCATCGGCCAGACTGCTCAGTGCAAGGGAAATACCGAACCAGGTCCAGGGATGTTTTACGGTGTAATGTTGAATTACTTCACGCATGCTGCCGTAGGCGGCCTCGTAGTGATAATCGACGGCTCCGTCCAGGCATCGTTCAATTATTTTGCGGGCCCGGGTGGAGCAATTGTCGTAGTAAAAATTGTAGCGATAAGTCCGGTTTTCGGGTAGGCTATTGATAACCAGAGCCTCCCATAGTCTTGCTTTTTCTTCTTGCGAGAGGTTCAGCTTTTGAGAAATCACTCGGCGATTTTCGTTGCGGTAGCTGTGCATAAAACCTTCGAAACTGCTGATTCCCAAAATATAGTCGATTTCCCCCCGCACAAAATTCCACAGGAAGTTGTCGGAGTTGAAGTCAAAAATACCGTAATTAAAGACCACATCGCGGCGGGTCGGCGGATCCAGCACCCGGATACCGGTATGTCCGTAATGCGCCCAGACTTCCTGCCCGGGAGAGCAAGTGAGCAGGTAAATCTCTGCCTGTCCGCTGAGTGCAGGAACTGTTTGTGCTTTGACACCGGGGCTGATACCCACAAAGAACAACATTCCCATTACGAATAAAATGAGGGATCGTTGTGCTTTGTTGATCAAAGAAAAAATCGATTTACGGCTTGCTGACATCGGTCTCTTAAAAATCAGGCAAAAATAGGCAATTTTAGCGAGATTGTTTGTATGATATGGAACTTGTTATGCCTTAAAAAAAGCAGTTTAGGCTTTGATATTCCGATAAAGTTACGAACTTTGCGAGTCTAATACGGGTTTCGGCGAAGATACCAACGAAACCGATAAACAGTTATAATGCCGGCAAAATATGAAAATTGATTACAGCCGATTGGGAGAATGGGTACAGAACAACACTCTGCTTATGGTATTCTTGCTGGGTTTTGTTGCCATACTGCTCTTTGTTTTTCTGATTGTTCGTTACAAAAACAACAAAAACCGTTTGCTGTTGGCGCAAGAATACCTGGCAGCAGGCAAGGAAATTCCTCGTTATTTGCTGAGAGAAAACAGCCTGTACGCCAGGGCTGTTAAGAATCTTTTTTTGGGTATCGGCCTGGTCTTTTTTCTGGGCTTTCTCACCGAGACCTGGGGCTGGGCTTCGGCCGGCTTGCTGTTTATTGCCCTGGGAGTGGGGCAAATGATCGTCTTTAAAAAATCCAGCAAAGATTTTACCGGCAGCGATTTAGACCGCTGATTTCGGCAGCCTGATTCTTTTTCCCATTTCTTACTGTTTTTGGTAAACTCTGACGTAATCGATCTCGTAGAGCAATGGAAAGGCAGATTCGTCGGGTTTTCCGCCGTTGCTGCCTATGGCCAGGTTTAGCAGCAGGTAATGTTCTTGCCGGAAAGGATTGCTGTAATTACCTATGCTACCGTTGCTTGTACGGTCTAAGGGAATTTCGTTGAGTAATTCGTCGTCCAGATAGAGCTTGATGGCTTGTTCGTCCCAATCCATACGCCAGATATGAAATTTGGAGCCCCAGTCGGGATCGGCGTTGGTGAAATGACTCAAAGGATAAACGGAGGAATCCCAAATAGCCTTGTAGCGCTGTTCTCCTCCCCAGGCTGCGTTGGCCAGAATATGGGGTTCTCCTTTGATGCGATAATACTCCATGATGTCTATTTCGCCGCACGAAGGCCATTCCATGGTATTACCCAGGGTCCAGATGGCAGGCCAGGATCCGCCGGCCAGCGGAATCCGGGCTCGAACTTCGAAGCGTCCGTAAAGAAAAGACCTCTTGTTCCGGGTAGTGATAGAGGAAGAAGTGTAATCGGCTTGCTGTCTGGAAGTTCGCCAATCTCGCGCCTGGGGATTATAGCGGGGATTGGGAACTTTCTCCTTGCGTCCTTCAATAATCAGGAGGCCTCCCCTGCAATAGGCGTTGCCGGGCTGGTACCACTGCAATTCCTCGTTGCGTACAAATCCGCGTTCGTAATTCCAACTGCCGGAATCGGGTGGCCCTTCTGTGTTGAATTCGTCGCTCCAGACTAATTTCCATTCCTGCGCCTGAAGTGTTCCGGCAAGGCTAAACAGCAGGCACAAGGCACAAAATCTCAATCTTGAACAAAATCTGATCGTTTGCATGTGTCGTTTTTTTATGGGACAAAAATAGGCTATATTCGTAGCTTTTTAAAAAATGTACTATGGATATGATTATTGAAAGGAGTTCTTGCTCTTGTCTGTTTAGAGCGGAAAAATTAACTTTGCAAAAAATAATAATTCAATGTCCGAAAAATTTAAAATAAACCGCTTTGTTCACTACGTAGGCGTGAACGACCGCAAAACTCATCTTTTTGAAAATCTCTGGCCTTTGCCTTTGGGTGTTTCGTACAACGCCTATTTGGTTGTTGGAGAAAAAATAGCTCTTATCGATACGGTTGAATCCTGTTATGCTTCGGAATTGCTCGAAATGATAGTCCGGACGGTGGGTAATCGTCCTTTGGATTATCTGATCGTCAATCATATGGAGCCCGATCATTCTTCTTCGATAAATGTCATACGTCAGGCTTATCCCGGCATTCAGATCCTGGGTAATGCCAAGACCACACAAATGCTCGAAGGCTATTACGGAGCACACCAGGGAATCATCGAGGTAAAAGAGGGTGATAGCCTTTGCCTGGGCGGCGAAACCCTGCGTTTTTACCTGACCCCTATGGTACATTGGCCCGAAACCATGATGACCTATTGCGAGCAGGAACAGTTGCTTTTTTCCGGCGATGCATTCGGCACTTTCGGGGCCCTGAATGGTGCCGTGTTGGATCAGGACATGGACCTGAGCCCTTATTGGGACGAAATGTACCGTTATTATGCCAATATTGTCGGTAAGTACGGTTCGCCGGTGCAGAAAGCCTTGCAAAAACTTTCGGGTCTGGATATTCGGGTAATTTGCCCTACCCATGGTCCCGTCTGGAAAAAAGAACTCAACAAGGTCGTCGGCATTTACGATAAACTCAGTCGATACGAGGGAGAAAAAGGGGTAGTAATAGCCTATGGAAGCATGTATGGCAATACGGCCCGAACAGCCATGCGCATGTCGAAAGAGCTGGCAAGTCTGGGTTTAGAGACTGTTGTTATGCACAATCTGTCGGTAAGCTCTCTTTCGGATGTGTTGCGTGATGTGTTCAAGTACCGTGGTCTGGTGATAGGTTCTCCTACCTACAACGCCGGGCTGTTTCCTCCTGTAGAAGCTTTAGTGAATGCTCTGGCAGCCCGTAATGTCAAAAACAAAGTCTATGCCTGTTTCGGCTCTTTTACATGGGCAGGTGCGGCTGCCAAAAAGCTGCAGGAATTTGGTGTCACGATGAACTGGGAAATCGCCGGAGAGGCTGTAGAATTGAAACAAGGTTACAGTCGCGAAAAAACAGAGGCTTGTGCCCTGTTAGCCAAAAACTTGTTGGCCAAACTTTAAGTGTTTTATAAAAATTACTATTTAGCCCTCGCCGGCTTGTGGGTGAACAAAAAAAACACGAAATTTGTGTCGTTTTTTTACGAACTTTATTTATTCCCTTTATGACCAAAAGTGCTTTACAAATTGCTCGTGCAGAGTATAAGCCCAAAATGCCCCTGGCATTGCTTGGGCCGGTAAAAATAAAAGAAGGTGCTCCCACAGAATCGGTTTCGGACAAAGAGGAGATTCAAAAACTTTTTCCTAACACCTACGGGCAGCCCATTATTGAGTTTGAACCTTCCAGTCAACACAGTAGCTTTCCTCCCATAAACGTAGGAGTTATTTTATCGGGCGGTCAGGCTCCCGGTGGACACAACGTCATTGCCGGCATATTCGACGGCATTAAATCTTTGAACGCCGGATCCCGTTTGTTTGGCTTTATTTTGGGCCCTGCCGGTTTGATTGAGCACAATTATATGGAACTGACGGCTGATATCATCGATGAATATCGCAATACCGGCGGTTTCGACATGATAGGCTCGGGCCGCACCAAGCTCGAAACCAAAGAACAATTCGACAGGGGTTTGCTTATACTCAAGGCACTCGATATAAAAGCTTTGGTTATTATTGGGGGAGACGATTCCAATACCAATGCCTGCGTGCTGGCCGAATATTATAAATCCATCAATGCAGGAGTGCAGGTAATAGGTTGCCCCAAAACCATCGACGGCGATCTTAAGAACGAGATGATTGAATGCTCTTTTGGTTTTGATACCGCCTGCAGAGTATATTCCGAAGTTATTGGCAATATACAGCGCGACTGTAATTCATCGCGCAAATATTGGCATTTTATCAAGCTCATGGGACGTTCGGCTTCGCATATTGCGCTCGAATGCGCTTTACAGGTGCAGCCCAATGTCTGTCTTATTTCGGAGGAAATCGAGGCCAAGAACCAATCGCTCGACGATGTGGTAACGGAGATAGCCAAGATAGTAGCCCGCCGGGCCGAACAAGGAAATAATTTTGGTGTTGTTCTAATTCCCGAAGGCGTAATTGAATTTATTCCCGCCATGAAGGCTTTGATTGCGGAGTTAAATGAATTCCTGATGGAATACCAAAGCGAGTTCGGACTGATTCGTAAATCCGAACAACGTAATTACGTTATCAACAAACTGAGCCCCAAAAACTCGGCCGTATTTGCCTCATTACCCGAAAACGTGGCTATGCAGCTTACGCTGGACCGCGATCCTCACGGCAACGTGCAGGTTTCTATGATCGAAACCGAAAAGCTCCTGGCCGAGATGATAACAACCAAACTGGCTAAGTGGAAAGCCGAAGGTAAGTTTGTGGGCAAGTTTGCCACTCAAACTCACTTCTTCGGTTACGAAGGACGTTGTGCCGCTCCTTCCAACTACGATGCCGACTATTGCTATTCGTTGGGTTATACTGCTTCACGATTGATTGCCTACGGCAAAACCGGTTACATGTCTTCCGTACGCAACACCACCAAACCGGCCAAATACTGGATTGCCGGCGGAGTACCCATCACCATGATGATGAATATGGAACGTCGCCACGGTGAAATGAAACCCGTAATCCAAAAAGCCTTGGTAGATCTTAAGGGTAAACCATTCAGAACTTTCGTTTCAAAACGAGCCGCCTGGGCCATTCAAACCGATTATGTTTATCCCGGTCCCATCCAGTATTTTGGTCCGACCGAGGTCTGCGATCAACCGAGCAAGACTCTGCAACTGGAGTCCGGCAGTTAATTGAATCAAGAAAGTGTTGATTAAAGCCTGTCGTCGACCAGTTCCCGTGGCAAAAAGCTCTTGACGTCGTAGACCAATCCGTTTTTGTTGAGCAGGCCTCTGATATCCAGCTTTCTGAATGCTTCGTGAGCCACTGCCAACACCACAACATCGAATTTTTCTTTACGATTTTCCAGGCCTTCTCTGAGTAAGGGGAGGCCGAATTCTTTTTGGAAACCGGCCGGGTCGGCGTGGGGGTCGTAAAGCACTATATTGGAGGTATATTCGCGGAGGGTATTGTACACATCCACCACTTTAGTGTTGCGTGTATCGGGACAGTTCTCCTTGAAAGTCACTCCCAGAATCAGTATCCTGGCGTCTTTCACCAACAGGCCTTTTTTGTTCATCAGTTTGAGCACCCGGTGGCCTACGTAGCTGCCCATGCTGTTGTTAAGTTGACGGGCATCGCTCATCATGCGGGGCAGGTAACCGTGAATATGCGCCTTTTCAATCAGATAGTAGGGGTCGACGCTTATGCAATGACCACCTACCAGTCCGGGGCTGAGGCGTATGAAATTCCATTTGGTGGCAGCGGCGTCCAGTACTTCTTTGGTATCGAGATTCATAGCGTTGAATATCCTAGCTAACTCGTTAATGAAAGCAATATTGACGTCGCGCTGTGCATTTTCGACGATTTTGGAGGCTTCGGCCACTCGTATCGACGACACTTTGTAGGTGCCGTTCAGTAAAACGGAATTGTACAAAGCATCCACTTTGTCGGCTGTTGCGGGAGTTGAGCCCGAGGTGACTTTGATGATTTTTTCTATGCTGTGGACACGATCGCCGGGGTTGACACGCTCGGGAGAATAACCTACAAAAAAATCCCTGTTAAACTGCAAGCCGGAATTTTTTTCCAGTACCGGTACGCAAATATCTTCGGTGACGCCCGGATAAACGGTAGATTCGTAAATAACAATATCCCCTTTTTTCAGCACTTTGGCCAGCAAGCCGCTGGCCTGAACGAGCGGTTCCAGTATAGGGTGGTTGTTCTTATCTATGGGCGTGGGAACGCATACAATGTAATAATTGCAGTCTTTTATATCAGACAGTTTGGAACTGCAGCTAAATCCCTTTCCAAGGGCTTCGGCCAGGACTTCGGGGCTTACTTCGCCGGTAGTGTCCCTGCCTTGCATGATGGCTTCCACCCTGAGCGGATCGATGTCGAATCCCCTGGTCGGATATTTGGTAGAGAAAAGCCTGGCCAGAGGCAAACCCACATAACCCAGTCCAACGACCGCAATGCGGATAGGGGAGTCTGAATGGTATTTTGTTTTCATGGCCGAAAATTTCTTGAATGGATGCCCGGGCATCCGTTATTTTTAACGCCTTTTTTTGGCTTGTTGTCGGATTTGCTCTCTTTGCATGCGTTGAGCCTCTTCGAGTCTCTTGGCAAAGCTCGATTTTTTGATGGGTTTATTCTTGTTTTCCATCAGTTGTTTAAGCATCTTTTCTTCGTCAATCGTTGCTCTGAAAATATAGGTTTGTCCAATGGTAAACAAAGTTGAAACGAAGTAGTAGAAGCTCAACCCGGAGGAATATTGATTGAAAATAAACAGGAACATTATGGGCATCATGTACATCATGGCCTTCATACCGGGCATTTGATTGCTTCCGCCGGTGTTGTCGCTGTTTATTTTGGTGTAAATCAGGTTGGTGATGGTCATCAGCAAACAAAACAAGCTGATGTGGTTGCCAAAGAATTTACTGATGAACGGAATATTGGCCTCCCAGCTAATGACGGCGTCGTAAGTGGACAAGTCCTTGGCCCAGAGGAAACTTTCCTGCCTTAGCTCAATGGAAGCAGGAAAAAACCAGAACATGGCAATCAGTATGGGGAATTGCAGCAACATAGGCAGACAGCCTCCCATAGGATTGACTCCGGCGCGTTTGTAGAGCTCCATGGTGGCGGCGGAACGTTCCTGAGCTTTGCTTTCGCCTGCAAATTTGGTGTTGATCTCATCAATCTGGGGCTTGAGCAAACGCATTTTGGCCGACGACTTATACGACTTAAAGGTCAGGGGCAGGATCAGCAGTTTGATACAGATGGTCATCAAAATGATGATGATACCGAAATTACCGATAAAGCTCCCGAAAAAATTGAACATGGGAATGATCAGGCCCACATTGACCCAACGGATAATGCTGCCTCCCAGGGGAACCAGGTTGTCCAGACCGAGTCGTTCCGATTTTTTGAGGCCTTTGTCAAATTTCTTGAGAATGGAATATTTGGTGGGGCCGAAATAAAAATTCAAGTTGGCTTCCCTGTTGCCTCGCATATCAAAATCAATGCCCGAACGTAGTTTGTAATCTTTGATATGGGGCGACAAATCGCTTTCTAATTTAGAGCTTAATTCATTGGAAATAAGACCTTTGTCGCAAATCAGTACGGAGGCGAAAAACTGATCCTTGAAAGCTATCCAGTGCAGGCGGTTGTTCACAATTTTGTTTTCGTCTTTGTTTACACTCATTTTTTCGACATCGTCTCCCATAAATTTATACTGCAGCATGGAATAACGTTGTTCAAATTTCCGGCCTTTTTCCTGACTGCGCATTTTGACGGCCCAATTCAGGTCCAGATTGCTCAGACTGGGCGAGAGCATATTTTCGAGTCCCTGTCCGCAGATATCCATAGACATCAAATAGCTGTCTTCTTGCAAGGTATACACAAAGTCAAGATACTGATCCTGAGCCAATGCCAACCTGAAAATAAATTCCAGAGGGTTTTGTCCCTGCACAGGAGTGAAATAGAGGTCTTTGGTGTTGATAATACGATTGTTGGAGCTTATAAGGGTAATATCAAACGAAGAATTCTTTTCGTCAAACAGAATCAAGGGTAGAGAATCGTGAGTGACGTAGTTTTTGATCCGGACGGAGGCGATGCGTCCTCCTTTGGAAGCCATGCTGACCACCATCAGGTCGTTTTCGATGTTGTAAATTTGGTTTTCGCCGGTAAGAAAAGCAGCAAACTGACCATAGTTGTCGTTGAGTGCCTGAGCTTCGGTTTGTCCGGCTTCTACCAGTTCTTGTTCGTAAGGGGCCGTTTGCTGGCTGAGCGGTTGTTGAGGTGTTGCTTGTATTATGCTGTCTTGTTGGATGGCTTGTTGCACTTTTTGCTCCGTGGGTTTTTGGAGCATGCTGAATCCGACAAGAATCAATAAAATAAGTCCAAATCCGATTAAAGTATTTTTATCCATAATATTATTTGTCGATGCAGGCTTTGATAAAGTCTACAAACAAAGGGTTGGGGTTAAGTACGGTACTATTGTATTCCGGATGGAATTGAGTGCCGAGATACCATTTTTTGTCGCTGAGTTCCACTATTTCCACCAATTGGGTGTCGGGATTGATGCCCACGCATTTCATGCCGGCAGTTTCAAATCTTTCCTTGTAGTTGTTGTTGAATTCAAAGCGGTGGCGATGTCTTTCCTGAATATGCTCGTTTTGGTAGGCGCGATAGGCGATGGAATTCTTGTCTACTTCGCAATCGAAATTACCCAAGCGCATGGTACCTACCATATTGGCGACGCTTTTTTGTTCATCCATCAGGTCGATGACATTATCGGCAGTATTGGGATTGAATTCGGTGGAGGTGGCATCCTTCAGGCCCAATACGTTACGGGCGAATTCTATGCACATGCATTGCATACCCAGGCCAATGCCGAAAGTGGGCAGGTTTTGTTCCCGTGCAAATTTTAAGGCAGAAATTTTACCTTCGATACCCCTTATTCCGTAACCGGGGCCGATCAATAGACCATCCAGCCCCGAGAGCGTTTTTTCCACATTGTTTTCTTCTATTTTTTCGGCCGATATCAAGCGCAGGTCCAGACAATGGTCGCTGTAAGCCGAGGCGTGTTTCAGCGATTCCGTAATGGAAATATAAGCGTCGGGCAGACTGGTATATTTGCCCACCAGACCTATGTGAACCTTTTCGCTGGCATTTTTCATCTTGTTGACGAAATCGATCCATGGCTGAAGGTCGGATTCTGTATTTACCGGCAGATTGAATTTCTCCAGAATAATAGTGTCCAGGTTTTCCTGGCGCACTTTAAGCGGAATTTCATAAATACTGGGCAAATCGATGCATTCGATAACGGCTTTTTCGTTTACGTTGCAGAATAAGGCTACCTTTTTGCGTATCTCTGTAGTCAGGGGGTGTTCGGTGCGCAGTACAAGAATGTCGGGTTGTACCCCCAATTCGAGCAGTAATTTGACGGAATGTTGTACTGGTTTGGTTTTTAGTTCCTTGGTTGCCGACAGATAGGGAACATAAGCCAGGTGGATGCACATGCAATTGCTGCTACCCAATTCCCAGGTTAACTGACGCACGCTTTCAATAAACGGCAAAGATTCAATGTCGCCTACGGTTCCGCCAATTTCGGTGATGATGAAATCGTATTGCCCTTTGAGGCTGAGTTGCCTAATGGAGCGTTTTATTTCGTCGGTTATATGAGGAACTACCTGCACGGTTTTGCCCATGTAATCGCCTCTTCTTTCTTTGTTGATGACTGTCTGATAAATACGTCCCGTAGTGATGTTGTTGGCACGAGTGGTTTTAATGTTGAGGAAACGCTCATAATGGCCCAGGTCGAGATCGGCTTCGTGACCGTCGCAGGTTACGTAACACTCTCCATGTTCCAGCGGATTGAGGGTGCCCGAGTCAACATTGATGTAAGGATCAAACTTTTGAATGGTTACTCTGTAGCCTCTTGCTTGCAGGAGCTTCCCCATAGCTGCCGACAAGGCTCCTTTTCCTAAAGAAGAAACTACACCTCCGGTGACGAAAATAAATTTGGTATTTTTCACAATCACAAGTAGTTATATTAACTTTACGTTCTGCGTTACTAAAAAAATCTAAAAGCGCAAAAGTACGAAAAAAGTTTTAAAAAGAAAGTCTTACTTTCGCAGAAAATCTCAAAGTATGCTAAACAGGATAATTGGTGGGTTTGTATTGCTTTTTGTTTTGCAAATATTACCAATGAATGCCCAAGAAAGTATCATATCCGGAAATTCATTGCATTTTAATGCTGTTCCGAGTTTTGATAATTATCTGCAGCCGACTCCGGAAAAAGATTCTTTGCCGAAAGCACCTTCTACCGAAATCGAAATTGAATATTCGCTCGAGCGCGCCTTGCTGGACAGCTTGTCGGCTATCCTAAGGAAAAGCCAGGGACTGGAATACGACCCTGATAGTCTTTGGTTTGACTCAGACAGTCTTTGGTTTGACTCAGATACTCTTAGATTTTATTCCGACAGTCTTGGATGGGAAAATGCACTCGACAGCCTTGGGAGAATCTTGAGCGACACGCTGAATCTTCAGCTTTCCGATAGTTTGTCGGTCGATACCATACCCCAAGAGGAGCTTGTTCCCAAAGAACCTGAACTATCGCCTTTACACCGTTACATAAGAGACTACGATATTTTCAAAGACCGCGTGTATCCCAAGCCCCCCATGGAATTACCGGAAGATACCGTGTTGGATTACCCGAAGATGAGCCCTTTGTTTATGCCTTTGGTCTTTAGCGCCAGAAAAAGAGAATTTAAACTGGAATGGAGAGAACCCAAAAGGCAAGTCATTCCCGAGAGTTGGCTCCAAACGCAAGAATTGGGGCAAAGCATCGGAATCCCTTATGTCAAGCGCCTTGCCAGACAAATCCTGCTTGCCTTCGAAGTGGAACAAATCGATAAGATCCGCTACCTGAATACGGATTTACCGGAACCCGAAAGGCTGGAAGTGCCTCTGGAAGCTAATCGCCCCATACAATGGAGTGCACCCCAGAGAGTTCTTCCCCGGAGTATTGAAGAGCCTCCCACCGCTCCCGTACGTTATACTCACTGGGTTGTCAAGGGCCGTTTATCCAACCAGTTGACACAGACGTACGTATCCCCCAACTGGTCCAGCGGAGGTGTGAGCAATATGTCTACCTTGTCGGCCTTCTACTGGGTAGCCAAATACGACAACAAAAAAGGTATACAGTTCGATAATTTTATTGATATCAAATTGGGATTCAATACTGTATCCAACGACAGCCTGCGTAAGGTGAATATCAGCAACGACCAGTTCCAGGCTTCCAGTAAATTGGGTATAAGAGCAATCAAGAATTTTTACTACTCGGCATCGGTCGATTTTACCACTCAATTTTTGAACAATTACAAGCCCAATACTTACGACATGAAAGCGGCCTTTTTGTCGCCGGCTAAACTGTATCTGGGTTTGGGTATGGACTACAAGATCAAAAACAAAGAAAAGGGTTATTCCTTTTCTGCCTTGCTGACCCCTTTTACTTACCGTCTGAATTACTTGCAAAACATAACCGCTTTCAATCCCAAAGCCTTTGGTATAGAGGAAGGAAAACATTTCGGGCAGGATATGGGTTTCAAGATTGCGACCACCATCGATATGCAAATCACGGAATTTATTAGCTGGAATTCTTATTTTTATTTCTATTCCGATTTTAAATACATAGATTCAGAGTGGAAAAACACCTTCAACTTTAACGTGAATCATTATCTCTCGACTCAATTGTTTATTCATATGAAAATGAACACCAAAAACGAAAGGCCCGAAGGTGAAAAACTCATACAATTCAAAGAGTTCCTTAGTTTTGGCCTGGTCTATTATTGGTAACATCAAAATATAAATTCAAATATTAACCGACAACCTTTGCAGATTTGTTATATCTTTGCCTCGTTTTATTACAGGACGAAGCAAAAGGAAGATCATGGATGAAATTCGCCATTACGGATTGGTGGAAAGTATTGATGAAAAAGGCCTGCATGTTCGAATAGACCAGTATTCGGCCTGCGGAGCTTGTCAGGCGAAAAATTATTGCTCTTCATCCGGGAAAAAAGAAAAAATCATCGACATTCTTAATTATCAGGGCCGATACAAGGTGGGGGATAAGGTAGAAATACTGGGCTCGACTGCCATGGGCTACAAAGCCGTGCTCTGGGCTTATGTGGTTCCTCTCTGTTTTACCGTGTTGATCCTGGTGTTGAGTCTGACTTTATTATTTCCCGGAAAAGAGGCGCCGGCAGCCCTGCTAGCCCTGTTCAGCCCCTTGGCCTATTATTTGGTGTTGTACCGTTTTCGTTCTGCTTTAAAAAAGGAATTCAGATTTAAGGTTCGATCGTTGGAAGACGACTTAAGTATTGAGCTATGAATGTTATATTGATTGCTGTTATTGTTTTGGGAGGTACCGGTATTATACTGGCCTCTGTCATATTTTTGACAGCCAAAAAATTCTGGGTTTTCGAAGATCCCAGAATCGATGAAGTACAAAATGTTTTGCCCGGAGCCAACTGCGGAGGTTGTGCTTATCCCGGTTGCCGGAATTTTGCCGAAGCCTGCGTCAAAAGCGAAAGCCTTGACGGACTTCTTTGTCCGGTAGGAGGTAACGATGTAATGAAGTCGGTGGCCTCTCTCCTGGGTCGGGAAGTGGTGGAGGCCGATCCTTTGGTGGCTGTTTTACGATGCAACGGGACTTGTGCCAACCGACCCAAAACCAGTCGCTACGAAGGAGTTTCAAGCTGTATGGCTGCCTCCCTGCTATACGGAGGAGACACTGCCTGCACCTATGGTTGCCTGGGTATGGGCGATTGCGTGGCCGTATGCCAGTTTGATGCTTTGTACATAGATAAGGAAACCGGTTTGCCGGTTGTGGACGAAGCTAAATGTACATCTTGCGGAGCCTGCGTTAGGGCCTGTCCCAGACATCTGTTTGAGTTACGCAAAAAAGGTCCCAAGTCGAGACGAATCTTCGTTTCCTGTATGAACAAGGACAGAGGGGCGCTGGCGCGTAAAGCTTGTTCCGTGGCTTGTATAGCTTGTGGAAAATGTGAACAGGTGTGTACCTTCGATGCAATCGCCATAAAAGATAACCTGGCCTACATCGACTACAATGCCTGTCGCTTGTGTCGCAAATGCGTGGAGGCTTGTCCGACCAATTCTATATGGGAATTGAATTTTCCGCCCAGGAAGAAAGCAGCCGAACAAGAAGTTTCGGCAACAAAAGTCGAAACAGGAAAAGACACAACAACAGTATAATTAACTATAGAATACCGGGAGAAATTAGAGGAAGACTCCGAAAATATATGTCAATGAGAACTTTTTCGATGGGGGGGATACATCCTCCCGAAAATAAAATCTCGGCCGGAAAGGCCATAGAGCAAGTGCCCCTGCCGGCGCAGGTGGCAATATTGCTGAACCAGCATTCAGGTGCACCTGCCGTTCCCTTGGTTCAAAGGGGGGACAGAGTCAAAACAGGACAGCTGATTGCCGAGGCGGCCGGATATATTTCGGCTAACATTCACTCTTCGGTGACGGGTAAAGTATTGAAACTCGATGAAGTCTACGATGCGAGCGGCTACCGTTGTCAGGCAGTTATTATCGAAGTGGAACCTGCCGATGAATGGGCCGAGGAAGTCGTTTTGAATTCCACCCTGAAAAGAGACTGTACACTGAGCCCCGAAGAGATTATTCAAAAAATTAAGGAAGCGGGCGTAGTGGGTATGGGAGGTGCCAGTTTTCCCAGTCATGTCAAGCTGAGCCCTCCTCCGGGTACCAAGCCCGAGGTGCTGATAGTGAACGCTGCGGAGTGTGAACCTTATCTTACCTCCGACCATCAGCTAATGTTGGAAAAAGGCATGGAAATCATTGTCGGAACCAAAATAACGATGATGGCTCTCAAGGTGAACCGGGCGGTAATTGCCATTGAAAACAATAAACCCGACGCCATTGCCTTACTCGAACGATTGGCTATTCCTTATTCTCAAATAGATGTGATGCCTCTGGCAGTTCATTATCCCCAGGGTGGAGAAAAACAACTTATTGAAGCTGTTCTTGGCCGTCACGTGCCTTCGGGAGCTTTACCGGTGGTTACCGGCGCCATAGTATTGAATGTTGGCAGTATTTTTGCCAACTATGAGGCAGTGCAAAAAAACAAACCTGTCATCGACCGGGTGGTCTGCGTAACGGGCAAAAGCGTTAAGAAGCCGGGCAACTATCTTTGCCGTATAGGAACTTCCGTACAAGATCTGATTGATTTTGCCGGCGGTATGCCGGATTCCACAGCCAAAGTAATTTCCGGCGGCCCCATGATGGGCAAAGCTTTGATAAATACGCAAGTTCCCGTCACCAAAGGGACTTCGGGTATTTTGCTCATGGATGGCAATGAAGCCCACCGTAACGAGGTATACAACTGCATACGCTGTGGAGATTGTATCGAGGCTTGTCCTATGGGTCTGGAACCCTATTTGTTGATGAGTCTTTCGGAATTGTCCGAATGGGAAGCTATGGAAAAAGAATGCATTATGAATTGTATTGAATGTGGTTGTTGTTCCTATGTTTGTCCTTCGAACCGGCCGTTGCTTGATCATTTAAGGGTAGGTAAATTCAAGGTGGGAGCCATAATCAGAGGAAGAAAAAACCAATAAGCTATGGAAAATAAACTCTATGTATCTATGTCACCCCATATTCACGGTGGTGATAGCATAAGCAGAAAAATGTGGGATGTCATCATTGCCTTGATACCTGCATTGCTGGTTTCGCTTTATTTCTTCGGGCTGGGTTCCCTGCTGGTAACTTCTGTTTCGATTGCTTCTTGTGTGCTGTTCGAATACCTGATTGCACGTTTTTTGCTCAAACAAGAAAGCACTCTGCGCGACGGTTCAGCTATATTGACAGGTTTACTGCTGGCTTTCAATTTGCCATCCAATCTCCCTTTGTGGATAGTGGTTATTGGCGCTTTGGTGGCCATTGGCATGGCTAAGATGTCGTTTGGCGGCCTGGGTAATAATATCTTTAACCCGGCCTTGGTGGGCAGGGTCTTTCTGTTGATTTCTTTTCCCCAGCAAATGACCTCGTGGCCTTTGCCCAAACCGTTTAATCTTCATTATCTGGATGCCGCTACGGGAGCTACTCCCTTGTCGGTTATGAAATCGAGTCGTTTTGATCGTTTACCCGATATGCTGGATATGTTCATCGGCAATACCGGAGGCAGTCTGGGCGAAGTTGCTGCGGCAGCGCTGATTCTGGGAGGCCTCTTTTTGTTGATCCGAAAAGTGATCACCTGGCATATTCCGGTATCGATATTGCTGACAGTCTATATTTTTACGGGCATACTCAGGGTGGCCAATCCCGAAGTTTATGCAGATCCGCTCAGCCATTTGCTTACGGGTGGCCTGATGCTGGGAGCTATTTTTATGGCTACCGATTACGTCACTTCACCTATGGTAAAAAAAGGCCAGGTAATATATGGGATAGGTATAGGAATTATCACAGTGTGCATAAGGGTTTTCGGCTCCTATCCCGAGGGAGTCTCTTTTGCCATTTTGATGATGAACGGGGTAACGCCTCTGATAAATGCCTATTGTAAACCTAAACGTTTTGGGGAGGTAAAAAAGAAATGAAAAAACTGGAATCTTCATTCAAAAACATGGTCCTGGTGCTGGGCAGTATCTCTATAGTGGCTGCCGCTGCCCTGGGATGGATAAACGAACTCACTTCCGAGCCGATACGATTGGCCGCCATAGCCAGACAGGAGAAGGCTATTCGCATGGTGTCGCCAGAGTTTGACAACCAGCCGGTAGAGGAACAATTCGAGTTGATCGATTACGAAGGCAACAGCCTGATCTGTTTTCCAGTTAAAAAAGAGGGAAAACTTCTGGGGGTGGCTATTGAAACTTTTTCTATGAAAGGTTTCAACGGTGAAGTCCGGCTGATGTTGGGTCTTAAGCCCGATGGCAGTATTAATAACTATGAGGTCTTGAAACAGAGCGAAACGCCTGGCCTGGGTACACAAATGACCTATTGGTTCAAGACCGACAAAAACAACCAAAGTATACTCAATAAAGATCCGGGAAAGGATAAAGTTTGGGTGGACAAAGATGGTGGAGATATTGATGCCATCACCGCTGCCACCATTACTTCCAGAGCCTTTCTGGATGCTGTAGACCGGGCGTACCGAGCTTATATGGAGCATGGAGGCACCGTGGTAGATGTAGTTACAACAGCAACTATCGAAGAAAAGGAGGCGCAAAAATGAAGAATAAAGTTGGTATAATTTTGAACGGGTTGATCAAAGAGAACCCTACTTTTGTACTTGTATTGGGCATGTGCCCGACCCTGGCCACCACCACTTCCGCCATTAACGGCATAGGCATGGGCCTGGCTACTGCATTTGTTTTGATTTTTTCCAATATGGTGATTTCGCTCATTAAAAACCTGGTACCCGACAACGTTCGTATACCTTCGTTCATTGTAGTGATAGCCACTTTTGTAACCATTCTTGAGTTGGTGATGCAGGCATATTTACCAGCATTGCACGAGAGTCTGGGGCTTTTCATTCCCCTAATCGTAGTCAACTGTATTGTGCTTGGCCGGGCGGAGGCCTTCGCCTCCAAAAACTCGGTGCTTGATTCGGCACTCGACGGTATAGGTATGGGCTTGGGTTTTACTTTTGCCCTGGGTTTGCTGGGTATGATACGTGAATTGCTGGGAGCAGGAACCTTATTTGGTTTACAGATCATCCCTGAAGATTACGGCATGCTCATGTTTATTCTGGCCCCCGGAGCCTTTGTCAGTCTGGCTTATTTGATAGCAATCGTCAACCGCATAAGAAAAGTATCATGATTTATATCACTATCTTCATTGCAGCCGTGTTTGTCAACAACATCGTGCTGTCGCAGTTTTTAGGGATTTGTCCTTTTTTGGGAGTATCAAAAAAGATCAGCACGGCTTTGGGAATGTCCGGAGGTGTGGCTTTTGTGCTTACTCTGTCGACTCTTATCACCTGGTTGATCTTTCGCTATTTGCTGGAACCTTTTGAATTGGCTTTTCTGCAAACAATCAGTTTTATTTTGGTTATAGCAGCCTTGGTTCAATTGGTCGAAATTATAATAAAGAAGATCTCTCAGCCACTCTATCAGGCCTTGGGCGTGTACCTGCCGCTTATTTCCACTAATTGCGCCATTCTCGGTGTAGCTATCCTCGTAATTCAAAAGGAATACAACTTATTGGAATCGGTGGTTTTTGCTTTTTCGACGGCCATAGGTTTTGGGCTGGCTCTGGTCTTGTTTGCGGGCATTCGTGAACAACTCAGCCACACCAAAATACCCAAGGGTATGCAGGGCACACCGATAGCTTTGCTGGTGGCCGGTTTGCTGGCCATGGCCTTTATGGGATTTTCGGGTATAGTTAAATTATAAATTATTAAAATATGGCAGCATCTATTCTTGTGACAGGCGGCACAGGCTACATAGGTTCTCATACCGTAGTTGAACTGCAGCAATCGGGTCACCGGGTAATAATTGTCGATAATCTTTCCAATTCAAATAAATCTGTGCTCGGAGGCATTGCAAAGATCACCGGCATCAGGCCCGATTTTGAACAGGCCGATTGTACCGATTTCAAAGCGATGGATGTTTTGTTTGCCAAGTACGGAGACATTAAGGCCGTCATACATTTTGCGGCCAGCAAAGCCGTAGGCGAATCGGTCGAAAAGCCCTTGCTTTATTACCGCAACAATTTGACATCACTGATAAATTTGCTGGAGCTGATGTCTAAATACGGGACGGAAGCGCTGGTTTTTTCCTCTTCCTGCACAGTTTATGGCCAGCCCGATGTATTGCCCGTCAACGAGGATGCTCCCATTAAGCCTGCGCTGTCGCCTTATGGCAATACCAAGCAGATTTCTGAGGAGATTATTACAGACAGCATCAAAGCCGGAGCTAGGTATAAAGCCAGTATTTTACGCTATTTCAATCCCATAGGCGCTCATCCTTCGGCAGAAATCGGAGAGTTACCCCTGGGAGTGCCCCAAAACCTGATCCCCTATGTTACCCAGACGGCTGCCGGTCTGCGCGAGATGCTCAGCGTATTTGGCAACGATTACAACACGCCCGACGGATCCTGTATCAGGGATTATATCCATGTGGTCGATCTGGCCAAGGCGCATGTCGTTGCTTTGGACAGGATGCTGGACGGCAAATCTGCCGATAAGCTGGAAATATTCAACCTGGGCACAGGCAAGGGACTGTCGGTGCTCGAGATTGTTGAAACTTTTCAACGGGTCACCGGTGTCAAGCTCAATTACCGGATTGTAGGACGCCGTCCCGGAGATATTGAGCAAGTTTGGGCCGATCCCGAAAAGGCCAATAAAGTATTGGGTTGGACTGCCCTCGAGACGGTAGAAGAGACCCTCTTGTCGGCCTGGCGCTGGCAACAAAAAATCAGTAGCCAACCGGAAGCCCTGTAATGTAAAGTTGGGTATTTACAACGACAGGGATAAATTTACCGTAATATAGTAGAGAGCATCGTCGTTTTTGGGTGCTACCATCCGGAAGTTGGGTGCGAGTTTAACACCTTTGACCGGTGCATATTGAACGCCCAGTATGGCCATTTGTTGATCTCCGGGATTCCAGACATCCAAGGGATTGTCGTAATCTTTGTTGGAGGCTGAATAGTCCCAACGGCCGAAGAGCTGAAAATCTCCAGGTAATTTGATCGTAGTGTAGGCGGAGTAACCGTGTTGATTTCTGTCGTCTCTGAATTGCGGGTGAAACATACGGAGATATTCGCCGCCCAGAGAGAAAGCTTGGTTTTGATAACCGGCAAAAAAGGAGGCGATTTGTTTGCTTTTTTCGTGGGTGAGATTATCCGGGTCTTTGTCGTGTCTGTCGTAGTAAAGCCTGAATATCAACTCTTTAATGGGAGTAATGCTGAGGCCGCCTCCGTAGCGGAAATACTTATCTGTATTGAGTTTTTTATAGCCCTCTCCGTTGGTGATGGTGGCATCTGCCGTCAGTAGATCGTTGATGCGGTATTGAACGCTCAGCCCCATATCGGCACTGTATCCGTAACCGTATTGATCCAGAAAAGATTTTAAGATATAGCGATAGCCCCAGAATTTTTCCTGAACACTGAACTGCTTCAAACCGATAAGTCCGGCATCCAGACTGAAGTTCCCTTTTTTCCAGCTAAGCATGGCGTTTTTGACGTAAGCAATGCGTTCCAGAGCCGATCCGGCCAATTTACTGCTGCCCATATCAAAAACCACCTTACCCGACAAACTCTCACTGAAAGCGTATTGATACCCCAGGTAAGCCCTTTCCAGTCCAAAGCCGGTTTCTTTTCCGGCAGCACCTATGCCTGTATGGAAATCACTGAAAACGGTAATAATGGCTTTTCCATTGGGTTTAAATTCGGGATTCGCTTGTTGCGCCTGAATAAAAAAGAAAGAGCTTGCTAGCCAAAGCAATAAGAATAATCTGGTTTTCATGGTTCATTTATTATCTAAATCCTGACAGCCGAATGTTTTTTTAGGCAGAATTTAAACATCAGTCCTCCTTCCGGTCTGTTTACTGCTATTATATTGCCCTGGTGAAACAACACAGCATGCTTCACTACCGACAGTCCCAGTCCGGTGCCTCCGGTACGGCGATCGCGGCTTTCTTCGAGTCGCACAAAGCGGTCGAAGATTTTTTGCAGGTATTTTTCTTTAATACCGTAGCCTGTATCGTAGTATTTAAAGTGGTAAAATTCAGTATCTTCTTTAGAGCATTCCACAACAATTGAGCTGTTTTTGCCGGCGTAGTTGATCGAGTTCTCGACCAGATTTCTGAAGATGGCGTGTACCAGGTTGTAGTTGCCCGAAATTTCAAGATCGGCACCTAATCTATTTTCGACCTTCATACCGGCTTTGTCCAGTTGGGCTTGCAGTTCGTTAATCACATCTTCGGCAATCCTACCGATGTTCACTTTTTCCCTCGGAAAGAGGTTTGAAGCTTCTTCGAGTTTGGTAATCAGAGCAATATCCTTGATTAATGCCGAAAGCCTCAAGGTTTGGGCGTAGGCACGTTCCACAAAGTATTTCCTTTTGGTACTCTCCAAATCTCCATTTTCGTTCAGAATTTCCAGATAGCCCTGAATGCTGCTCACAGGGGTTTTGAGTTCGTGAGCTATGTTGTTGGTCATTTCCTGTTTTATCAAGCGGTTGCGCTCTTTTTCCAGATCGGTTTGTTGCTTGCTTTTTTCGAGTTGTTCGTAGAGGCTTATTATTTTTTTACCAATAATGCCCGAATCGGAATCGGGAAATTGAAAACTTTTATAATCTACCGTACCCTTTTCGATATCCGAAGTAAAACGCCTGAGAGAACGCATTACCCGGCTGAATTTATCGGCTTTGTACAACAAAAGCGCCAGCACCACTATAAAGAGGACTGCCAGTCCGTAGAAAATCAGATTTTCTTGTTTCATGACATCGCTTAGTTTTACGTTATAGGGCAGTGCTAGTCGAATGTAATGTCCTGTATTACAGCGGTGGGCATAGTAGAGATAATCCGTTTGGGTCGAAACCGAACGGCGGATGGCGTAGCCCGAACCCTTGGTCCTCGCCGACAGTATCTCAGGCCGGTTGGCATGATTGCTCATGTCTTCGATATGGCCCATTACATTATCAAAAATAACCGACCCTTCACTATCGATGATGGTAAAGCGCAAATCTTCGGGCAGTATGTGGGTCACCTCTATGGTATCGCAGTTCTGCAGCAGGTATGCGTCTATCATCTCGGAATAGGCAGCGAGTTTGGATCGTATTTCCTCGGTTTTGTAGCGTTTTTCCCTGTCGAGCTGGAAGAGAATGGTGATAAACATAAAAGCCAGCGCAATCAGGCCGAAGTTAAGGTATAATCTGGTTTTGTAATGCATGATGTCGGGCTGTATTAAATGTTAGATTCAGGAAAGCCAGCGATAGCCGAAACCCGGACGGCTTTGCAAGTATTCGCCTGCCGCACCCATCTTTTTTCGTAATCTGGCAATATGTACGTCTACGGTTCTTTCCAATACGTAAGATTCGTCTCCCCAAACACTGTCGAGGATTTGTCCCCGCGTGAAATAACTGTCGGCCGAATGCATCAGCAAATCCAAAATCTGAAATTCCTTTTTAGTCAGTGCCAGTGTTTCTCCATCCAGACTGGCGGTTTTTGCTTTGCGATTCAGGATCAGCCCCCGGGATTGTAAGATTTCTTCATCTCCGGAAGGCTTGTTGCTCTCACTGCGACGGAAGATGGCTTTAATGCGTGCCAACACTTCCTGAATAGAAAAGGGTTTGGCAATATAATCGTCTCCACCCAGGCTAAAGCCCGTCAGGAGATCGTTTTCGGTGTTTTTGGCAGTCAAAAAAACGATGGGCAGTTGACTGTTCATTTCTGTCCTGATTTTTCTGGCCAGTTGATAGCCGGACATGCCACCCATCATGACATCGAGAATCAGCAAATCATAGTTCAAATTCTTGTCAAGCAGGAGTTCGAGGGCTTGTTCGGCAGAGTTGGCCGACACCACTTCGTAACCGGCGTTTTCCAGATTAAACTGAAGAATTTCGCAAATATCCTGTTCGTCGTCTACAACTAAGATGCGTTTCATTTCGATTTATATTTATCCGTGACGTATATCCCTGCCTTCGGAGAGGAAAATAACAGCCTCGGCGATATTGGTGGCTCCGTCTCCAATGCGTTCCATTCCGTACAAGATGCGGCCCAGGTCTAGAATATCGGCTATCCAGTAGGGATGATCTTTGTCTGTTTTTTCGTGTTCAAAAAGTTTCTTGTGGCTCAAATGATGAAGCTTATCCAATTCTTCGTCGCTGTTGATTATGCTGCGGGCCATGGTATTATCGGCCCATAAAAAGGCAAAGATGGCATTTTGCAACATGCTGTCGGCAAATTCAAATAAATTTACGGCGTATTTCTGGTATTCGGGGTAGATAGAGTCTTGCCTGTTCAGGTATTGCATCCTCCGGCTGATACTGTCCATGGTATCGGCAATGCGTTCCAGATCGATTACTGTATCGTAATATGAAACGATGCGCCTGAGGTCTCCGGCCCGGGGAGTATACAACACGATACTATTGATTATGTCATCACGAAGCTTGATCTCCATATCGTCGATAGAATGCTCGTTTTTCTGCATTTCATCCTTCAAGGCCTGGGTGGTATCGCCCGCCAGTTGTAGTTTAAGAATCTGCGCCTGACGCAAAACCAGATTAGCCATCGCCTTGAAATCCTGGGTCAGCCGGGCCAGATAAGTTTCTCTTATTGTATCCATAGTCCTGTAATTATCCGAATTTTCCTGTCAAATATTCTTCTGTGCGCTTATCTGAGGGATTGGTAAACATAATTTCGGTTCTGTCGTATTCCACCAGTTCTCCTAAGTACATAAACATGGAATAATCCGATATGCGCGCAGCTTGTGTCATATTATGCGTTACGATGACAATAGTAACTTCTTTTTTTAACTTGACCAACAATTCTTCGATCAGGTTGGTAGCAATAGGGTCCAGAGCCGAAGTGGGCTCGTCCATAAGCAGGATATCCGGCTTCAGGGCCAACGCTCTGGCTATGCACAAGCGTTGTTGCTGTCCGCCCGAAAGAAAAGAACCTCTTTTACTCAGGCCGTCTTTAACTTCATCCCAAAGTCCTACGCTTTTTAGAGAGCTTTCGACTAATTCATCTTTTTCATGACGCGATTGCTTGATGCCGATGAGTTTGTAGCCGGCCAGCACATTATCGTAAATGCTCATAGTGGGGAAGGGATTCGGGCGCTGAAACACCATACCGGCCATTCTCCTTACTTCGCTGGGGTTGATGTGCAGCAAATCCCGGCCTTTAAGCTCTATATTACCGCTGATGCGAATGTCGGGATAAAGTTCATGCATGCGGTTAATAGCCCTGATCAGGGTGCTTTTACCGCAACCCGATGGTCCCATTACCGAAGTAATTAAGCCTTCATAAATATCGGCAGATACGTTGTTGACGGCGAATTTACCGGGAGTATAAGATACACAGAGCTTTTTGAGACTCAGGATGGGTGTTTTATTTAAATTCTCCATTTTTTTGCAAGTTGTTTGGCCAGAATATTCAAACTCAAAACCAGCAAGAGTAAAAACAGGGAAGCACTCCAAATCATGCTTTGAAGGTTGGGATCGTTGTAAAATTCCCATATCAGCAATGAAACTGCCGAAGCGGGCTTAGTGATGTCCCATTGTATGGTTGTTGCTCCCAAAGCCGTCAGCATCAGCGGAGCGGTTTCGCCTATAACTCTGGACACAGCCAGCAGGATACCGGTAAAAACGCCTCCGAAAGCCGAAGGCAAAAGCACTTTCAACACTACCGATCTGTACGGAGAACCCAGAGCCAGTCCGGCTTCTTTGAGGCTGGCCGGCAAAAGGTTCATGGTTTCTTCGGTAGAACGGACAATCAGAGGTAACATCATAATAGCCAAAGCGACACTCCCCGCCAAAGCCGAATAGCCTTTAAGGGGAATAACCACCCAAAGATAAGCAATTATACCCAAAATAATAGAGGGAGTACCCTGCAATAAGTCGGTCAGGAAACGAACCACGGTCGAGAATTTGGTTTTTCGGTTCTCGGAAAGATAGATGCCGCACATCACCCCCAGGGGAATGGCAATAACCGAAGCTACAAGCACCATCATCAAGGTGCCCACAATACCGTTGGCAATACCGCCGGGAATGGGCTGGTTGTTGTTGATGGCCAGCAAGGCATCCAGGGTAGTGGGGGTGGTTTTTGTGAAAAAATCCCAATTGATTTGTCTCCAGCCCTTGAGAAAGACTTTTCCTATAATCAGAACCAGTGGTACTGCCGTGAGGGCAGAAAATATTACCACCGACAGCGTCAGTAACTTATTTTTGAATAATCTGTATTTTAATGAACTCATACACTGTGTCGTTTAATCATCAACCTGCCCAAAAAATTAACGATTGCCGTTATCAAAAATAGTAGCAGGCCGATAGCTATAAGCGAAGACAATTTAAGTCCGTCGGCTTCGCCAAATTGATTGGCTATAATGCTGGCCATGGTGTTGCCTGTGTCCATTAAACCGCGGGGAATTCTGCTGGTGTTACCTATAAGCATGGTTACGGCCATGGTTTCGCCGATGGCTCTCCCCAAGGCCAAAACATAGGCCGAAAAGATTCCCGAAAAACTGGTTGGAAAGATAATGTTGCGTATGACTTCGGCCCGGGTAGCTCCCAGGCTGTAGGCTCCTTCTTTCAACTCCTGGGGAACCATACGAATAAATTCGGCGCTCAGCGAAGCTGCATAAGGAATAATCATGATAGCCAGCACCAGCGATGAGGTCAATACGCCAAAACCCTGTTCCGATAGGCCCAGGGACTGGATCAAAGGCCTCAGGGCATAAAAGCCCCATAAGCCGTACACTATCGAAGGAATGCCGGCCAGCAGATCGACTATGCCGCCCAAAACACCCGCCACTTTTTTCCCCCTGAAGTATTCTCCTACAAAAAAAGCTACAGGCAAGGAAAAGGGTAAGCAAATTAACAGGGCCAGCACAGAGGTCATTAAGGTCCCCGCAATGAAAGCCAGGGCACCGTATTGTTCAGTGCTCTGGCCCGTTCCGGAAATCCACTTATCCGAAAAAATAAAGCCAAAAAATCCGAATTCTCTGAAGGCAGGAACCGCTCCCTTGCTCAAAGAAAAGAACATACCTGCAAAGATCAGCAAGAGGATCAAAGCTGAGACCAGGAGCAAGGATCTGAAGATTTTGTCCGACATCAGCAGCCCAAATTACAGAGACTTACCGTTGTAAGTAATCTCCGACAAGGCCTTTTGTGCTTTGTCAATGACCTCTTTCGGGAGCGGAGCATAATGTACCATGGTAGTTTGCGCTTGTGCTGCCGGGCTAAGTATAAAGTTCAGCAGGCTGAGCGTGGCCCGGGCCTGATCTTCGCTCCTATTGGCGTAAGCCTGATCTTTGTACACAATTATCCACGTAAGGCAACTGATAGGGTAGGAGCCTTTTGCGCTGGAATTGGTTATCATGCTGCGAGTATCGTCGGCGATTCCCTCCTGAGCTGCGGCCGAGATAGAAAGGCTCGAAGGCAAAATAAATTCTCCGGCTGCGTTTTGCATATAAGCGATGGGGCTGTTAAGCGCAAAGGCATATTCAGAACCTATGTAACCTATGGCGCCTTCGGTCTGGCTGATGGTGCCGGCCACTCCGGGATTACCTTTGGCGGCTATGCCATGGGCAAAATTGAGCGATTTGCCTGTGCCGAGAGTATTTTCCCAGTCTTTGTTTATTTTGGTCATATAGTCGCTGAACACAAAAGTGGTACCGCTGCCGTCGGAGCGATATACAGGAGTAATCGCTTTATCGGGTAAACTTACTGCAGGATTGATTGCTTGGATGGCGGCATCGTTCCAGCGAGTGATTTTACCCAAGTAAATTCCGGCGATGATATCTCCGGTCAGATTCAGGGAACTTACATCCGGCAGGTTGTACGAAAGTACAACGGCTCCCAGGCAGGTGGGAACGTGAATGGTGGCTTTCATCTCCGCCATCTCCTCATCGCTGAGATAAGCGTCGCTGCCTGCAAAATCGACCACTTCGTCCTTAAGGCTGCGTATGCCCCCGCCGCTTCCTATGCCTCCGTAAGAGACATCGATGCCTGCGTTTTCGGTAAAAGCTTTAAAGACTAAGTTGTAATAGGGCAGGGGGAAAGTGGCTCCTGCTCCGGACAAACTGGTTTTCTGACTACAACTGATCAACAGTAAACTGCTGACAGCCAAAAGGAAAATTGCTTTTTTCATTTTCTTCGTTATTGATTAAATTGAAAGGTTTAATTTTTACGCGAAATTCAACAAAGCATATGTCAGACCTGTTTCAAACTTGTTACGATCCTGTTAAGATGTTAAGTTTCGCTCGGGTTCAATCGCGTGAATATACCAGACCATTTTGGAGTTTATATTGTATAGGTCCGTAATTCTTAGCCAGATAGATTTCTTTTACCGTGTGATCTTCCCATTCCTCTGCCAGATCAAGGCAGCAAAAATGCATTACTCCCCTATAAATGCTGTTTCCTACCCGGAGGCTGTCCAGCAGGCTGAGTGTAGAAATGGTTTGGTATTCACAGGGCCGGCACCTGCTCATCAACAACAGGAAAACCAACAGCAGCACGACAACGAAGTTTTTGTTCATATACTAAAGAGATTAGTTGTTCCCGGCTGTCGTCCCAAAAATCCATCGGTTCGGGATAAAGCGACTCGAGCGGAATCAGTTGTTTTTCAGTGCGTTTGCTCGACCACTTGAGTTCCAGTACCTCTTGCCGTCCGGCCAGGCTTTCGATTACTATATTGTGCCGGTGACTGTTGAAAGGAGGCAGTTCTACCGCATATTCTACCGGCTCCCCGGTATGGGAGGTGTTCAGTAAAATCTTGCCATTGATATAGAGTCTGCTGGCTGCGGTGGTGTTCAGATACAGAGAGTAGGCTTCTCCGTACCGGGTTTCGAGGCTGCCCGACCAGCGCAGGCTTTTTACGTTGGTATTAAGGGGACTACCGGGGAGACTCAAGGCGGAATCGATGCAGTTTGAAAAACGGCTGTCCGAATAAAAAGATGCCTTAAGCCCGCTGCCTGTAGCCGGTTTTGGATTGTCCAACAAATAGTCTATAATGCTAAGCTCGTTGTTTCGGGCCAGATAGACAAAAGACAACAGACCTTCGTCGATGGCGTTCCGATCGATTTGCGGCTCTGAGCAAAAACGTCCCGCATCCAGGTCGGAAACCAACTCCCAATCACTGTAAGCGGCTGCCGAGGTGGCAGCGTAGATTTCTGCTCCGTTGGCAACGACATAGGCATTGTCGAAAGCATCGAGGATGATTTGAACCCGACAATAGGAATTTACTTTTTGACCCTTGTTGTAGATGTAATTGTGATGCCAGGTGCCGTCGGTATCGCGGAAGCGGTGGTGCAACACGGCTTTGCTCCTGGAGCTGCTCCAGTTGGACTCGGTGCCCGAGTCCATATAAGAGTTGACTATATGTACCCTCCCTTTGCTGTCGCAGGATTGCGTTTCCTGATTGATGTAGCCTTTGTTGTGGGGAATATCGGCTATTTTTAGTGTTGCGATGCCCTGCCTCAGGCAACTGCCCGGAGTCCGGCTGTCGGTATAATTGATGGCTTCGCTCGTAGCCACCCGGTTTCCGTAGGTGTCTTTCCAACTGCGGCCGTGGTCGTCGCTGTAAGCATAGCAAAGGTCGTGGTTGGTTTGTCCTCCAAAATCGTCTCTCCAGCACCAGGACACATGCAGACGACCTTGTTTGTCGTAATCCATGCGGTTGATGTAGGCGCAGGTATTGGGATTGGTGTCCATGCCCTGGATGTAACGGCCTATAAGACTCCAGGTATGGGTGTCGCCGTCGTATTCGCGCAGGTAGCTGTCGCCGTCGCCGCTCAGTTTGTAGCGGCACTCAAAAAGCAGGTTGCCGTCGGGCTTTTCGATAAAACGGGGATAGGTGACGTCGGGTACGGGCACGCCGGCTTCGAGTTGGTCGGTGAAAGGTCCGAAATTGCCAGCTGTCCAGGCAAGCTTGTCGTCGTTGGCCAGACCTGTAACCGAGCGGCAATAATGTAAAGGATCGTTGTGGTGGTCGCAGGCCAGGTGAATGCTGCCGTCCTTTTTGCAGATACCCATAGTTATGACGTTATGGGCGTCGTCCCGGTTGTTTTTGTAGGAGAGTATCACTTCGTCCCATTGGCCGGCCGGCCATTTGCGGCGAGCTATGCACACTTTTCGTTCCAGATTATAATAAACCGTGTACTGCCAACCCCGGTAACTCACCAGGGCATCTTGCTGAAAGGCCTGTCCGATAAGTTGCTCCCGGGAGTTTTGCATAACGTAGCAGCCCGAACCCGGTTTTGTTTCGGCTACCCGGTAGAGGGCGGGTTCTGCTCTGTTGTAAATAGTAAGGGAGAAAAAAAGAACGGTAAGTGTAGAGTACAATCTGGACATAATACAGTTATATAACGCTTTAAGTATCATTTCTCCGGCGAAGGTACGGTTTTATTTTATTTTGAGAAATACGGCTTTTTGATTTACTTTGTACACAAACACCCGAGATACCATGTCCGCCCGCCTTACTGGATTACTTGTTTTTGCAACACTGCTTGTTTTTCCCTTGCGGGGAGAAATGCAAATTTCATTTGAATACTTTCCTTATATGGACCAATTGCCTTCCAGTTCGGTTAGAAGAGTATTGCAGGACAGCGAAGGTTATATGTGGTTTGGCACTCTCGACGGGGTTTGCCGTTACGACGGCTATCAGGTAAGAACCTTCCGGTCCGATATGCATAATCCTTCGCTATTGACCAACAACGAGGTCCAAAGTCTGGCCGAAGATAAACAAAACCGCATTTGGATAGGCACTAAGCAAGGAATCAATCTTTTGGACCGCAACACCCTGAACATTACTCCCTTCGACGAATCCCCCGTACAGGGAGACAACATCAATGCACTCGCCTGCGACGATAAAGGCAATATGTGGATTGCCACCCCGCGGGGTTTGTTTTGCTACGACAACACCCGCAACTGTTTAAAAACTTACTGGAGCGATCCTTACGACGAAAAAAACCTGCCCGATCAGACCATAAGTCATGTTTCAAAAGACAAGCAGGGCAACGTCTGGATTATGTTCTGGAACGGGGGCTTATGCCGCTACCTGCCCGAAAGCGACAATTTTGAACGTTTTCCGCCCACGAAAGAAATGAGCGGCCCCTTTAGGATTTATCAGGACAAAAACGATCAGTACTGGCTCTGCACCTGGGGCAGCGGTTTCTTCAAATTCGATCCCGAAGCCCCGCCCGAAAACAGATATACCCGCATTCCCGTGTACAACACGGCAGGGGAGGAGGAAAACATCTTGTTCAGTATGGTGCAGGACGATCGCTACGGTTATTTTTGGTTGATGTCCCTAACCGGTTTGTATGTTTTTGATTACGACGAACAAAATACCAGGTTGAATCCGGTAGATATCTCCGAACATTTGATCGGATCCAGCAAGCTGTACAGCGAGATATTCAAAGACAAGGATAACAATTTATGGATAGGCGCCTACAGCGAAGGAGCCATTTTTGTGAATTTCGATCTTCCTAATGTGCGTAATTACGGTATGGAAGTGCTTCGTCAAAAGCTGGGTTTCCCCGTAAGTATCAGGGCAATGTCGGAAGACTCCGATGGTTTGGTCTGGCTGGGGGTAAACCGTTACGGTGTGTTTTTTTACGATCGCCACGAAAACAGGGTATTCAGCATTGATGAAATACCCACCATTGAAAACCACCAGGAATTGAGCAACCTGAAAACTGTAAACTATATCCGCGAGATAAAAAGTCGCGGAGAGCATTGGATTTGTTGTGACGACCAGTGGGTATATATATTCAGAAAAGACGGGCGGGGCGTATACTATGCCGGACGTCTCGACATAGACGTCAGTAATGAATTGAACTGGGCCTCGGGAAAAGTGCTTTTTGAAGACAAAGACTCTTGCGTCTGGGTGGGGATGCTCAATCAGGGACTGGTCAAAATAAGTCCCGAAAACCGGGTTACCATGGTGGCACCCATACCCATGGTAACAGGTATAACTCAAGACCTGCACGGAGACATTTGGGTAAGTAGCGAAAAAGTGGGCCTCTGTTGTCTGAAACCCTCCGGAGAGACTTACCGGCTAATTCGTTACGATAAGTATTCTGAAGGATTGAATACCAATAATATACAATCTGTCTGTGCAGATCTCACCGGTAAACTCTGGCTTGGAACCAAAGAGGGCCGTCTGCTCACGTTTGACAAAGACAGCGGCAGCTTCGAAGACATGAGCCTGGCTTGTGCCATGACGGGTGAAAGCATTCTGAATTTGTTGGTCGACCGGAACAATAATTTGTGGATATCTACCAATAAAGAAGTGACCGGTTTCAATCACAGAACCTTGACCTCTACTTCATACAGCATTTCCGACAACCTGGTTGTCAAGTCTTTTATCAAAGGTTCTTACTCTGCCACCAGCACCGAGGAGGTGTTGTTCGGAGGCAACAAAGGCTTTTGCGCCTTTTCGCCAATCAGGCAGCACAACGACAGCCTCAAAAGCAAAAGCGTTCGGGTACATATTACCGACATTAAAGTACACAACCAGTCAGTTTTAAGCAATAACGATGAGCACGGCTACGAGCCCGAACTCAAACGGCTGATTTTGGGACCTGCGGAACGCAACGTGGAATTTGAATTTTCCAGTCTGAATTATGCGGCACCGTTTAAGGTGCAATACGCCTATAAATTAGAAGGGCTCGACTCGGAATGGACCAAAGTGAACGCTACCCGGCGCTTTGCCTTGTACAATAATTTACATCAGGGCAAGTATAAGCTCATGTTTATGGCAACCGACGAAAACGGCCGCTGGAGTGAGCCGCTTCCCGGCCTGGAAATCATAAAGAGGCCCCCCTTGTATCTGAGTTGGTGGGCAATCCTGCTGTATGTTGTTTTGCTGATGCTGTTGTTCTATGCCTTAATTCGTTTTTTTACCAATAGAGTACGTCTGAATCAGCAACTTAATATTGCTCAAATTGAAAAAGCCAAATCCGAAGAACTCACTCAAACTAAGCTAAGGTATTTGACTAATGTGTCGCACGAACTATTGACTCCTCTGACGGTGATTTCCTGTCTGGTCGAAGATGTGGATCAGGTATCGAAAGGCGAATACTGGCAGCACGAAGTGATGAAAGTCAATTTAAGCCGGCTCAAAAGATTGTTACAGCAAATACTTGATTTCAGAAAAGTAGAAAGCGGCTCCATGAAGCTTAAAGTGATGAAATCGAACATGATCGAATTCGTGGAACGCATTTGTGCTTTTAATTTTGTTCCCCTGGCCAAAGAAAGAGACATCCGTTTTGAATTGCAGCTTCCCGACTATCCCGTTCAAGGCTGGTACGATCCTGAAAAACTGGATATTATCTTATTCAACCTGCTTTCGAATGCTTTTAAGTTCACGCCCGAAGGGGGATCCGTGCGCCTTAGCCTTTCCATGCTGCAAAAAAACAAAGGCCGTGCTGCTCAGTTGATAGTCAGTGATACCGGCCGGGGTATACAACCCGACGAGTTGGAGCAAATATTCACCCGTTTTTATTCGAACGATTCAAGTCTTACGGTCGAAAACCACGGTATAGGGCTGACTTTGACCAAAGAACTTGTCGAAATGCATCACGGCAGCATCAGAGTCGAAAGCGAACCCGGCAAGGGAAGCACCTTTATCCTGGAGTTTCCCATCGAAAAATCGGCCTATGCGCCTGAAGAACTGGTTGCTGAAACCACCGAAGAAGAAGCCGTTCTTTCCGATCAGGACAGCGATACCGGTAAATCGCAAGCTTCAACTAAACATAAGGAAGACGTGCATATCCTGATAGTGGAAGACAATGCGCAACTTTGCGATACCATCGAAGCCATTTTGAGCAGAAATTACCATACCTACAAGGCGTTCAACGGTAAAGAAGCAGTTGCCCTTATCAACAGCAGGCATATCGATTTGGTAGTCAGTGATATTATTATGCCCGAGATGGACGGCCTGGAATTATGCCGTACTATTAAAAACAATTTGGATACCAGTCATATCGAAGTGTTGTTGCTGACGGCCAAAAATTCCATCAACGACCGCATTGAGAGTTACAACGCGGGTGCAGACGGATATTTGTCCAAACCCTTTGAATTGAAAGTCTTGCAAGCCAAAATCAACAGCTTGATTCGCAACCGCAAACGCAAGATGGATTCTTTCAAACATAATGCCGAGATCAACATTTCCTCGCTCGAATATACTTCGCTCGACGAAAAATTCCTTGAAAATGCCGTGTCTATTGTTGAAGAACACATTGCCGTAACCGATTTTAACCTCGATCTTCTATCGAGTCGACTGAACATGTCCAAGTCGTCGCTTTACCGCAAAATCAAGTCGCTCACCGGCCTCTCGCCGGTAGAATTTACCAAAAACATCCGTCTGAAACACGCCTGCCAGATGCTGACCGACCGGGCCGGAAATATTTCCGATATCGCCTATGCCGTTGGCTTTGCCGACCCTAAGTATTTCACTTCTTGCTTTAAAGCCGAGTTTGGTTTAACCCCCACCGAGTACATAAAAAAGATTAAAAAGGAAGCCCGGTAAAAAAGGACTTAATTTTTGCGGCTTAGTCATATTGGCAGAATAATCACCATTAATGAACAATTTTTGGTATTATAAGCTGTTGTTTGCTTCTACTTTTGTCAATCAAGAGTCTTTAGTTATATGACAACGTCCGAATTTTTTACGAGAAGGTTTTTGCGCCCGGTCCTGTTTTTCTCTTTTACAGTGCTACTGCTTTCGTGCAGGGCCAAGGATCGGGACTGCATTCGTCCCGGAGAAATCTGGCCCGACAATAACGGAGTACATATCAATGCCCACGGGGGCGGTATGCTGTATCACCGGGGACAATATTATTGGTTCGGCGAAGACAAGAGCGAGCGCAGCAACGCTGCTCTCAAGGGCGTTCGTTGTTATTCCTCGAAAGATTTGTGTCACTGGAAAGACGAAGGTATTGTGCTTGCTGTTGTAGAAGACGAGCCCGCTCATGAATTGACCAAAGGCTGTATCATTGAACGCCCCAAGGTGGTTTACAACAAAAAGACCGGCACTTTTGTAATGTGGTTTCACCATGAATTGCGTTGGCGAGGCTACAGCGCGGCGCGGGTGGGTTTGGCCGTGAGCGACAAGGTGACGGGACCTTACCGTTTTATACATTCCTACAGGCCTAATCCGGGCATCTGGCCCGAAAACATGAGCGAGGAAGATAAGTCGCTCGATATGGAGGAAGCCTCCCGCCTTGAATCCTGGACTCCCGAATGGTTGGAGGCCGTCAGGAAAGGCTTTTTTGTAATCCGCGATTTCGAAGGAGGACAGATGTCCAGGGACATGACCGTTTTTGTTGACGACGACGGCAAAGCCTATCATATCTATTCTTCCGAAGAAAACCTGACTCTACATATTGCCGAACTCAGTTACGATTATCAGAGCCATACAGGCAAATACATACGTATCATACCGGCAGGGCACAATGAAGCTCCTGCCATTTTCAAAAAAGACGGACGCTATTTTATGATCACTTCCGGTTGCACCGGCTGGAGGCCCAACGCTGCCCGCCTGCTGACGGCTACTTCCATTTGGGGACCCTGGGAGCAAAAGCCCAATCCCTGGCAAGGTGAACAGGCAGATATTTCTTTCGATTCACAAAGTACTTTTATATTCCCGCTGGCCGGCAAAAAAGACGCTTTTGTCTTTATGGCCGATCGCTGGAGACCCCGGAATCCATCGGACGGACGTTATATTTGGTTGCCGCTTGAATTTGAAGACGGGCTACCGGTATTACGCTGGAGAGACAGTTGGTCTCCTGCTAAAGCTTTTAAAAAATGAATAGAGTTATGAAAAAATCCTTGTTGATTTATTTGTTGATTTTAGGAGGGTTCAGCTTGTATGGGCGAGGCACCCCCCCCTATGTCTTGCAGAATGTGTACGCCCGCAATTACGAGACTCTGAACGGATCGTGGAATCATATAGTGGATCCTTTCGACAACGGTTACTACGATTATCGCATGAACATCAACCGGAGCGGTTTCTTTCGTAATCAAAAACAGGCCAATCCTTCGGATCTGGTAGAATACAATTTCGATACATCGCCTTGCCTGCAAGTACCCGGTGACTGGAACACTCAGGACGACCGCCTGTTTTTTTACGAAGGCAGCGTTTGGTATAAACGCGATTTCAACTTTGAGCCCCGGGAGGGAGAAAGGCAATTTATCTATTTTGGTGCCGTCAATTATTTTTGCAATATATATCTGAACGGTAGGGAAATAGCCACTCACGAAGGAGGATTTACCCCCTTTAGCGTCGAGGTGACAGACAAGCTCAGAGAAGGACATAATTTTCTGATTCTAAGAGTAAACAACGATCGTCACCCCGAAAACGTGCCCACCGTCAATTTCGATTGGTGGAATTACGGAGGCATCACCCGAGACGTGCTTTTGGTAAGTTTGCCCAAACTGTTTGTGGACGATTATTCGTTGAGGCTGAAAAAAGGAAGCTACAGGGAGCTGGAAGGCTATGTTTCTTTGAGCGATCCTCAAGCAGGAGTGGAACTGAGCCTCGAAATTCCCGAACTGAAAATCAAACAAACCATTCAAACCGGAGAGCAGGGCAGGGCAGACTTCAACATCAAGGCCAAACCCGAATTGTGGACGCCCCAAAATCCTAAACTCTACCGGATTATCTTGCGTCAGGGCAACGAAGTTATCGAAGACAACATCGGATTCAGACATATCACTACCGAAGGCAAGAAAATATTGCTCAACGGCCAACAGGTCTTTTTGAGCGGTATCTCCATACACGAGGAAGCCCCCTACCGTCAGGGCAGGGTTTATTCCAAAGAAGAATCGGTTTTGCTCCTGTCGTGGGCCAAAGAAATGGGCTGTAATTTTGTACGTCTGGCCCATTATCCGCACAATGAACATATGGTGAGGGCTGCCGAAGAAATGGGTCTGATGGTATGGTCGGAAATCCCTGTTTATTGGACCATAGCCTGGGACAACCAGGACACCTACCAAAATGCCTCCAATCAGCTCCGGGATATGATGGATCGCGATAAAAACCGCTGCGCCGTGGTGGTTTGGTCGGTGGCCAACGAAACTCCACATAGCGAAGCCCGGGATAAATTCCTGATAGGCTTGGCTAATCAGGTGCGCGAAAAGGACGACAGCCGCTTGTTGAGCATGGCTATGGAAGTCACCGGCCAGGGCAACAACATCAGCCGGGTACGCGATAACATGAGCGATTACGTAGATATCATAAGTGTAAATACTTATCTCGGGTGGTATGGCGGTTCCTTGGATGCCATATTAAGCCGCACCTGGGAAATACCTTACGATAAACCGGTGTTTTTCAGTGAATACGGTGCGGGCGCCTTGCAAGGTCTGCACGGTGAAGAAAACGTTCGCTGGACCGAAGAGTACCAGGAGCGTTTGTATAAAAATACCATTGAAATGTTTGATAAAGTAGAGGGATTTTCCGGTATGTCCCCTTGGATATTGATGGATTTTCGCTCTACCAGGCGCCAGTTAAGAGGCGTTCAAGATTTCTTCAATCGTAAGGGAGTGATCTCTGAACGAGGAATCAGGAAGAAGGCTTTTTACGTGTTGCAAAACTACTATAAAAGCAAGGATTATTAAGGGTTAGGACTGATGCCGGTCTTCTGTGTTGAACGCCGGCAGATTATCAAAGAAGGCTGCTCCATCGGGCAGCCTTCTTTATGATCATTGAGCTGTTAAATAATTTCTTTTCGTGTTATACATCAGCAAGTAAGCCCTTTTGTTGGCATCGGTCAAAAACGAACGGGCAATCAATGTTTCCACAAAAACCTGTTTTTCTAAAAACGGATTTAATAGTTTCCCGACCCGGCTTTCTGTAACTCCAATTCTCAGGGCAAATTCTGTGAAATCGCTTTTGGAAGGATGTCCTCTTTTCTTATATTGCTCGCTTTTATATTCGTCTGCAAACAGCCCTCCATCCAATGCAAAATCCGTGTCATCGGTATGTAATCTTGTGTTTATTAGATCGTAAGCAGGACTTAATAGATAATCCCCGCTGGATGATTCGAGCAAGGAAAAGTTCTTTAAGTGGGCATCACCATTTGAAAACAGATAATTGAAAACAACCAGAGAAAAATATTTTTCTATTTCTATTCGCCACGCCGGTACAAAAGTCCTGATCAATTGTCCCAGTTCTTCGTAGCTGTAATCGTATTTGAAATTTACACCTGAATTGTCTTTTGTTTTTCCTGCCAGCGTCGCAAAGTCTTCTTTGCCCCATTTAAATCCGTCTTCTTTTACATCAAATCGCTTGGTGATATAAGCGGGTGAACCATCCTTAAAAAAAATCAGAGCGTTTTCTGCCGTATTCAAGCCATACACTTGTTTGGCTATTTGCATTGTCAGGTGTTCATTGGCGGGAACCTGGTCAACCTTTTTTAAATCTTGTGGCACCGGTTTGAGTATATATTTCCCCTGTTCTCCTTCCTTTGTTAATCGTAATACATTTTTATCCAAGAGAAAACTCAGTTTTTCCTGCACACCCGATATGGATATGCGTTTGCGATTTTCTATGAATTGTGCCGCCACTTTTTCGCTTTGCTGGGGCTGTTCGTAGGGCAAAACATGACTCACCTTTTTACCGCCGAATAAATGACGTAAACAGCTTGGACTATAGGTAGAAAAACCCTCGGCCAACGTTCCCGGGCAATAGTTTAATTCATCTAAGTTCATCTCGCTTCCATTGATTTTACGGTTATTGCCCCAACTGTGTCGTATTGCGCTGTTGCTGCCAATAGACCGAAATGATCTTCTTCGTCTATTCTCAATAGCTTACTTTGTAATTTCCGGTTTACACCTTCGCTCAACATATTGAAAAAAAATGGAAACAAGCAGTCGCTGCAGTATTCTTGTTGTGTTTTTGGTAGCGTTAAACTGATTCCCGGTTTGCTTGAATCATTGAAATAGTTGTCGTCATACCTAAAAACATAACGTTGACGATGTTCTTCTGTTAGGATTCCTGCCAAAATCCCGTTGCGGTAAATTTCCATTGTTCTCATTTACTCAAGGTCTTTTTTTTACTTCAAGGCTGAGTTTCATTCCCAATACTTCCGATAATCTATTAATTATATCTAACGAAGGATTTCCTTGCCCTCGTTCTAATTTGTATAAGGTATTTATGCTCACTTTGGCCAATTCGGCCAAGTGGGGTTGAGTTATGTTCAACTCCTTACGTCTGTTTTTTATGGTTTCGCCGAGCGTCTTAACTAACATTATAATGTGATTTTATGGTCAAAAGTAGGACTCCTTTCTCAAATATACAAGCAAAATCACATTATATTGGTAAAAATACTTGTTCGTTTGGGGTCAAAAGCTGATAAGTAAATCCTATTCCATCGTTCCCCCTACGATATCCAACAATTCGCTGGTGATGGCTTGCTGGCGGAGCTTGTTGTATTGCAATTTGATTTCTTCGAGTAATTCATCGGCATTGTCGGTGGCGGTTTGCATGGCCAGCATACGGGCTGTGTGCTCGGAGACACTTGAATCCAGCAATGCTAAATACAGGCGCATGTTTATGATGTAGGGGACCAGATAGTGCAATAAACTTTCCCTGTCGGGCTCGATGATAAAGTCGTCTTCATAAATACGCTCTCTGACGACGGGTCTTTCTATTACATCCCTTTCTTTCAAATCCAGAGGAAGCAGTGTGCGTGCCTCCAAAACCTGCGAGCTCTTGCTTTTGGCGTGGTGGTAGATGAGTTCAATTTTATCAACTTTACCGCTTAGATACAATTGTTTCAGTTGATTGGCTAAATCGAGCACGACTTTCGCATTGGGTTTGTCGAGGATGAAGTCCAAATTTTCAAAACCGGAGGGGATGTTGTATCCCATTTTTACGCTGGCCTGGGCTATCTTTTTCCCAATGGGGATAACCAAAATGTTTTCACGTCCTAAAGAGGCATAATTCCGAATTTCCACGTTCAGTCTTTTGGCAATATTGCTGTTGAAGCTGCCGCAAAGACTGGAGTTGGATGAAAACACAACCAGGGCAATGCGTTTCAATTCACGTGCTTCGGAAAAATCTGTCTGATAGTCCTTACCATCATCCAAAATCACCTTTAAGATATCGTGTAAATGATGATAAAATGAATGAATGCCGCCTATCATTCTTTCTGTTTTGTTGAGCTTCGCCATGGAGACCATCTTCATTGCAGAAGTGATCTTCCGTGTGGATTGCACGGAATGAATGCGGTTTTTTATTTCTTTCAGTGAGGACATTATACAGAAAGACTCAGGATTACGTCTGCTGCCACTTGTTCGATGACAGCAATAATTTCATCGTTAAAAATACCCTTTCGAATGGGATTTAACACATTCTCTCTGTGGAGAGATTCCAGCCTGGCTAAAAATTCTTTTTTAAAGGCATCTATTTTTTCCAAAGCAAGATCTTTCAGCAGGCCCTTGGTACCGCAGTACAAAACGGCGATTTGCTTTTCAACTTCGAGAGGGGAGTGAACGGGCTGTACCAACAAGCGTTCGTTCTTTCGACCTTTGTCTATGGTCATGGCAGTGACCGCATCCAAATCGCTGCCGAACTTGGAGAAAGCTTCCAATTCCCTGTATTGAGCCTGATCAATTTTCAGGGTGCCGGCAATTCGTTTCATGGTCTTAATTTGGGCATTGCCGCCAACACGCGATACAGAAATTCCCACGTCAATAGCGGGCCGGTTGCCGCTGATAAAAGCATCTACGTCCAGGAAAATCTGACCGTCCGTAATAGAAATTACGTTGGTGGGGATATAAGCCGCAATGTCACCGGCTTGTGTCTCGATGATGGGGAGGGCAGTCAGTGAGCCGCCGCCTTTAATCTTACCTTTCAGACTTTCGGGCACATCGTTCATTTGTTCGGCTACTTCCTGCTGATTGATGATTTTGGCAGCCCGTTCCAGGAGGCGCGAGTGCAGGTAGAAAATATCTCCCGGATAGGCTTCTCTTCCGGATGGGCGCCTCAATATCAGTGAAATTTCGCGGTATGCAACGGCTTGTTTCGACAGGTCGTCGTAAACCACCAGGGCATGTCTGCCGGTATCACGGAAAAATTCACCTATAGCTGCACCTGCAAAGGGAGCATAATATTGCATGGCTGCGGGGTCGGAAGCGTTGGCGGCCACCACGACAGTATATTCCAATGCTTTGTGCCTGCGCAGGGTTTCTACAATGGAAGCTACGGTTGAGCCTTTTTGTCCGATGGCCACATAGATGCAATATACGGGGTCGCCTTCTTCGAAGTTGCGGCGTTGATTGATGATGGTATCTATAGCAATACTGGTTTTACCGGTTTGCCGGTCACCGATGATGAGTTCCCGCTGCCCGCGTCCGATGGGGATCATGGCATCGATGGCAGTAAGTCCGGTCTGCAAAGGTTGATTTACAGGTTGCCTGTAGATTACGCCCGGTGCTTTGCGCTCAAAAGGCATTTCATACAGTTCGCCCCCTATCTTTCCCTTTCCGTCGAGGGCTTCACCCAAAGGATTGATAACCCTGCCCAACATGTCGTTGCCCACCATGATGGAAGCAACTCGTTTGGTACGCACGGCGGTATCTCCCTCTTTAATCTCGGAAGACGATCCTAAAAGTACGGCACCTACATTATCGTCTTCCAGATTCATGACGATGGCATGTACGCCGTTTTCAAACTGAAGCAGTTCACTTGCTTCAGCGTTATGTAAACCGTATAAGCGTATCACACCATCGCCGACCTGCAATACCGTCCCTATTTCATCAAACTTAGGATCGGCATCCATACCGGCTAATTGCTTGCGCAATACCTGCGAGACTTCGCTTACATTTATTTTGTTGACCATATTATTTTTCGTTTCCGTTCAACATGTCTTTTCTCAGTTGTTTCAATTGTCCCGATAAAGTGGCATCCCATCGCAAATGATTCACTTCGATTTGGAAACCTCCTAGAATTTCAGGACGGATTTGTTTCTCCAGTTCAACCGTTCCGCCTACCTGAGCTTCGATCAATTTAATGAGGCGTTGTTCCGTTTCCGCATCTATCGGGGTTGCTGTAATCAGTTTGGTATGGTTGATTTTGTTGTCCTTGCGGTAAAAATCTATGTACTTCAACATTATCTGCCGGAGTAAGTCTTCCCGTTTGTTTTCCAACAACAAGTCCATAAAACGCTTTAGGGTGTCGCTCAGTTCTTTTCCGGTCAGTTTCAGCATCAACTCCTGCTTGTCCTCATCGGGTAATTTCGGGTTTCGTAGAGCCAGATTAACTTCCTTTGTCTTGTTTAAAACCAGCACAATCACTTTGGCTTCTTCGTATACCAGCTCTGCGTTAGAGTTTTCCCCAGCAAACTCCAACAAAGCTTTTGCATATCTTGCCGGTATCAATCCGATGCTCATAAGTGGTTGAAAAAAGGTTTACGATTTATAGACGTTCATGTCATCAATCAACTGATTGATGACAGCTTCCTGCTCTGCCTTTTGATCTAAATTTTTGCGCAAGATCTTTTCGGCTATATCGAAGGAGAGGTTGACTACTTCTTTTCTGATGTCGCGGATGGCATCGTTTTTTTCTGCTTCTATCTGTTTGCGGGCAAGGCCAATCATTACGTCGGCTTCTTTTTGGGCCTTATCCATCGCATCGCGTATGATGGTTTCACGGGATTTGACGGCTTCAGCCAAAATTTTAGCCTGTTCTTTTTTTGCCTGTTCGAGTATCTTTTCTCCGTCTGCCTTTACATTTTTGAGATCTTCCTGGGCTTGCTTTGCTGCTGCCAGCGACTCATCGATGTACCTGCGCCTGTCTTCCACCCCTTTGATGATAGGGGGAAAAGCAAATTTAGTCAGAATAAATACGACTATTCCAAATGCGATTAACATCCAGAAGACCAATCCCAAATCGGGTGTAAGTAACGACATGGCGAACGATTATAAAATGAATCCGGCAACAACGATGGCGAAAAGCGCTACACCTTCGATCAACGCGGCAACAATGATCATACTGATCCGGATATCACCCCCCGCTTCGGGCTGACGAGCAATGCCTTCCATAGCGGAGGCTCCGATTTTACTGATACCGAATCCGGCTCCTAAAACAGTTAAGGCAACAGCAAGAGCTTTTCCTAAAATAGCGATGTCGGTGGCAACTTGTAATAAAATGCTTAGTAACATAATTGTTTGTTTTAAAATTTATCTGTTAATAATTCGTTGAATTTAGTATTTAAGTTGATTTGAGAGACTTTTCGGTTTTTGGTGATTTAACCCTTGCTCCACTGATGAATACAGCTGTGAAAGTGGTAAACACATAAGCTTGGATATACGCCACCAAAATCTCTATGAAATAGATGAATATGGTTAATACCACTGAAAAACCCGTCATGGATGAACTGAGTGCAGCTCCCATACCTGCCGTTATAAATATCAAACTTACCAAACCCAATACGATAGCATGTCCTGCCATGATATTGGCAAAAAGACGAATCATCAATGCGAAGGGTTTGGTAATCAAGCCAACCAGCTCAATGATAATCATCAAAGGCAAAGGGAATTTCAGCCAAACCGGTACATCGGGCCAAAAAATGCTTTTGTAATATTCTTTGGTTCCCGTCAGGTTTACAATCAGAAAAGTGCACAAAGCCAAGGTAAACGTAACGGATATGTTTCCGGTAACGTTTGCCCCTCCCGGGAAAATAGGTACTAATCCCAAAATATTATTGAAGAAAATAAAGAAAAACAGGGTCAGCAGATAATACCTGTATTCCTTGTAATCTTCTCCTAAAACCGGTTTGATCACATCGTCGTAAACAGATAATATAAAAACTTCCATGGCTCCTACCAGGCCTTTTTTAGGTTTGATAGGTTCATTTTTGTAGGTACGGGCAATGAACAGCATGAGGAGAATTAGCAGAAAGGAACCTATGAGTAAAGAAAGGGCATTCTTGGTCAGTGATAGATCAATCGGTCGGATTTCGTTGCCGCTTGCGTCAGTCTCCACTATTTTCCCTTTGTATTTCCCGCTTTTGCTGATATAAAAACCCTTGTAATAACCCTTGTTTTGATGAAACTTAGCCGAAGAAAACAGTTGTACTCCCGAATTTTTACTGAACAATATAACGGGTAGGGGGATGCTGATGTCTTTATCTTTATAAGTGGCTATATGCCACTCGTAATCGTCTTTTAAATGTTCAAGTATCAACTCTTTAACATCCAATGGTGCTGCTTCAGCTTCCGGGCTTTCAGCCTGCGGAACGACCCCGGCCGACAAGGAAGTGCTCATTGCCAGAAACATCCATACGGATAAAAAATATTTAAGAGCTTTACTGAACATTGTTTTTAATTTTTTTCTCTACTTGTATAAAACTCCACGTTTCAAAAGCAAGATATGTTAAATAGAACACAACAAAAGTCAGGGCGAAGCCTTTTACATCTTCGGGTTTAACTAAAAGCCAATACAATAGGAAAAAAGCAGCTCCCAAGAAAATTTTGATAACGCGCACCAACATGTATTTGTTGGCTCTCTTTCTGCCGTTGTTTTTATATGTGATGCCGTTTTTAGTAATCGTCAGAATGGACATTACTCCGACAAATAAGAAAAATATGGGTATAGAAACGTAACAAGTTGTGATGTCGTGTTTAAAGAGAACAACCACCAAAAAACACAAGATGCCGCCGACACCGGCCAGGGTGACAGTCAGACAGAGCATGAGTTTTTTTCTGAGTTGTTTCATCGCACGAGTTGGGAAGAAGTTAAACAAATGGTGACTACACCGAGATTTGCCTTAATAAATCCACCGGAAATTTTCAATGTGTTTTCAACTTGATTGCTCCTGTATTTAACAGTACCCCTCGTCAGGCTCGATACTATGGGGGCATGATTTTTCAGAATGGTAAACGGCCCCATAGTTCCCGGAACTGTCACAGATTCGACATTTCCGGAAAACAACTTCTGCTCTACTGTTATAATTTCAAGATACATAAAACTCCTGCTGAAATTCTTGAGATATTATTGTTGATTCGTTTGTTTTAACAAATTTTTGCCTTTTTCAATAGCTTCGTCTATGGTTCCGACATTTAAAAATGCCATCTCCGGATATTCGTCCAACTCGCCGTCCAGGATCATTTTAAAACCTCGTATGGTTTCTTCGATGGGTACCATCACTCCGGGCACACCCGTAAATTGTTCAGCCATAAAGAAGGGTTGCGACAGAAATCGTTGTACTTTCCGGGCACGTCTGACCGTGATCTTATCCTCTTCCGACAATTCTTCCATACCCAAAATGGAGATAATATCTTGTAACTCCTTGTTTCTTTGAAGTATTTGTTTGACACGTTGAGCTGTTTGGTAGTGGTCTTCTCCCAAAATCTCAGGACTTAAAATGCGGGACGATGATTCCAGGGGATCAACCGAAGGGAAAATACCCAATTCGAATATTTTACGACTTAGGACGGTGGTTGCATCCAGGTGTGAGAACGTGGTTGCCGGCGCCGGGTCCGTCAAGTCGTCGGCAGGTACATAAATGGCCTGTACCGAAGTGATAGAACCGTATTTGGTGGAAGTAATGCGTTCCTGCATGGCTCCCATTTCCGTGGAAAGGGTAGGCTGATAACCTACTGCAGAAGGCATGCGTCCCAACAGGGCCGAAACTTCTGAACCTGCTTGTGTGAAGCGGAAAATATTATCGATAAAGAAAAGGATATCGTTTCCACCTCTCTTGTTTGTGTCTGTTCCGTCGCGGAACGATTCGGCAACAGTCAAGCCCGACAGGGCTGCTGAGGCTCTGGCTCCGGGTGGTTCGTTCATCTGTCCGAACAATAGGGTGGCTTGGGATTTCTTCAGTTCCTCGTAATCCACTTTCGATAAATCCCAGTCGCCCTCTTCCATACTTTTTTTGAATTCTTCGCCATAGCGGATGACACCGGATTCGATCATCTCCCTGAGCAAATCATTGCCTTCCCTGGTGCGTTCTCCTACGCCGGCAAAAACCGAATAACCGCTGTGTGCTTTGGCTACGTTATTAATTAGCTCCTGAATCAGTACCGTTTTTCCGACTCCGGCTCCGCCGAAAAGTCCAATTTTTCCCCCCTTGGCGTAAGGACCCAGCAAGTCGATGACTTTAATGCCGGTGAAGAAAACCTCAGTAACTATGGATAAATCTTTAAACTTAGGGGCCGGCCTGTGGATGGAATAGGCACCTTCACGATTCAAATCCTGCATGCCGTCTATAGGATCTCCGGTGACGTTCATCAGTCTGCCTTTGACCTGTTCGCCCACGGGTACGGTGATGGTCCCGCCATGCGTACGTACGGTCATGCCTCTTCGTAAACCGTCGGTTGAATCCATGGCGACCGCCCGCACGGTGTTTTCTCCTATATGCTGTTGAACTTCAGCGTATAAAGTCTGACCGTTTTTGCGCTTTATCAGCAAAGCATCGTGAATAGCCGGCAGTTCCTCTTGTTTACTTGCATCCAGGTCGAAATAAACGTCCACTACCGGACCAATAATTTGCGAAATAGTTCCTATTGATTTAATCATACTCAAACTGTGTCCTAATATAAGAGGGGGCAATAGTTCGCAAAATTACAAAAAAACAGAAGCTTTGAAATTATTTAGAACTAATTTTATTATAAAGTTGGGTTGCAGGGTCAGCGACCGATGTAGATCTTGGGCTCCGATTTTGTCAAAGTTTTTAAGCTTAATTTTAAAATTGTGTTTAATCCGTCTTCTTTTTGTAGAATATCTTCCAATATTTTACTAACTTGCGGCTCTCTAAAGTGCACAACAATACTAAATACTAATGCTTATGAAACGTTTTTACCCGGCCATCATTACATTTTTAATACTGGCATTGCCTATACAGGCCCGCAAGTCGTGGGAAGTGAGAGAAAAAGGGATAAGTGCGGCTTCCGTGGAGAAAATCCTGGCAGACACCGAAAATTGGAAACAAACCATCAAAGATGGAGTGGAAGACACACGTGCTACCAACCTGAACGCTTTTACGGGAGAAGTCAAAGCGCAAGGCGAGATCTTGCCCGAATTCAGCGAACTCTATTTTGCCAATGTTCAGGCCAATACTTTTGAAGTTCGTTGGCAGGAAGGCAATGCTTATTTCAGGATGAACAAGGATGTTCAGACTTTCACCATAAAAAAATTGGTGGCAGGTCAGACCATCACCATCATTACCAAATCCGCCAACAGTAGCGACCCTCGCGGCATTGAGTGTAAATCGGGCCACTGTACGCGTACGGCGGGTGCCGAAAAAATGACGGGCGCAGAAGGCGACAACATCAATGTCTTTCAGGTGAATGCAGATATCACCGACTCTGTGGACGTTGCTTTTGGTCCCAATGTGGGCGGTCTGCTTATCTATAGCGTCATTGTGGACGAAGGCGACGAAGAATTTGATTTCAGCGAATCCAAAGTGGCTTATTTGTACGATGCATCAACTCAGGACATCGACAGCGATCCCTTCTTTAATTACACCAAAATAGCGGAAGTGGCTTCCGAATCCATCGACATTAAAGATTTTAGCTCAGTCGACACCGACACGCTGTCTGCCTTGGAAAACTACGATTTAGTGGTGCTTTCTTACGGACTGAAGGCCGATCATCCTTTTGTGGCTATGTTAAAGAAACAAGTGAATCGTGTCCCCATACTTAACCTGAATGCTTCACTCAACGATGCCTGGGGATGGGCTTCGCTGGAGAATCCGAGCAATGCGGCCGAAGAGGGCGGTATTGGCACAATTAAAATACCTGAGGGTGCTGAAGCACACGCCATATATGCCGATATCGATGTCAGCAGCGCGGAGATCGCTCTGTTCTTCGAGAGCGACCCCGCCTTGCTTAAATGTAATCTGATACAGGCTTACCAGGCCGTTGAGGGCGGATTATTCGCCAACGATTCCGTGTTGGCAGTGGTAGAAGGACCGGCGGGAACATTCAATGCCATTCACGAACATGCTTCTGCCAATACCTATATGTTGATTCCTTTTGGCCCGGATGCAGTGGTGGTAGAGGGCGAAAGCAACTTGTCGGACGATGCTATATCGTTGATTAATAATGCAGTGAATTATCTGATTGAAAGCAAAGCTACGGTGGTGGCCGTAATGACGCCTTCCGTTTCGAGCGACTATCGAGACGAGCTAACCATAGTCAGCATTAAGTGTGCCACTCCCGATGCCACGGTTTATTACACCACCGACGGCAGCGAACCCACCGAAAACAGCCCGATTTATACCGCCCCATTCCAGGTAACGGAAGATTCTACCTTAGTCAAAGCTTTTGCGGTGAAACAAGGTTACGATGATAGCAAAACCGCCGCTGCGACGATTTTGGTCAAGAAAGTGGCCAAGACACCTGTCATCGTCTTGGAAGCACAAGAGGGTAAAACCGTGGTAAGCATCACCTGTGCTA
>Ga0208694_1000236_pt1 | contig 87386 bp, 85 predicted proteins | sample AD_UKC078_MetaG_FD_184442 | JGI IMG/M metagenome (GOLD analysis project Ga0208694, IMG submission 184442) | Active sludge microbial communities of municipal wastewater-treating anaerobic digesters from USA - AD_UKC078_MetaG (SPAdes) (version 2) | ecosystem: Engineered > Bioreactor > Anaerobic >...
ATACGATATTTGCCCGGTTTGATGCGTTTTTCATAATCTTTGGATTTCATATAACGCACAAAACCAGAAGCATTGCACACTACGTTCAACTGTTCGAGCTGTGCCGACACACTATCTATATTGGTATGAGGATAGACATACAAATAGACTTTTTCGTCATTTGGAACCGAAAAATTGGGTGAAAAAGCAATCGACCAACTACGATAGGCTAGAAACAATAAAATAAAAAATCCGATTAAAATAGCCCAAATCAGCCATTTATGTCGCAAAAAAGTATGACGTAACTCTTTAAATGTCATAATTTGGTCAGTAATAATTAAACGCGTAAAGTTACTAATAAGTTTTTTGAAAAAGAAATAGTTTTTTTATTTTCAAATATAAGAAAATTATCCTATCTTTGCACCACTTTTGCGGTTTGCCCGTTAAAAAGGGAAGTTTGGGTGAGTGGCTGAAACCAACAGTTTGCTAAACTGTCGTACGGGTAACTGTACCGGGGGTTCGAATCCCCCAGCTTCCGCCAAGCATAAACAAAGAGAGCAAATGCTCTCTTTTTTTTGTGTAAATCGATATAAATTCCCTACGGTCGCCATTTAAACTAATATTACCCATGAAAAAAAACAACTTATTCATTATCATTACCTTAGTGATGACTTCCCTCAGCAGTTGTAAAACTTTACAAATAGAAGCGCCTAAGGAGTCATATCTACCAACGAGTTTATCACCCGCCAATTCGGAATTTCCTATACAAGCCGAAATTGATGTAAAACAGCTAGAAACTACACTTAATAAGAAACTCACAGGACTTTTGTACGAGGGTAAAAATATCAATAATCAAGATTTAAGCATCAAAGTGTGGAAAGCCCAAAACTTTGCTTTTTCAATTAAAAATAATGTAATTGAATACCAAGTGCCACTCAAAGTATGGACGCGCTTTGCGTGGAATATCGAAAAATTTGGTTTTACCATTGGCGACCATTACGAAGCCACGGGCACGATTGCACTTGGGTATAAAACCACCATTACTATTGACAAAAATTGGAATTTAGTTGCTAACACCACATCAACGGGTTATCAATGGATTGAAGCTCCCAAATTGAACGTGGTAGGTGTAACTGTTCCTGTTACGCCCATTGCCAATTTTGCATTAGAGAAAAGCACTACGCTCATTACCGACCAAATAGACCAAACATTGACTGAGATGGTAGAACTGAAAAAATATGTTCAAATGGCTTGGGCAGAAATACAAAAACCAATACAGGTAAATGCAGACAATAATTTATGGTTGCGCATTACTCCTCAAGAGATGAGCGTAGCACCATTTACTACATCAGGTCAGAAGCTATCCATTGGTATGTCAATGAATGCACAAATTGAATCATTTATGGGTGTTGAACCCGTATCTAATGCTCCTGTACCGTTAGCACCACTCAAAAACGTACCCTCTATCTCGAAAAATTTCAACTTGAATGTGGCTACTGATATTACGTTTGATAAAATTACTGAACTAACACGCCAGCAATTAGTAAATAAAACTTTTGCCGATGGCAATAAATCAATTACCATAACCGACATCTCAATCTACGGTAGCGCTGGTAGAGTTATTTTTGTAGCCGATGTGATTGGTTCTATCAAAGGCCGTATCTATTTCACTGGAAATTTAGTATATAACACTGAAAAAATCGCTGTCGAAGTGGAAAATCCACAATTTGAAGTAAAAACCCAAAATATGTTACTCAAATCAGCCTCGTGGTTGCTACACGGTGTAATTTTAAGTAAAATAAAACCCTTTTTAAGCTATCCTGTACAAAGCGATATTGAGTCGATGCGAGCCGAAGCCAACACCATGCTAACCGACTACCAAATCTATGGCGATATCTTTTTAAATGGTTCAATATCGACAATTACGGTTACAGGTTTGAATTTAGTACCGGGTGCTGTGCGACTCAATGCCAACGCACAAGGCACAATACTCATTAAAATTAATGATTTGAATTTTTAGTATATCTTAATATAATTAAAAAGAGCTCCTACTTAGGAGCTCTTTTTGTATTGTTTGTTATCCATAAATTCGTTTGAACTGGCTAAAAAAGCGTTTAATAGCACTTGATGTAGGTTTAAAGTTCGACGATTCATCCAACTTTTCAATTACCTTTTTCTCTTCAGAAGAAAGTGTTTCTGGGATATAAACGCCAATATTAACCAACAAATCGCCTGTTCCATAACGATTCACATCAGGTAAACCTTTATTACGCAAACGTAATACCTTGCCCGGTTGTGTACCTTTATCAATTTTTACTTTTACCTTACCATCCACAGTGGGAATTTCTACAGTTCCACCCAAAATAGCCATTGGTAAACTGAGTAATAAATTGTATATCAGGTCGTTTTCATCACGAATCAATTCAGGATGTTTTTCCTCTTCGATCACGATAAGCAAATCGCCATTAATTCCACCACGACGTGCAGCATTGCCTTTACCTTGCATCGACAATTGCATGCCTTCAGCCACACCCGCAGGGATTTTAATGGTAATCACCTCTTCGGCACGTACCACGCCCTCACCGCTACAATGAGTACATTTCTCGGTTATAATTTTACCTTCGCCACCGCACGTAGGACACACCGACTGTGTTTGCATTTGTCCTAAAAATGTACGTTGCACTTGGGTTACATGCCCTGAACCATGACAGGTATCACACGTTTTTGTACTGTGACTATCGCGTGCACCATTTCCGCCACAATGAGAACAGGAGACATATTTGTTTACCTTAATTTTTTTCTCTACACCTGTTGCAATCTCTGCAAGTGTCAATTTTACTTTAACACGCAAATCTGATCCTCTATTTACACGTTGTCCGCGCGAACCTCCAAAGCCACCAAATCCACCAAAGGAACCACCAAAATGTCCACCAAAAATATCTCCAAAATGTGCGAATATATCTTCCATATTCATGCCGCCACCACTAAAACCTCCCGCATTACCCATGCCAGCGTGTCCAAATTGGTCATAACGTTGGCGCTTTTGCGGGTCACTCAACACTTCGTAGGCTTCGGCAGCTTCTTTGAATTTCTCCTCAGCGGCTTTATCACCTGGATTTTTATCGGGGTGATATTCAATAGCTTTCTTACGATAAGCTTTTTTTATTTCGTCAGCTGAAGCGGATTTGGATACATCAAGCACTTCATAATAGTCTCTCTTTTCCATGTTGATTTGTTTTATTGTCCTACAACTACTTTAGGAAAACGAATCACTTTTTCATTCATCACATAGCCTTTTTGTATGCAATCGATAATTTTACCTTTCATGTCGTCCGACGGAGCAGGTGCAGTTGTAACAGCTTCATGAAAATCGTCATTAAACACTTGATTCTCTGTCTCTATAACCGAAACACCTTGTTGCTTTAAAACTGTCATCATCTGTTGATAGATAAGGTTTACACCTTCCACAATAGGCTCAACAGACTCCGAAGTCTCCATCGATTTTAAACTCCGTTCAAAATTATCAATGATAGGCAATAAATCTAATACAAGACGCTCTGAAGCATTTTTAATTAAATCAGCACGTTCACGCATCATACGTTTACGATAATTATCAAATTCAGCCATCAAACGTAAATGTTGATCATTTAACGTATTGAATTTAGCTTCATAATCTACCACGTCTGCTGCTGGTTCAGCAGTTTGTTCTGTATCAACTTGAGTAGAAACAGTGTCCTCTACAACTTTTTTATCAACGTGCTGTTTTTCAGATTTTTCAGAATGAATTTTATTAGTATTCTTTTTCATAATATATTTAAAATAAAGTTGGCAAACTCTTTTCATCAAAAAGCTTGCCAACAAGGATTTACGGAGTTATGATAGCCAAACTGACAAAGTTACTGCACTTTTGTCATACTATCTTTTTAAATCGACCATTTCAACCACACAGAGCCCCATGCAAAACCAGCTCCAAAAGACGAAAAGATCAAATTGTCACCCTTTTTAAATTTAGATTGATTATCCCAAATTAAAATTGGAATTGTAGCCGACGATGTATTACCATACATATCGATATTAATCAACACTTTAGTCTCTTTGTCAATACCCATGCGGTTAGCCACTGCATCGATAATACGCAAATTAGCTTGATGAGGCAAGAGGTAAGCAATATCTTCTGGTTGTAGATTGTTACGCTCCATTATTTCAGCTGAAACATCAGCCATTTTAGTCACTGCCCATTTGAATACATTTTTACCGTCTTGGTAAATGTAATGTTGACGATTAGCCACAGTTTCATGCGTTGCTGGATGTAATGAACCACCAGCGTACATATACAAAAACTCTTTACCTACACCATCAGTACGCAAAATAGCATCTTGTAAACCTGTACCGTCAGTACGACCTTCGAGCAACACTGCACCAGCACCATCACCAAATAGTGGACATGTATTACGGTCTGTGTAGTCCGTTATTGATGACATTTTTTCACCACTTACAATGAGTGCTTTTTTACAAAAACCACTTTCAATATATAATGAAGCTGTTTTTAAAGCATGTATAAAACCAGCACAAGCTGCATTCATATCAAAAGTCATGGCATCCACTATTCCACACTCACCAGCAATAATTGATGCGCTGGACGGGAAAACCATATCAGGAGTTACAGTAGAACAAATAATTGCCCCAATTTCGCTAGGGTCAACGTTGTTTTTTTCTAATAATGCTTTTACAGCTTTAACAGCCATAAACGTCATCCCGTGTTCGCCTTTCAAAATACGACGCTCACGAATACCAACACGCGACATAATCCACTCATCGGAAGTGTCGACCATGGTACTCAATTCTTCGTTCGTAAGAATATAGTCTGGGACATAGGCCTCTATAGCGGTGATAGCTGCCCTTAATTTAGGTGTTTCCATTCAATAATTTTTTTTAACGAGTACTCATAAACACAAGTATTCGCTTGTTTTGGTTATTTTGTTTTGGTTATTATATTCTTCAACTTATTGTTGAAAACTTCCATTCTATCTTGGGCACAAAGGTAGTCATTTTGTTTAAAACACCACTACTTTAACACTATTTTTAACGATTTTTACTATTATAAAAACAAATAACCCTCTGAAAAACAAATTATTGTCTATTTTTGAATTTCAAGTATTAAATCCTCTTTTTCTGGATTTAATCCAACTCGTACCACATCGCCTGCTTTAATTTCATTAGCCAATAATTTTTCCGACAAATTATCTTCTAAATATTGTTGAATAGCTCGTTTTAAAGGACGAGCACCAAATTGAATATCGTAACCTTTTTCAGCTATAAATTGTTTTGCCTCCTCAGACAAATCGATGGTAAACCCTATATTACCAATGCGTTTATACAATTTAGCCAATTCTAAATCGATGATTTTAAAAATAGACTCTTGATTCAACTGATCAAAAATAATCACATCGTCCACACGATTCAAAAATTCAGGTGAAAATGCCTTCGATAACGCTTTCTTTATCACGCCATGCGCATATTCATTATCTACCTTGTCGGTTGGCAACGAGAAGCCAACACCCTGCCCAAAATCTTTGAGCTGACGCGTACCAATATTAGAGGTCATAATGATCACTGTATTTTTAAAGTCGATTTTACGACCTAAACTATCAGTCAATCGACCTTCGTCAAGCACTTGTAGCAAGATGTTGAACACATCAGGATGCGCTTTTTCTATTTCGTCTAACAACAGGATTGAATAGGGTTTACGACGTACTTTTTCGGTAAGCTGACCGCCCTCCTCATAGCCGACATAGCCCGGAGGTGCACCAATCAAACGTGACACACTGAATTTTTCCATAAACTCGCTCATATCGACACGAATAATAGCATCAGCTGTACCAAACATGAATTCGGCTAAACGCTTGGCCAAGTGTGTTTTACCAACGCCTGTAGGACCTAAAAATATAAACGTACCAATCGGCTTGTTGGGGTCTTTTAATCCCACACGATTGCGCTGAATCGACTTAACTACTTTACTGACAGCATCATCTTGCCCTATCACCTCTTGTTGCAAGGTTTCTTTCATCTGCAACAAGCGTAATCCTTCTGCTTGTGCAATTCGTTGTACAGGAATACCAGACATGAGCGAAACTGTGTGCGCCATATCTTCAGCAGTTACCGTAACACGATTGGTTTTCGATTGTTCTAACCACGCTTGTTTTGCAGTTTCTAATTCTACAGACAACTGCCGAATTTGATCGCGAGCATTAGCTGCCAACTCATAATTTTGTTGTTTTACAAAAGCGTTTTTTTCGGCATTAAGCGTTTCTATACGTTTTTCAAGTTCTTCCACTTCAGCAGGCACACTCAAATTGAGCATGTGTATGCGTGATCCCACTTCATCGAGCGCATCAATAGCTTTATCAGGGAAAGCACGATCGGTAATATAGCGTTCGGTCAATTCTACACAAGCGAGCAAAGCTTCGGGCGTGTAAATCACTTGATGATGATCCTCGTATCTGAATTTGATATTTTCAAGAATTTGTAACGTTTCTGCCTTTATTGTAGGTTCTACCATAATTTTTTGAAAACGACGTTCCAAAGCACCGTCTTTTTCAATACTTTGACGATATTCATTCAATGTAGTAGCACCCACACATTGAATTTCACCACGTGCCAAAGCTGGTTTCAACATATTGGCAGCATCTAATGAACCAGCAGCCCCACCGGCACCAACAATGGTGTGAATTTCGTCAATAAACAGAATAACATTGGGATTTTTTTCAAGTTCGTTAAGAATCGCTTTCATACGTTCTTCAAACTGTCCACGGTATTTAGTACCCGCCACAATAGAAGCCATATCCAACGCTACAACGCGCTTATCAAACAAAACACGTGATACCTTACGCTGTACAATACGCAAAGCCAAACCTTCTGCTATTGCCGATTTTCCTACGCCGGGTTCGCCTATGAGTACCGGGTTGTTTTTCTTACGACGAGCTAAAATTTGCACCACACGCTCTATCTCTTTTTCACGACCAACAATAGGATCTAACTTATTCTCGAGAGCTGCCTTAGTAATATCTTTTCCAAAATTATCAAGTACAGGCGTATCGCTACTCTCTTTCGATTGTACTTTGGCTGTTGATGTAACAGGTTTTTCATCATCTAAATCATCTTCGTCGCTAAACACAGAACCCATACGAACATCGGTACGTTCAACTACTTTTTTACGCACTAAATCGTATGAAACGCCTTGTGCTAATAAACTATCTGATGCTACACCTGTTCTGTTTTTAAGAATAGATAAAAGTAAATGTTCTGTATCTGCAATTTTTTCATTCAATGAACGTGCTTCCAAATGCACTAGCTTAAGAATGCGCTCAGCCTCATCTGACAATGCTAACGAAGCATCAGTGGTGATATTTTCTAATCGAATTTCTTTTTCAATAGATTTTTTAAGTTGTTTAAAATCAACTTCTAATAATTGTAACAAAGCCACAGCTTTAGATTCTCTTATACGCAACATGCTTAAGACTAAATGCTCGGGAGTAATTTCACGATTTCCCAAACGTTCAGCCTCTTCACGACTAAAGGTAAGTATCTGTTTAAGTTGATCTGAATAGTAATTTTCCATATAATGATTGTCTATTTTCCGTTAAATTTTGCCCGACGCTCTGATTCGTCACGCATATTATTCATAAACCCTTGCATACGCCATTCAACCACATTTCGATAGCGCCTTTGAGTGATAAAAATATTAAAAAACCACCCAAAACGAACATGAATGCGCATGGAGAGCATTACTTTATTGTCTGCTATTGGAGTGACAAAGAATGTGCCATAAGCTTTTTTTAAAAGCAAATTAGAATAAAATATATCGACAAAAACACGCGTACCTCCGTTCTTGAGCTTTGTTTTAGTTACTCTACTGTCTATTGAAACATCTTTATAGGTTCGAAAACCGGGAACCACAATATCTGTCAACAGGTGACTTTTCCCTGTCATTTTGTCAAAAGTCGCTAACTTTAAATCTAAAAGCACTTCATTTTTTGAGTCGTCACCTGTTTGTTTACCCAAACCTTTAAACGCCCACTCAAACAGCTGTTCCGGATTGCCTCTAAACTGATCTATTAAATCATCAACAACCTCGTCCGCTACCGCTAAAGACGCATTAGTTTCGACACTACAATAGCTCACAAATTCTCCATCGGCATAACGTGTCGAAATAGAATCGCGTCCAAATAGATTAAACACAAACAAGCACGTAAATAATATCAGTAAAATACGTTTCATGCTTATATAAGAAAAAGGCCACCAAGATGACCTTTTTATCTCATTTTATGTTAATTGTACATTAAAAACCACTATAAATAACTTTGAGACGCATCGGTGATTCTGTATTAGTGCCACTACGCAAAGTTACTGCCCCCATTTTGCGCAAAGGTTTTATACTTGTAATAGCACCTGAACTATTGAGTGATACAGAACTTGGTACTAGGAGTAATTCAAGTGTTTCATCTGTTTTGTCCTTCGTATAATGAGGCGGGATTTCGCTATTCAAGAAGTACGATAAATCAAATACATAACTTTTTGTTTTGCTATTATACATTCCCAAAACAGCTACAGAATCAGACATTTGTAACAGATGATTTTTTGTTACAAAATCATCTATTTTTGAGCCACGAATCAATGTCATATATTCTGGAATTGGCATAGCCAAATCACCTGTTTGTAATTCCGTGGCTTCTACTACCAACATGGCACTATTTACACTAAATAATCGGTTACCAATTTCACCACGTACTTTGGTACGGATTTGACCAATAGGTAACGTTACACGCGGAAACATACCCGCAGGAGATTTTACATACACTACCGAATCAGAGATTTCGGAAGCAGACACCTCCGTATTAGAAAATTTATTTAGTTGCCGTACCTCTTTATTGGCAGGATAAACCACAGAAGTATTTACAATAGTATCTTTACCATTCTTTTTGTAAGTATAATGATAGAAGAGTTTTAAATCGATCTGATTGAAATACAATACTGTAGAAGCGCCATATTTAGTGGTAATATACATACCTTTGAAGTGTTGAGCAAATTGATCTTGCGATGTATACGCAGAATGCGGAATATTAAAGAAACGATCTAATTGCTCTTTCGAAAATTTATAACGCACAACAGGATAATAGTTTTCAGCCTCTAGAATAGAATCAGACAATGTTTGATCTACCGAAGTCACCATTCGTTTTCCCATTAATATGGATTGATCCGTAAAATCAGACACATTCAAATCAGACAAGTAAGTTTTATCATACTGTAAAGACTGCTTATTCAACTCATAAATGCTCAACTCAAGTGGCGAAGTTTTTGATCCAAACCATTTATTATAGTACATATACAACACCAAGGAGTCTGGAGTTGGATTAAGAGAATCGGGTGCGAACTTATAACCAACAGGAGGCGAGAGTTGAATAAATAATTCAGCTTTAGTAGAACCATATTTCGCATCATAAAATTCACCTAACGCCATACTCGATGTATCACATTGAGCCGAAATCGGAATAGCAGGTCCATTTTGAGTTTGCACCGGAAATGTATCCAAACGAAGGAGTATTTTATCGCCTTCGGGCTGTAGTAGCAATCCCAACTGTTCTGTATCATTACAAGCAGATACCAACACCACCAGTACTACAAAAAGCACTAGTTTATAAGCCCTTTTCATAAAATAATAGGATTTATGTTATTTATTTTCGCCAAATTCAGGAAATAAAGATGAGTATAGTTCAGTATAGTTCTCCTTATAATCTTCGCTATATGGAGCGAATTTGACACCTTTTTGACGGGCATACTTCTCCAATTCTGGATTTATTTGAGGACTTGCAGCCACCACCGCATCTGAAAAATCAATAGCTAATTTTGAAAGGTCAACAAAGTCAACATCTTCTTTATCAACCGACTTCATATCTTCTAACGACACGCCTTCGGTCAACGCTTTATGCGCAAATCTATCACGAAACGTACTATTAAAACCATCATCATAAATTGAATATACAATTTTAGCTTTGCTAAAAAACGGATCTTCGTTATAAGCTCGTTTAATGTAAAGAGGAGCCAATGCACTCATCCAACCATGACAATGAATGATATTAGGTGTCCAACGCAACTTTTTAATTGTTTCTAACACGCCACGAGCATAAAACACAGCACGAGCATCATTATCTTCATATTCATTATCATTTTCATCCGCAGCTACACCATGACGATTGAAATAATCTTCATTGTCAATAAAATAGACCTGCATACGCGCCGACTGAATTGACGCAACTTTTATAATCAGAGGATGATCACTATCCTTAATAATCAAATTCATACCAGACAAACGCTGAACTTCATGCAATTGATTACGACGCTCATTAATTTGTCCATAACAAGGCATAAAAAGACGTATTTCACACCCTTGTTCTTGTACATACTGAGGCAACTCGCGACAAACTGTTGCCATTTCATTTTCCGGTAAATAAGGTGTAATTTCTTGTGTAATAAATAAAACTTTCAAAGGCTCTTTCATGCTTTCTTTTCAAATTTAAAATGATTATGCAAAGATATAAAAAAAAAAGCAGAAATAAGCAAGTTTTTCTTACAAAAATACAGCGTTATTAATCTAAAAACCTCACTACAAAGCTTTTAATGAATTTAAATTGGATTGTATTAAAATAGTAAAATATTCACATTTTCAGCCTAATAGATTTGATGGTTAACTAAAAATGTATTATTTTTGCCAAACTTTTTCAAATTGGGGTTTTTGCACTCTATTGTGAACTTAGAATACAACTAATTATGGCTTACAACAGTCCGAAACAACGTAAAGATTCCTTCTTTAATTTACACTTTACGTCTATTATCAGCATCTCACTAGTACTTTTCATGGTTGGTTTAATTACTTTTCTTTTTTTACTAACTAAAGAAATTACCACTTTTACCAAAGAACACATTACCCTATCCATCGTTCTAAAAGAAAGTACGTCGGAAAATGATATAACCAGACTTCAAAACTACTTGACGGCTACCGAGTTTACAAAACGCCATGAATATATCAGCAAAGAGGCTGCACTTGCCGAACACGTAAAAGGTTTGGGCGAAGACCCTACAGAGCTGCTAGGTTTCAATCCACTACGAGCCTCTATCGAAGTGTATCTAAACGCCGAATATGCACAAACTGACAGCATCGCACAAATAGAGAAAAAACTCCAAGTTTTTAACAGTGTTGAAGAGGTTATCTATCAAAAAGATATGATTCAAATGCTCAATGAAAATGTGAGTAGAGTTTCTATTGTTTTAAGCAGTATTGCCATTATCTTACTATTCATCTCAATAGTACTTATTAACAATACAATTCGCATTTCAGTCTATTCAAAACGCTTCATTATCAACACGATGAAATTGGTCGGCGCTCGAGCGCTATTCATTCGTCGCCCATTTTTACGTCGTTCGTTAATCAACAGTATTATTGCTGCCTTAGTTGCATTAGTGCTTTTAGGTGGAGCTGTGTGGTATGTACAATCAGAAATTGGTGACGCCATGAATTTATACCAATGGCATATTATTTTACCCGTTTCAGTTGTAGTTATTACGTTTAGCTTTTGTATTACAATGCTCTCTACACTCTTCGGTGTAAATCGTTACTTGCGCATGAAAACAGATGATTTATATTATATTTAATCACATACAATGGAAAATTTCGCATTCAAAAAAATCAATTTTATTCTAATGGCAGTTGCGCTTGTGCTGATTGTTGTTGGATTTTTACTCATGCATGGTTCTGCTACTACGTTAGAATTTAATCCTGATATTTTTAGCTTTCGCCGTATTACTTTAGCACCTGTTGTGAGTATGAGCGGTTTTATTTTGATGATTGTTGCCATCTTATGGAAATCAAAAAAAGAAGATAAATCATGAGTTGGTTAGAAGGACTGTTTTTAGGAATTTTACAGGGATTAACAGAATTTTTGCCTGTAAGCAGCAGTGGACACCTCGAAATTGCACAAGCATTATTAAGAAATACGGGAAGCGAGAATCTTACCTTCGCCATTATGGTACACGCAGCCACAGTATTAAGTACCTTAGTTGTTTTATGGTCTGAAGTATCACAACTTTTTAAAGGTACCTTTACCACAACTGCTTGGAATAAAGAAAAAACATACGTGGCAAAAATATTCGTCTCCATGATTCCCGTATTCGTGATTGGTATATTTTTCAAAGAGCAAGTAGAATATTTTTTTGGTAATGGCTTGTTAATAATTGGTGCTGGACTAGTTGTAACTGCTGGATTACTTACATTTGCCTATTTTGCAAAACCACGCCAAAAAGAAGAGATTTCCTATCGTGATGCCTTTATCATAGGATTAGCTCAGGCAGTAGCTGTAATACCCGGCTTGTCACGTTCTGGTTCTACCATTGCCACAGGTATTATACTGGGTAATAAAAAGGAACAAGTGGCTAAGTTTTCATTTCTTATGGTGCTTATTCCAATTTTAGGAGAGGCTTTATTAGAACTCATTGACATGTTGGGCACTAACGCAGAAATAGGAATTTCTTTTGGAGCACTTTTTGCTGGGTTTTTAGGGGCTTTCTTGACAGGTTGTATAGCGTGTAAGTTTATGATTAACTTGGTAAAAAATGGCAAGTTGATCTATTTTGCTATATATTGCGCTATTGTCGGTACCGCAACTATTGTATTTTCATTGATTTAAAATGGATTTTGAAGCTGGGGAAATACTATACGTAAAAAAACCGTTACACTGGACATCTTTCGATGTAGTCAATCGCATACGCCGAGTTTTATGTCGCCAGTTAGATAAAAAAAAGCTAAAAGTAGGACATGCGGGCACTTTAGATCCTCTTGCTTCGGGAGTAATGATTGTATGCACAGGCAAAGCCACCAAGCAAATCGAATCCTTACAAGAAGGTGTGAAAGAATACATAGCAACTTTGGAGTTAGGAGCTACCACACCGTCGTTTGATTTAGAACATCCCATTGATGAGCGTTACCCGACGGCACACATTACGCGAGATTTGGTAGATGAAAAATTAGCTGCTTTTAGAGGTGAAATTTGGCAAGTACCACCAATCTACTCCGCAGTAAAAGTTGATGGAAAACGTGCTTTTGATTATGCTCGTAAAGGTAAAGAGGTGGAACTCAAGCCCAAATTATTGGTCATTGACGAATTGGAAGTTTTACGCTTCGAATTACCCGTATTACAACTACGTGTTGTTTGTAGCAAAGGCACATACATTAGAGCTTTAGCACGTGATATTGGTATTGCACTTGGAAGTGGAGCACATTTAACTGTTCTGGATCGTACACGCGTAGGCAATGTTACATTAGAACAGTGTTGGGAAATTGAGGATTTATTAGAAAAAATTAAACAAATAACATAAGCAAAAGGAGAGTTATGAAACTATCTCAATTCAAATTCAAATTACCAGAAGAACTGATTGCACAGTATCCCGCTGAGAATCGTGATGAATCTCGTTTGATGGTTTTAAATGCAAAAACTGGTGATATTGAACACCGTGTATTTAAAGAAATACTTGGCTATTTCAATGAACATGATCTTTTTGTATTTAACGATACACGTGTGTTCCCTGCACACATGTTGGGAAATAAAGAAAAAACAGGTGCCCAAATCGAGGTATTTTTGCTTCGTGAGCTAAACGAAGAATTGCGTCTTTGGGACGTATTAGTAGAACCCGCACGCAAAATTCGGATTGGTAATAAACTCTATTTTGGCGAGGACGAATCGTTAGTAGCCGAAGTTATTGACAACACTACATCACGCGGTAGAACTGTACGTTTCTTGTTTGATGGCGATCACGAAGAGTTTAAAAAAGCGTTGTACGCTCTGGGCGAAACGCCTCTCCCACGTTACATTAAACGCTCAGCAGAACCAAATGATGCAACACGCTACCAAACCATTTTTGCACAAAATGAAGGTGCTGTTGTGGCTCCTGCTGCTGGTACACACTTTAGTCGTGAGTTGCTCAAACGTATGGAAATAAAGGGTGTAAACGCAGGGTTTGTCACTTTACATGCAAGTTTGAGTATGTTCAGAGATATCGATGTGGAAGATTTAACTAAACATAAAATGGACTCTGAACAGGTTGTTGTTGGTGAAAAATTCACAGAACTCTTCAACAAAACCCACGAAGATGGCGGACAAATATGCGCTATTGGCACCACCGTACTACGTGCATTAGAGACAGCTTCTATGGCAAACGGTTTTATCAAACCGTATGATGGATGGACAAATAAATTTATTTTCCCACCCTACGATTTTGCTTCAGCGGATTCTTTATTAACCAATTTCCAATTGCCGTACAGCACAATGCTTATGAATGCTGCTGCTTTTGGTGGTTATGACACAGTTATGCACGCCTACGATGTGGCTATTAAAGAGGGGTATCGTTTCGGTGTATATGGTGATGCGATGCTTATTTTAACCAAATAAGAAAAGCTCAAAAATATAAAAAGGCTATCGTTTAGATAGCCTTTTTTCTTTTGTATCAGACAATAAATGTATATCAATTTCATCGCCATGCTTTTCGATAAAACGAAATTCCAAAAAACCCAATTCGTGCAGAGCTTGAACGCGAAAACAACAACGATATCGCCAACGCCAACGCCGTTCAAGAGATAAAAAGCCCTTTTGCAAATAAGCGGCCACATAAGGATGAACAAGCAATGTAATATCTTTAATTTTAAAATCACTTGTAATACATTTTAATTGCTCTTCGATCTTTTCTACCAACAATATAGCTGGACGCGCTTTGCCTGTACCCATACATGTAGGACACACTTCGTCTGTTTGAATCACAATAGATGGGCGAACACGTTGACGTGTGATTTGCATCAAGCAAAATTTACTGAGGGGCAAAATGTTGTGTTTAGCACGATCATTAGCCATAAGTTCCGTCATATGATCAAACAATTTTTGACGATTTTCAGGCTCTGCCATATCAATAAAGTCGATGACTACAATTCCACCCAAGTCACGCAGGCGTAATTGACGAGCAATTTCTGTTGCAGAAGCCATATTCACTTCCAATGCATTTTCCTCTTGAGTTTGCCCAGCTCGCGTACGTGTTCCGCTATTGACATCAATAACGTGCATTGCCTCGGCCTGATCAAAAATAAGATAAGCTCCACGCTTCACCGATACTGTACGACCAAATAGCGATTTGACTTGTTTTTCAACATCAAATTTTTCAAAAATTGGTAAATTACCCGTATAATGATGTACAATATTTTTTCGTTCAGGAGCAATGATGCTCATAAAATCGGTAAGCTCTTCACATACAGCTTTGCTGTCGACATGAATACACTCAAAGTCTTCATTGAATAAATCGCGCAAAATAGATGCGGCACGACTCAACTCTTCCGAAATCAAACAAATACCTTTCGATTTTTGAACTGCTTGTACCGATTTATTCCAACGCTTCACAACATTCTTCAGCTCCGTGTGCAACTCTGCTACACGTTTACCTTCTGACGCCGTACGCATAATCAAGCCACAATGTGGAGGACGAATACTTTGCATCAGCTGACGCAAACGCGTACGTTCTTCTTGATCTTTAATTTTTTGCGAAACTGATATTTTATCACCAAATGGCAAAAACACCATGTTGCGACCAGCAATAGAGATTTCACCTGTCAAACGAGGTCCTTTAGTAGAAATAGGCTCTTTTACAACCTGCACCAAAATATCCTGTCCTGCAGTGAGTACATCGCGGATATTACCATCTTTGTTAAGATTTGGGAAACGTTTTACCTTGTCAGGCAAATGTTTCCGGTCAGCAAGTAGCTGCTTTAGATAATTGTCCATGGTGGCAAACTGTTCGCCTAAATCATGGTAATGAATAAACGCTTCCTTGTCAGAACCAATATCCACAAATGCAGCATTCAGCCCCTGCATCACTTTTTTGACACGCCCCAAATAAATATTACCAACCGCAAATGACGGCTGCAAAGTATCTTTATGAATCTCAACCAGATTCTTATCTTCCAACAACGCAATGGTTATCTGGTCGTTCTGTACGTTAATTACTAACTCTTTCTTCACTTTTTTTGAAAGTTAATCCCGTGGGAACAGTATAAAAACAAAAAACAAATTTAAAGCAGCATTATAACAATATCGAACTCTAAATTTGTTTTTTGTACTCAGATATAAAAACTTATTTCTTTTTATGTCTATTTTTTCTTAAACGTTTTTTACGTTTGTGGGTAGACATTTTATGTCTTTTTCTTTTTTTTCCGCTTGGCATAATTCGTTATTTTTTAAAATGTTAAACCAACTTGTCTTATTTCAGTTTTGCAACGAATTCTTTCGATGGTTTGAAAGCTGGAATGTTGTGTGCTGGAATAATAATTGTCGTATTTTTAGAAATGTTACGAGCGGTTTTCTGTGCACGCTTTTTCACGATAAAGCTACCAAAACCTCTTAAATATACATTTTCTCCTTCTGTCAACGAAGTTTTAACAGTTTCCATGAAAGCCTCAACTGTTTTCAATACGTCATCTTTGCTAATACCAGTGTTTTTAGCAATTTCATTTACGATGTCTGCTTTTGTCATTTCAGTAAATTTTATAGGTTATTATACTTATGAACTAATTATTTTTTGAGTCCGTTTGCGGTCTGCAAAGATACGACATTTTTTTTGACTTACAAGCATTTATCTCTTTTTTTTATTTCACAAAAAAAATGCACCTTTGTAGAGTCTGAGAAACCAAATGCCCATCAATACAAGTTTAATGGAAACAAACGACGACTTTCAACTGTTCAGCCAAACACTAATCACTTGGTATCAAAACAATAAACGTGATTTACCCTGGCGCAATACGACCGATCCTTACATGATTTGGATTTCAGAAATTATATTGCAACAAACACAAGTGGTGCAAGGTTTAAGCTATTTTTACCGATTTATCGAACGATTCCCCAACGTAAAAACATTAGCAGACGCCCCTTTAGATGAGGTTTTAAAACTATGGCAAGGTTTAGGTTATTACAGTCGCGCTCGCAACTTACACGCCTCTGCACAACAAATTATGACACATTTTCACGGGAAATTCCCTACCGAATACAAGCAAATTCTTGAGCTTAAAGGCATTGGTAAATATACAGCAGCAGCTATTTGCTCATTTGCCTACAAACAGCCTTTTGCCACTATTGACGGCAATGTATATCGTGTATTGGCACGGTATTTTGGCGTTGATACGCCTATTGATTCAACAAAAGGACAAAAAATGTTCAGTGAATTAGCCGAAAAATTGTTAAATCGCCAACACCCTGATATTCACAATCAGGCTATGATGGAATTTGGAGCATTACAATGTACACCAAAATCACCCAATTGTGAAACATGTCCACTCCAAAATAGCTGTATTGCTTTCAACTACAAACGCATTGCTGACCTACCTAAGAAAGTAGGAAAAACCAATATACGCACACGCCATTTTAATTACATATCAATCCGTATTGGCACAAAAACATATCTACACCAGCGCGGTCCAAAAGATATTTGGCAAGGACTTTACGAATTTCCACTGATAGAAACTAAGCAGGCTACAAACATTGAAGAGCTCCTAACATCGGAGCCCTTCAACACGTTAATTAACAATCAATCATTTACTCTTTTAGCCGTTTCAGCTACAAAAAAACATATTTTAAGTCATCAACATATTTTTGCACAGTGCATTTATATTCAAGTTGACAATAAACCAACTGCACTCAATAAATACACTGAAATAGATCTAAAACAGATTCACGATTATCCCACTTCACGCCTTATGGAGTCGTTTTGGGAATTAAAGTGATTCTAAAAGAGCCACTAATAATTTCCAGAACTTTTCGGTATGAGCGATATGCAAACGCTCATCAGGTGAATGCACACCACGCATAGTTGGTCCTATCGAAACCATATCTAAATGTGGATACTTTTCGAGGAATAATCCACATTCTAAACCTGCATGAATAGCACGAACTTTAGCTTTTTCGCTAAACAATTTTTCATACGTTTCAGCTGTCAATTTTGCCAATTTTGAGTTTGGATTTGGCTTCCAACCCGGATAACCATCACCATGAGTAACCGTGGCGCCTGCCAACACAAATACACTTTCGACCATACGAGCCGCATCATATTTTGCTGATTCTACAGAACTGCGTTGACTAGTAGAAACCAAAATTCGGTTATTTTCAAGCATTTTTACCGATGCTAAATTTGTAGAAGTTTCCACTAACCCCGGCATATCGTCACTCATACGTAAAATGCCATGAGGCGAAGCATACAAAGCATATAATAAACGTTTAGCTGTTGCATCATCAATCACAGTAGCTGGTTTTGACACCGATTCCAAATCAATTTTTATCTGCTTTTCTGTCGCAGCAAATTCAGCTTCTACATCGGTTATAAACAGGTTTAAACGAACACGTAACGTCTCTTTATAGCTTGATGGCACCGCAGCTACAGCCACTGCCTCACGTGCGATAGCATTACGCAAATTACCACCATCAAAAGAAGCCAAAGTTAATTGAGTTTCTTGAGCTGTTTGCCACAAAAAGCGAGTTAATAATTTATTGGCATTTGCACGTCCTTTATCAATATCGTCGCCAGAATGCCCTCCTGTTAAGCCCTTAACACTTACTGTAAAATAGAATAAATTGTCTGGAGCAGTCTCTGGTTTATACTCAAACGAAGCAGTAGTATCAATACCGCCAGCACAACCAATAAAAATTTCACCGTCATCCTCCGAATCCAAATTAATCAACACAGAACCCGTGAGTAAGTTTTTATCTAAAGCAAATGCACCGGTTAAACCCGTTTCTTCATCTACAGTAAATAAACATTCAAGGGGTCCATGTTTCAAATTATTAGCACTTAACACCGCTAATTGTGCTGCTATACCAATCCCGTTATCGGCACCCAAAGTAGTTCCACGAGCTTTTACCCACTCGCCATCAATGTAAGGCTGAATAGGATCGGTATCAAAATTATGAACCGTTCCACTATTTTTTTCACAAACCATATCCATATGCGCTTGCAAAATCACTTTTGGACGATTTTCGTAACCCGGCGTAGCTGGTTTACGAATTACCACGTTGCCTGCTTTATCAATAACAGACTTCAAGTTATGTTCTTTTGCAAAATTTTGAAGATATGCGATCACTTTTTCCTCTTTTTTAGAAGGACGTGGAATAGTACAAATTTCTGAAAAGTAGTGCCAAAGCGCTTGGGGTTGAAGTTCTTTTAAAGTCATAATAGTTATATTTAAAAAAGTTAATTATTTACAGTTACATTTGCAAATATAGTGATAATTGAGCAGCAGAACTACCACACAAAATGCATTTATTTTAAAAATAAGTTAAATTTAGGATTTTCAAGCCAGTTTTTGAAAAAAAAGAACGCCATAGCGAAAGAATTGATTACCTTTGTGCAAAATTTTAAATGATGGTAGAGACACTCATAATTACCGCTTTATTGGTTAGTATTTCATTCTTATTACTAGGAGTGCGCATCTTTTTTGTAAAAGGAGGCAAATTTCCAAACACTCACATTGGAGGTAATAAAGCTATGCGCGACCGCGGTATTTCATGTGCCACCTCACAAGACCGCATGGCTCAAAAGAAGAAATAACTTTATAACCTTTTATAACTATGAAAAAAACAGTTTTACTTTTTATGTCTATGGCAATATTTGCAGCTTGTTCAAATCAAACACCTGATAATGAAACAACTACAGAAGTTGCAAACTTAGAAGAACAATCATTGATTCCCGTGGCCGTTGTGAATGTGGATTCTATTTTATCGCAATACACATTTGCTCAGGAGTCCAATGAAAAACTAATCAAAAGACAAGAAGATTCACGTGTTAAAATCAACTCTAAAGCACGTCAATTGCAAAATGAGATGGTTGATTTTCAACGAAAATTAGAAAACAATGCCTTTTTGAGCCGTGAACGTGCTGAACAAGAGAGCCGTCGTTTACAACAAAAAGAGGCAGATTTGCAACAACTCGACCGTCAGTTAAGCCAAGACTTGATGACTGAACAGCAAAAGCTTAGTATACAACTTCGCGACAGCATCAATGCAGCTATCAAAGCATTAAACCAAGACAATAAATATCACTTAGTACTTTCAACTAATTCTTTGAATGACAACATTCTATATTCTGCATCAGAGTATGATATTACAGATGATGTTATCAAATATCTCAATGCAAATTATAAGAAATAATGATATAGTTAAAAATAAAAAAGTGAGGAATTCCTCACTTTTTTTTATTTTATAAACCTTGTGTAATTTCTTGCCAAAGTTTTTCGGAAGGCACAGGTGCCACAATTTTGATTTTCTCACCACTCACAGGATGTTCAAATTCTAACGAATGTGCATGAAGCGAAATTCCACCATCAGGGTTGGAACGCGCAAAACCATACTTCAAATCACCCTTTATTGGAGAGCCTATTTTTGCCAATTGAGCACGAATTTGATGATGACGACCAGTTTCTAACTGAATTTCAAGTAATGTGTAATTGTCCGACTTAGCGACAACTTTGTACGACAACACGGCATGTTTTGCTCCTGGTTTTGGGGTTTCGTAAGCATACGATTTATTCTGTTTTTCATTACGAATAAGGTAGTGTGCCAATCGCCCTTCCAACTCTTCAGGCTGTTGCTTTACAATAGCCCAATACGTTTTTGTAATGGTGTGAGTTTGAAAAAGTTTATTCATGCGCGCTAACGCCTTACTTGTACGAGCAAACAACACAACACCCGTCACAGGACGGTCAAGACGGTGAGTAACCCCGCAAAACACATTGCCAGGTTTATTATATTTTTCCTTAAGATAGCGCTTTACAGCTTCGGATAACGGCTCATCACCAGTTTTATCGCCTTGCACGATTTCAGAACTGTTTTTATTTACCGCTATAAGATGATTGTCCTCATATAAAACTTCCATGCTAACTCACAATTATGATTTTAGACGTTGATTTACAGCTTCATAAATGACAATACCAGCCGCTACCGACACGTTAAGTGATTCTATTTGTCCGAGAATTGGAATAGAAACCATGTCATCACAAATGCGTAAAATATCTGGTGAAACGCCTACGTCTTCAGCACCCATAATAATTGCAACGGGATCTTTGTAATTGGCTTTCGTATAACTATATTTAGCTTTTTCTGACGCTGCAATAACTCGAATACCACTTTTTTGCAAAAACGACACGCAATTATGTAAACTCTGCTCGCGACATACAGGAATACAATGCAGAGCACCTGCTGATGTTTTTATGGCATCTGCATTTGTAGCTGATCCGCCACGCACAGGAACAACAATGGCATCAACACCAGCACACTCACACGTACGAGCTATAGCGCCAAAATTACGCACATCGGTCACGCCATCTAAGATAACAATAAACGGTGTTTTACCTTGTTCATAAAGCGTTGGAATAATATCTTCTATCCGCTGATACTCTATTGACGAGAGGTACGCTACTACACCTTGATGATTTTTCATCGTCAACCGATTCAATTTTTCAAGCGGTACGCGCTGAATAGCAACTTGTGAATCTTTTAATTTTTCAAACAGTTCACGTGCTAAATCTCCGCCCATTTCGCGACGTAAAAAGATTTTATCAATCTCTTTACCCGCATCAATAGCTTCGATTACTGCACGAATACCAAAAATCATATTTTTTTCTTTCTGTTGCTTCATATACATCTCACTGATAATTAAAGAGTTTTACGTTTACGTAAAGCGTGCATTAAATAAAAAACAAAGATAGTTATTTTTCCGGATTTTTATCTTTATAAGTTTACTAGAAAAAGTCGTATTTTTTTTGTACTTTTGTAAACCTTTTAGCAAAACTAATGAAAACAACAGATTTACGTTTTTTAAGTATTGGTAGCGGAAGTAGTGGTAATTGCTACTATATCGGCACTGGGGAATATGGTTTCCTCATTGATGCTGGTGTCGGCATACGCAACTTAAAACGTGGATTGAAAGAACACAAAATCTCACTAGAACAAATTTGGGGTATTTTTATTACACACGATCACACTGATCATATAATGTCAGTTGGTGTACTTGGTGAAAAATATCACATTCCTGTATATGCCACCAAAGAGATCCACGAAGGTATAAATCGTAACTATCGTGTTACAGAGAAACTCAACTCGTGCCGTAAACACTTCAGAAAAGGTGAACACATCACCATACGTGATTTTGTCATTCAATCGTTCCCTGTGAGTCACGATGCTACCGATAATGTTGGTTACTCAATAACTTACAAAGGTCAAACTTTTGTTATTGCTACCGATTTAGGTTTTATTGGCAAAGAAGTTGCTGACCACATCGCAAAAGCCAACTATTTAGTAATCGAAGCGAATTACGACGAAACAATGTTGAAAAATGGCCCCTACTCCTATCCGCTAAAACAGCGTGTGCGCAGCCACACAGGTCATTTAAGCAATGACCATACAGCTCGTTTTTTAGCCGATAATTGGCATGATAAACTCACACACGTTTTTCTCTGTCATTTAAGCCAAGAGAACAACACACCAGAAATAGCCTTTAATACTGTAAATGATGCTTTGGTAGAAAAAGGGATTACGCCCGAACTACTACTACCATTAGAACGGATGGAAGTATCAGAACTTTACGTTTTTAGCGTAGAAGATTAATCTGTCACACGCCAATCCATTTCTCTTCGTACGGGATAATGACTACGTAACGCTTCAAAACGTTCAGGATTAGCACGCAATTGTTCACTATCAGCCTGAATGTTGTAATTAGCCAATAATGCTTGTGATAAATCGTGACGTGTCAGGCATTTTATTTCCTTGGGAGACAATTCTGTCACCGTATAATCGTCCAAACCCAAACCAAAAAAACGGCTAACTGCGCGCACACTCATCTCCGTAGCTTTAGCTTTCCCATCAGATGAATAGCCTGCAATATGCGGTGTAGAAAGTAGCGTTATTTGCAATAAATCTTTGTCCACATCCGGTTCATTTTCCCAACAATCCAACACCACATCAGAAATTTTCCCTTGTTTTAATGCAATTTTAAGTGCCGATTCATCTACTACACCACCACGCGCCGAGTTAATAATGAGCGGTCTACGTTGCAACTTATCAAAAAAATCAGCACTAGCTAAATTATAGGTAGGGTACGCCCCATCAGTTGTTAACGGTGTATGAAATGTAATCACATCAGCTTCACGCGCTATCAAATCCAAGGACACGAAATCCGTTGTCTTATCGTGCTGTGCTCGTGGTGGGTCATTCAACAATATGCGCATTCCTAGCAACTGAGCCACATGAACAACCTCTGTGCCTACGTGCCCTACGCCAACAATACCAAGAGTTTTATTCGCTAATGTAAATTTATTTTTATTTGCCCAAAACGCCAATACCGAACCGATATATTGAGCTACAGACGAGGCATTACAACCTGCCGCATTAGTCCATGCGATGCCTTGAGTTGCACAAAACTCAGTATCGATATGATCAAAACCAATGGTAGCTGTAGCAATAAAACGCACCGACGAATGCGCTAACAGTGCCTCATTACACGCCGTTCGTGTACGCACAATAAGCGCATCAGCATGCCGCACTGTGTCTGCGGTTATCTCATTAGCAGGATAATAATGTACATAAGCCACTTGTTCCAATACACCTTTAATAAAAGGAATATGCGCATCTATGACAATGGTGGGTTTGGTCATTTTTGAGTTTTTTGAAAACGCAGTTCAGCAGGAATTCCGTCTAAAATTGTGCGTTTTTGTGATAAAAAACTACCCATAATCAACAATACATGTTGCTCATTGGTTGTGTCGGTAGCTATAACCGAATCTCCCTGAATAACATAGGTTCCTTGCAGATTACCATCTTCACAGTCGCTAACCATACGAAACGTGCTATCAGCGACAAATATAACTGTGGAGTTTGTGATGCAAGGATATAACAACTTTAATAATGCCAACGAGTTTGAAGTACTACCCTCCTGATAAACACCATACAGATACCACTCACCAGCCAACAAGTCGTAAGCAGTTTCTTGTTGTTTTTCATCGTTATCTTCTAGCTGTTCTTTATTATCGTCTATTTGTTCCTCATGTTGTTCTACTTGCTTTTCACAACTTGCCACAAAAAACAATATGCCTAAAAGTATCCAAATCGAATTTTTCATACACCATTTATTAATGTTCATTACTTTGCAAAGATACAAAACCTAATAAAAAAGTTGTTACGTTTACCTCGAAAATAGATAAAAAAAGTCGCTTAGTGATTTACTAAGCGACTTGTTATCTTTGTTGCGGAAGCTGGACTCGAACCAACGACCTTCGGGTTATGAGCCCGACGAGCTACCACTGCTCCATTCCGCGATGTTTACGAGTGCAAAGGTAATACTTTTTAAGATATAAAGCAAACTTTATATGTTAAAAATAACAAAAAAGCCAATACTTTGACTTTTGTTAAAGCGGAAAGCGAGGGATTCGAACCCCCGGTACAGTTACCCGTACACCGCATTTCGAGTGCGGCCCATTCGACCACTCTGGCAGCTTTCCAAAGCAACTACAAAGTTACAAACAATTCACAAAAACAAACCAAAAAAAAGAATTATTTATTTTAAAATTGGAATATATAACGCTATATTTGTGAACGTAGTACAAAATTTAGCTTTTAGAAAATATGAAACTCCTTTTTGTCTGCTTGGGTAATATTTGCCGTTCACCCATGGCGGAAACTATATTTAAGCAAAAATTACATGATCGACACCTCTCTGCAGAAGTTGATTCGGCTGGCTTAGAGAACTACCATGAAGGCGACCAAGCCGATAGCCGCATGCGGGCACACGCCGAGCGTAGAGGGTATCATATTACACATATTTCACGGCCCATCATACGAGATGATTTTTACCATTTCGATCTTATTTTCGGCATGGACGCGCAAAATATGCGTGCACTCAAAAGCCGAGCACCACAAGGTACCGAATACAAACTCCGTTTGATTACCAACTATTGCGAACAATTTCCTCTTGCTGACTCCGTACCCGATCCGTACTACGGCGGTGAAAGCGGTTTTGAATTAGTTATTGATTTACTGGAAGATGCGTGCGAAGGCATTATCACGCGAGAATTGCTATAAAATTACTCAAAATTTAAGCAAATAGTTAGCATACGTGATGTGAGGCGACTAATAGCATCAGAATATTTACGGTCGGCAGGTAGCAATACGTCATCAGGACGTTCGCTCCACGGAACGAGCATGTCGTTAAAGCCCAATGCAAATTTAATTTCTGGTGAAAATCTAAAAAAGCTAAAATAGAACGTACAACCCACTCCGAAATCGATAAAATAGTCGGTACTCTTCAACAATACAGGCATCTGCCTATCGCCAGCCATATCAAACATAACACCTCCGCCAGCTATGAGATACGGACGATAATTATTGATACGTGGTGCGCTGAATTTTATATAAGCTGGCACTGAAATAATTGTCGATTTAACGCTAGTTCTAATAATTTCATCGTCCACATTGTTAGAGTACGAAATAGTTCTATCTGCTAAATGCAAAGCTGGAATTAAGCGAAAATTGAGATTGTTCGACAAACGTACATCGCCCAAAACACCCACCATAAAACCTGGCATTACCATGGAAACATCAACATTGTACACTTTGCCATCAATTTCTTGCTGACTTTGAGTAAATCCAAAGTCCATGATATTAGTACCCAATGCAAATCCAAAATGCAAGGTTTTATAGTCAACCATCGGTAAATTGTCTTGCGCACCTACGCCAAGAGAGAAACCTACAAATAAAGTCAGTATGATAAAAATGCGTTTCACGGTTTTAAAACGAATAAGTAAACTATTTATTGTTGGAAAGATAAAATAACAGCTCTGAAAGTTGGTTTTTCGACTAAAAAGAAATATTTGTGTTAAAAAATTTGCTATCGATGGAAATTAGTGTAATTTTGCATTGCTAATTAGTATTAATCAAAAACAATAAAAACATGGCTTACGTTATTAACGATGATTGTATCGCTTGTGGCACTTGCATTAGTGAATGTCCTGTAGATGCTATTTCAGAAGGCGATATCTATGTAATTGATCCAGACATTTGTACAGAATGTGGAACATGCGCTGATGTTTGTCCTTCAGATGCAATTCATCCTGCTTAAGTAATTTAAAAGTTTTGAAAAGGCTGTTTGAGTATCAAACAGCCTTTTTTATTATACTTACATACGCTCTGGGACCTCTATTCCAAGCAGATACATAGCACTTTTAACCACTTTCGCCACATTAGCTGAAAGCACTAAACGGAAATTGCGTAGAGCCATATTGTTCTCACGCAAAATAGAAAAGTCGTGATAAAATTGATTGTACTCTTTCACTAAATCGTACGTATAGTTGGCAATGACAGCGGGACTAAAGTCATCACCTGCTTGTTTTACAATTTCTGGATAATCCGCTAACAATTGAATCAAATAAGTCTCTTTTTCAGATAATTGCAATGAAGTATCGAGTGGTTCAAGTGTAATCTTCTGCTCTTCTGCTTTACGCAATACCGACTTAATACGAGCATGTGTATATTGAATAAAAGGTCCAGTATTTCCATTAAAATCAATCGATTCTTTGGGGTTAAAGACCATATTTTTCTTAGGATCAACTTTTAATATAAAATATTTCAAAGCCCCCAAACCAACCATTGTAGCAACCTCGTGCGCTTCTTCTGGTGTACAACCATCAAGTTTACCGAGTTCTTGTGAAGTTTCTGTAGCAGTTTGTACCATTTCGTCTATCAAATCGTCAGCATCAACTACGGTTCCTTCTCTACTTTTCATCTTACCATCAGGTAGTTCTACCATACCATACGAGAAATGCACCAACTCTTTACCCCATTCAAAGCCGAGTTTATCTAATAGAAGTGATAGTACTTGAAAATGATAATTTTGCTCATTACCAACTACATAAACCATTTTTTTGATAGGAAAATCATCATAACGTAATTTGGCAGTTCCCACGTCTTGTGTCATATACACCGAAGTTCCATCGGCACGTAATAGGAGTTTTTCATCCAAACCCTCGTTCGTTAAATCAATCCAAATAGATCCATCATCACGGCGATAACAAACACCTTTTTCTACGCCTTCTTCTACTTGCTTTTTACCAACCAAATAAGTTTGTGATTCATAATATATTTTATCAAAATCAACACCTAATTTTTTATATGTTTCATCAAAACCTGCATAAACCCACCCATTCATAGTTTCCCACAAATGACGAGCTTCAGGATCGCCCTGTTCCCAACGCACCAACATGTTTTGAGTGGCCTGCATCAATGGCGCATTTTTCTTAGCTTCCTCTTCAGTTTGCCCTTGAGCCATCAACTCTTTTATCTCTTTGCGATATTCTTTATCGAACACCACATAATATTTCCCTACTAAATGATCACCTTTCATGCCTGATGTTACAGGAGTTTCGCCGTTACCAAAGAGCTGCCACGCCAACATCGATTTACAAATATGCACGCCACGATCATTCACAATGTTAGTTTTCACCACTTTCCAACCATTAGCAGTTTGAATTCTACTGATACTGAAACCTAATAAATTATTGCGAATGTGTCCTAAGTGCAAAGGTTTGTTTGTATTTGGTGAAGAATATTCAATCATCATTAAGGGCGCATCAACTGCAGGCTCAACAACGCCATAATCAATCTGATTAGCAATGTCATTTAACTGTTTTACCCAATATACTTGGCTAATTGTTAGGTTTAAAAAGCCTTTAATGACATTAAAGTCAGTAATTATTGATTGATGTTCACGTAAAAATTGACCTATTTCACGCGCTGTATCTTCAGGAGATTTACGTGCTGCTTTTACAAATGGAAAAACTACTACGGTCACATCGCCTTCAAACTCTTTTTTGGTTTTTTGAAGTTGTACGCTATCGCTTAAAACTTCCACATTATAAAGCGATTGAACAGCTTGAACCACAGCTTGCGAAACAACAAATTCTAATTTCATAATACAAATAACTTTATTGGGGACAAAGGTATAAAAAATAGAGGCATAAAAAAAGGACACATAATGCGTCCCTTTTAGTTTTTAAAATAAGTTTTACTTATTTGTTGATAGCATCAGCTAATTCTGCACCAGCTTTAAATTTAGCTACTTTTTTAGCTGCGATAGTAATAGGTTTTTTAGTTGCAGGATTGATACCTTGACGAGCAGCACGTTCAGCTACTGAGAATGTACCGAAACCTACTAAACCAACTTTATCACCAGCAGCAAGAGCTTTAGAAATGTTAGCTACTACAGCTTCAAGAGCTTTTTTTGCATCAACTTTGCTAAGGCCAGCATCAGCAGCGATAGCATTAATTAAATCTGCTTTGTTCATAGTCAAAGAAAATTAAAAGGTTAGAGAACAATTAAAAAGGGTTAAATGAAATACTTTGACAAAAATAGGGGATTTTTTTAAGCTAACAAATTATTTTCTTAATTTTTTCAAAAAAATTGCATAAAAAGGTTGTTTTTAGGCTACAAACCCCTCTTAGCTCCTTTTTTTTGCCTATTTTTGTGGAAAATTTAATTTATGAGTCTCAATAAACCATCTTTTTTTAGTCAAATCCCTTCAGTTGTACTGAATTTAATCATCATAAATGGCTTATTTTGGCTGGGAAGTATAATTTTACCTGCCAAATTTGGACTAAATGTTACTGATATATTAGGTATGCACTACTGGGAATCGGATAAATTTTATCTGTATCAGTTGGTGTCATACATGTTTATGCATGATACTTCATCTATTTCACACCTATTTTTCAACATGTTTGGTCTTTATATGTTTGGTCGTATTTTAGAACAAGTGTGGGGTTCCAAAAAGTTCTTACTATATTATATGGCAACAGGTGTTGGTGCAGCCATAGTACAACAGTTATTTTGGACCGTCGAATTATGGGATGTATCTCGCGCTTTCTCTGCTGCGATTGCTGAAAATTCTGGAGCAGCTTTAATTAGTCAAGAAGGTTTTTTAAGTCGCTATTTTAGATTTTCTAATTTAGAAGCGTTAACCGCCATTGATTTAATAAGTATGAAAACTGTGCTATTCAATCTTCCTGTAACTGTAGGAGCATCTGGAGCTGTGTTTGGTATATTGTTAGCCTTTGGCTGGTTATTCCCTGATATTAAATTGGTTATGATTTTCTTCCCAGTACCTATTAGGGCACGTGTTTTTGTAATACTTTATGGTTTAGCCGAACTTTTTTTAGGGGTTGCCAATTATTCAGGCGATAGTGTAGCGCATTTTGCACATCTTGGTGGTATGATATTTGGAGTCCTTCTATTACTCTATTGGCGTAAAAAGGGCGTGCTGTACAGACAATAATACGTAACTGCAATTCATTATGAATACTTTTTTAAACTCATTTAAGGTAACGTTAAAAAACGGCTCTTCACTTACCAGATTGCTCTATTTGAATATCGGGATTTTTATTATTGTTAAATTAATTGCAGTTACACTCCTTTTATTTAACATAGACACAGATACTTGGATGAGTTATATCGAGATGCCTGCCTCTTGGAAAACTCTGCTGTACAGGCCTTGGAGTATTATCACTTACATGTTTTTGCACTTTAATCTGTTCCATCTTTTTTTTAATATGCTGTGCCTGTATTGGTTTGGGAAGTTATTTTTAAATTTCTTTTCGCAAAAACAATTAGTTGGCTTGTACATTTTAGGAGGAATGGGCGGAGCATTACTCTATTTACTAGCATACAACAGTTTCCCTTATTTTGCATCGATTGTAAATAGTTCATATCTTTTAGGAGCGTCTGCTTCTATTATGGCCATTATTGTAGCCCTTGCTACAACGTCGCCAAACTACACCATTCGTCTAATGTTGATCGGTGATATTCACATGAAATATTTTGCAGGTATCACTGTACTCATAAGTGTGTTGAGCGTTACAGGCAGTAATGCCGGCGGAGAATTTGCTCATTTAGGCGGTGCTTTAGTGGGATTTTTATATGCCTATTTCATGAAAAAAGGGACTGACTTAACCTCACCAATCAATCGCATAATCGATTGGTTTATAAATCTGCAAAAATATCGAGCAGAAATTCGCATAACGAAATCATTCCAACCAAAAACAACTAAAACTGATGCAGAATACAATCAAACACGAGCCCAACAAGAAAAAGAAATCGATAGCATATTGGATAAAATAAAACAATCGGGATACGATAGCCTCACCGCTTCTGAAAAGCAACGTCTTTTTGATCGAAGTCAGTCATTGTAAACATGTTTCGGAAAATTATAAAATATACATCGCTACTTATCAACCTATTTTTTGTGTTGCTCTATGTGTGTGGATTGCTATCAAGTGTAATTCCCTCCGATAAATTTGTGTGGTTCGCCTACTTAGGACTATTTTTTCCGCTACTTATTTTAGTGCAGTTTGGCTTTGTTATTTTTTGGATTACACGCCGCAAATGGCTTTTCCTTATCTCTTTAGGAGTTTTGCTACTATCATTTCCAGCTGTAAATCGCGTATTTACATTACCTTTACATAAAAATCATCTTGTTGCAGAAGAGAAACCAATTATAAAATTACTGACATATAATGTTGCTATTTTTGGTGGTGAAAAAGAGTTTGATAACATTATGAAAATCATAGAAAATGCTGATGCAGATATTGTTTGTTTACAGGAATTTGGATTTTACACACGTCACAATCTATTAACTGAATATCAAGTTCTTTCACGGTTTAGCAAAACGTATCCGTACAGACATTTATGGTACAAAAATCAGCGTAATAACATGTCGTGGGGCGTAGCTACGTTTTCAAAATACCCCATTATTCACAAAGAAAAAATAGAATATTCGTCTGACTACAATGTAAGCATTTACTCCGACGTAGTTATCAAGTTGGACACCGTACGTATTTTCAATAATCACCTGGAATCCAACAAGTTAACAATGGGCGATGTAAAACATTATAAATCGCTTTCCGATGATTTTAGCCACGAAAAGCTGTGGCGAATCACTGAAAAATTTTCGTACAAATTGGGAGCAGCCTACCGTGTGCGAGCCAAACAAGCGCGTGCCATAAAATCATCAATAGACGAATCGCCCTATCCCGTTGTGGTATGTGGTGACTTTAACGATGTACCACAATCATACGCCTATCGAACTATTGCAAAAAATCTGAACGACGTAAAAACCACTACAGGTTGGGGATATAACTACACGTTTAATGCAAATGGTATGCTTGTTGACATAGACCACGTATTGGTAAGCAAACAAGATATTGCACCACTTCGCTACTCTATTATACGCAAACCCTTTTCAGACCACTATCCTGTTTTGAGCGAATGGCAAGTAAAATAGTATTAACGTAATTTTACTTGTAACTTTACATAAGAAGTTGTATCTTTGCAATTAAAAATATTGTGGAGAGATTTGACCGCTTGCAACCACTTGAAAAAAATGCTAAAATAGTTTTTACTACTGCACTTTTTTATCGCTAACGCGAATCGTTTCTCCCAAATTAACAAAATTGTTTCACGTTTAATTCTGTTATTATGGGATATTTATTTTCATCAGAATCAGTTTCAGAAGGCCATCCAGACAAAGTGGCCGACCAAATTTCAGATGCCATACTCGATGAGTTTTTGGCTTTTGATCCAACGTCAAAAGTGGCGTGCGAAACCTTTGTAACTACAGGACAAGTGATCCTTGGTGGTGAAGTGAAATCGAAAGCCTACATTGACATACAAGATGTAGCGCGCCGAGTGATTAACCGCATTGGTTATACGAAAAGTGAATACATGTTCGATGGCAACTCCTGTGGCGTGCTATCGGCTATACACGAGCAATCTGCAGATATAAATCGTGGTGTAGAACGTGATGATGCTATGAATCAAGGCGCTGGAGATCAAGGCATGATGTTTGGTTATGCATCAAACGAAACGGAACATTACATTCCGTTGGCATTAGACTTATCGCATCAATTATTGATAGAATTAGCTGCAATTCGTCGCGAAGGCAAGGAGATGACCTATTTACGTCCCGATTCAAAATCGCAAGTAACCATGGAGTACGATGATGCTGGTTATCCAAAACGTATTCACACGATTGTTATCTCAACACAACACGATGAATTTATTCAAGTAGACAGCAAAAAATCACAACTGGAAGCAGATGAAGAGATGCTCAAAAGAATAAAACACGATATAAAAACGATTTTAATTCCACGTGTTTTTAAGCACAATAGTGTATTTAGTAGCTATCTCGACAACAACTATATTTTATTGGTAAATCCCACTGGGAAATTTGTAATTGGCGGTCCTCATGGGGATACCGGCCTTACAGGTCGTAAAATTATTGTTGATACGTATGGCGGTAAAGGTGCACATGGCGGAGGAGCTTTTTCTGGTAAAGATCCTTCAAAAGTTGACCGTTCTGCAGCGTATGCAGCTCGTCACATTGCTAAAAACTTAGTGGCTGCGGGAGTTGCTAACGAAGTTTTGGTACAAGTATCATACGCCATTGGTGTTGCCGAACCACTTAATTTATACGTTAATACATACGGAAAATCGAATGTTAATTTAAGTGATGCCGAAATTGCCAATCGTATTTCAACCCTGTTTGATATGCGTCCAAAAGCCATTGAAGATCGCTTACAATTACGTAAACCGATTTATGCAGAAACGGCTTCGTACGGACACATGGGACGTACGCCTCAAGTGATAACAAAAACTTTTGATTCTCGCTACGAAGGACGAAAAATCATTGAAGTAGAATTGTTTACATGGGAAAAATTAGATTATGTTGACCGCATAAAACAGCTATTTGATATTGAGTAAATACTTTAAACATAAAAAAGGACGTTGAAATCTCACCGTCCTTTTTAAAAATTAACCTTTTAATGTATCTATGTAACAAATTTCTACATTCAAGAACCTAATAGTTGTTTCACCTTTTCTGAAATTAAACGCCCTTCTGTTTTTCCTGCTAGTTGTTTACTTGCAACCCCCATAACTTTACCAAGGTCTTGCAACGAAGTGGCACCAACTTGTGCAATAATAGCACGCACAGCTTTTTCTAGTTCAGCATCACTCATTTGATCTGGCAAATAGCGCTCATAAACAGCTACTTGTGCTAAATATTCTTCAGTTAAATCTAAACGATTTTGTTCTTTAAATATGGTCGCTGCGTCTTTGACTTGCTTAGCCATTTTTTGGATAATCTTAATCGCCATCTCATCGGTCAATTCACCATTACCGCCTTTTGCTGTTTTGGCTTCCAAAAACTCCTTTTTTATACCACGCAAAGCCTCCGTTTCAACATGGTTACGAGCTAACATAGCTTTTTTAATATCTTCACTAATTTGATCAAACAAATTCATAAGTTTTGATTTTTAATTGTTTTTATTGCGTAAATAAGCTGGTTCATTCTCCAGGTAATCTAATACATCATCGTCATCTAAATCGAACAATGTAGCTGATTGTACATTTCCCGTGGCCGGTTTAGTTTCTGGATATAATTCATGTCGCCACTGCTCTTTGGCTGTAACAGGTTTAGTTTCCCAAGGTTTTGGAGTTTTTGTTTCCACTTCGGGCTGTAATTCAAGTTCTGCCTGCTCTTCGTCTTTTACATAATCAGGAATCGCAGACGAATTAAATCCTGTGGCAATGAGTGTAATTTTTACCCCGTCACCCAAATTATCGTCAAACGTAGCCCCCCAAATCACTTCAATATCTTCGCCCATTTTCGCCATAAAAGCATTGATTTCTTCAATCTCTTCCATACGGATTTCATTGGTGGTTGAGCAATAGATATTCAGAAGAATTTTTTTAGAATCATGTATGTCGTTGTTATTCAATAATGGTGAATGAAGCGCATCAAGAATTGCATTGGTTATACGATTTTCTCCTTCGGCATAACCCGTATTCATAATGGCAACTCCACCATCTTTCATTATCGTATTCACATCAGCAAAATCGACGTTGATATAACCATCAACTGTAATAATTTCAGCAATACCTTTAGCTGCTTCTGCTAATACATCATCGGCTTTAGCAAATGCATTGGAGAGTTCTAAATCTGGATAAATTTGACGCAACTTCTCGTTGTTTACTACCAAAATTGCATCAACGTGTTTACTCATTTGTTTGACACCTTCAAGAGCTTGCTCAATTTTACGTTTCCCCTCAAACGCAAATGGGATAGTAACAATACCAACAGTAAGAATACCCATATCGTGGGCAACTTTGGCTATAACGGGAGCTGCTCCAGTTCCTGTACCACCGCCCATACCTGCGGTGATAAATACCATTTTGGTGTTATCACGAAGCATTTGCTCTATTTTAGGCAGTGACTCTTCAACAGCTTGACGAGCAACTTCGGGGCGACCACCTGCGCCAAGTCCTTCTCCCAGTAAAATTTGTCTGCTTACAGGAGATCGTTTTAGGGCTTGATCATCGGTGTTACACACCACAAACGTAACATCGGCTATACCTTTACGAAACATGTGATTAACTGCATTACCGCCACCACCACCAACTCCAATTACCTTAATAATTGACAAGCTATTCATCGCAGTTGTCAAATCTGTCAAATTTTGTTCCAGACCCATATTATCATTTTTTAGTTTTTATTTACTTAACATTCTCTTTCAAAGGAGTGTCATCAGAAAAGAGATCACCCAATTTAGAACCAAAATAATCTTTTAATCCTTTTTTAGGTGCCTTTTTAACTTGTTTTTTAGAACTCTGATTTACAGGCAAAGTGCAATTTTCTGTTCCACAAAGCAAAAGTCCTATTAACTGAGCATATTCATTACGTATAAATTCATCGTCCGTATTATCTGTAAGATGTGCAACATAAGATCCAATTCGCACGTCCATACCTGTTTTTTCTCTCACGATGTCATCCACGTACTTCATGTTGGTTACACCACCCGTAATCACCAAACCTGCATTAAGTACATTAGTATAACCAGATTTTTGAATTTGCGCCATTACTAAATCAATGATTTCATGCAAGCGGGCAGTAATTATATGTTCCACATCTTTGGTTGAAACTGAACGTTGTTCGAGCCCCTCAGCTGTAGCTGGCAACTCAATTTTTAATATTTTTTTATCACGTATAGAGAACTTATCACCACACATCAATTTCAACTTTTCAGCTTCTTGATCGAGTAATTTAAGCGATTTCAAATCATTAGTTATGTGTTTACCACCAATAGGTATTACAGCTAAATGCTTCATTAATCCATCTTTATACACTGCCACAGAAGTACAGCCTGCACCAAAATCAATAACAGCACTACCAAGTTCTTTTTCAGCCTCACTCAGCAAAGCGGTAGCTGTTGCCATTGGAGCTAAAAATTTTTGTGCTATTTCAGTGCCAAGAATTCTATCGGCACACTTATCTATATTCAAACTCACCTCTGGTTTACCTACTGCTAAAACATAAGATGCGGTTAAATTACCTCCAATTACGCCAATTGGATTTTGAATGGGTTCATTATCGAGCATAAATGTATCGGTTAAAACACGTAATATTTCACGCTCCGAAATTGTGGTGTTTTTAGCTTCAGTTTCCATGTCCGAAAGAATTTCTTCCGTAATTTCTTCATCATGACCAAAAATACGCGGTATATTGACACGTACCGTACGCAATGAGCGACCATTAATTCCCACGTAAAAACGACAAATTGGTGATTTAATACGATTCCCCAACAACTTAAGCATCATACTCAAACGCGCAGCCACCTCGCTCGGTTTAGTAATTATTCCATTGCGAATACTATCTAAAGGTGTTGGCTCCGATTCTAAAGCAAGTATTTCGAGCTTTCCGTCAGCAAACTTTTTAGCAGCCATCATAGCTAATTTAGCATTACCCAAATCGGCAGCTACAATAATTTCAAAATCCATAAACAGAGATATTAATTTTCTTTTTGTATTTCAACTTCAGGTGTAAATTTAGGTTTGACACAAACTACCTGATCGCGATAGCGTAAATCAATGTGCGTATAACGATTCCAACCTAAACGAGGTAAACCTTTTTTATAAAAAGTTAGTAATTTATCCAATTTTCGCTGTGCGTTATTTACCGAACCCAAATAGATAATGTGCGAACCTACTCGAGGAGTTAATTCTACATCAAAATTAGGATAAACATGAATTTGCGTAATTTGGCTCGACCAAAAATCATCATCTTGCAAAGATACTATAAAGTCAAACAACTCATTGCGAATAAAATCCTCATTAACATAACCCGTAACTATTGGTACATACACGGCGTATTTAGTTGATACAGGCATGCGTAAACGGTCTTCATCAACATAAAAATTATTACGGTCGGTCAACATACGAAACAGGGGCTGACGCTGTTTAACATCAACATTTAAAATCCCCGAAGGAGTTTGATAGCACGATACAAATTTAATCATCGGGTGCTTTTTAACTGCCTTTTCTACAGCATGCAAATCAATCTCTGCAAACGATAATCCTTTATATTTAATACGATTATTTTCCAACAAAGTTACAATTTCTTGAGTGGTCACAAAACGCAACTTTTCAACATCTAATACATTCACTTTCAAATCAGAACAGATACGATTTTCAGTTCTTGGCGTCACAAAAATAATTGCTGCCAGCAAATAAGCAAGCAGTAGTGTAATACTAACAACTATTAATATGATACGCCAAATTTTCATAAATCAGAGTGCTGTTTTGCAAAGTTAATGAAAAACCTCAACTATTTGCGGCAAATAAATATCAATATCTCCCGCACCAACTGTCAACAAAACGTCAAACTGCTTAGTTTTTAGCAAATCAATCAATTCAGCTTTGGTTGTCAACGTTTTCAATGGACAAGTCACTTCATCAAAAATAAGTTGCGACGTGACACCTGGAATAGGCAGCTCTCGAGCCGGATAAATTTCAACTAAAACCACCTCATCGAGATACGATAACGACGCTGCAAATTCTTTGTAAAAATCGCGTGTACGGCTGTATAGATGAGGTTGAAATACACCTAACACTTTTTTATCAGCATATAATGCTTTTACCGACCGAACACTGGCTAATACTTCTGCTGGATGATGCGCATAATCATCAATAATCGTCAATTTATCAGTTTTCAAATGTGTATCAAAACGACGACGAATACCAGCAAAAGAAGCCATTCCTGCGCGTAATTCATCGGCTGTAACGCCATTGAGATAAGCTAACGCCATAGCCGCCACACCATTTTCCACATTCACTAAAACCGGAACACCTAAATTCACATCGTTAATACGACTTGTTGGTGTCACAAAATCAAAATGTAATTCGCCATTACCAATTTGAATATTTTCAGCATAAAAATCGGCTGTTTCCGTAGCTGAATAGGTATAAAATTTTACGCCTTCTTGCAAACAAGGTTTCAGTTCGATTCCTTTTTTCATAATCAAACAACCACCCTTCTGAATTAATGACGTAAAATGAGCAAAACTCTCCAAATAGGCTTCGTGAGTGCCATAAATATCAAGATGATCAGCATCTACAGCAGTAATTACAGCCATATACGGTGCAAGATGGTGAAATGAACGATCGAATTCATCAGCTTCAATCACCACTAAATCACTTTTATCGGACAACAGTAAATTGCTAGTATAATTTTTTGAAATTCCACCTAAAAACGCATTACAATCAACATGACTTTGTTTCAACAAGTGAGCTGTCATAGTACTTGTGGTGGTTTTTCCATGTGTGCCAGCCACGCACAAACCACGCTCAATGCGTGTTACTTCGCCCAACACTTGAGCGCGTTTTTGAATAACAAATCCTTGTTCTACAAAATGCGTAAATTCAAGGTTGTCAGTAGGAATTGCAGGCGTATATACGACTAAGGTTTTAGTTTTATCCAAAAAAGCGAACGGAATTAAATTCACATCATCATCGTAATGAATAGAAATACCCTCTTGTTCTAACTCTTTACAAAGCTGACTGCGTACACGATCGTAACCAGCCACCTCAAAACCTTTAGCTTTAAAATAACGCGCAATAGCACTCATGCCAATGCCTCCTATACCGAGAAAGTAAAAATGAGTATAATTCATACTAAATTTATTTACGAAGGTTTGCTAATTTAATCACCTCTTTAGCTATACGTAGTGCCGAATCTTTTTCGGCTAATTTTAGACTGTTTTTTGATAGTTGTACTAATTTTTTATCATCTAAAATGAGTTGTAAAGCTTTGTTTATCAACTCTTTTTCAGCATCACTATCTTTCACCAATACTGCAGCTTCTTTATTGACCAAAGCCATGGCATTATGCGTTTGATGATCCTCAGCCACATTGGGCGATGGTATCAAAATAGCAGCCTTACCAAGCAAACACAATTCTGAAATTGAACTTGCACCAGCACGCGAAATGACTAAATCGGCAATGGCGTAAGCTAAATCCATTCGACCAATAAAATCGGTAACAATAAGATTGGGTGACTTGAATGGTTCAGCAGCTTTTTTAGCCTCATCAATATATCCTTTTCCTGTTTGCCAAATGACCTGAATTCCAGATTCACTCAATTCTTTGAGATGCGCAATAACGCTTTGATTTATGGTTCGTGCCCCCAAACTTCCACCAACAATCAATAAAGTTTTTTTATCGGATGAAAATCCAAACTCTGTATAACCCTCTTTTTTAGTACCTTGGGAGAGGTTTTGACGTACAGGATTACCTGTTAGAATGATTTTATCAGCCGGAAAGAATTTTTCCATTCCTTCATAGGCAACACAAATTTTTGAAGCTTCTTTCGCTAAGAGTTTGTTGGTTACACCGGCAAATCCATTTTGCTCTTGCAACAACGTTGGAACACCTAATTTATAAGCTACTTTAAGAGCAGCACCACTCGCATAACCACCAACTCCGATAGCTACATCGGGTTGAAAATCTTTAATCACTTTACGGACACGCCACATACTCACTTGCAAATCCCACAAAACTGAAAAATTCTTAAATATTTTTTTACGATCGAAACCACGCACAGGCAAGCCTACAATATCGTAACCAGCTGCCGGCACTCGCTCCATTTCCATACGTCCATCAGCGCCCACAAATAAAATTTCGCACTCGGGTTGTAATTCACGCAAAGCATTAGCAATACTTATTGCAGGGAATATATGGCCGCCAGTTCCTCCACCACTAATCAAATATTTAGGATTCTTTTTCATAGTACTATGCATTAGTTTAAGATTTATCAACGCCACTTTCCAGTTCGTCAGCTGGCAACACATCAGCGGAAACTTCGCCATGTGATGTTGCATACCGTGTTACACTTAAAATGAGTCCAAAATAGATACTGGTTATCAAAATAGACGTGCCACCACGACTAATTAACGGCAACGGCTGTCCCGTAACTGGAATAAGCTGAACCGACACCGCTATATGTACAAACGCTTGTAATACAATAATCAACGCTAGCCCCATGACTAAAACAGCTGGATAAACCGTTGTCGATTTCCACACAATCCGCCCCGCTCGGAATAGTAAAATAAGATAAAGCATAATGACAAAAACGCCACCGATCAAACCTAACTCCTCAACAATAATTGCAAAAATAAAATCACTAAAAGCTTCAGGCAAAAGATTACGCTGTACACTAGTACCAGGACCGTGAGGAAAAAAACCACCACGAGCTATAGCTATTTGTCCGTGAATTGGTTGTAAATTAGAACTATGTATTTTATATTTTTCATTTGGATCACCACTTTTAGTAAAATTTTCGATACGCCCTACCCACGTATAAGCACGACCAAATGTTTTATAAAACGTACGCGATACTGGATTGACTTTTTTTAGCTTATCAGCCTGATAATTTTCTTTGGGAATCAAAACAGCAATAGTAAACACAAGCGCTATAAACAAAATAATGATGCCCCAAAACGCCGCCAAGCGTTTGAATGCAATTTGTCCACAAAATAGCATCGCAGAAATTACCGTGAAAAGCAAAGCTGCAGTAGAAAAGTTCTCTGGTAAAATCAGCCCACAAGTAATCACAATAGCTAAAGCAATCCATTTAAAATACTTACGTTCAAACTCACTATTTTCTGTTTTTTTAGCTCTGCTTATCCAGTCGGCAGTCATAATGATTAAGCATAATTTGGCAAGTTCAGACGGCTGAAATTGGACACCTCCAACCTTAAGCCAACGCTGAGCGTCATTAGCCTCGACTCCTTTAGCCATCGTAAAAATCAATAAACCTATAGAGAGCATCCAGCCAGCATAACCCAACATTTTAATAACTTTGTAATCCAGTTGCTGAACGATAATCATAGCAACAGTCCCAATGCCCAAATACATTATATGCTGTAAAATAGGCGCACCAATGGAAGAGCCTCTCGATACCAGTATGCTCGATGCACTGAACATCTCAAGAATAGAGATGATACAGAGAAAGAAAAAGACCATCCAGATGACGTAATCGCCTTTCAGTTGATTTTTAAAATTATTATTCACACGCTAAACAGGTTAAATGAAATTATAAATTACGCACATGAGTTTTAAATTGCTCACCACGATCTTCATAGTTTTTGAATAAATCAAAGCTAGCACAACAGGGCGACAACAACACCGTATCACCAGGACGAGCTACTTCATATGCTTTCGCTACACAATCTTCCATAGAAGAAACTTCATACATTGAACACGTACAATGGTCTTTCCAATATTCACGTAATTTGCTATTATCAACCCCCATAAAAATAAGTGTGTGCACTTTTTGACGCACTAACGACTCTATTTCTGAGTAATCATTGCCTTTGTCTGTACCGCCTAGAATAAGCACTGTTGGCGTTTTCATACTTTGCAGTGCATACCAACAAGAGTTTACATTAGTAGCTTTAGAGTCGTTGATATAGCGTACGCCGCGCACCGAAGCCACATACTCTAAACGATGCTCTACTCCCTGAAAATCAGCCAATGATTTACGAATTGTCTCTTTACGAATGTGTACGAGTTGAGCGGCCAAACCGGCAGCCATAGAGTTGTAAACATTGTGAGTTCCTTGTAAAGCTAATTCTTCTACTGGCATAATCATATTGTTATCTTTATTTTGTGAGTTTATAGTTAAATCTTCATGTTCAATAAAAGCTTCTGTTTTGTCTGTTTTAGTAAAAGCAAACGGCAATAAACGAGCTTTGATATCACGTTTTTCAAGCTCTTCTTTCAGTACAGGATCATCATTCCAAAAAATAAAAGCATCTTCAGGTGTCTGATTTTGAAGGATTCGGAACTTGGAATCAATGTAATTTTGAAATTTATAATCGTAACGATCAAGATGATCAGGCGTGATATTTAAAATAACCGACACATCGGCTTTAAAATCGTACATGCCATCAAGCTGAAATGAGCTTAATTCTAAAACATAATAATCATACTGACATTCAGCTACTTGTCTTGCAAAACTTTTCCCCACATTGCCAGCTAAACCGACATTCAAGCCTTCATTTTTCAAAATAAAATAGGTCAACATTGTCGTTGTAGTTTTACCGTTAGAACCTGTAATACAAATTTTCTTGGCTTTGGTGTAGCGTGATGCAAATTCAATTTCTGAAATTACAGGAATATTTTTGGCACGTAACGCTTGCACCATAGGTGCTTTATCAGGAATTCCAGGACTTTTTACCACTTCATCGGCATTTAGAATCAAAGCCTCGGTGTGCTGCTTTTCTTCGTGAGCAATACCACGATGCTCTAACTCCTCTTTGTACACAGGTTTTAAAGCCGACAAATCGGATAAGAACACATCAAAACCTTGTTTTTGCGCCAAAATGGCTGTTCCAACACCACTTTCACCACCACCGAGTATTACTAAACGTTTCATACGTCTATATTTTTTAGCCAATTATCTAATCTTAAGCGTAATAATAGTTATCGCTGCCAAAATCAAACCTACAATCCAAAAACGAACCGTTATTTTAGACTCTGGAATCGCCTGTTTTGACCCTTGAATTAAAGCATCAACGCTTCCAGCCGGTTTTTGATAATGATGGTGCAAGGGAGACATCTTAAAGATCCGTTTACCTACACCTGTTCGTTTTTTAGTATATTTGAAATAGGCGGTTTGTAAAATCACCGACAAACTCTCTACCAAAAAAATGCCCGATAAAATAGGAATTAACAGTTCTTTGTGAATAGCAATAGCAAATACAGCAATAATTCCCCCTAATGCTAAACTTCCAGTGTCGCCCATAAAAACTTGCGCCGGATAAGAATTGAACCACAAGAAACCAATAGTAGCCCCGATAAACGCAGCTGAAAACACCAATAATTCGCCAGAACCAGGAATGTACATAATATTGAGATAGCCAGAATAATGCACATTACCCGACACGTAAGCCAAAATACCAAGCGTTGCACCTTGTATAGCCGAAGTTCCTGTAGCCAAACCATCTAAACCATCAGTTAAATTGGCACCATTAGACACGGCCGTTACCACGAAAATCACCACCACCACAAATAAAATCCACCCTAATAATTGTTTATGCTCGCCTGCCCAGTTAAAAGCATCGGCATAATCTAAGTTATTATTTTTAAAGAAAGGAATGGTCGTTTTAGTTGATTTGACTTGTTCTTTGGAATATTCTACCACTTCTAAATTTGTTGTTGAATCAACACGTTTATTTACATTTTCTACAATCACAGCGTCCGGACTAAAATAGAGCGTAAGTCCTACAATCAGTCCAATACTAACTTGACCAATGATTTTAAACACACCACGCAAGCCATTTTTATCCTTTTTAAACACTTTAATGTAGTCATCGGCAAATCCCAATAAACCAAGCCAAACCGTAGTAACAAGCATCAAAATCATATAGATATTGTGCAACACGCCAACAAATAAGCAAGGCAACAAAATGGAGAGCAAAATGATAATTCCACCCATGGTTGGAGTACCTTTTTTCTGCATTTGTCCTTCAAGATCCAAATCGCGAATGGTTTCGCCAATCTGCATTTTTTGAAGACGATCAATAATTTTGCGACCAATCAAAGTTGCAAAAATCAAGGCAAACAAAAACGCCAAAGCTGCACGAAACGAAATGTAGTTGAACATACCTGCTCCAGGAACGTCCAGCTTGTCGAGATAGTTAAATAAATAGTAAAGCATAAGCTTAATTTTTATAGTGTAAACACATTAAAGTACCAATTAAAAAGTAGCTTTTATCTCTTCATGATCATCAAAATGATATTTCACACCATTGATGATTTGATATTTTTCGTGACCTTTGCCTGCCACAAGAACCACATCGCCCGTTTGGGCCAATGCGCATGCTGTTTTAATAGCTTCACGACGATCAGAAATTACCAATACTTTACGTTTTTCAATCACATCAAGCCCGGCTAACATATCATTTAAAATAGCTTGCGGATCTTCATTACGCGGATTATCGCTAGTAAAAATCACACGGTCACTACCATTAACAGACTCTTTTGCCATCATAGGACGTTTAGCTTTATCGCGATTGCCACCACAACCTACAACAGTAATCAATTCACCAGCACCTTCACGAATTTCGTTTATAGTTGTCAAAACATTGTTGAGTGCATCAGGTGTATGGGCATAATCCACAATAGCTGTAAATCCCGTAGGAGAGGTTATGGTTTCAAAGCGTCCCGAAACAGCACGTAATGTACTTAAATGACACAAAATTTCCTGTTCTGAATAGCCCAACAAAACGGCAGTTCCAAATACAGCAGTTAAGTTATAAGCATTAAATTTACCGATGAATTGTAATGATACTTCGTGACCGTTCATATCAAGTAGCATTCCCTCCAATGAATTTTCAAGAATCCGAGTTTTGAAATTTGCCATTGATCGCACTGAATAGGTATGTTTGGTCGCTTTACAATTTTGCAATATAACCATACCATTTTTATCATCTATATTGGTAAGAGCAAAAGCTTCTTTGGGTAGTTCATCGAAAAAGCGTTTTTTAGCTGCTAAATAATTGTCGAAAGTTTTATGGTAATCAATATGATCGTGTGTGATATTTGTGAAAATACCACCTGCAAATTTCAATCCTGCAATACGACGCTGTTCAACCGCATGTGAACTCACTTCCATAAATGCGTATTCACAGCCAACCTCCACCATTTCAGCCAATAAAGCATTCAAATGCAAGGCGTCAGGTGTGGTGTGCGTAGCTTCTATTTCACGATCATCCACATAATTACAAACAGTTGAAAGCAATCCAACTTTGTAACCTAATTTACGGAACAGTTGATACAATAACGTAGCAATAGTGGTTTTACCATTAGTTCCAGTCACACCAACTAGAGTTAAATGATGCGAAGGATTACCATAAAAATTGGCAGCCAACAATCCCAAAGACTCATTACTTGAAGCTACTTGCACAAACACTACAGAATCAGGTTTCTCTTCAGGAATAGTTTCACAAACCACTGCCACTGCGCCTTGCTCTATGGCTTTGGCAATGTAATCATGTCCATCAGTAGCCACACCACGCTGAGCGACAAACAAATCACCTGATTCCACTAAACGTGAATCAAATTGAATATTCCGAATAGCGACATCAGCACCCAATTGCTGTTGAATTTCAACGCCTGTTAATAGAGTTTCAAGTTTCATAACTATATTTGATTATTCTATTCTTTTTAATTTCCCATTAGTAAAGTAACCGTCTGTCCTCGCATAGCTTTTACACCGGGCTGCACCGATTGACTTTTAACTTTTCCTCGCCCATATAATTGTACATGCAAACCAACGCGTTCCATTAAATACACCGCATCTTTAGCACCCATACCCACTACGTTGGGCACATGATAGTCGGGCACTTGAATTGGTTCAGTTGTGTAATTTTGTTCAACTTTCACACGCCCCCAAGTTTCACCACGGCTCAAATAATCAAAGCTTAATTCGTCCAAAACTTCCAATAGCGCTGGCGTATTACCCGCCTTAGCAAAAGGTAAACCTGGCACTACTGTATCCACCACATGAGCTTGTACGCTTTGAGCATATACACGTTCGGCTATAGTTCTAAATACACGACCACTCATCAAACCGCCAGAGGGATAGCCATTACGAGGTTGGCGAATAACTACAATGGCTGAATACATCGGTTTATCGGTGGGAAAATAACCACAAAACGACACTTGATGCGTCACAGGTTGACCTTTACCATATTGTAATTGAGCCGTACCCGTTTTACCTGCAATTGAAACATAATCAGAACGAACTGCTTTCCCTGTGCCCTCTTCTACTACAGCTTCTAACATTAATTTTATATCGTGCAACGTAGATGTTGAGCAAATTGAGGAATTGATAGTTTCTGTATCGAATGTTTCCAAAATACGACCATTTTGGCTAATCGATTTTACAAAATAAGGGCGAATGTATTTCCCTTTATTGGCTATGGCATTGTAAAAAGCTAACGTATAAATAGGTGGCATTTGAACCTCGTAACCAATTGACATCCATGGAAGTGCAGTTTTATACCAATTTACATTTTTATCTTTTGGGTGACGAATTTTAGGATGACCTGCGCCAGGAATTTCAATATTCATTGGTTTGCCAAGTCCCATTTTATACAATTGTTCAACAAAAGCACCAGGATTATGAGCAAAATGCTGATCTACTAAACGCGAAACACCAATGTTAGACGAGTGTGCTAACACCTCCTTAACGGTCAACATACCATAACCACCAGTTTTATGGTTGTGGTCAGTCATAACACGATTATACATAGGCCATTTACCTGTTCCTGTATCAATAGAATCAGTTAGTTTTACTAATTCGTTTTCTAACAACACCATTAACGACATAGTTTTGAATGTTGAACCAGGTTCCGACATATCACCTACCGCCATATTCGCAATTTCACGATATTCACCAGGGGCAACCCGCGACATATTGACGCACGCTTTTACTTCACCACTCTTAACGTCCATCAACAAAACACAACCTGCCGCTGCATCTATCTCTACTAACCTATCAACCAACGCACGCTCTGCAATATCTTGCATTTCGATATCTAATGTGGTTGTAATATCCAAACCATCTTGCGGTTCAACCACTGGCACATATACCCAGCGGCTACCAAGCAACTCACATTTCGCTACGCCTGGTTTACCACGCAACAACGAATCGTACGCCAACTCCAAACCAAATTGCCCACCTTTGTCTCCATCACCGTAAATATTCCCAATTGTCCTCGACGCCAAAGAACCAAAAGGTTTAATTCGTTTTACAAATTCACGCTCTATCAAACCACTTGCGTTGCGTCCCTTACGGAATAGCGGAAATTGCTTAACCTCTTTCAAATCCGCATACGTTATTTTTTTCGGATATAATAACAAGTTTCCTTTGCCTGCTTTATAACCTTTTGTAATATGACGACGATATTCTGCTGCCGAGCGATCACCAAATTTACGCGATAAACACAAAGCCAATGAATCTATGTTTTTCTTAAACTCTTGACCATTGTCCTTATGTAACGCTTCAACACGTGTGTCCATATAGAGGTAATAATAAGGAATTGTACTCGCCATTAATTTGCCATCATGTGAATAAATATTTCCTCTATTTGCAGGAAGCTCTTTATCTGGACGCTCTAAACGTTCTGAAACTGCCATCCATTTGTCTTTTTCAACCACTTGAATAAAAACCATCTTAGCAATAGCCAACAAAAACAACACAACCATTAATAAATATACAATGGCAAATCGTACTAATATGGAATGATGCGTTGACGACATACAGCTACTTATCACTTGATAACCACGGCTGGTGGTTCTGTTGATACTTCTAAATTACTCCCTTGTTCACGCAATTTATCGATCACATACGACTGACGACTCATTTGCATTAACTCTTCTGAAACAGTTAAAGATTCATATTTAGCATCTATCAGCTCCTTCTTCAAACGATCAATTTCTCGCAATTGAGCCTCATGCGAAAACCTATTATTTATGTAAAAAAGTGCCAATATCGCTAAAAATAGAACAAATGGTATTTGACGTTGTAACCACTCACGCCCCAAAGCCTCACCCGAAGCCACATCTTTCAGTGAAATTCGAGGACGTTCAGCACGCTCTTTATTTTTCAAAGCAACTCGCTCTTTTATGTTACTAAAAACTCCCATCGTTATTAAAGTTTTTCAGCGATACGTAATTTAGCACTCCTAGCACGAGGGTTTGTATCTACCTCAGCGTCAGAGGGTACAATAACTTTGTTATTCACAGCTTTCAAAGGAACTTTTACTTGCCCATAAAAATCTTTGTCTGGTTCTCCTTCAAAATTACCTGCCTTAATGTAATTTTTAACCAAGCGATCTTCTAACGAATGGTACGTAAGCACCACCAAACGACCTTGAGGCGCCAACACCCGTACCGATTGTTCTAGTAAACTTTTCAAAACATCCATTTCACGATTCACTTCTATACGCAATGCTTGAAATAGTTTGGCCATATCTTTTTTTTCACGTTCGCGAGAAAAAAAAGACTTTACCACATCTAAAAACTGTGATATCGTTTCAAAAGGAGTCACAGCACGAGCCAACACCACCGCCTTTGCAATACGACGTGCTTGTTTTAATTCGCCGTAATAGAAAAAGATATCTGCAAGTTGCTCTTCCGAATAAGTATTCAATACCGAAGCCGCTGTTTGCGAAGCGCGTTTATTCATACGCATATCCAAATCACCCTCAAAACGAAAAGAAAAACCACGTGTATCATCGTCAAAATGATGCGACGAGACACCCAAATCTGCCAGAATACCATCTACCTGTTCTACGCCGTGATAACGCAAAAAATTACTCAAATAACGGAAGTTGCTATGAACAAACGTAAACCGTTTATCAGCCAATGCATTTTTCATAGCATCTTCGTCTTGATCAAAACCAAACAAACGTCCATTTTTACCAAGACGCTCCAAAATAGCACGAGAATGACCACCACCACCAAATGTCACGTCCACATACACACCACTCGGTTTGACATTTAAACCGTCCAGCGTTTCATTTAATAATACAGGCACATGATACATAAACAACAGCAGTCTATTTATTTTTTTTAAAATCAATCAATATTTTTCTTCATCATTTTTTCAGCTAACCGTTTCGCAAAATCATCAGACGACAAGCAAGAACGTTGGTATGTTACCTTATCCCACAAAGCAATGCGGTCAAGCATTCCCACAAAAAGCACCTCTTGCGAAGCACCTATTTGCTGAAAATAGCGTTTCGAAATCAATACACGACCTTGCGAGTCAATGTCCAACCACTCTGCATCGGACACAAACTGCATCAAGAGCATTTGATCATCAGAATTCCACTCGTCCAACTTTTCTTTAAAGTCGGCAACTTTACGATTCCAAACGCCTTCTGGATATAAAATCAAGCAAGCATTATTAGGGTCTATACGCATCACCAAACGCTCCCGCTCACCTTCCGGGAGCTGTTTGCGATAAGATGCAGGAATAAAAATACGCCCTTTAACATCAGCTTTTGCCTCGATATTCCCAATAAATGTTGACATAACACTCCTTATTAGTTATTTTGGGTGTAAAATTACAATATATATTTAAAACTCCCCACATTTCCCCACAAAAAACTTATCAACAGTTTTTTATTGATAAATAAACAATAAAAACAGAGTTATCAACAACTTATAAATACGATAAAAGAACGAATTTAATTTTATAAAAAACTGATTTTAAGAAAATTAAAAAAAATAATTAGAATAATACTATTTAAATGGATAAAAGTGGGGAGTTTTTACGATATATTCCCTCGGAAATATACCATAAATACTTATTAGAAAGACATTTAAGCCAGAAAGCGCCTTTTTATCGAACATCTTATGATTTTCTTAAAAAATATTTTGCCATGCAGAAAAAACATCGTATATTTGCGAGCCTAAAAATAGAACAGAAAACCAATATTAACCTTAATCTATCTGGAGGACTGCGAAATAGCTAAGCAATTGATTAACAGAAAGAAGAACGAAGAAGAACACCGTATTAATGAAAAAATTCGTGGTGTAAAAGAAGTTCGTTTAGTCGGCGAAAATGTCGAAGTGGGCGTTTATTCTATAGAACGTGCACTAGCAATAGCTGATGATTTGGAGCTTGATCTGGTTGAAATTTCACCTAATGCAGAACCGCCTGTATGTCGTGTTGTTGATTATCAAAAATTCCTCTATCAACGTAAGAAGAGAGAAAAAGAGATCAAAGCTAAAACTGTAAAAATGGTGGTGAAAGAGATTCGTTTCGGTCCACAAACTGATGAGCACGATTACAATTTCAAGCTAAAACATGCTCAGTCTTTTATTAAAGATGGTTATAAAGTTAGAGCCTTCGTATTTTTTAAAGGACGTTCTATTCTCTTCAAGGAGCAAGGTGAAGTGTTATTACTCCGTCTTGCAAGTGATTTAGAAGAGATTGCAAAAGTAGATTCATTACCAGTACTTGAAGGCAAACGTATGGTAATTACCTTATCGCCTAAGAGTACAAAGAAATAAAAAAGTTTTTTATTAATTTAATTATACTGAGAAATGCCAAAAATGAAAACTAATTCCGGTGCCAAAAAGAGGTTTGCCCTTACCGGAACAGGAAAAATCAAACGGAAACACGCTTTTAAAAGCCACATTCTGACAAAAAAAACGACTAAACAAAAACGCAACTTAACTCAGACTGATATTGTTAGCCCAGCTGACGAAAAAAGCATTAAGTCATTATTAGCGATCAGATAACTTTTAATAGCAAAAAATTAACTCTAGTGATTAACCGAGTGATTAGCCTAAAGATTCCAACAATGGAACGCTAACATTCAAAAAAGAAAAAATTATGCCAAGATCAGTAAATCACGTTGCTTCAAGAGCAAAACGTAAAAGAATTTTAAAACTTACCCGTGGGTATTTTGGTGCACGTCGTAACGTGTGGACGGTAGCAAAAAATACGTGGGAAAAAGGTTTGCAGTATGCTTATCGCGACCGTAAAACCAAAAAACGTAATTTCCGCTCTTTGTGGATTCAACGTATCAATGCGGCTGCTCGCATGGAAGGAATGTCTTATTCTCAATTTATGGGTGCTTTACACAAATCAGGTGTTGCTATAAACCGTAAAGTTTTAGCAGATCTTGCAATGAATCATCCAGAAGCATTCAAAGCTATTGTAAAAAAAGCTGCTAAAGCGAAATAAGTACAAAACTTATTCGACACAAATAAAAAAAAAGAGAACACTACACGGTGTTCTCTTTTTTTCTATTTATTGTTGTATATTTTATTTAAAACATGCCTTGCCTAATAGCATCTGCTACTTCACTGCCTTTAATGGACTTCACTAACTGTAATGCAAACTCTAACGCATAAGCAGGTCCTTTAGCTGTTACCACACGTTGCGATTGTACCACGTTTTGTTTGCTCAAATGCGCACCTTGTAATTCATGCTCAAAACCTGGATAACAAATAGCCTCTACGCCTTTCAATATGCCTAAACGACCAAACACCAAAGGTGCTGCACAAATAGCTGCCAAAGGTTTTTGTGCCTCGTGGTGATGTTTTAAATGCATGGTGAGCTGTTCGCAATTCGCCAAATTAGTTGACCCCGGCATACCTCCTGGTAAAATCAAATATTCAGCTGTGGCAAAATCAACATCTTTCAAAAGGCAATCAGCAACAACTGGTATATTGTGTGCACCAATAACCGTCAAATCATCAGTAATAGATACCATTTTTACTTCAATCTCAGCACGACGTAAAACATCAATCACTGTTAACGCTTCAATCTCTTCAAATCCTGAAGCTAAAAAAAGATAATTCATAATCACCTAAATTTAATTCAACCTAAATTGATAAGTAATAGTGCCTATAGCCACATCACTACCAGGCGTAAACTTGGTACGCTTGGCTGCTTGAAGCGAAGCATCGCGTAACTCTTTATCGCTTATATTGGAAACGGGATCAATAGAGACGTCTGTAACATTACCTGCTCTATCTACACGAATTTTAACAACAACACGGCCTTCTTGCTGTCCACTATAAGCTGGCTTGGGCAAGCCGCCACTTAATGAACGCCCTGCTAGCGACCACGAATGTCCTCCAGACGAACCTGAACCCGCAGGGTTGCCTTGCATAGCATCGCCAACCGTACTACCACTTCCAGAGCCTGAGGGTTTACCAAACACTCCGGCAGCAGTTTTAGCCTGATCAATCTTGCGTTGATTCTCGGCAGCAATGCGTTGTTCTTCAAGACGTCGCTGTTCCTCCAATAATCGTTGACGCTCCTCTTCTTTACGTTTTTTCTCCTTCTCTTGGGCTGCTAATACCACCGATTCATCCTCCTGAGTCATCAAATCTTCATCGTCAGGAGTTGATACGTCTGAGACAGCGGGTTCTGCAGAAATAGTTGGATCTGCTAACTCCGATTGCCCAAAACCTTCGATTTCTTCGCCAAAACTAACCATAAGGCCTTCATCTATATTCTTTTTAGATACAGAAAAACCAAACAGCAGCAAAATAGCTAACACTATCCCGCAAACAACAACCGTTCCGATAGATGCGTATAGTTCAGATTTTTTCATTTATTTTTCAGCGACTCGAGTTGCAATAACTAACTTCATTTTATTTTGATTGGCAATATCCAATACACGTACAACCTGTTTGTAAGGCACTTCTTCATCAGCATGAAGAGCCACATACAAGGTCGAATCAGCAGCTTGAGCTGCTTTCAATATTGGTTCAAGGCGCTCAAAATCAATATACTGAGGAGCTTCTGCGCCTTCGGCAATACTGAATGACCCATCACGGTCGATACCAACCTTCACGATATTTGCCTTGGTTGCTGTTTTAGCTTTACTTTGAGGCAAATTCACTTTCATGTCGTTTGGTGAAGACATTGTTGAAGCTATCATAAAAAATAATAGCAATAAAAAGATAATGTCTGTCATCGACGACATGCTAAAAGATGCATCAATTTTATTTCTTTTTTTTATAGCCATATCTTACATATTTTGACCAGTCGTCAAGTTATTTTTTACCAGCCGCAGGTTCATTCAATAAGTCCATAAATTCCATGCTACGCATTTCTAAACGACGCATAACTTCACCAACTTTCCCTACTAAATAGTTGTAGGCAAAAAAAGCACAAACGCCCACAATTAAGCCAGCAACTGTGGTTACCATTGCCGTATAAATACCACCCGATAACTGACTCAAATTAACTGTATTACCACCTGCTTGCTCCATTTCAAAAAACGCTTGAACCATACCTAATACGGTACCCAAAAATCCGAGCATGGGTGCACCACCAGAAGTTGTTGCCAATAAACCGAGCCCTTTCTCCAATTTAGCAACTTCAATGTTTCCCACATTTTCAATAGCCACTTGCACGTCACTCATTGGACGACCTAAACGGCTAATACCTTTTTCAATCATACGAGCTGATGGCGAATCTGTATCACGACACAAGTTTAATGCCGACTCCAATTTTCCATCATAAATATAATCTTTGATACGATTCATAAAGGACGCATCTTCTTTAGAAGCTTTGTGCAATGTAATAGTACGTTCTATAAAAATATAGATAGCTAAAATAAACAACAACGCAATAGGGATCATAATCCAACCACCTTTGACAGCCATATCAAAAAAACTCAAAGTGGGAGTAGCTTCTGCTACTGGTGCGGTTGTTACAGGTGCTACTACAGGTGCCGCTGTTGGAACGGCTGCCATCATTGTATCAGATACGGCAGCTACAGTTTGTAATAAAATAGTAAGATTCATATTAATTTAATTTTTTAGATGTTTTAAATTTATCCCAAACAACATTTTTTATAACGCTTGATGGTTTCTTCTAGACCAAAGTAAAGTGCATCAGAAATAAGTGCATGCCCTATAGAGACTTCGGCCAAAAAAGGAATTTGATTGCAAAGATACGTCAAATTTTCCAAACTCAAATCATGTCCTGCATTCACCTCTAACCCAAATTTGCGAGCATGTTCTGCAGCTTTCAAAAAAGGTTCTACTGCTAACTCTGGTCCGTGCGGATAATTAACAGCATAAGGTTCTGTATATAATTCGATACGATCAGCACCTAATGCAGCTGCGCGCTCAATGTTGTACAAATCCGTTCCAACAAAAATAGAAACACGAATACCCTCTACTTGAAATCGTTCCACAATGGGTTTCAAAAAATCAAAGTAACGATCGCAATCCCATCCAGCATTCGATGTAATAGCATCTGGTGCGTCTGGAACAAGCGTAACTTGAGCGGGTTTTACAGCACAAACTAACTCAATGAATTCTGGCGAAGGATAACCTTCAATATTAAATTCAGTAGTAAGTACAGGGCGCAACTCGTACACATCACTTCTACGAATATGACGCTCATCTGGTCGAGGATGGACGGTAATACCTTCAGCTCCAAATTTTTCACAATCAAGGGCTACTTTTATCACATTGGGATTGTTACCTCCACGAGAATTTCGAAGCGTAGCTACCTTGTTTATATTTACACTTAATTTTGTCATTTATTCCTTCCTGTTTGGTTGTTTCATTTACATTTTGTTACTTTGCATAGTGCAATAAACTTACGAACAAAAGTAATCTAAAAAAATGAGAATTGCTATATTTAGTACCATTTATAAAGAAGAAATTGAAGTACCCCTGTGCCAAACTGTCAATTTCTTACTTAAACACGGTGTTGAAGTCTTAATAGAACGTGATTTTTATACGCAAATTGCGAATAAACTAAAAGATTTTCCAGCATGTAAAACTATAAACACAAATGAGCTAAACACAGATTTAGTCATTAGTATTGGTGGTGATGGTACGTTTTTAACAACAGCTGCCTGCATTGGCGATAAAAACATTCCAATCCTTGGCATTAACACTGGTCGTTTAGGTTTTTTAGCTGACGTAGCACATGAGGAAATTGAAACTATTTTACAAGAATTGATCGATGGAGATTATCATGTTGAAGAACGAACAGTTTTAGAACTGTCAACTTCTGATAAGTCTGAAAAAATTTATCCTTTCGCCCTCAACGAAGTAGCTATTTTAAAACAAGATTTATCGTCGATGATTAGCATTCACGCTTCTGTAAATAACGAATTTTTGAATACTTATCAAGCCGACGGCTTAATTGTTGCTACACCAACAGGTTCTACAGCGTACTCAATGAGTGTTGGAGGACCTATATTAGTACCTCAAGCTCAAGATTTAATTATAGCACCAGTGGCTTCGCATAGTCTCAACGTACGCCCACTCATTATTCCCGACTCTTGGCATATTGATTTGGAAATCGATAGTCGTTCAAAAAGTTTTCTCGTTTCTATGGATGGGCGTTCACAAGTAATGCACCAAACTACAAAACTACACATTGCTAAAGCAAATTATACAATAAAAGTGGTGAAACCATTAGAGCATAGTTTTTTTAAAACGCTGAAAAACAAGCTTATGTGGGGCGCTGACAAACGGAATTAAACATCAATGACAAAAGACAAATTACGTATTGTATATATGGGGACACCTGAATTTGCAGTTGCAAGTTTAGATGCACTCGTATCAGGAGGTTATAATGTGGTTGGCGTAGTTACTATGCCTGATAAACCAGCAGGACGCGGTTATAAAATTCAATTTTCAGCGGTTAAGGAATATGCATTAGCACATAATCTACCTTTATTACAGCCTGAAAAGCTAAAAGACGAGTTGTTTTTAGCAGAATTAAAAGCGTTAAAAGCGGATTTACAAATTGTTGTTGCTTTCAGAATGTTGCCGGAAGTTGTATGGAATATGGCACCTATGGGCACCTTTAATTTACACGGTTCTTTACTCCCACAATATCGCGGTGCAGCACCTATCAACTGGGCAATAATCAATGGTGAAACAGAAACCGGAGTTACTACTTTTTTCCTCCAACATGAAATTGACACAGGCGATTTAATTCTACAGAAAAAAATAGCCATTCATCGTACCGATAATGCAGAAACTATACATGATAAGCTTATGGTTTTAGGTGCTCAAACGGTGGTTGAAACTGTAGATCGTATTTTAGATGGAACAGCACCCAAAACACCACAACCCCAAATAGAAATATTAAAAACGGCACCTAAAATTTTCAAAGAAACCTGCAAAATCAATTGGAGTAATTCCTGTGAATCTATTTACAATTTCGTCAGAGGATTATCACCCTATCCTACAGCATGGAGTGAACTTATCAACAAAAACACTCCACCAACTCTCATAAAAATTTACGAAGTAACAGATGAACAAATAGAACATTCACTTCCTCACGGGACGATAATTATAAAGAACAACACAGAGTTTAAAGTAGCTTGCAAAGACGGTTTTATCAACATCTTATCACTTCAATTAGCAGGCAAAAAGCGAATGAATAGTGAAGATTTTTTACGAGGTTATAAAACTGAATTACTGAAACAATTAGCATAAAAAAAGCTGCTTTTAATGAGCAGCTTTTTTTTATTTATTTTCATCGAGCATACGACAAGCAACGTCTAAAATAGTTGTGTCATAAAGTTTTACAAGACCGCCATCGGGACCTGGTTCGATATGCGCACCACAACTTTGACCTTCTTTATAATTTTGGCCTCCAAAATAATTTCGAACAGTTTCTACTTCAAGATGAAGTTCATCGGCAATGCGTTGCATACTACCCGATGGTAAACTGTCTTTGATTTTACGCAATTCGTTAAATGTTATTGTCTTTGTCATGGCTATAAATTTTATGAGATGAATAATTAAGGTTATAATTTCACATGTAAGAATACTTTACTCAATAGTTATCCAGAAGTTTGTTATTTTACTCTGCTAATTTATACGTTTAATTTCAATCTTACAAATTTTTTAGGGATAAAATTTTAAATTTATGCTAAAAAGAGTAAAAACTTATTGCCAACAGCTATAAGTAGCACAGAAATGAATAATACAGAAATAATTAGATAAATATGTTTGTCGAGCTGTTCGGTACTTCTTGATTGTCGACATTCGGGTTTTAGACGTTGCATTAGATAAAAACTCAGCCAACCACAAGCCAATCCAAGCAAAATACCTCCTAAAATATCCAACGGATAGTGTACGCCCAGATAAATCCGCGTATAAACGTTCGCTGTAGCCCAAAGAAAAATAGTCCACGTATATAACTTACGACGAAACAACAACGAAGTGAACAACGCAAGAGCAAAACTGTTAGCAGCATGCGACGAAACAAAACCATAACACCCACCAGTGTACCCATGTACCAACTGAACCATGCCCTGTAAAGTAGGTTCGTGAGTTGGTCGCCAACGTGCAACCAGTGGTTTTATAATTCCAGACGAAATTTGATCTGATAATACAACGGTAATAATTAAAAACAGTAAAACCCACCACGAATTGCGTTTTTCGGTACGGACAATAACATACAATAACATTAATGCCGTAGGAATCCAAATCAACTTTCCACTAAAAATATAAATAAAATTGTCCCAAAATGGCGAATGAAAACTATTGCCCCAGAGCAACAATTGTTTATCCAGTTCTATTAGTGATTCGAACCAAGTCATATACGTTCTATTTGCGAGGTTTTAACCCAACCCACATGTCCATCAGCAATACGAATTTCAAGCCAATCACTTAAAGAACTTTTTATGACAACTTTAGTTCCTTCGTGCAATACAAAAAGCTCTGTCCCACTATCATCAGGTGCACTCTTAACAGACATTGAGCCAACCATCACAATAGCTTCGGCGCGTTCTTCGGATTTGCGCTGCTGCGAAAAACTATAACTCAACGCCACAAAGGAAATTACCAAAAAAACAAGTCCACTAAAAAAACCTACTTTACGCCACGAGCGATGTGATGCAAAAACGTATAGTAAAGCTAACATCAATGCAACTACAAAACTGATAACGCTTATAACGCCCCATTGATTAGCTGTGTACAACTTACCTAAACTTTGAAACCATTGTGTCAAGAAAAACGTGTCAATTAGCTCTATTTTATCTACGATTTGTGTATTTACAAAAGCTAAATTAAATTTAGCATCTTCGTAGTTGGGACGTAACGCCAAAGCCCGCTCATAGTTCAAAACGGCTTTACCTAATTGTCCTGATTTATAACATGCATTAGCATAATTATAGTATAGTTCAGGAGATATTTTATTGGTTTCTAAAATGTGAGCATAAACTTCGGCAGCCTCCTCGTACAATTGAGCTGCATATAAATCAGCCGCTTTTTGGAGTTGATTATCCGCTTTTGTAGAACCTACAACAGTTAACAGTATAACTACCACAAGTTTTATAATTCTTTTCATAACTATTAGCGTTTAATTGTTTCCTCTAACTTAGCAATCATGTCGAGGGTTTGTTTAAATATATGATCCATCGTGGCACGATCGTCATTCGATGGCGCATAACGTACAAATTCACAATCGTCGAGCAAACGAATAAACTTCTCTATATCAGTCAGGTCAACGCCACAAGCAGCTAACTGAGTTGCAACATTTTCTTTGGTTAACTCAGCTAAAGGCAACCCTAATTTATCACACAAATAACCCCATAAAGCCTTTAACAGCTCATCATAAAACTCTTTTTTCGCATCTGCCTTTAGATGTTTTTCAGCTACTTTTAAGCGCTTACGAGCTACCGAACTGGCTTTTTTGTTACGCATTAAAGCTAAATCTGCATTTTCACGAGCCTGTTTTCGGAAAAATAACAACGCCAGTAGAGCAATAAAAAACGGTACTAAATAAGCCAACCAAAATTTCCAAGTACCAATCCACGACTCTTCTAGTTCAGCAAGTTCAAAATCGCTAATATCAATATAACGAATATCAGAGGCGAGCATACGAACTTGTTCTTGATTAGTAAAATTACTTACAGCAGCGCCTTGATTTTCTGAGCCTTTACCAACTTTTATATGATAAGCAGGGAGAATAATGGTTTTGTAACTTTGTGAAGATACATCAAAGTACGAAAACTCTGTTTCTGGAATTTCATAGTCGCCAGCATGACGTGGAATTGCCAGATATTCAATCGTTTTTGTTCCTGAAACACCAGATGTCGTATTAGTAAATGAATTGGTTACTTTCGGTTCATATGTTTCAAAATCGGTTGGGAATTTGATTTCTGGATTTTGCACCATTTTCATATTTCCATTACCTGAAATTGTAACCGTAATTGTAACAGCCTCATTAGCTTTTAATTCTGAAGCATTAACTTTTGATTTCACCGCAAAAGAACCCACACCACCCGAAAAACTGGCAGGTTTAGGCATTGGCAAAGCCGAAACCGAGACTTTCACTGCTGGAGTAGAGAGCGATTTTTTTACCTCTTGATAGGTATCAAAAAAATCATCAAAAATACTGCGTACTTGCGCCTGATTTCTCACACGAACAACTGCATTACAAGTCAATTTCTCAACTTCTAAAGTTCCTGGACGTTGGGGATATAGCAAGTATTGACGCAACACAATAGTATTGTAGTTTTTTCCTTCATAATTTTCTAAGGCATATTGTTTATTTTGTGGAAGATCTACTTCTTGAACAAAAAAACCTTTAAGATCAGGAAATTTAACTTGCTGAATATCAATCAAATCAACTCGAGAGTAAATTTTATACGTTAACACAATATGCTCTTGCTCTCGAACCTTGGTACGAGATATTATAGGACGGATAAATAAATTATCATCGGTAATCTGCTGAGATATAGAAACTTTTCCCCTCTGTTCTTGACTCGTATTAGATGATGAATCAGCAGCTTTGTCGGCAGGCAAAACTTTAATAGTCAACGAGTTGGATTGATAGCGCTCTTTATCGACCACAATAGATGCACTCGGTATATTAAAGGAACCTTCTTTGGTAGGCAATAGTGTGTATGTATAGCGAATTGTAGTTTCAGATAAAGATTTGCCATTAACAAATTGCACACTGTGACTTTGTGATGTAAATGGACCTGCAATAACCTCAAAAGGATTAAATGCTGGTACGCGTAAATCCTTTGCAGACGCATTTACCGTATAAACTAATTGAAATGATTGCCCATTAGCCACAGCTGTTGGCGCACTAGCTGTAAAACTTACATTGTCAGCAAAAGCCAATAGCGCCATCAATGTAGCAATCATTATTAATCCTATTCGTTTCATCTTCACTTCGTAATTAACATTTCTTTTTACCAATCTTTATCAACACGATGACGTTTTGCTTGTTGTGCCTGAGCCTCTTTTACCTTTTTTTGCGTTTCACGCTCATCTTGTTCCAACGCTTTGAGAATCTCTTCTGCGCGTTCTTTTGACATGGTAGATTGCTGCTCTTGCTTTTGCTGTTGTTGTTCTTCCTGCTTTTCTTGGTTGTTTTTATCTTGTTGTTCTTGTTGCTGCTGTTGCTGTTCTTGTTGTTGATTTTGATTTTGATTTTGTTGCTCTTTCAACATATGTTGCGCATACACCAAATTGTAACGCGTATCATTATCTTTAGGGTTGTTACGCAAAGCCTGTTTATACGCCTCAATACTTTTAGCAAAATCACCTGTTTGTAAAAGCGAATTCCCCATATTATGATACGCCTCAGCTATACGCGCTTTGTCTGTTCCTGCTAATGATACAGCAATTTGGAACTGCTCAGCTGCTTCAGTATATTTTTCTTGGCGATACAATGCATTACCCAAATTGAAACTACCAGAAAATGATTTAGAGTTTTTTTCTAAACCTTTACGATAATCCACTTCGGCATCGACATATTTTTCTTTATTGTAAGCAGAATTTCCACGACGCACGTCACCACTCTCTTTTTGAGCAAAAAGAAGAGGCGTTATAGCAAACAGAAGAATAAGAATAGAGAAACGTTTCATAATCAATCGAACCATTTAATTTTATTCAACGCTTTATTCTGACGATTAAAGAGATAAAATTCGACAATCAGCAAAAAGAATGCTATCCAGACAAAAATAAAAAACTTCTCGTCATATTCTGCATACGATTTAGTTTCCAGATTCCCTTTTTGCATATCATTAATTTGTCCTGATATAGCTTTTAAAGCCGTATTTGTATTGTCTGCACGTACATAAATACCCGAACCAGCTTCCGCTATTTGTTGGCACATCACTTCGTTTAATTTAGTAATTACCACATTGCCATCTTTATCTTTGCGAAAACTCATAGTTCCCGCTACAGGAATCGGAGTCCCTTCAGGCGTACCCATACCAATCACATGTACAGTAATGCCTTTTTCACGAGCCAATTTTGCGGCACCAATAGCGTCATCTTCGTGATTTTCACCATCGGTTATAACGATAATAGTACGTCCCGCTTCCGACTCATTTGGTCCAAATGAGCGAATTGCTAAATCGATAGCAGTCCCAATTGCCGTTCCTTGTCGGGGTACCAAATTAGGATTAATCGATGATAAAAACATCTTGGCAGATACATTGTCGCTGGTTATTGGTAATTGAACAAAAGCATCGCCTGCAAACACAATCAAACCAACTTTATCATCTACCATGTCGTCAATCAATTTAGACATAATCAATTTAGAGCGTTCTAAACGATTAGGTTGTACATCTTGCGCCATCATCGAGTTGGAAACATCCAACACAATCACCGCCTCTACGCCCTGTTTTTTTATCGTTTGAAGCTTTGAGCCAAATTGAGGTCGAGCCAACGCCACAATCATCAATACCAAAACCACCATAAGCATGTAAAATTTCAATTGAGGACGTATCGTAGAAACATTGGGTATCAAGCGTCTTAATAAATCAGGATTCCCAAATTCGCTCAAACGTTTTTTTTGCTGATAGGTAACATACACAAACATCGCTACCAGTAACGGAACGACTATGAGTAAATAGAGAAAATTAGGATTAGCAAAACGAAACATATATTTTTAGATATAAATCAACAGGATAAATTCTTATGGTAATCGACGTAAAACGGTATGACGCAAAACAATTTCGGTAATTAACAATAACAGTGCAACAAGCAAAAATGGCGTATATTCCTCATTCTTTTTACTGTATTGATGTACACGTAATTTTGTTTTTTCGAGTTGGTCTATTTCTTGATAAATAAATTTTAATTTCGTATTATCTGTTGCTCGAAAATAGGTTCCACCCGTTAGACCAGCTACTTTACGCAACATATCTTCATCAATGTCAACTGGCAAATTTTGATAACGAATACCATACGGCGTTTGTACCGGGTATGGCGCCATTCCACGTGTGCCTACCCCAACAGTATAAACCCGAATACCAAACGACTGCGCTATTTCAGCTGCTGTAAGCGGTGCCACATCGCCAGCATTATTCGAACCGTCTGTTAATAAAATAATGACTTTTGATTTAGCCTCACTATCTTTAATGCGGCTCACAGCATTAGCCAAACCTAAACCAATAGCCGTGCCGTCTTCAATCATTCCGTATTGTACACCTTGAAATAAATTGACCAAAACAGCGTGATCATTGGTTAGCGGACACTGTGTAAAACTTTCACCTGCAAAAACAACTAAACCTATATTGTCATTAGGACGTCCAGAAACAAATTCTGTTGCTACTTTTTTAGCTGCTTCTAAACGATTGGGTCGTAAATCTTCCGCCAACATAGTTCCCGAAATATCCAAAGCCAGCACAATATCAATACCTTCAGTCGTTTCTGTTTGAAAACTATTACTTAATTGAGGACGCGCTAAAACTATAATCAACAAAGTAATAACCCAAACGCGCAAAACGAATAAAAGATAAAAAAAGTAATGTTTGCGACTTCTGGGCATTTTTAAAAACGGCTCAGTTGTCGAAATCTGCAGGCTTGCATCCGATTGAAATTGCTTGAAAACATACCACAAAATAATTGGTATTAAAATCAGAAGCAACCATAAATATTCTGGATTATTAAATTTCATATACCGACTCTTGCTATTTTATTTCACTGTCACTTTCTTCCGCTTCCTCAGCAACCTGTTTTGTTTCCTCTACAAATTTATAAGCCTGCGAAAGGCTTTTTTCATCTTCTTCTATCAATGGATGATATTTAGCAAACTTGACTAAATCAGCTAGTTGTAAAATATGTTGTAATATCGCAAACAATTCTTTCTGTTCCTTCAATTGAGGTTGAATAGCACGTAAAACTTCTGCTGAAGTTTGCTCCAAAGCGCTAATACCATAGCGACGATGTATGTATTCACGTAACACATCAGTCAATTGTGTATGATAATCCTTAGGACGACCTTTTTGCCACAATTTTTCCTGACGAATTTCATTTAAACGCTCTAATGCTATTTCATAAGCTGAACGCATATCTTGTATTTCCAGTACGTTATCATGTTCTACATGTTGTTTTTTATAACGAAGATACAACCACACTCCCAAAATAATTAAAGCAACAACGCACAGTAAAATCCCTATAACTTGCCAAAATAAAGGCCAATTAAAAGGTGGTGCATATACTGGTTTTATATCGGCTATAGCCTTTTGAGTTGTATCTACTGGAATTGTAAGCACTTTTAACGATAGTGGATTACAATACTGCGTGTCATTCCCCAAAATAAACGGTTGTGATGGAATAAAAAACAAAGCCGAGTCAAAACTGGTAACCAAATAGTGTTGCTTAATCACCAAACTATTTTGTTCATTCAAGAAAGTATCAATCGGTAAACGTTCTACTAGTTCGAGACCTGAAACAATGGTATCTGAAAAGAGAGGAAACTGAACTTTAGCATCTTTTGGTTGCGTCCACTCAAATGTAAGTTTAGCCTGTTCGCCGACATATAAAACCGTTGAATCAATAGCTGCTGACACAGAAAAAGCTTGTGCAAGCACAGGAAATGCCAACACTACAAACAACCACACTGTAATAAGTTTTTTGATGTTCATATTACGATTTTCCTCTTTGTTTAAACAGTCCTATCAACGCTTTAACGTAATCATCTTCGCTCACATTGATCGAAATTGAATCCACACCTGCCTTCATGAATACGTGTTGTAACTTTAAGCGGCTTTCGTCCCATAAGTTTTTATACAACATACGCCAACGACGATCATCAGTATCAATCCACAAGCGTTCACCGGTTTCAGCATCTTTCACTTTCATCAAACCTACGGCTGGTAGTTCTGTTTCACGTTGATCGTACACACGTAATGCAATAACATCGTGTTTACGATTAGCTATAACTAACTCTTCTTCAAATGATTTTGAATCCAATAAGTCAGAAATTAAAAACGCCGTACAGCGCTTTTTTATGATATTTGTAAAATACTTTAAAGCTTGTGCTATATCCGTCCTACTACTTTCGGGTTGAAAATCAATCAACTCCCGAATGATATACAAAATATGCTTACGCCCCTTTTGAGGAGGAATAAATTTTTCAATTTTATCGGAGAAGAAAATAACACCAATCTTATCGTTATTATGAATAGCCGAAAAAGCCAAAGTTGCAGCTATTTCAGTCATAACATCACGCTTGTACTGTTTGCCAGAACCAAAATCATGACTCGCTGAAACGTCAACTAATAACATAACAGTCATTTCGCGCTCTTCTTCAAACACTTTGACATACGGATGTTGAAAACGAGCAGTCACATTCCAATCAATACTACGCACATCGTCGCCATATTGATATTCGCGAACTTCAGCAAAAGTCATACCGCGCCCCTTAAACGCCGAATGGTATTCACCCGCAAAAATATTGCGGGACAAACCACGGGTTTTTATCTCGATACGACGGACTTTTTGTAATAATTGGCTAGTTTCCAAAACGGTTATCTATTAATAATACACTTAATATTATACCTATTCTCTTTTCCTAAAACACTATTTTAAGGTACTTCAACTGCATTTAAAATTTCGTTGATGATTTCTTCTGATGTTAAATTATTTGCTTCAGCTTCGTAACTTAAACCAATACGATGGCGTAACACATCATAAGCTACCGCACGAACATCTTCTGGAATAACATAACCACGACGTTTAATGAAAGCGTAAGCACGTGCAGCCAAAGCCAAATTGATTGAAGCACGAGGCGAACCACCAAATGCAATCATATTTTTCAAGGATTGTAAACCGTAATCTTCAGGAGTACGTGTAGCAAAAACAATGTCAATGATGTAACGCTCAATTTTTTCGTCCATGTAAACTTCACGAACCACCTCACGAGCCTCCAAAATATCTTGGATTTTCAGAATTGACTTTTCAACCGTTTTAGCCTCACCAATATTTTGACGAAGAATCAATCGTTCTTCCTCTTTTTGTGGATAATTTACCACCACCTTCAACATAAAACGGTCAACTTGTGCTTCGGGTAATGGGTACGTTCCTTCTTGTTCGATAGGGTTTTGAGTTGCCATTACTAAAAATGGAGCAGGTAAAGCAAATGTTTCTTCCCCAATTGTAACTTGACGCTCTTGCATGGCTTCAAGCAAAGCACTCTGTACTTTGGCTGGTGCACGATTTATCTCGTCTGCCAAAATAAAATTGGCAAAAATCGGTCCTTTTTTAATAGAAAACTCTTCTTTTTTCTGGCTGTAAATTAATGTTCCGAGAACATCGGCAGGTAACAAATCAGGCGTAAACTGGATACGACTAAAATCTGCGTCAATTAATTGTGCTAATGTTTTAATGGCTAATGTTTTTGCTAATCCAGGAACGCCTTCGAGCAAAATGTGTCCATCTGATAATAAACCAATAAGTAATGATTCTACTAAATGTTTCTGACCAACAATAGTTTGATTCATACCCATTACCAACGCATCGACAAAAGCACTGCGACGTTCAATACGCTCGTTCAATTCGCGAATATCAACAACTTGATTCATGATAAAAAATAGTTATATGTGTTTTAGATAAATTCAAATACAAAATTAACATTTTATGTTAAAATTAAATGTTTAAATGCGTTAAAAAAAAATGATTTACAAATATTTAACACAAAAAAACGACTTATGGACACTTTTTTTCTGAAAACTGTAGTTTTTCTTTTATGAGCGTGTTAAGCTAGTTGCGTTTACTCTTAAAACATGGTACAAAGGGCTTCATAATCAACAAAAAATAAAGCAGGAAATGGATCTCCGTTTTCTGCCTTATTTTTTTATAGTTATAAATCTATTCTTATCCTAAAAATCATTTAGTTCCAACATACTTATCATGTAATTTGCGAGCGTAAACTAAAGTTTCAGGATTTTTCGAATTAATTAATTCTGGATTTAGTTTGGGGATGCGTACAACTGTTCCTACTGTAATGCGATCTGGATGAGTAAACTTATCTTTATTCGCTTCGTAAATATAGACCCAAAAATCTTTGTGTCCATAATACTTTTGTGATATCAATGTTAAACGACCACCGTTAGGCACACGAACATCTGCAATAAATTCCTTATATTCACGAGGTTGGTCAAAAATAGAAGCTTCTTTAACTTGAACTTCCGTAGTAGGTTTTGGCATCTCTTCAACTGGTCCCGCTAATTCTACCTGCTCCTCGAACTCTTTATCTGCCTGCCACTCTTCCACTAAAGTCATAACGGATTCTTGGATCCACTTGCCATAAAAATAGTACACGGCAAAGCCACCCCCGAACAACAAAAGCACTAAAAGAGTCACCCAAAGCCACGTTAATTTGCGCTTTTTGTGCTCTGACACCATGGAAGCATTCTGTGAAATAGTTTCAAACATAGGCTTCGACTCTTCAATGGTTGCAACAGGCGTATAACGATGCTCACTTGCAGAAGTTTCTGTTTCAAGCGTTTCATACTTCACGACTTCTGGTTCTAATTCCACTTCAACAACAGGCTCTTTTACTGGTTCTTCAGATAATTCAGGATCATTGATTGTAGATAAAATACTTTGAATTTCCACAGCTTGTGAAGCCAATTTTTGTAACGGAACATCTTTTTCTACTTCTGGTCTATTTATAGGTTTACCAGGCATTGCAGTAGCCTCGAGATGTGCAAAGGGTTCATTTACACGATTTTTCAAGCTTGTTTCAGGTGTAAACACCACCTTGTAGCGTCCTGTAATTTCAATAGGAGAACCATCTTGCACATTTACACTTCTACGTGGCTCAACCCATTGTAAACGAAACGTACCCAATCCTGATATTTTGACCAGTTTATCATTCAATAAAGCTTGCTGAAACACCTCTTGAAGTGTATCAACAAAAACCTCTGCATTTTTTTTAGTGATTGCAGCGCGATCAGCCAAAGCGTTCGCTAAATCAGAAGTATTTATTTTTTCGCCGCTCATGATTGTGGGTAATTTTTAAGTTTGTCTTTAAATGTGCTGGTAACACGAAATGCTGGCGTTAATCGCTGAGGCACCAAGATAGATTGTTGTGTCGCAGGATTCACGAACACGCGCGATTCCCGTTTACGAACTTCAAGTACACCAACGCCAAGAAAAGCGACTTGATTTCCTTCGGTTAACCGTACATTAATTTCCTCAACAAATGCATTCAAATACGCCGCCGTATCTTTTTGAGTGATACCTAATTTCTTAGATAGTTCTGCCTGTAATTCTTTGTTATTCACGACAAAATATATTAAATTAAAAGATGGTGCAAGTTACATTATTTTTTTGATATATACCAACTTACAATTGAATTTCTCCATACAAATCAAATGTTTCTGCATGGGTTATAGTAATTGGATATAAAGAACCTATTTCCAATGCAGAATTAGATGCTATAGGAATCAAAACTTCACCATCAACTTCGGGAGAATCATATTCAGTACGACCAACAAAATAGTCGCCTTCTTTACGATCAATCATAACACGCAAAGTTTGACCAGTTTTTTGTTCGTTTATTTCAGCAGCTATGACTTCTTGAATTGACATTATCTCATCTACACGCTGCTGTTTGACATCGAACGGAATATCGTCCACATAATTTTTATTAGCATACGTTCCCTCCTCATCTGAATAAGCAAAGGCTCCTAACCGCTCAAAACGAATATCACGTACAAATTGTTTTAACTGCTCCACATCATCTTCTGTTTCACCCGGATGACCAAGTAATAGCGTAGTTCTCAAATGAATTCCGGGAACTTCATCACGCAAACGACACATCAAGTCATACGTCTGCTGAGATGTTATGTGTCGGCGCATTTTAGTCAATATATTGTCTGAAATATGTTGTAATGCAATATCTAAATAGTTACACACATTATCACGCTCACGCATAACACGTAACAAATCAAATGGGAATTGCGTAGGATACGCATAATGTAAACGAAGCCATTCTACACCTGGAATATCGGATAGGCGTTCAACTAATTCTGGTAATTTGAGCGACTTATACAAATCCATTCCATAATAGGACAAATCCTGCGCTATAATTTGAAATTCCTTGACACCTTGAGAAGTCAACCAACGTATTTCTTGTTCAATTTCCTCCATTGGACGACTTTGATGGCGACCTGTTATAATTGGAATAGCGCAATAAGAACACATACGGTTACATCCTTCCGAAATTTTAACATAAGCATAATGAGATGGCGTTGTAATAACTCGTTCTAACTGAAAATCAGGTTGAAATTGTTTTCCTAAATCTGCCACTAATTGATTGTAATTAAACTTACCGTAAAATTTATCGACTTCGGGAATTTCAACTTGCAACTCTTTCAAATAACGCTCTGACAGACACCCCATCACAAATAACCGCTTCAATTGTTTGCGTTTTTTACGATCAGCAAATTGAAGAATCATTTCAATGCTTTCCTCCTTAGCATCTCCAATAAAACCACACGTATTTATCACCACAATATCACCATCTGGCTCCGGCGTATCGTGACGAACAGTATAGCCGACCGCTTGCATTTGCCTCATCAAACGTTCGGTATCTACCAAATTTTTAGAACACCCTAAAGTTATAAAATCTATAAGTGCCATCGATCTTAACCGAGTAAAGAATCAACAAATTCCTCTTTATTAAACAGCTGCAAATGCTCTAAACCTTCACCCAAACCAATGTACTTTACAGGTATTTTAAATTGGTCTGAAATACCAATAACAACACCACCTTTTGCTGTGCCATCCAATTTGGTAATCGCCAATGCTGTAACCTGAGTTGCTTTCGTAAATTGCTTTGCTTGTTCAAACGCATTTTGTCCCGTAGAACCATCAAGTACCAAAAGCACTTCATGCGGTGTATCGGGAACGACTTTACTCATCACATTGCGAATTTTGGTTAACTCATTCATCAAGTTTACCTTATTATGTAAACGACCTGCCGTATCAATAATAACGACATCTGAGTCATTAGCTTTAGCTGACATTAACGTATCGTAAGCCACAGAAGCTGGATCTGCGCCCATTTTTTGTTTGATAACAGGAACTCCAACACGGTCGCCCCAAATAGAAAGCTGCTCAATTGCCGCCGCACGAAACGTGTCAGCTGCTCCTAAATAAACTTTTTTACCCGCTTGTTTAAATTGATAAGCCAATTTCCCTATTGTAGTAGTTTTGCCAACACCATTCACACCAACAACCATTATTACATAAGGTTTTGCTGGTAATTCAGATGTAAAGTCCTGAACAGTTGTTGACTCATTTTCAGTCAACAATTTGACTATTTCATCCTTGAGAATGGCATTTAATTCGGCAGTGTTAACATATTTATCATGAGCTACACGCTCTTCGATACGCTCAATAATACGCAACGTTGTTTCGACGCCAACATCCGAAGTAACAAGAGCTTCTTCTAAGTTGTCGAGCACCTCGTCATCAACGCGCGATTTGCCTGCGACAGCACGTGTCAATTTATTAAACACATTTTCCTTAGTTTTTGACAAGCCTGAATCAAGCGTCTCTTTCTTCTCTTTACTGAAAAATTTAAAAAATCCCATTATCTTTTTTTATAAATGTTTTAAAAACAAAAATAGTATTTTTATCAATTATTTCAATAAAAAAATCCTCATATCTTCGATACAAGGACTCTTTTATTATTACAAAGATAATAATATCTTATTTAGCGAAAAAATCTTTTACTTTTTCGTTTAATACCATCTCTTCTTGGAAGACATAAGCTCCTGTTTTAGGTGATTTCACCATTTTGATTACCTTGGTGTAACCACGACTGTCAGCTTTTCTTAACGATGCAACCGCTTTCTTTGCCATAGTAGTTTATCTTATTTAATTTCTTTGTGAACAGTTACTCTTTTCAAAATCGGATTATATTTTTTAAGCTCTAATCGCTCAGTCGTATTTTTACGATTTTTTGTAGTAATATAACGCGAAGTTCCTGGCATACCACTGTCTTTATGCTCAGTACACTCCAAAATTACTTGACCTCTTGCTTCTTTTGATTTTTTAGACATTGTTATTCTCTCCTAAAATTAAGCAATAATACGAATATTTTTCCAATCGCAATAGCCTTTAGCTACAGCATCTTTAAGTGCTGCGTCTAAACCTTTTTTATTGATAGTACGAAGGCCTGCAGCTGAAACCTTAAGGCTAATCCAGCATTCTTGTTCTACATAGTAGATTTTTTTAGAAAACAAATTCACATCAAAAGTGCGTTTTGTGCGACGTTTAGAGTGTGAAACATTGTTTCCAACCATTGCCTTTTTACCGGTAATCTGACAAATTTTTGACATTTTACTATTATATTTTTGCGTTTTACATTCCCCAAAAAGAGTGTGCAAAGGTAATATATTATTTCCTAATGAACAAGTCTTTTGAAAATATTTTTCAAAAAAGGTAAAAAAACCAATACCTTTTTCTACTTAACACCAATACCTTCATATACAAAGCCTTCTTCACGCAATTCTTTACCATCGTAAATATTGCGTCCATCAATGATAACATTCCCCTTCATAGCATCACGTACAAGCGACCATTTTGGAGCACGGAACTCTTTCCATTCTGTCACTAAACACAGAGCCTCCGCATCTTTAACTGCATCATAAATATCAGAAGCATAATACACGGTATCTCCTAATTGCTTGTGAGCTTCTTCCATAGCTATCGGGTCGTAAACTTTCACTTTACAACCAGCACCCAACAACGCTTTTATAAGAACAACAGATGGAGCTTCACGCATATCATCTGTATTTGGTTTAAATGATAGCCCCCACACAGCAACGGTAGCACCCTTCAAGGTGTCTAAAGGAATATATTTTTGTAATTTGCGAAATAAAATTGTTTTTTGCGATTCGTTAACCGACTCAACTGCCTGCAATACTTTCATGGGTATGCCGTACTCATTCCCTGTTTTAATCAAGGCTTTTACATCTTTCGGGAAACAAGAACCCCCATAGCCTGAACCAGCATATAAGAATTTAGATCCAATACGTGCATCCGAGCCGATCCCCTTACGCACCATATTTATATCGGCACCAACCTCATCACATAAATTTGCTATGTCGTTCATAAAACTAATACGCGTAGCCAACATGGCGTTTGCGGCATATTTTGTCATTTCAGCTGAAGCTACGTCCATAAAAATAACACGGAAATTATTCAATAAAAAGGGACGATATAGACGTGACAATACTTCTTTTGCTTTCTCTGAATCTACACCAACCACTACTCTATCAGGAGTCATAAAATCTTTAATAGCATCGCCTTCTTTTAGAAACTCCGGGTTTGAAGCGACATCAAATGAAATATCGACACCGCGTTTATCTAATTCTGCTTGAATGGTTTGTCGTACTAATTTTGCTGTACCTACTGGAACTGTACTTTTATCAACAACCAAACAATATTGTGATAAATGTTCACCTATTGTTTTTGCTACTTGCAACACATATTGTAAATCAGCACTACCATCAACACTTGTTGGTGTTCCGACTGCTATAAATAATATATCAGCATGAGTTAATGCGTCGGGCAAAGAAGTTGTAAATGTCAAACGACCTGCATCCGAATTACGTTCAACCATGTCATCTAAACCGGGTTCATAAATAGGAATTTCTCCTTTTTTTAAGCGTTCTATTTTAGCAGTATCAACATCGACACACTGTACGTGCATCCCCATTTCAGCAAAACATGTACCCGAAACTAAACCTACATAACCCGTTCCTACAATTACTACATTCATCTTTTTTATATTTATTTTGTTTTATTTTCTTCAAAATCGGTCTGAACATAATAGCTACTATTGTTGCCATACCCATAACCATACCCATAACTTCCCATCTGTTTCTCATCAATATCGTTTAAAATAAGATATACATTAGGAATTTTATCAGCTTTTACCTGAGCGACAAATCGTTTAAAGAAAGTTTTATTTGTTTTACCACTACGGACAACAATTAATGTTATATCAACTAACCTAGACAATGAATAAGCATCTGCTACCAAACCCAATGGACTTGTATCTATTACAATGTAATCATATCTGGTTTTTAATTCGGTAATAATATTTTTCAATTTTTCAGAACGTATCAACTCTCCCGGGTTTGGAGGTATAACACCACTCAACAAAACATCAAAACCTATAGTTTCATCTTTTATAATAGCTTCATCTAAAGTAATGTCGCCAACTAAATGGTTAACCAGCCCCTTATTATGTTTGTGTAACAATGCTGCCACACTTGGTTTGCGAAAGTCGAGGTCAATCAGCAATGTTTTTTTGCTAATCAAACTATAAACTCCTGCAAAATTAGCTGCAAAATAAGTCTTACCATCACCCGATTCTGCCGAAGTCACCATAATACACACAGGAGCTTTACGCTGTGCAACAAATTCTATGCGAGTGCGAATAACACGCAATGATTCTGTAAAAGCAGATTTTGGAGCCAAAGTTGATAAAATTGCCTTATCACTATTGGTATGACGAACACCCCCAATTATGGTAAACTTAGTGAGCTTTTCAATATCTTTTTCTGTGCGAATTGTCACATTTAATAATTCACGTAAAACAACAAATGCTGCAGGAATCAACAATCCTATAATCGCAAACATCATGTAGGTTTTCGATTTCTTATCACCGTTAACCAACGAAATAACACGTGCTTTTTGTAAAATGGAATTATCTGGACTATTAGACGCTTTACGTATTTGAGCTTCAGAGCGTTTTTGAAGTAAAAAAGTGTAATAATTATCATTAATCTTATAATCACGCTCCATATTAATCATGGCGTTTTCTTTCTCGGGCAATTGACGACTTTCTGCCAAAACCTTCTCATATTGTTCATTGAAGCTCGTCCGATCCAAATCGTACACGCTACGCACATTACGCAACACCTCAAGCAACATATTTCGCACCTTGTCCATCTGCCTTGTATAACGCTCATAATTAGGGTTTTTAGGTCCTAAATCGGTGCGTTGCAATTGCAATTCATTATATTGGCCAACTAAGTCGAGTAAAGTCGGATCTGAAACACCTATACTAGAAGGTGCAACCAACACGTCTTCGGTTATGTTATCTCTTAAATATTTAGACAAATATCTAAAATAACGCTCTTTTTGGTCGAGCACCATGCGCTGTTCGTCTAAAGCTACCAATTTAGAAAGCACACTACTCATATAGCTGTTAACGTCAATAATATTATTGTCGCGACGAAATTCACGTAAGCGTCCCTCTGATTCTGATAGCGAAGTAGCTATTAAGCCTAATTGCTCATCAATAAACTCGATGGTTCGGATAGCCTCTGCATTTTTCTTACCTAAGTTATTAGCCAAAAACTCATCAGCTAAAGCATTCAAAAAGTCCTGATCTCGTGCGATATTGTCTCCTACTAATGTTGAGCTAATTACAGATGACATTTCACCTACATAACTTAATGACAAACGTCCAGCAAACTCACTTTCCAATGATTCAATTGTACGAAAGCGAAGTAAAAACTTACCGCCGTCAACTAAATTACGCTTATGCACCGTAGCAAATAAAAGTGAATGTTCAAAAGGAACACCAAACTTTCCTTTGATTACAATCGGTTTATCACTTTCTCTATCCGCTGTGAGCGTAAATGAAGCTTCATCAATTATGTGACACTCAAATTCATAACCATACGCACGTTCATCTAAATATGCCAACTCAATGTCGATAGGTTCTCTACCATATAAACTATTGGTTTTAAAGCGCCCGCGTGTATAATAATCTACACCCAATGGTAATTTATTTAGTGTTTGGCGAATTAAATCATAAGAACCTAATAACAGTAATTGGTTGTTACTATTTCGATAGCTATTATTCACACCAAAACCCTGCATAAAATTGTACTGATTAGCAGAATTATCTTCTATAACAATTTTGGTTTCTGTAACATACTGTGGCACCCAACTACGGTTTTGAAAATAAGCTATCCCTAGAGCTATAATAACTCCAGCGACAAACAAATACCAATTCCGTAGAAAACGTATAACCCACTCCATGAGGTTAAATGACGAAGCATCTTCATCATCAAACATGGGCCGATTGGGTTGAGTGTTTTCAGGATAAGAATATTCCATAATTTCAGAATTTATTTAGTTGCTATATTCCACACTGTTAAAAGAAGAGTTATAGACGATGTTATAATAGATAAAAAATTTGAATATGAATTCACTGCCCAAAAACTTTTCTTCGTAACATCTACATAGATAACATCGTTAGGATAAACATAGTAGTACTCTGAATCAATTAAACTTTTCGACCTCAAATCAAATGATACTATTTTAGTGCCTTCTGGTGTTTCTCTGATAATTTTCACCGAACCATAATTACCAGATTCATTTAAACCGCCCGATAAAGCCAATGCTTGATAAATAGTCAAGCGCTCTTTATAAATATTAAAATAACCCCGACCAGCATCACCAATAACACAAAACGTACTAGTGGCAAGAGCCAATTTAACTTGCACATCGGGGATATAGGGTTTTAACTGTTTTTGAACGAACAATTCTGCCTCTTCAAGTGTAAGACCAACCAATGGTACTTTACTTAAAAACGGCAAATCCACAGTTCCATCAGGATAAATACGATACGAATAAGTTTGATTTAGACTCACAGTTTGCTGTGCACCAAACATGTCTGCTGATTCTTTATTAGAAGTGACAATTCGTAATGTCAACTCATCATTAGGCTGTAATTTATATTCCCGATAAGCCCCTTGACTGTATACTGGCAATCCGTCTCTTTCTTGCAATAAACCAATACTTCGATTGGTATAACACGATGCAAATACAAAAACAACCGCTACGCAAATTATATATTTGAATCCTTTTATCATGGCTTAGAAAATCGCATTATCAATTCATAAACGAACCATCCTAATGATAAAGTAGAAATCACGAGCGACATCGCTCCTGTAAAGTGAGACACTCCGAAAAATTTAGCATTGTCAAAAGGCACGTAGATAACATCATTAGGTTGGATATAATAAAACTCCGAGTTGATAATTGACTTACTACGTAAATCGAATGTCTTAACAACCGTACCATGTTCCGTTTGACGAATAATCTGAATTTTACTACGTTTTGCATACAGTGACATATCACCACTCATTGCTAAGGCTTGAAAAATAGTCAATTTCTCTTTAGGAATAGAATAGCGACCTGAACCAGATTCACCCAAAACAGAAAAAGAACGATTCGACAACTTAACGTCAACAGAAAAGGCGGAAATAGATTCACGTAAAACATCCTCTAGCAAAAATTTCACTTCGCGTGTAGTTTTATTCAACACGTGCAACTTCCCAACATAGGGATAATTAATAGTTCCGTCTTCAGCTACTAAATAGAGTAAAAGTCGCGCATTAGCATTGTCTCCTATTTGAGCGGCCTGAGAACTACTAATGCCACCATTGTACGTCGCTATATCTTCTGGATTGGGAGAATAAATACGAATATAAAGATAATCTCCTTTTTGTAGCTTATAGTCCTCGTATTCCACAGAATCAGCATACTGTGGTATGCCAGGCCCCGTTTGAAGATAATTCAAACGCTTAGTTGTCATACAAGCAGACAACAAAAATAGCAGTGGTAAAAAAAACAGTAATAGTTTGCTTTTCATAATTATTGCGCAAATTTCTCCACAGTAGTCTGCAAAGATAAAGCTTTTTTCTAACTTTCTTAAACTTCACTCCAAAAAACTCACACCAAACTAGCGCTAGAAGATTTTTTGAATACTATTAACTCTTTTAACGCCCGGATTCTTTAATATAATTTCTTAAAACTTGATTAAAATCATAAGCCTCTAACAGACTTTCCAATGTCATATGCATACGATATCGCCAGCTATGAAGTGAATTTGAAGGTACATTAATGCGTTCATCATTAGGATTTTCACGGCGCAATTCTGGCGACATCCCCATTAAATCTTGCCATTGAAAAATCGCCCACATGGCTGGTGAATACAGATGTTGTACTACTACATCACGGTTTACCCACCATTCGCAGAAATAAGGAGCTTTGCCCCCATGTCCTAATTGGGAATTGTAAAAACGTTGTGCCACACCATAATCTTCTTCCCACCAACCACGAATAGTACTCATATCATGTGTTGAAGGTGTTACCACCGACAAATAAGGAGCATCAGCAGGATGAAAAAATTCTATTTTATCGTCTTTAGGCGCACGTTGAATCTCTAAACTTAATATACTCAACTCTTTCATAACAGAAGTAACACAATGTGTCATCATGCCTAAATCTTCACCGCAAATCAACATATTAGATGCACGTTTTAATGCAGGCAATTTACGCATCCCTGACTCGTACCAAAACGCATCTTGGCGACGGTAAAAATAGTCAACAGACAACTCACGGAACACTCGTTTTTGATGTTCGTTTAATGCATGAAACGTGGACAACGACTCCAATCCATAACGTGGATAATATTGTCGTCCATGACTATCTGGGACTTCAAATAGTAACACGTTTGAAATTAAATCAAACAAGCCCCATTTAACACGTTCTGAAATTTTTCCTGATTCAAATAACTGTTTTACATACTTTTGTGACGTGTACTCTTTTTTCAGCCTATAAGCAAACCCATGCACAATGTCTAAACAGTTTTGACGCACCCAATCTGCTTCTTCGCCAAAATTTTCCCATAAAATATGGTCGGTAATGTAGGGTTTTGTGAAACGTTCATAATCAAACCAAACACCGCGACTCTCAAATTCATCTACATACAGTGGGATTGAAGGATTTAAATAACCCATGATTCCCTCTTCCTGTTCCATAGGAATTTGCCAAATGCGGAAAAATCCCAAAATATGATCAATACGAAACGTATCAAAATAACACGACATTTGTTGAAAACGTTTTTTCCACCAATCAAAATCTGTACGCTCTATCACGTCCCAATTATAAGTTGGTAATTCCCAGTTTTGACCTTTTACAGCAAACATATCAGGTGGCGCACCAGCTTGCATATCCATATTAAATAGTTCTGGAGCAACCCACGTGTCCACACTATTACGATTAACACCAATCGGAATATCACCTTTCAATACCACACCTTGCTCATGCGCATACCGAACAGCTTCTTGTAATTGCAAATGCAGTTGATATTGTGTAAACCAATGCACAGCGACCTCGTCAAACCAAGCGTGCGTGGGCTCCATTAAAGGCGCTACTTTCGCTTCGTTATAAACAGCAAAATCATTCCATTGACGATAATCGCACGTTTTAAATTTATCGCGCAAACAACAGTAAACAGCGTAAGGTTTAAGCCAATAAGCATTATCTTTGAAGAATCGATTAAAATTTTCGTCTGTCAAGAACTCTTTCTTTTGCAGTAAATATGCTTCTTTGACGTAATGCAATTTATAGGTAATAACCGACATAAAATCCATTAACGGAAGAGCATTTAAACGTTTCTGTTCGTTCGTATATTGTTTTTGTAATGGATGTGTTTTAGGCAGTTGAATTCGTTCAAGATTTAAGAATAACGGATTAAGTGCAAAAGCAGAAATTGCCGCATAAGGCAACACGTCTGCATCAGAATGAGTTCCGATAGTATCGTTAAGTGGTAACACTTGAATCAACTTCATACCAACATATTTTGCCCAATCAATCATCAATTTTAAATCGACAAAATCGCCCACTCCAAAACTCTTTTCAGAACGCAAACTAAAAACAGGAATACTTACACCAGCACCATGAAATGATTGATTGTCAAGTCGTGCGAATGTATCGGTCACTACCACTTGTCCTTTTTTCGAAGCACCCGGCACTATACGATTATCACCATATTCAAAACGACTAAACTTTTTAGAATCAGTATTCCAAACTCCGTATTTATAATGCACATCGCCCTTTTCCTTCGACAAATCAACTGACAACTTCCACGATGTTTTATCGTATGTCATCAGCAATGCTTTATGCGTATCCCAGCTACCTAAAACCGAACAATTACCAAGCAAGCAAAGCACTTCATTCAATTTTAACAATGGTGCTTTCACCCTAAATACATGTGTACTTGTTTGGTGAGATTTAGTACCTTCAAAAGCATCTCTTTTGAGCAAAACTTCTTGGAATGGAGCTGTTAAAAACACGTTGTCCAATACCGAAACGCTATTCCAAGCATCAATAAATGTAAGTTGCGTAAACTCTTTTGGATTGATTGAAACACTACGCCCTTCGCCCCACTCCCATATCTCAGTGTGACTATTTGCGTTCTTTACAAAATAACGATATTGAAGTTCCTTAGTAGTTTTCAACATAACGGGCAAAACCAACTCCCACGTTTCTGAAGGCACAAAGTGCATCGGAACTGCTTTTTCGACATCGTTATTCCCTAATTCAGGAATATTACCAACCACATATACATTCTGTCCCCAACGGGTAAAATAGGAGATTTTAAAGTGTAGTTTCATTGAGCAAAATTATTTTAGTTGGACAACACATTTTTTATACCTCCAAAGATACTCTTTTTTTATTCTCGATAGACTTAATCGACAAAAAAAATGACATAAAAAAAACAGAATCACACGCTAGCGAGAAAATTTTCATACTTTTTATTGGTCACAACATTAAGAATCTGTATCTTTGCGAGAAGTTATTCAATAAGATAAGATTCAAACCTCAGTTATATGTCTGCACTACCCTACAAAATCTTTTCGGGGACGAAAAGCCGATATTTGGCAGAAAAAATCTGTAAGCATCTTGATTGCGAATTAGGTCAAATGAAAGTTATGCGTTTTGCCGATGGCGAATTTGCAGTTTCATACGAAGAGACTGTACGCGGACGCTACGTGTATCTTATCCAGTCAACTTTTTCTCCTTCGGACAATTTAATGGAGCTATTATTGATGATTGATGCCGCTAAAAGAGCTTCTGCTTATAAGATAGTAGCCGTAATACCCTATTTTGGTTGGGCTCGTCAAGACAGAAAAGACCAGCCGCGCATCTCAATTGGCGCTAAACTTATGGCCGACTTGTTGAGTTCTGCTGGTGTCGACCGCGTCATCACTATGGACTTGCACGCCGAACAAATCCAAGGCTTTTTCGACGTTCCTGTTGATCACCTATACGCATCAACTATTTTTATTCCGTTTATCAAAAAACTGAACTTAGATAATTTAGCTATTGCTTCACCTGATATGGGTGGTTCAAAACGTGCTAACTCATACGCCAAACACCTTGGCGCATCATTAGTATTATGCCATAAAACACGTGACAAAGCCAATGAGGTTGCCCAGATGCGTATCATAGGCGATGTTGAAGGCAAAAATGTTATCATTGTAGATGATTTGGTGGATACAGCAAGTACTTTATGCAAAGCAGCCGATTTAATGATTGAAAATGGCGCAAAAAGCGTTCGTGCAGTAGTTACTCACCCAGTGATGTCGGGCAAAGCTGCTGAAAACATTATGAATTCAAAAATGGAAGAGATTATCTTTACCGATTCAATACCATTTGATCCAGCACTATGCCCAAAAGCACACATTATATCCATTTCAGAAATTTTTGCAGATACCATTTCTAGTGTGTATAACAATCAATCTATCAGCTCACATTATCTACTATAAAATACTCGCATAAACAACACAGTAAAAAAGGATATTCTTGTTGAATATCCTTTTTTATTATACAGTTATCAACACCACTTAAATCTTTAAGTTCAATCCAATAAAATAGGTACGTGGTAATGATGGACCATAAAGATAGCCAGCATCACGGTTGATACCTTTATCTATATCAGTTTGAAAACTATCCAAAACGTTTTTAACACCTGCATTAATCTCAAGCGTATAAAAACGGTACAGCGGAATTTCATAACCCAATTTCACTCCTAAATCCCAAAATGGCGTAGTTTTCACCTCTTCATCTTGCGTTACATAACCAGCAAAATGTTGTACCAACATAGAGCCTGTATATTTACCAGAAACAGAAATAGAGAAGCCTTTTAATGGATTGACATTAACCAACGTATAACCATAACTATCTGGTGTACGGAACATGCGTTTTTGAGGCACAATACTCGTATTACTAGACCATTGTACAGGATCAATATAACGACTTTGTTGATATGTGTAACCTAGTTGCAAGGTAAGTAACTTGCGATACGAGAGCTTTCCCTCCACGTTAAGTCCAACTACACGTGCACCCGAAGCGTTCGTTCTCAACAATAGCAAATTACCCGCAGCATCGTGCCCTTGTTCTTCCAAGGTGAACACATCATTGAGTTGTGTAAAAAAACCTTCCAACGTTAAGTTTGCATACCATTTCCCCCATGTTTTATACATGTCAATAGACGCACTCACGCTATGAGCATATTCAGGTTTTAAGTTAGGATCTAATGAAATAAGCGACACTTCGCCCCCTACTGCACCAACATGCAAATCTTCCTCGTATGTTTGAGGCGCACGATAACCACATGAGTAACTTGTTCTTAAAATGATATTGGCGATAGGTGTATATCTTAAATTAACACGCGGAGAAAACACTGGTTTATCTATAAGACTATGTTTTTCCAAGCGTGCACCAAGCAAAAAACTGAGCGTTGAGTTTTTCCACTCATTTTGCAAATAACCACCGTATAGATGAATTTGTTGATGTAAATCACGATTATAACCCATAATTTGATCGTGCAATTTATTATATGAATACTCTATTCCAGCACTCAAATCGGCAGGCATAAACAAAAACTTATTCATCGAAAAACGATATTGCGCTCCCACAACAGCAGTTATATCGTGCGATTGCCCATACGCATTCATATCTTGTTGCGTTCCAAAATAGCTTTCACGCTCAATGTGTTGAGAGGAAACATAAGTCGATACAAAATGTTTATTATCAGGCGTAAAATAATCGAACTTCAAACTCCCCGCATCAATATGATGTCGCAACTGTTCTGCAATATCAGCTTCATGCGGAGGACGATCCAATTGGTTACCGCCACGCCTAAACTCTCCTAAGTGGTGATATTCAGCTGTTAGTTTTGAATAATTACCAGTTTTAAAATAACTTCTAAATCCGAGCGTAGAACTATTCAGCATAGGAATTTCTGAAAATCCGTCTTTGTCACGGTCATAAGCATCTCTATTGCGATGAACACCAAATAGAAAAACACCAATTTTAGAATCAGAACTCACAAAGGAACCATTTAATGTGGTGTTGACATCAAGCGATTGGGCACCAATATAGTTGGTATGATTAGCAACATTCACGAAATTACGTACAGGTTCTTTTGTAATAATATTTACCACCCCGCCGATAGCATTAGCTCCAAACAGAGCAGAACCGCCACCACGAAGTACTTCTACACGGCCAACCATACCAGCAGGAATTTGTTCCAAACCATACACTGAGGCTAACGAGCTAAAAATAGGGCGACTATCCATTAAAATTTGCGAGTATTGTCCTTCTAAACCATTAATACGCAGCTGTGGCACGCCACAATTTTGACACGCCATTTCTACACGTAATCCGGTTTGATAATCAAGTACTTCGGCAAGATTATTGGATGACGTCGTTTCAAAAACAAGAGGCGAAATCACATTTACAATAGTCGCAGCTTGCTTCTGCTTAGTTTCGTATTTATTAGCCGTAACAACCACATTATCAATCAAAAAGGATTCTTCTGTCATTTCTACATGGAGTCCCAACGTACTCTTCTCTTTAACAGTAACTACACGTTCTTCAGCTGTATAACCTACCATGGAAAAATGTAATGTATGTTCGCCTACGGGTACATTCGTAAGCAAAAAATGCCCTGATTCATCGGTTGTGGTACCAATAGAAGAACCTTTGATTTGAATATGCACAAACGGAATATGTTCGTTACTAACTGCATCAATAACGTGCCCTGTAATATGAGCATCTGTAAGTTCTGACCATTGTCCTTTAGCATGACGATGTCGACTTGGCTGTGCATACATTATAGAGGATACAGACGTAAAAAGAAGTACTATCATGAGATAGTATAATGTATTTTTTTTCATTGAGTTGTAATAATTAGTTAATAAATAGTAATGAAAAGTCAAGTGCAAACTTACTTTCCCATCAAGAATATCTTTTTAAAAAACTTTTTTATTAACAACTAGGAGGAGCACGGAGAGGAGCAAGAGGATTATAAAAACGAAGGTTATAAAACGAATCACGTTTAACAACAAGAATGCGTATAACATAACGAAAAACCGAAGCAAAAACCGAAGCAAAAGCTATGGTCACAGCTAACGAAAAAGTACGAATTAAATTAAACTCAGCGGAAGTGTGCTGATGTTGAGCGCTGGAATAGGGGTGCGAATGCACAACAAGACGAGAGTCCTCAATATGAACGTGGGTAAAAAACACACTGTTCATGTAATAAAACATAAACAGAATCACTACCAACCATTTTACAAACAGAGAATTCTTTAAGCGCATATCTAATTTAGAACTCGTCTAAGTTATCAGGTTGCAAAAGTACACAAAAAAGGCGAAAATAATCATTTCGCCTTACTTTTTTAAATTTATTTAACTATACAACCCCTTGTGCCAACATTGCTTTAGCCACTTTCAAGAATCCCGCCACATTAGCACCTTTTACATAGTTAATATAACCGTTAGGTTCTTTACCATGTTTAACACATTGTGCATGAATATCGCTCATAATTTGACGTAGCCGTTGATCAACTTCCTCAGCAGCCCAACTTATGTGCATTGCATTTTGAGTCATTTCCAATCCTGACGTGGCTACACCACCTGCATTCACAGCTTTACCCGGAGCAAACAACATGTTATGTTGAATAAATAAATCAATCGCTTCAGGAGTACATCCCATGTTGGAAACTTCACCGACACAGAGCACATTGTTGGCAATTAACGCTTTAGCATCGTCGGCATTCAATTCATTTTGTGTAGCACATGGCAAAGCCACATCCACTTTCACTTCCCAAGGTTTTTTACCAGCCACAAATTTAGCACCAAACATGTCGGCATAAGGTGCTACAATGTCATTACAAGTGGCACGTAACTCCAACATATAATCTATTTTTTCACCAGAAATACCCTTCTCGTCATAAATATAGCCGTCAGGTCCTGAAATAGTAACCACTTTAGCGCCTAATTCGGTAGCTTTAATCACAGCTCCCCAAGCCACATTACCAAAGCCAGACACGGCCACAGTTTTTCCTTGTAAGCTATGACCTGCATTTTCGAGCATTTGTTTAACAAAATAAAGTGCGCCAAAACCTGTAGCTTCAGGACGAACCAACGAGCCACCAAATTCAAGACCTTTACCTGTTAATACACCCGTATTTTCACGTGCCAATTTTTTATACATACCATATAAATAACCAACTTCACGAGCACCAACACCAATATCGCCTGCGGGAACATCGGTATCGGGACCAATTTGACGCCATAATTCTAACATAAACGCTTGACAAAAACGCATCACTTCTGCATCCGATTTTCCTTTTGGATCAAAGTCAGATCCACCTTTACCACCACCCATAGGCAAAGTAGTTAAAGCATTTTTAAAGGTTTGTTCAAAGCCTAAAAACTTTAAAATAGAGAGATTGACTGACGGATGAAAACGAATACCGCCTTTGTAAGGACCAATTGCGTTATTAAATTGCACACGATAACCTAAATTTACCTGTACATCGCCTCGATCATCAGTCCATGCCACACGAAATGTCAAGATACGATCAGGTTCAACCATACGCTCCACAATTTTCGCTTTTTCGAACTCTGGATGTTGTGCATACACATCTTCAATAGAAAGCAAAACTTCATGTACAGCTTGAAGAAACTCTTTTTCCGAAGGGTGTTTTGCCTCAAGTGCATTCATTGTTTTTTTAACGTCCATAGTAATAAGATTTATCGGTTATAAGATTTTATTTTGGTGTTTGAAATAATTTACAAGCACTTTAACGCCTAAACAGGCGAGCATATAAGCTACATAAAACAGACAACAATTGTAAGATTTATTTTTCAAATATAAAAAAAAACTGGCAATTATTTTCTACTAACTTGCATTTTTAATATTAAAATGACTGAAAAGTGAAATTTTTGTGAAATAACACATGGATTTTTATCAGAACAAAAAAATATAAGCTGTCGCTCAATAAAAAACCGTTTTATTTACTAATTTTGTCCTGACAATTTGATATAAATTCTTGCCTACATGAACAAAATACCGAACATAAAAAAGTTCTATTTTAAAGACACATCGTTTGCTAACTTAATGAACAAACGCATTTACAATGTGCTCCTCATTGCCAGTAATTACGATGCCTTTATGCTAGAAGAAGATGGGCGTATAGATGAACAAATTTTCAACGAATATCACTCACTTAACCTGCGCTATCCACCGCGATTCACACTTGCCAATAGTAAAGAACAAGCCAGTGAGTGTTTCCGTAAATGGTCGTTTGATTTAATCGTAATTATGCCAAACAATGAAAGCATCGATACGTTTAATTATGCAAAACAGATCAAAGAAAAACACCCCGATTTGCCTATCGTTTTACTCACACCATTTTCGCATCAAATTACACATCGCTTGCAGCACGACGATTTGAGTGCCATTGATTATATATTCAGCTGGCTTGGAAATTCGGATTTACTTTTAGCCATCATCAAACTGTTTGAAGATTTGATGAATGTCGATGCTGATGTTGATTCCGTAGGCGTTCAAGTAATTCTCTTAGTAGAAGATTCAGTTCGATTCTACTCCTCATTTCTCCCTCACGTCTATAAAGTCATTTTCACCCAATCGCGTTCATTTATGACAGAGGCGCTGAACGAACACGAGCAAATGTTACGTATGAGAGGAAGACCTAAAGTGATGTTGGCACGCACTTACGAAGAAGCGTTACGTATTTACACCAAATATCGCACACATATATTAGGCGTTATTTCTGATGTAGATTTCCCCAAAAATGGAGAACTCACCAAGCTTGCTGGCTTTGACTTGTGTGAGCAAATACGAGTAACCGATCCTTTCTTACCAATTATCCTACAATCATCGGAGAGTAAAAATGAAGAATTGGCAGCCTTAATCAAGGGCTCATTTATAGATAAAAACTCTAAAAAACTGGATGTAGAATTGCGCGATGCTATTATTACCAAATTTGGTTTTGGCGATTTCATATTTCGCGATCCACAAACCCGAGAACAAGTGGCCGTGTGTCGTAATTTGAAAGATTTACAAAATCTGATTTTCTCCATCCCAAGCGATGTGCTTTATAACCATTTGGCACACAATGACGTATCGCGTTGGCTCTGTTCGCGTGCCATGTTTCCACTCTCCGACTTTTTAAAACAAATATCGATTGAGCATTTAAAAGATGTAGACGAAGCGCGCCAAATTATTTTTGATGCCATCGTACATTATCGACGCATTAAAAACCGAGGTGTCATAGCCGTTTTCCAACGCGATCGGTTCGATATGTATTCCAATTTTGCACGTATTGGCGACGGTTCATTAGGAGGTAAAGCACGTGGATTAGCTTTTATTGATGCCATGCTGAAGCGCAATCAAAACTACATGGAATATGCAAATGTGCAAATTAATATTCCGCGCACCGTAGTTCTATGTACCGACAATTTCGACACCTTTATGGCTTCGAACAACCTGTATCCAATTGCCCTATCTGATGCTCCTGACGAAGAAATTTTGACTGCTTTTTTAGCGGGCAAACTTCCAAAAAATCTATTAGGCGATTTATACGCTTTGTTGTCAACCATAAAAGGTCCCATCGCTGTACGCTCTTCTAGTTTATTAGAAGATTCTCACTATCAGCCATTTGCTGGTATTTACTCCACATACATGGTGCCATTCAGCGATAAAAGTAAAACACACATGCTCATGGTATTGTGCGAAGCTATTAAAGCTGTGTACGCTTCGGTCTATTACAAAGACAGCAAAGCCTACATGACCGCCACACGCAATGTGATTGACCAAGAAAAAATGGGCATTGTGTTACAAGAAGTTATTGGACAAGATTACGAAAATCACTTTTATCCATCTTTTTCGGGCGTAGCTCGCTCGCTCAACTTCTATCCAATTGGAGCAGAACGACCAGAAGAAGGTGTTGCCAACATTGCCCTGGGACTGGGGAAATACATTGTAGATGGAGGCGTAACACTCCGTTTTTCGCCAAAGCATCCACATAGCATACTACAAACAAGCACGTTGGAATTAGCATTACGCGAAACACAAACCCATTTTTTCGCCCTCAATACAGAAAAATTATCATTTAAACCAGAAGTAAATGATGGTTTTAATCTAGTAAAACTACAAATAAAAGATGCGGAGAAAGATGGTGCACTGCAATACATAGCGTCCACATTTAACCCTCACGATCAAGCCATTTACGACAACATTAGTGAAGGTGGACGCAAAATCATAACATTCGCCAACATTTTGCAGCATGATGTGATGCCACTAGCCGATATCCTTGAAAAAGTATTAACTATTGGCGAACGAGAAATGGGCAAACCCATCGAGATAGAATTTGCCGCCAATCTCAATCCAAGTACCAACCAACATCAATTTTATCTGTTGCAAATTAGACCTATTGTTGACAATCAAGAAATGTTGCACGAAAATTTAGACGAAATTCCTGAACAGGACACAATCATTTCGGCTCACAATGCGTTAGGACATGGAATTACGAAAGATGTATTGGATATAGTGTACATAAAAACAGAAAACTTTAATCCCGCCAATAACCAATTAGCAGCTTACGACGTAGCCGCTATCAATGAGTGGATGCAAACCAACGACAAACACTATATTTTAATTGGGCCTGGTCGATGGGGTTCGAGTGATACGTGGTTAGGAATTCCAGTAAAATGGGCACATATTTCGATGGCGAAAGTGATTGTAGAATGTGGATTAGAAAACTACCGCATCGACCCAAGTCAAGGGACACACTTTTTCCAAAATTTGACATCATTTGGAGTTGGCTATTTTACCATCAATCCTTATATCAAAGACGGTTATATTGACTACACGTTTCTAAATCAACTACCCGCGATACACGAAACAGAACACCTGCGTCACGTGCGTTTAGAACAGCCAATGACCATTAAAATTGATGGTAAAAAAAATCGAGGAGTAATTTTGAAACCTGAGATAAACAATTCGGAATTATAAAGAATGATCGAATAGTTATTTATGACCGGAGTATAATAAAAATGCTTCGGTCGTTTCGTTACCATAACTTTTCGATACGGATATCTGCTTCAAACCTGGTACATCAAGTTCTAGGTTTATTTCATCATTGTGACGACGCAAAGCTACAACATGTTCGAAATTAACCATATAAGAGCGATGACAACGTCTTAACGAGGTATTTTTAAATTCTTCAGACATTCTCTTTAAAGTATTTCGCAACAAGAATTCCGACAATTTCCCTTGATTAACATACTTAATCACCACATAATTGTCGGCTGCTTCCAAAAATATAATATGCTCAAACGCCACGGAAAAACGCAACTCGCCTTTTTCGTCTTTAAACTGTGCAACTGTAGGACCTTTTGGCAATGGTAAGAGTCCTTGTTCCATCATTCGTAAACGTGTCTTCTTGTCGTCGTACGAAAAATAAAGCCACGATACAGCATATGGCAATACAATCACTAACACGGTGTTAATGTTCGCATTTTTAAAAACCTCGAGTACATCTTCCCACGACCACCAACTCAAATGATCATTTACTGCAATAGTATATAAGGTATAAAAACCTGAAAGTACCACTATTTCAGCAATAATCCACAGCGCATATTCAATGTAGTATAACGAATAGCGATGCACAAAACGATACATTAGAAATCGACTAAAGGCAATGACTAATATACCAGTGAGTACGAGTAAAAAAGAAAATAAGAAATACTTGATAGGCGAAACATGATACCAATTCTCAGAATTGAATGGGCGATAAATATTTATGAAGCACAGCGCAAACACAGCTGTAAAAGCAATCAACTTCACCAAATTCGCCTTGTTGATAAGATAATCATCTACTGACTTCCCTTTCTTACGCCAATATAGGTTTAA
>Ga0208694_1000239_pt1 | contig 87185 bp, 83 predicted proteins | sample AD_UKC078_MetaG_FD_184442 | JGI IMG/M metagenome (GOLD analysis project Ga0208694, IMG submission 184442) | Active sludge microbial communities of municipal wastewater-treating anaerobic digesters from USA - AD_UKC078_MetaG (SPAdes) (version 2) | ecosystem: Engineered > Bioreactor > Anaerobic >...
CCGGCACTGATATTATCCTTGGCCGGCATCTTATACCTGTCCCAAACGCTATCCCTCTCTACTGAACAACCCATATTTTTTAGATACATTTGAGCTAAACCGGCTATCTGTGAGGATATTGAAGCTACAACCAGCTTAATCCCGGAACTCCTCATTCTGTCTGTATATTTCAGCATGTTTATGCCGCTTTGGATATAGAAATCCGTGAAATTACCCGCACTTATTATGTCCTTGATTCTATCTGCATTGCACCTTTTGAAATCCTCCCTGATAAAGCTATTCTCGATTTTTCTCTCAACGGATCTGTCTATGCTTATTCCTTTGCTGCCTGAGAATTCAAGATGCACTTTGTTCTTATCACTATAATCCTTCCATATATGAACTCCGCCTTCTGCCTTGTAGAATCTGACGGCGAACCTCATTATAGGCACTGCTGCGTTTTCAATGCTTATTACTCCTACACCTGTAGACAGCACTCCGGATATCAGTGATTCCTTCATTATCTCAGCAGAGTTCGAACCGTCGCTGCTGACAATGATTCCGGAATCATCCTTCAGTATTGAGCCGAAAGCGGAACCAAGCCGCGAAGCAAATTCCGGCGTAAGGTTTATATTTACATCCCCGCTGACATCCCTGTGGCCGAATAAAGTTCTTGATGCTTTCGTACCCCATACAAGATTTTGGGCCACTACGGCATCTTCCTCAACAACCTTTTCAGGCCATATCTTGATATCCGGCTTTATTATCGCGCCTGTTTCCAAAGTAGTATTACTGCCTATAACGGTATTTTCAAAAATATGCACTCCGCTTTTTACTGCTGCACCGCTGCAAATTACTCCTCCCCTGCACTGGACATTCTTTCCTATACTTGAATTCTTCCATATTATGCTTTTCTTTATGGAGGTTGCTTCCTGTACTTCCGTGTCATTGCCTAATATTGAGGCTTCTATTACTGTCCTGTCTTTGATTCTGCAGTTGTCTCCTATAAGCACCGGTGCAATAAGATTACAGCTGTCGGAAATCTCACAGCCGTCACCTATCCATATTCCCTCCCCATGCTGCCTGTATCCGATTGTTGTCTTGACCTTTCCTGACAAAATGTCGAAATTTACTTCCTTGTATACTCTCAGGTCACCGATGTCATTCCAATAGTCATCGGTTACATATCCGTACATGGGGATATTATCTCTTAACAGCTTTGGAAACAAATCCTTGCTGAAGTCGAAATTATCACCCTTACTGTAATAGTCAAGCACTTCAGGCTCAAGTATATATATACCGGTATTAATGGTGTCGCTGAACACCTCTCCCCAGCTGGGCTTTTCCATAAAGCTTGTTATTCTGGCTTCTTCGTCAATAATAACAACTCCGTATTCCAGGGGCACGGGTACTTTTTTCAATATCAGCGTAGCTTTCGATCTTCTGTATTTATGAAATTCCAGTGCTTTTTCAAAATCTATGTCAGTCAGGGCATCGCCGCTGACGATAATAAAAGTATCATCGTAGAAATCCTCTGCATTTTTTACACTTCCGCCGGTTCCCAGGGGGGTATGCTCAATATAGTACCTTAAACTTACACCGAATTCTCCGCCGTCTCCGAAATAATCGGTAATCACTGCGGGAAAGTATGCCAGTGTTGCGGCAATATCAGTTATATTATGCTTTTTAAGCAGCTCTATGGTATATTCCATTACCGGCTTATTAAGAACCGGCACCATTGGCTTTGGTATTCCGCAGGTCACCGGCCTGAGTCTTGTACCTTCTCCCCCGGCCATTATTACAGCCTTCATCCTGTCACCTCATAACCATACTTTTGCTTATTTATAAATTGCGCTATACAATATTTTCCCCTATAAGCCGGATTTTATAACAACATTTCAATGAGGGCTTTAACCGGTTTTAATTAAAATTTGAAAAAATAGTGAAAATATTATCAATTAGTGTTAAAATAGTATAGAGCTAAAAAAAACACTGTAATTTCTAATATTATAGTAATAATAAACAAATATCAATGAGAAAGGGTGTTTTAGAGAAATGAGTAAACCAGTATTATCCGCTCACTTTGAATCAAGGACACCGTCAAGTGTCCGACTGGCCCAGATGAAATATGAGGAGCGGAAGGTCAAACCCCAGGCCGTAATTAATGTAGGTATAGGTAATGTTTCACTTCCTACCAATCCTGCAATGCAAAAAAGAATGTTTTCGCTTGATGCACCTGAAAGCCCCTTTGCAAAAGGTGTCATAAGGTATACAACAACTGCCGGCCTTATAGAGTGTCAGGACGCATTTAAGAATATCCTCAAATGCGAAGGCTTCGACACAAGCAAGCTGTATGTTCAGATAACTGACGGCGGATCTGCTGCAATGGAATTACTGTTATTGGGGGTTTGCGGACCGGCAGGTACTGATGAAAAACCTCTTATGGTAATTGACCCGGCCTATACCAACTATATTTCTTTTGCCGAGAGAGTCGGACGAAAAATAGTTACGGTAACCCGTTCATTAAATGAAAACGGCAAGTTCAGCCTTCCAAAATTGAACGAAATCGAAGAAACTATTAAAAAGTATAATCCCGGGGCACTTCTTGTTATACCTTACGACAATCCGACCGGCCAATTCTATGATTATGAAACCCTTAAAGGGCTTGCGGCATTGTGCGTAAAGTACAATATGTGGTTTGTAAGCGATGAAGCGTACCGCGAACTCTTCTATGAGGAAGGCAGCAAGCTTGTAAGCATCTGGGGAGTTACCGATGCGGATGTACCCGGTATCGAAGGAAGAAGAATGAGCATTGAAACTGCATCAAAGGTATGGAATGCCTGCGGACTGAGAATCGGTGCCCTGATTACAGACAGCCCCGAATTCAATAACCGTTCAGTGGCTGAATATACTGCAAATCTTTGCGCTAATGCAATCGGCCAGTATATATTCGGCGCACTGGCTCATGAAAGCAAGGAGCAAATAGCTGCATGGTGCAAGAGTATAAGAGAATATTACAAGGAATTGATATTTAATGTGTATAACGGACTGAAGAAACAGGAACCGGGCTTAATAGTTTCAAGCCCTGATGCGTCCATCTACTCGGTAATCGATGTCAGAAATGTTGTAAAACCGGGATTTGATGCAACTGAGTTCGTACTGTACTGCGCAGGAGAAGGATCGGTCAACCTGGATGGGGTTGAGACAACTCTTCTGGTAGCTCCAATGAAAGGATTCTATAATACTAAAAAAGGAGAATACAACCCGGGGAGCACACAATTCCGTATTTCCTTCGTAGAAACACCGGATAAAATGGCAAAGGTTCCGGAGTTGTTTGCCAAGCTTCTGAGACAGTACGAAGCACAAAGATAGAAGTCAATAAATAAAGGGTGGGAAGCAAGCTTTCCACCCTTTTAGTTTGCAGATGATATGTGGGGACACGGGGACATTTCGGGACACGGGGACGTTTCGGGACACGGGGACGTTTCTCCTGTCCCACTTCAGTGGGACAGGAGAAACGTCCCCGTGTCCCGAAACGTCCCCGTGTCCCGAAATGTCCCCGTGTCCCGAAACGTCCCCATGTCCCCCTGCCTCTTGTTATTTTACTACTTCACCATGTTTTTCAGTATCTCCGGCACTGCGTCCAAAGCTGCTGCGACTTTATCCAGATCCTTTATTCCCCCCTGTGCCATGTCCGGCCTTCCGCCGCCGCTTCCTCCTGCAGCCTTTGCAGCCTCCTTAATGATATTCCCTGCGTGTACTCCCTTGGAAACCGCATCCTTTGATGCCATTGCAACCAGGACTGTCTTTTCCCCGTCAAAGGAGGCAAGCATCACAAAGGAGGTTCCCAGCTTATCCCTTAGTTTGTCTCCCATTTCTCTCAGGCTGTCAATACCCATGTTGTCAAGCTTTGTTACAAGATATTTTATGTCCTTCTCCTCTTGTGCCCCGGCTGCAAGCTCATCCAGCATTTCCGCCGCCATTTTTGATTTCAGCACAGATACTTCCTTTTCCGTATCCTTAAGCTGCTTGAGTACTGTATCCATTTTCTTGACACATTCGCTTGGATGGGCCTTGAGTTTCCCGCACAGCTCATTCATCAGTTTTTCTTCTTCCTTAATAAATTCATAAGCTTTTTCTCCTGTTGCCGCTTCAATCCTTCTGACTCCGGCAGCTATGCCCCCTTCGCTTATTATTTTGAAGAAGCCCGCCTGGCTTGTGGCTTTCAAGTGTGTTCCCCCGCAGAGTTCAATGGAATAGTCGCCCATTTTGACAACTCTTACCACTTCACCGTATTTCTCTCCGAAAAGCGCCATAGCTCCAAGCTTTTTCGCCTCATTTATGGAGGTTTCCTTTGTAATTACTTCATAGCTTGCCAGAATTGCTTCATTTACTTCTCTTTCTATCCTGTCAAGCTCTTCCTTTGTCATCGCCTTGAAGTGAGTGAAGTCAAACCTTAAACGCTCCGGCGTAACATAAGAGCCTGCCTGCTCAACATGAGTGCCAAGGTATTTTCTCAATGCCTTATGAAGCAGATGAGTGGCCGAGTGGTTCCTGGCGGTAGCCATTCTCCTTTTTGAATCAATTTCTGCTATACAGGAGTCTCCGACCTTAATTTCACCGCTGATTACCGTACACACATGGGCAAACCTTTCCCCGGTGACCTTCTTACAGTCTTTTACATCCAACTCGAAGCCTTCCCCGATTATTCTTCCGGTATCGGCTACCTGTCCGCCGCTTTCCGCATAGAAAGGTGTAATATCAAGTACTACGCTTATTTCATCCCCTTCATTGGCTGAGTCTTCCAGTTCATTATCCCTTACTATTGCTTTGACAATCGCTTTTGCGGAAAAGCTTTCATATCCCACAAACTTAGTCTTTATGCTCCAGTCGATCTTTGCATATATATCTTCCTTCCAGCTTTCAGCGCTGCTGTCAGCCCTTGCTGCCCTTGCCCTTTCCCTTTGGTTCTGCATCTCCTTCTGGAAGGTTTCCTCATCAACAGATAGTCCCTGCTCCTCCAGTATGTCTTTAGTCAGATCCAGGGGGAAGCCGTAGGTATCATAAAGCCTGAAGGCATTTTCTCCTGACAATGTGTCTGTATTTGTCAGCTTCAACTCGTCAATATAACCCTGAAGTATTGAAAGTCCCTGGTCCAATGTCTCATAAAACCTATTTTCTTCAACATCAATTATATTTAGGATATAATCCTTCTTTTCCCTCAATTCGCTGTATGCGTCTCCGCTTACTTCGATAACCTTCAGGGCAATTTTGCTGAGGAAAGAATCGGTCACACCCAGTAGCCTTCCATGCCTTGCAGCTCTTCTTAGAAGCCTTCTAAGAACATATCCTCTGCCTTCATTGCTTGGAAGTATGCCGTCGGATATCATGAAGGTAACTCCTCTGATATGATCGGTAATAACCCTTATTGAAACATCCTTCTTCGGATCCGCACCGTATTCCACCCCTGCAAGGCTGCAGATGCTGTCCAATATATACTTTATAGTGTCTACCTCAAATATGTTGTCAACTCCCTGCATAACCGCAGCCATTCGCTCCAATCCCATGCCTGTGTCTATATTTGGCTTTGCCAGTCTGTTGTAATTGCCTTCTTCGTCCTTATCAAACTGTGTGAATACAAGGTTCCAGAATTCCATATACCTGTCGCAGTCGCAGCCCAGCTTGCAGTCTTCCTTACCGCAGCCTGTACCCGGCCCTCTGTCAAAATATATCTCTGAACAAGGTCCGCAGGGGCCAAGGCCGATTTCCCAGAAGTTGTCCTCCTTACCCATTCTAACAATCCTGTCCGGCGGCAATCCTATCTTGTTATGCCAGATATCAAAGGCTTCATCATCGTCCAGATAAATAGTAACCCAAAGCCTGTCTTCCGGCATCTTATATACCTCAGTGCACAGCTCCCATGCCCAGGCTATTGCCTCATCCTTGAAGTAATCTCCGAAGGAGAAATTACCCAGCATTTCAAAAAAGGTTCCGTGTCTGGCAGTCTTTCCAACCCTTTCAATATCAGGGGTCCTGATGCACTTCTGACAGGTTGTCACCCTTAAGCTCGGAGGTACGGCCTGCCCGGTAAAAAACGGCTTCAAGGGGGCCATACCCGAGTTTATGATGAGCAGGCTCTTGTCACTCTGTGGCACAAGAGATGCACTTTTCATTCTTAAATGATCCTTGCTTTCAAAAAAGCTAAGGAATTTTTCTCTTACTTCATTAAGTCCTAACTTTTCCATGTGTATTCCTCCCGTATATTTTTGTAAAAAAAACTCCCCATCCCGGTTAGGGACGAAGAGAACTTCGCGGTACCACCCTAGTTGCCCGAAAGGGCCGCTTTGTTGGCTTTAGCCATGCAGTATAACGCCTGCAGCGTCTTTACGATGCTCAGCAGCAGCTTCAACAGCTTATTCCCTGGGATTCTCACCAGCCATCCCTTCTCTGCTTATGCTGCCATATTTTGCAGCATATTGAAAATCAGTCTGTTTACTCCTCTGCATCAACACAATATTAAATATATACGAAGATTATATATTAGCCGGGAAGCTTTGTCAATAATTCACATTAAAACTCAAATTCAACCATTAAGCAGTCCTTAACTCCCCTGCCTATCTCTGAATACATGTCTGAGTGTCAGCTTAATTGCAGCCAATACGGGCACAGCCATAATAAGCCCTATGATTCCAAAAAGCCGGCCTCCCGCTATAAGGGACATTATAACATAAACAGGGTGTATTCCCACACTCTTTCCTATTATCCTTGGTGTAAGGAATCCGCTTTCCAGCTGCTGTATCAGAATAAAGGCTCCTGCCGCATACAATGCTTTACCGGTTGAATCCAGCAATGCAAACAATATTGTAGGTATAATTCCTATAAAGGGCCCGAAGTATGGTATTATATTTGCTATACCGGCAAAGATGCCAAGTATGAAGGCATATTTTACTTTAATCAGTATAAGGGCAGCAGTTGTCAGTACACCCACAAAGCTGGCTATAATAATCTGCCCTCTTATATATTTACCAAAAACATTATCAATATCCCTTATTAATATAATAAGTTTCGCGCGCTTTGCCTTCGGCAGTACAAGAATGAATTGGTTCTTGAAGTACTCCGCATCTTTCAGCATATAAAAAGTAATCACCGGAACTATTACTATATTAAAAAACTGTGAAAAGATTTCTATTATGCCGTTGGCAATGTTCTGCAAAAGTGTGAGAATCATGCTTTGCAGCATAAGTATGTTATCATCCAGTACATCCTTAAAACTCTCCGGAAGCCCGCTTCTCATGTATCCGTCCTGGAATTGCCGAAAAAGCTCCTGCATCTGTCTTGAGTATTGGGGGATGTTGACAACCAGTGTGCTGATTTCCTTTATCAGCTTAGGAACAAGCACAAAAGACAGGAGCATAATTATAGCTATAAAAATCAGATATACAATAAGAACTCCGAAAATCCTTCTGATGCCTTTTTTTTCAAAAACCTTCACTATAGGGTTCAGCAGGTAAGAGAAGGCTGCCGCAATTATAAAGGGCTTTATCACTGTGCTGATGGCAATGCCATATTTGAGCACAATAAAAACCAATGCTGCAATTATGATAATATGAATAAGTCTTATATTGACCTTCTTTGATCCCCAAATATTGTTCATACTGTTCATCCTATATAAATATTGTGGCAGAATTGAAGAAGAATGCGGCGGGGACACGGGGACGTTTTGGGGACACGGGGACGTTTCTCCTGTCCCACTGGAAGTGGGACAGGAGAAACGTCCCCGTGTCCCCAAAACGTCCCCGCGTCCCCGTGTCGCATTCTTCCTATTTTCCGTAGTATATATAATTTATGATTCGGATATGTATAAAATTCCTGCTTATTTGGTTTTAATCATTCCTTTAGCAGTGTTTTCTTTAATAACAGCATTGCTTCCCGATAGTGTATGTCCGTGTTCCAGTTCTACTATATGCCTGCCCCTGAGAAAATCGTCAAAATACCCCTCTGACAGCTCATATGCCTTTATGATTCCTGTGTTTGTGTCAAAAAGGATATCTCTTATTATACCCAGAGGCTCCCCTCTGGGACTTTGCACAAGCTTTCCCAAAATGTCCTGACAGCTGCTGTAACGCCTCTGCTTTACCAAAAAGCCCCTTGGACTCATCCGGCTGATATTGCCCGAAGCCCGTATGCCATTCTCGGAAATTGATTTGACATTTTTATAGGGTATTGCTTCCAATGACCTGCCGAGCATCCTCTCCCTGCATATTAGGATATGTAATCTGTTTTCTTTCGTGTCAATGATTACATCTCTGACAGTACATCGCTTTTGTTCGGATACACAGTCGAATACCGGCAGGTCAATCATGTCATTTATCCTGAAAATACTAATCACCTCACATTTTTACAAAGAAAAAAGACCGATTCCGGTCTTTTACTTTTTCTGGTTGTCATACCTATTATAAAGCTCTCTCAGGTCATGTGCCATAACGCCTTGTTCTTCAGCCATTTTCTTAAAGGTTTCCGCCACTTCTCCGTCATCTATCCTCTTGGAATACATTTCAAAATCTCTGACCAACTCCATTGTATTGTTCCAGGCTCTTTGAAGACAATCCCTGGTGCTCATCATATTGTTGCTGTTCAAGCTTTTGCTGTCCACTATAACACCTCCGCAGCTTTTATTATGTCATTATTTTAGCTTAAACAGCCAATATTATTCATAAAGTATTGAACGATAAATTCTGTTTTTTATTCGGCACAATTTTGCGCGAAAGATTCCTTTTGCGCAATGTTGTCGTCTCTCCAAAATAATATTTAACTAATACCTGCTGAAACGCTGCTTCTCTATAGTTCCTCCCCCAACCAGCATATCTTTCCGGTAGAATACAACCGCCTGTCCGGGAGTGATTGCCCTCTGAGGTTCCTTAAACACTACTCTCACTCTTTCATTGTCTATGGGTGTGACCGTTGCTTCTGCTTCTTTTGCACTGTATCTTATTTTTGCCTTCACATTTATTGCTCCTTCAAGCTTCTCGAAGGCAATATAGTTCATTTGGTTTGCAACAAGCTCACTGCTGAATACCTCAGCCTCATCTCCAAGTACTACAAGGTTTTTATCGGGAATTATTTCGACTACATACATAGGCTTTCCAAAGGCTATTCCCAAGCCCTTGCGCTGACCAACCGTGTAATGGACTATTCCCTTATGAGTACCGAGCATTCTTCCTTGCGTATCTACAAAATATCCCGGCTTGATTTCGCTTCCTTTTCTTTCGCTTATGAACCTTCCGTAGTCATTATCTTCAACAAAACAGATTTCCTGACTTTCAGGCTTGTTGGCCGTTTTAAGGTCCAATTCCCTGGCTATCTCCCTGACCTGACTCTTGTTGTAGTCCCCCAGGGGCATAAGTATATGCCTGAGCTGTTCCTGAGTCAGATTATAAAGCACATATGTCTGGTCTTTATCGGGAGCTGCGGATTTTCTGATAACGTACCTCTTCAGATTTTCTTCGTACTGTATTCTTGCATAATGCCCAGTTGCAACGTAATCTGCCTCCAAAGCCCTGGAGCGCTCCAAAAGCGCATCGAATTTTATGAATTTGTTGCAGGCTATGCACGGATTCGGAGTCCTTCCGCACAGATATTCATCAACAAAATAATCAATAACCAGCTTTTCAAATACTTCTTTAAAGTTCATAACATAAAAGGGTATGTCAATTTTAGCGCATACCCTTCTGGCATCCTCCACAGCAGATAAAGAACAGCAGCCTCCTTCACGCTCAAGGGCTTCCTTGCTCTTATCCTGCCATATTTGCATGGTAACTCCAATTACATCATATCCCTGCTGTTTCAGAAGGTAAGCGGCGACAGAGCTGTCAACTCCGCCGCTCATACCTATTACAACTCGCTTTTTCATTTGCATTCAACTCCTAATGAGCATACAGGGCTAATGACACTTCCGCTCACATTTACTGCAGCATGCTTCTTCATCAGGCTCAATCCCGGCTGATACTGAGGATTCCACTTCCTTACCCTGCTTTTTCATGTAATCCTCAATTGCAGCTTTAACGGCTTCTTCAGCCAGCACTGAGCAGTGTATTTTTGCGGGAGGCAGTCCGTCAAGAGCCTCAACTACAGCTTTATTTGTAAGTTCAAGGGCTTCCTCTACCGACCTGCCCTTTATCATTTCAGTGGCAATGCTGCTTGTGGCTATTGCGGCACCGCATCCAAAGGTCTTGAACTTAACGTCCTTTATGATGTTATCTTCTATCTTCAGATAAATCTTCATTATATCGCCGCACTTGGCATTGCCTACTTCGCCTACACCGCTGGCATCCTCTATTTCACCGACATTTCTCGGATTTGAAAAATGATCCATCACTTTTTCACTATACATTAGTATTTCCCCCCTTAACTTTCTCATACAACGGAGACATTTGCCTCAGCCTTTCCACTATTTCCGGCAATACTTCCAGGACATAATCTATGTCCTCTTCGGTATTTACGGCACCCAGGGACAATCTCAGCGATCCATGGGCTATTTCATGGGACAGACCGATAGCCAGCAGCACATGGGAAGGATCCAATGATCCCGAAGTACATGCCGAGCCGCTGGAACCGGCAATACCTTTCATATCCAGATTCAGAAGCAGTGACTCTCCTTCAATATACTGAAAACTGAAATTGGCGTTCCCCGGAAGCCTTTTGACCGGATGTCCGTTCAACCTTGTATAAGGTATCTTATTCATTACGCCCTTTATCAATTTATCCCTCAGCCCCATTATCCTTTTGCTGCTCTCTTCCAGGTTTTCGGCGGCAAGCTCAATGGCCTTTCCGAGTCCTATAATACCCGGAACATTTTCCGTACCTGCTCTTCTTCCTCTTTCCTGACCGCCCCCATGAACAAGGTTTATAAGCTTTACTCCCTTTCTCACATAAAGTACCCCTATACCTTTAGGGCCATAGAATTTATGTGCGGAAAGCGAGAGCATGTCAATGTTCTGTTCCTTTACATCAATTTTAACACTCCCTACCGCCTGCACTGCATCGGTATGGAAGTATATGCCCTTTTCCCTTGCCAGCTTTCCTATCTCTTCTATGGGTTGTATCGTACCGATTTCATTATTGGCATACATAATGGAAATCAGTATTGTCTTATCAGTTATTGCATTTTTTACATCCTCAACGCTTACCAAACCATACTCATCTACAGGCAGGTATGTTACTTCAAAGCCTTCCTTTTCCAGGTATTCACAAGTATGCAAAAGGGCGTGGTGTTCAATGTTTGTAGTTATTATATGATTGCCTTTGCTTTTGTTGGCATATGCCGTGCCTTTTACCGCCCAGTTGTCTGCTTCAGAGCCCCCTGCAGTAAAATATATTTCTTCCGGAAGTGCACCTAATGCCTTGGCAACCCTTTCCCTGGCAGTATCCACATGCTTGCGCACATCTCGTCCGAACTTGTGTATGCTTGAAGGATTCCCAAAGTACTCGGTAAAGAAAGGAAGCATTTCTTCCAGTACTTCTCTTTTTGTATAGGTTGTAGCTGCATGATCCATGTAAATTCCTCTTATGCCGTCCATATTATTTCTCTCCTTCTTTCTTTCGTTTAAGCTTATAATAGTCATTCACCATATCATTCAATGTTATTGAATCTACCACATTATTGATGCCTTCCATTATTTTTTCCCAAATCAATCTTGTTACACAGTTTTCAGCTTTTGAGCACTCCGGTTCATCATCCATTACACATTCCGACGGGGCCAGGGGGCCTTCAAGAGTCCTTATTATTTCTCCCACTGAAATCTCTTCGGGTTTTCTTATCAGCTCATATCCCCCTTGAGCACCTCTGATGCTTCTAACCAGGCCGGCCTTTTTCAGATGGGCTATAAGCTGTTCCAGATAGGTTTCAGAAAGCTGCTGCCTTTGAGCTATTTCCTTCAGGGGCATCGGCCCTTCCCCGTAGTTCAAAGCAAGCTCATACATAATTTTGAGTCCATATCTTCCCTTGGTTGATAATATCATATTATCAGCTCCTTATTAATTCCTACCTATTAAGTCGGATTTCAATTTAAGGTTACCATAGCAGAAAAACATTGTCAATATTAATTTCTACTTTTGTAGTCGGAATTAATTCTTAATAATGAATGTATACCAGTAGGAGTCACAGTTAAGAACCGCGAACTATCTTTTAGTCCTTGTCCTGTCTTTTGTGCTTAAGTATTGAGGCCGCTTTGGATCCATTGTTAAGCTGTATATTAAGGATCTTTTGAAGTCATAAAAATTGAATGGTGCCCAAGGTGCTAAATAAGGCACTCCAAAACTGTTTAGTGAAACAAGCTGGGCTAAAATAAAGGTTAAAAACAAAGTAAACCCATAAAACCCCAACATACCGGTAAATAGTAGAAGTATAAATTTCAATATTCTGAATGGATTTATTAATGTGTAATCAGGAATGGCAAAAGAGGCAAGCAGTGACGTCGATGCAATGATAAGCAAAAGCGGACTGAAAATTTCTGCCGCAATTGCAGCTTGCCCTATTACTATCGCCCCCACAATACCCACAGCAGGGCCTATCTGCTTTGGAACTCTAAGAAGTGCTTCTCTAAGCAACTCACTGATAAACTCAATTGTCAATGCTCCCATTAGGGCATTGAATGGTACATTTACACGCATTTCTGCGAGAGATATCGCATAATCGCTTGGTAGAATATCAGTATGAAAGGATGTTATTGCGACATATATGCTTGAAACGGTAAAGGCAAAAATTATAGCGGCATACCGTATCAGCCTCATAAAAAGCCCGAAAAACTTGTTGTCATACCTGTCGTCGCATGAATAAAAGAATTCGCTGAAGGTTTTGGGAGCAAGCAAAGCTATTCCGCTGCCATCTACCAACACTAAGACCTTTCCTTCAATAAGGGAATGAAAAGCCATATCCGACCGTTCTATCAAGCCTATATTAGGGAACAACTGCATTTTACTATTTAACAGGAAGGACTGAAGTTCACCTGATTCGCCGATACCGTCAACGTCTATGCTTTCTATCCTTTTTTGGATCTCGGTAACAACAGTTTTGTTCGCAATATCCTCTATATAAATGACAGCAACTATTGTCTTTGACCTGACACCTACCTCGGACTTTTTAATCTGAATATTTTTATCCTTCAGCCTATACCTAATAAGTGAAAGATTCACATCAATGTTTTCGGTAAAACAATCTTGAGGGCCGCGAATGGTATATGTAAGTTGCGGAGTAGGAATCATCCTATGTTCTATTTTTTTTATGTTTATAACGATGTATTCTTCATCTGTGGAAAAAAGAGCTACCGCCATCCCTGAGAGGATATATTCTTCTATTTTGCTTATGTCTGATTCTAACCTGCAATCATCGGCAAAAATTATGGTGTCTATTGTCATCTGTGCGTTTATGGGCTCCTGAGCCGAGGAACAATGTAAGATAAGTGGTTTCACAACGCTTTCCACAAGTGCAGCCCTATCCATTAGCTGCATGATATAGAACAGTTTTACCATTCCGTGGTGGAATGGGATCGACCTTTCCGTAATATCCAGATTCTTTGATTTAATCGAATCTGCTATCTTTTCAAAATCGGACCGTTTTAGCATGTATTTCCTCCTTTCATTTTCTTACATCCGTTTCAAAATCCATCATCCACGATCCGCTCAGTACGACCTTTACATCAATATTGACACTTGCCTCCGGAAATTCATTCTGCCAATCCATGCTTTCAAACTCTTCAGGGAATTTTACACGAAACTCGTCATCAAATTGGAGATAATCGCACTTAAAATGTTTTTGCGCCTCCAAAACCGCATCCTTTATTTCATTTTTAAGAATCTCCGTGAGGATTTTGGTAACCCCTTCATTAGAAATGTCATCAAAATTGTAAGGTGTTTTTTTATCTCCGTACAGAAGCTTTGCTTCAAAGTCAAATTTCAAATCAAAACTTACATTACCGTCCTCATATGATGGTTCGATCTTTCTCTTCTTCAGGCTCGTTTCTATTGTGAATTCATTGCCTTTATAAGGCACTGTATAAAAAAATCTGGGTTTATCGGTCTTTAGAAATACCAAGGCTTTCGAATCTTCCACAGGTATAAAGCCGTTTATTGTGGTACCATTGACTACCGAATATCCAACTAACGAATTCTTATTATTCCGCAAGCCTATGCAAGGAATCAAGAATCCCGTGTAGCTGCTTGAGAGGTTTTCCAGCATTCTTGAAGTTGTTCTTGTGAAAGACTGTCCTTCTTCATCAAGGGTTTCCAGCATTTCTTCAATAGAGAAACCTACAGATATATCATTTTCATTGTTAATTTTGAATAATTTTTCGGGATCCACAGTAGTAATGACTATCATAGTCTTTTTTCTATATAGTTCATCAGTTCTAAGGCGGTATAGATACTCAACCAAATGTTCTTTTGCAAAATTTTCCGTTAGTATAAGCGTTCTTATCGCACCGTAATACGCCCTTCTTTCCAATTGCATATACAATTTTCTCCTGGCTTCGTGTATGGTTTTACCATGGCTGTAATAAAATATGTATTTTCTGTCTGCACTGCTGCTTTTACCCTCATCCTTATTGCTTCCTGTAATATTTGCTATCTCTGCGTAATAGTATATCTCATCGTCTTTTTTATCAAGACAGATACTCATCAATATACTCTGTTCGTGTATATCCTTAGAATCAGCACAAGCTGCTGCAAAAGCAGGAATACAAAGTGTAAAAACCAGAATTAAGAATATTTTTCCGGATTTTTTCAATATACTTCCTCCTATGATATATTAGTCCTTTTTTTCACTTTTGCAAGAATAAATGCTGCCGCAGGTATAAGAAAACTCGAGATTATTACAAGGTAGAAAGAAAAAAACTCTAAGAGCTTTTCTATATCTTTTATATTAAGAGCCAGCAAACACAAAATATATAAAATTACTCCTATAGCGACTACAACAATATGACGTTTTACTCTTGAAAATATTCTGCAGGCAAACTCCAGAGCTGCAGTAAAAACTATTATCATTCCGCAGAATAAGCTTGATAAGCCAAAAGTAAGGTATAATATATCCAATCTTTCAATAACAGGAGCTTCAGTTATTTTTATCGCTTCAATAAATGCATCATTTAATAGAATCGTGTTGTTTATTCCCAAAATCATTATGGTGCTTTCTACTATAAGCACATAAAACAGCCCAATAAACAAGAGTGTAAGAAATGCGATCTTAGGAGCTTCCTTATTTTTTTCAGTAAATGGCACGATTAAGAGAACCTCTATCCCTCCAAATGGAACAATTAATTCCTTCATTGCTTCTGTATATCCTTCAATATCAGAAGGAGCAAAAAAAGGTAATACATTGAATTTCGTGCCTTCCGTCAGCATAAAAACGCATGTCACCACTGTTACTAACACAAATAAAATTCCATATATCTCAAACATCCTTGCAATATTCGTAACGCCCTTGTTCGCCGCATATGCAAACAGCAGGATTCCAAACAACAATATTTCATATCTGGGTGTTCTGGGCAGAAAATTTGATGTCATCAAATTAACAAATGTCAGTTTTAGAAATACACCGACAAATATAAAATATAACATGAAGTAAGAAGCTATTAAGTATGAAAAAAACCTGCCTGCTATTTCCTGGCTATAGTCAAAAAATACTTTTCCCGGAAACGTGTTGTTTAATTTTGTGATTATTACTGAGACAACACCGAAAATAACAGAAGAGCACATAATTGGAACCATGCTGCTCCTGCCTGCTGTTTCTGCCATTGCTTTCGGAAGAAAAATTGTGGTATATGTAGTTAAAGTCATAACTAATAAGAAAAATATCTGCCTGTTCGTTATACTGTTAGCCATAGTCTTACTCCAATTTATAGAAGTTCTAAATATTTTATCCCCTTCCTCCGCTTTTATGCTCAAATGACTATACTAAAAGGTGCGGCTTGCGCCGCACCTCTTTATATAAATTGCCTCCCGATATATTGCTATATCGAAAAGCAACAGCTGTACTATAATACATACTATGCAAGGCTTTTAAAAATGTTAACTGTGAAGCTGTTATGATATGCCGACACCCATATATTTTATGCCTGACCCATTAAACTTATACTTGTCAAGGGCTCTGCAGCCATCGAACAACAGTGCCGTTTTCAAGGATGCCGAACTGCCTTCGTTCAAAAAATCCAGATACTCCTGCCATGGTGTCATAAGGACTGCCGCATCAAAGCTTATGGCTGTTTTTTTATATCCCTCCAGGAAACATATCCCCCGGTATCCTTCAAGTGCTTTTCTTGCTTTTTCCGTTGCCATGGGATCTGCTGCATATATTACCGCCTCTTTTTCAGAAAGAAGCTTCACAAGCCTTATAGCCGGAGATTCTCTTATATCGTCGCTGTTCTGCTTGAAAGCAAGGCCAAGCACCAATATCTTTTTGCCTTCCAGGCCGTTCAATTCTTTTTCCAGCCTATCCGTAATTTTTCCAACCTGCATCTCATTTATCTCCGCAGTAGCCCTGAGCAGCTTTGGAGCATAGCCGAGGCTTTCCGTAAAGGCTATCAAAGCTCTTAAATCCTTAGGGAAACAGCTCCCGCCATAACCGCGTCCGGATTTTAAATACTTGACTATCTCAGGCCTTATAAATTTTCCGTCAATTTGGGGACTGATTCTTTTGTCAAGGGTCACTCCATACAGTACTTCTTCCGCATCCAATCCGCCGATTGCTTCTGATATCGCCGCAATTTCATTGGAATATGAAATCAGCATTGCAAGCAGTGAATTGGAGGCGTACTTAATAAGCTCGGCGGTTCTCAGGCTGACCCTGAGAAGCGGCGCCTCGAAATAACCTTCATAAACCATTTTGAAGTGCTCATAGCTCCTGTCATCATATGCCCCTATCACAATTCGGTCAGGGTTCATAAAATCCGTTACAGCTTCACCTTCCCGCAGGAACTCAGGGTTCATGACAAGCCCGAATTCTCCAGCCTTCTTCCCCGATTCCTCTTCCAGGATATTCTTTACAAGGGTATCTGTGGCAGATGGTATTACCGTACTTTTTATGCATATAACATGATAGGGGTTTTTTATCCTCAGTATTCTGCCTATGTCTCTTACAGCCTTTTCTACGTTATTGAGGTCTATACTCCCGTTCTTGTATGGGGTATCTACACAAACAATGGAAATTTCACTGCTTGCCACCCCATACTCAATGTCAGTGGTGGCCAGCAGCCTTCCTTCAGCAACCGCTTCACCAATATATTCAGAAAGATAGGGCTCGAATATAACTGCCTCTGAGTTGTTAATTCTATCTGCAATTTCTCTTTGACTGTCTACACATATTACATCATGGCCTTTCTTCGCCAGGCATGCTCCGCATACAAGCCCTACATAACCGGTACCTATAATTGATATTTTCATACCCCTTCTCCTATTTTCCCATATAAAAATAATCCGTCACTTTCCTGTCAATACCTTCTATCTTCTCTATGGCATCTCTTAATGCCTTGCTGTATATCCCGCAAACAACGCATGGGATCTCGGCGCCGCATAATGCGACAGTATCTGCGTATCTCTTCAGCCTCAGCCCGCTGAAATGATAAAAGATCAGCCTGCTTCCGTTCACAAGAATATTGCCGTCCATTTCGGAAAAATCATATTTGAAATAATTCCAGGAAGCCGCATTTGCTCCGGGAATATCAATATACTCAACTCCATTAAACATTCCGCTCATGGAATCCAAATAGCCCTGATCGGCAAATCTCCCGTTATCATATTTGCAATAGCACCATTCAATACATCTGTCCTTCCACCATTTCAATGCCTTATACGAGTCATTGCTTCTCTTGAAGGCTGCAAAGCCTCCGTTAGTCTTTCTGTTCACCTTATGGGTAGTCAGAAGAACATGCCACCTGTCTTTTCTCCTGAAAAGCTTCATTGGGTTATCAAAGAAAAAAATATCCGAATCCGCATAAACAAATATCTTGACATCTGCGAACCTTTCATACAAATAAAGCAGCAGCACCGGCTTCAAAGTCCAGCAGTATTCGCTTGGGCTTCTCTGACCCTTCAATTCCCTCAGTTCATCATTTTCCTGTTCTTCAGCAGATATGACCAGCATACCGGGAAGCTTTAAAGCATCAAGGACCCTCCCTGACTCCCGGTCAACTGCAAGAACTGCTAAAAATGCTTCAGGTATGCGGCCCTTTAAGGAATTATACATGGCTATGCATTGATGGAGCCTGTGTTTTGTTACGATTGTACAGAACATTATATTCAATTCAACCACCTAATTTATTGCTTATGGCTTCCCAGTTTTCAATCATATCCTGCAGGTCTTTGGAAGTGTCCGCCGCCTGCCAGAAGCCTCTATGCTCGAAAACTGCCAGCCGGGATTCCGCTGCAAGCCTGGGCAGAACGTCCTTCTCAAATGAACAGCCTTCATGGTCAAGATAATCAAAGATTGCTTGCCCCAGAACAAAAAAACCTCCGTTTATCAGCCCTTCTATTTCTGTTTTTTCTCCAAAGGATGCTGCGAGTCCGTCCCGGGCCTTCAAAATTCCATATTGACTCTTTTTTTCTACAGCCGTCAATGTAGCTGTTACTCCCATTTCCTGATGATATTTCAGAAGCTTAGCAATATCTACATCACAAAGCCCGTCTCCGTAAGTCATAAGGAAAGTATCTTCATCAATAAAAGGCTGTATCCTTTTTATGCGGTCTCCCGTCATAGCATCTGCACCTGTATCTATAAAGGTTATCTTCCACTTTTCAGGTTTTTTCAACAGGTACACTTTGTTTTCATTGCCGCTGAAATCCAAAATGAAATCATTCTGCATCCAATCATAATTCATGAAGTACTCCTTGATCTTTTCTCCCTTATACCCCAAGGGCAATATAAAATCATTAAAGCCGTATCTGCTGTATATTTTCATAATATGCCACAGTATAGGGCGGCCTCCGATAATGGCAAGAGGCTTCGGAATATCCTCCGTTACTTCCCTCATCCTCATCCCATACCCGCCGCAAAGTATTACCGTCTTCAATAACATCACCCCGGCAATCCAAAAATTATTATATGATAATCATCAAAGCAGCCTTAACGGATAAATGTCCGTATCCCCGGGCTCATATTGTCTTGTGGCGGCAGCCAGGATAACAAGCTCCTCTTCCTCATCATTCCTGAAACAGTGGGCTGTATTCTCGGGAACCTTTATTACAATATTGTCCTTTGACGATGCTCTGAATACATCGGTGCTGTCGGTTTCCAAATCCCTGAGGGCTATGGTCGCTGTCCCTTTTATCACAGAAAAAAATTCAACGTTCTTCTTATGGTAATGATTGCCCCTGACGGAATTTCCCTTTGTGTAAAGCACGTAGATTTCTTCAACAGACTCATCAGCACCAAGCATATCCATTGTGAAAACCTTTTTCAGTTCTCCCCTGCCATCTTTATAGGGACTGATTGTAATAACCTCATACCTGCTTTTCATAAAAACACTTCCATAATATCTATATATTACTTTCCTGCTTATACCAGTGATACAACCTTCCAAGGCCGGCTTCCAGCTCCACCTTGGGGTAATAATTGAGATAGCTTTTGGCTTTGCTCAAATCCGGGCAGCGTCTTTGGGGATTATCAGTCAAATAATCCTTTTCCTTGCTTTTTTTATACTCAATAGCGACATTTCCGACTATCCCTGCAATCAGCTCTGCAAGTCCCTTCATGCTGATTTCGGTTCTGTCATTCCCAATATTGAAAGCCTCTCCGTCGAACTCCGACAGCAATACAAGCATGAAGCCTTTGACTGCATCGCTTATATAGCAGAAACTCCTGGTCGGGGTTCCGTCGCTTAATATCTGTATCTTTCGCTTATGGATGGCGTCATTGAAAAAATCGGGTATTACCCTTTTGTCATTCAGCATCAAGCCGGGGCCATATACATTAAAAGGCCTTGCCGACTTAATCGGCACCTTGTATTCCTTATAATAGTTAACAACCATTGTTTCTCCAAGCCTTTTGGATTCATCATAGCATGCTCTTGGACCCGTGCAGGAGACATTCCCGTTGTAATCCTCCCCGGTAGGTATGTGGGACTCATCAGGATCACCATATATTTCACTGCTTGAAAGGTTCAGAAAGCTCTTGATGTTTTTTTTCATTCCCAGTTCAATAAGGTTCTTCAGCCCCAGTACATTTGTTTCAAGAGTCTCAATGGGATACTTCCTGTAATAAGACGGCGAAGCTATGCTTGCCGCATTTATTATATAATCAATGTCGTAATCTATTTCAATCGGCTTTGATATATCTGCATTTAAAAACATAAAGTTTTCGTTATGCCTGATATGTCCTATCCTTTCAGGCACACCGGTTACAAAATTATCAACGCAAATAGCGGTTACAGATTCCATAAAAATATTATCGTTGCAGAATTTCAGCAAATCCATGAAATAAGAACCTATGAACCCGACCCCTCCGCTGATAAGAAAGCTGCTTCCCTCTATAACCTTCAACGTCCCTCCGATTTCCAGATATATATCCCTTACATCCTCCTCTATTATTTTATTTATACTCAATTTTCATCTCCCCTTCACAGAATACTTGTCATGGTTTTTCCTGAACCATTCTACCGTCCTGTCAATTCCTTCCTCAAGGTTCACCCTCGGCTCCCAGCCCAATCTGGTTCTGATCTTTGTCAAATCAGGCTGAGGGCTCCATAAATCATTTTTTCTATACTCAACTGCCCCATAGCATACTCTTTTCCCCGTTTCAAACCTTTTCATAATTAGATTTACATAATGCTTCAGCTTGAAAATACTGCCGCTGCCGATATTGAATATTTCATTCCTGACTTCCTTATTGACCGCGGCCATCATAAAGCCGTCAATTATGTTTTCAATGTAGCAGTAATCCCTGTACTGCTCACAGGGAGACAGGGAGACTTCACCATCTTCCAGCGCGGATAATATCACGTGGGGAAAAAACTTGTGACTGCCCTCTTTTTCCCCAAAAACCCCGAAGGGTATGATAGTGACTATGTCAAGGTTATACCCGGCTGCTGCCTGGTGAGCTATTATAGTGGCAGCCCCTTTTGTACTGCCGTATATGTTTGTCGGGCTGTAATACTCCTCTTCCTTAATTGCGCCTTTCTTATTCCCATATTGCATGCTTGTTCCTGTATTCAGCAATTTCTCGCAGCCTGCCAGCCCTGCTGCCATGACAATATTTAAAGTACCCATTATATTTGTCTCTGCAGCCGCCACATAATCCTTCTGCCTTGAATCCACCCCATATGCAGCCATGTGAAATACATATTCGGGTTTTATTCTTGCCATACACAGTCTTACTGCCTCGTTGTCCCTTATGTCAATGGCAATCATCCTTATGGAATCCTTTACCTCGTCCAGCCTCCAAAGATCAGAAGCATCCCTGGCTGCCGCAAAAACTTCACAGCCATACTTAACCAGCCTGCTGACTGTATGAGACCCGATAAACCCATTGCTTCCCGTAACCAACACCTTTTTATTCCTTAACAACCCGGCTTCCATACTGCCACCACCATATCAATCCATATTTTCTATGATTGCTGAATTTGATGCCCTGTACCAGGCGTTCATACCGGAATATACTTTTGATATCTCATTAATATATGGCTTTATTTTCTTGATTGACTCCGCAACTGCCCTTGCATAAGGAAAGTATATGAGTTCCTTTGCGGAGCTGCTTACCTTCAGGCTGTCCCACTTCCACAGGTCGAATTCATTCTCACCCAGAATCATGAAGCTGCTGAAATGATAAAATACCAGAAGGTCTCCTCCGATAAATATATCCTCGCCCCTGCAATGCACTTCTTTATCTTCCAGGTTCCACACTGCTGCATTCATACCGATGTTTTCCGCCAGGTATGCACTCCCATACGGTTTTAAGAAATTTTCGAGATATTTCTGATCAGCGAATCTGCCCTCCGAAACAACATCAAAGCACCATTCAATGCACTTTTTTCGCCACCACTTCAGATATGACAGCGCTGTGCCGCACCTCTTGAAACCTATTATTCCGGCATTGAACCGGCCCTTCTTTCGGTATAAATGCTTGTAAGGCTGTGAAAAATTATGATGGGTCAGAAGCACCGTATGCCTTTCCAGGGCTTTAAAGCACCTGTCAGGCCTTGAAAACAAGTATATATCCGCATCTAAATATAGGAGTGAGGCCACATTTTCATATTTCTCAAATATATGCAGCATAAACGGCGCTTTAAGTGTCCAGCAGTACTCATAATCCTTCCTGTTCTTCTTAACTGCTCTCAGCTTGTTGTCTTCTATCTCAGAAACCCTGACCAATGTCACATTTTCGAGCCCCATACCTGTAAGTATGTCATAAGCCGCATCCTCCATACAGCATATCCATATATGAAAGCTGTCGGTGTTGCTTTCTATGGAATCCAGCAGTGCAAGGCATTTCGGCAGGTATTCAAGAGTTGTCAATGTGCAGAAGCAATACTGAGAATTGTGTTTATCCTCTGCAGCTCCTGTTTCAGAAATTTGTTCCGTTTCCTCTGCATTCCCTCGTTTAAGCTGCAGCAGGGCAGCCTCGCAGGCAGATATATAAGGCATATATATGCTTCGGACAACCGCTTCGGGGAACCCCCAATCTTTGTAGGTACAAAGGTCATAATCGTCAGTGCCTGCATACCTGAAGCCATAGTAATGAAACAGCACCAGCCTTCTTGCATCTATATGCCTCTTCTCTTCTGCGGTAAACCTCCATAGTATGAAGGGCGTCATATTGATTCCGGCATTCTTTATCACAGCTACTCCTTTAAATCTTTCCGGCCAGTCATTCACATACATCTGATCGCTCCACAGCCCGTTCTCCATCCTGTCATAGCACCACTCATTCACTTTAGACTGAAACCATTTCAGGCATTCAAAGGAATTCGCATCTCTCCTGAAGCCCAACAAGCCTGTATTGTATATGCCGTATATCCGGCTCAGGTAAGCATGCTTTCCGGTGTACCTTTCCTCTGTAAGAAGTATTGAGTGCCTGCCCCACTCCAAATATATCGGGCCGGGGTCGGACAGGAACATTGTATCCCCGTCAAGCCACATTATATGGTCAATGTAATTATAGTTGTTAAAAATATATAGAAACGCCGAGGGCTTTACAGTCCATGCATATTCCTTGTCATTCCTGTCTTTTCTTGCTTTTGTAAGCTCCGGGTAATAAGACTCTATTGCACTGACAGGAATAAGCACAGTATTTTCAAGCTTGAGGGCAGCGAATGAAGCCAATGCTTCATCTCCCATGCATATAATAAAAAAATTAAATTCCTTGTCATGTTTAACCATTGAATTATATAATGCAAGCACCTTATACTTATAATCACTGCTTGCTATTGAGCAATAGTAATGGATCATCGATTACACGGCCCCTCCTAATCAATTCAAAAACGTCTTTATTTCAGAATATGCTGTTTATCGATGACAAGTTACTTAAAAAATATATTTAAGGGCCAGCATATGCTAGCCCTTTATCCTGTTATTCAAAATATTGATAAGTTTATTCAATTCAATGCCTCTCGATTCGGCAGCCTGCCGAAGGGTCCTCTCCTGAGATCCCCCTCAGCCGCAGCCTGCAGACAGCAGATCATAGTATCTCAATACACCTTTAGTTCTTGGATAGTATCTTATAATCTCTTTTATTTTCATTTCCTCGCTTATCATATTGCATTACGAGATAGGATATGGGGGAATCGGTACTCCAAGCTGAGGGGGATTGAATGAAGGGATATCCTCCATCTCAAATTCTTCACAGAAGTCAACATCTATCGGTGCTACATCCTCTTCTATCTGGCAATACCCCAGGACAGGAACACAAAGCTGTACTTCAGCGTCAAACTTTACTGCAATAAACGCTCCCAGGTTGGTAACCAGTATCTCACCGGTTGTTGTATTGTTCTCCTCATCAATAACTGCCTCACCCAGGCATTGAAGCTCAAATCTCCCTTGATCAAGGAAGTGCAGCAGTCTTTCAAAATTTTCTTCTGTTACATTGGGATAGCTTCTTCTCACACTGAATTTAAAGCAGAGTTCTCCGCAGGGCCCTTCTGAAAGGTTAGTTCCCTCAGGCACATCAAGTACTTCAAGAGGAATAATGTTTCCTTTGGCATCCTTTCCAAACACATCGCAGCAGCATTTTGCCGAGAATTTAAGCCTCTTATCTGAATTTGTTGAAACATCCTTAATTTCTACATTACTCAGCTTGCAGTTCTTCAGTATCAAAGCAGGCTTTATAATATCTCCATGTGGATTTCCGCAGACTTTGAACTTGATGCCTTCTACACAGTCCCTTAAAACAAATTCGTCAAATACCTTTTTTACCTTAAGGCACTCAAAAAACAAATCTTTACATTCAGTCGACCCGCCTGTTTTTACCTCCAGCCTGGTGGTCCCTGCACATAATACAGTTGGTAATGAAGCATTTGGCACTGTCATTTTCTCACCTTCCTATACATTTACATTTTTTCATTGCTGTCTAATTTATAATATGGAAGTCAGGACATTTTTGTGAACAAGTTAAAGCAAATTTAATAAATTTTTTAGACAAATGCACAATATACGAATAATGCGACGGGGACATGGGGACGGGGACATGGGGACGTTTCCCCTGTCCCACTTCCAGTGGGACACGCGAAACGTCCCCATGTCCCCGTCCCCATGTCCCCGTCCCCCATGTCCCCGTCGCATTATTCTTCAGATGCGCAAGTCCAGTCATATAAGCATAAAAATATCCATATAAATATAGATAAGGAAATTTGAGGTGGTGATTATATGATAGATATAAACCCATCAGCAATACTTGAGGATTCAAAGGGCAACAGGTACTTCTTTTTTTACAGGGATTCTTCAATATATTACAGGGAGGTTCCCATTAAGGGGGATATAAAGGATACAATGCTTATAAGCCAGGCAAACGCAGATTTTGCTGCTGTCATAGATGCGGATGATTCCATATACCTGACCTGCAACAGCCGATATAAGGGAGTCCTGCTTTTTATATATACAAACAGCGGTTGGAAATTTGAACCTGTCGTAAATTTGCACAACAGCTCCAATATATTTATTATGGACATTATAGTGCAAAACGGTTCCATACATATATTCTTTTCAAAAAAGCTTCCTATTGCCAATATGTACAATGTTTACCACATTAACAAGAATATAAACGATAAGACCCCTTATATAGAGTATTCCTGGAGGAAGAACAGCCTTTCGGAAATATACTCTCAAAACATTGAAAGCTCTTACTCTCTGCTCCCTTTAAGAAACGGTATTATTCACTATGCCAGTGTATGGTACGATGGAACCCTATATTATATCAATTATTACTGCTACGACGATTCCACCAAATCCTGGCTTCACAAAAGCCTCAGCATATCATACAAAAACCAGGCGTTTATAAAGCTCATACATCAAAATAAGAAAATAAACCTGCTCTGCTATTCAAATGAAAACGAGGGAAGCAACATACATCATTTCCTTAGTAAATCTTCAAGCAGCAGCGAAATAGACTTCAGGGAACTTGGAAATGTCCGTATCGATACCAACGGAATGATACCGCTGTTTTATTCCGATGATAAAGCAATACAGATGGCCTGGATAAAGGATCATGTTTTCCATCAATACACCTTTGACGATTCAGCGGGCAGATGGAGAAAGGCTGTTGACTTGCCCGTTACGGCGGATACCAGTATTAATGCAGTAAAAATAATGAAAAGCCTGGCCCCGCTGTCAATAACAAAGGGCTTTTTCATACTTGACAAAAACTACAACATTTCAAGGCCTGCAGAGCATATATCAAGGAGTATTCCTGAGGATAAACCGAAGGAAAAAGCTCAGGCTGCTTCCATTCCTGATATGAACGATTATTTAAGACAGATTCTTGATGAAATAAGAGACCTCTCGGATAATGTGAAGTACCTGAACAGCAGGATAGGAAGCAGTGATAACAGGAATTCAAAAGATCCCACCCCCCCAAAGTCAGGTACTGTTGATAAAACTGCAACGGAACAGCCGACCCTTAAGAAAAGCGGCTTCAAGGAAAAGTTCATGAAAAATGAAAGGCTTCCCAACTACGAAAGCTTATTGATGAAGCAGGAGAATATAACCACCTACGTAGGAAAGCCCGGCACCGTCAACCCCGCTTCCGATATTTCAAAAGACAGCGAGAAACAAGCCTTCGCTTCCCCCAATACGGCAGCACCAAATAATAAAGAAAACTGGACGGAGGATCCGGAAGAGATCCCATATAAATATAACAGCCTTATGAAAAAAATAGGAGAATTCTTTAAATAGAATTCTCCTTACTGTCATATTTCGTACTCCCCGGTGAATACTTCTTTTGCTTCACCGGTCATTTGCACGTGTTCCCCGGCCTTCCATTCAACAGTCAAATCCCCGCCTCGAAGATGCACCCTGACAATACTCCCAAGCTTCCCGCTTGCAATTCCTGCAACAACCGAAGCACAGGCACCCGTGCCGCATGCCATTGTATAGCCTGCTCCTCTTTCCCATGTACGAAGGATTATTTCATTCCTGTTTATTATTGAAACAAAATTCACATTTGTATTTCGTGGGAAATAATCAGATACTTCAATTTTTCTTCCTTCCGAAATCACCTTTTCATCCTCGATACTGTCCGTAAAAACAACTGTGTGAGGAACACCCATAAACATTGAAGTAATGAGATATTCTTTTCCGTCAACCCGGATGGGATAATCAACTACTTTATCCAAGTCAGCATTAAACGGGATATCCTTGCTGCCAAACTTCGGCATTCCCATATCCACGGTTACCTCTTTCACTGCTCCGTCCTCAATATTCAGCCTGGGTGATATGGTACCGGCCAATGTCTCCACAGTAAAGCTCTCCTTGTCAACCAGTTTCTTCTCATAGCAGAACTTTGCAAAGCATCGTGAAGCATTTCCGCACATTTCTGCCATGCTTCCGTCAGAATTGAATATTTCCATTCTGATATCGCAGCTTTCACTTGGGGATGCAAGTACAATACCGTCCGCGCCTATGCCGAAGTACCTGTCGCACATTTTCCTGGCAAGGCTGCCGTCAATATGGATATTGCTTCTCAAATTATTAATCAGTATAAAATCATTTCCCAGTCCCGTGTATTTGTAAAACTTCATTATATTGCCTCCGAACCCGGTACGGCATCACTTAAAATTACCGCACTTATTCTGTAAATTGCCCTTGAGCCTCTCCTTTAATTACCTTAGCCAACCACTCTTTTCCCTCAACGAGCCTCGTTACCATCATTGCAGCTACACTGTCTCCGCATGCGTTAACCATTGTAGCGGGAGGGTCAACCAAAAATCCGATTGTGGCAATAATCGGAAAAGCTTCAGGCGGAAAACCATAAAGATTTACTATAAGCATTTCTCCGATCAATCCGCCTCCGGGTACCCCCGACATTACAACACCGCTCATTACTGATATCAATATTGCAGTTGCAAAGGTCCCTATTCCCGTGAATTCTTTTCCGTAAAGTCCGAACAAAAAGGATATCTTCAAAATTGCCGATAAGCACGAACCGTCCATATGCATTGTAGCACCCATCGGAAGGACTATTTCCCTGATATCCTTCGGAACACCCATTTTTCTTGCTGATTCAAGATTAACCGGTAAGGTTGCAATGCTGGATTGGGTCGCTAAAGAGGTAAATGCAGGTGATACAATATTTTTGAAGAATCTCTTTACCGCCGGCATTCCTCCCGAATAATATGCGTATACGAAGAAAGCTATAAAGAAATAAGCTATTGTAACAGGATAATATATAGCCATAGCCCTGGCGTAGTCCTTTAGAAGCTCCGGCCCGAACTCCCCTACAAGAGCCGCAAAATATGCAGCCAGTCCAATAGGAGCATAGTACATTATAAAGCTTACCATTTTCATCATGACATTTGAAAGTGTATCCAATGCCTCCGCAACCTTCTTGCCTTTTTCACCCAAGGCAGTTACGCAGAACCCGAACAGCACTGAAAATACTATAAGCGGCAACATATTCCTTCTTGATAAAAGCTCCGGAAAGTCTGATACCGTGATAGCCTTTACTGCTTGGTTTGCAAGGCTGATCTTCTCTACTGGCTCCTCAGCATTGACGTTTAGATTAACTCCTTGTGCAGGTGGTATAACTGTCACGAAAAATATCATTATAATAGCTGAAATTATACCGGTAACAACAAATACCAAAAGCAGATTCTTCAAAATGCTGCCCAATCTTCTCATATTTGCCATATTTGCTACTGCACTGGATATTGTAATAAAAACAAGGGGTACAACAACAGTGAACATGAGATTCAGGAAAATATCCCCTAATGGCTTGAAAACTGCAGCATCCGCGCCCATAGCAATACCTATGATACTGCCAATAATTATTGCGGTAAACAGAATTATCGGGAAACGATATGCCTCCCAAACCGTTTGTGCCCTCGTACTCACACAAATCCCCTCTTTCTTATAATATTTTATGAAATTTTATGCATTTAACACTCATTCCTCAACAGGTCCTCATAGGTCTGCCGCTTTACAATAAGCCTTGGCTTTCCTTTGCTCAGCATAACAACGGCCGGTTTGGGATTCCTGTTATAGTTGCTTGCCATAGAGTAGCCGTAAGCACCTGTTGATTTAACGGCAAGAATATCTCCCGGCTGAAGCTCGGGAACATATAAATCCCATATAAGTATATCTCCGCTTTCACAGCATTTGCCTGCAATTGTAACACGCTCTTTCTTGGGGGAATCTGCTTTATTTGCTATGATTCCATCGTATTTAGCCTGATAAAGTGCCGGTCTCGGGTTATCCGGGAATCCCCCGTCTATCCCCGCATAAGTTCTGACCCCCGGTATTTTTTTAATGCTGCCTATTGTGTAAAGAGTAATACCTGCTTCTCCGACTATCCAGCGTCCGGGCTCAATAAAAATTCTCGGCCTTTTTATACCGTTATTACTGCAGAACTCCTCAATACTATTCATCATAGGATCAACAAAATATGACAGCTTCCTTTTTTCCGTATCGTCCAGATACTTTATCCCAAAGCCTCCTCCCAGATTGAATTCTTGTGCAACATACCCGACTTCATCTTTTATCTTCTTTATGAGGTTCAGCATAATACCAACAGCCATGATATATGACTCATTCTCCAGAATCTGTGACCCAATATGGAAGTGCAGCCCTTTTAAGGTTATACCTTCTGATTCCAGTGAAAGCTTTACGGCTTCGTTTACATGAGGTATCGGAATTCCGAACTTTGAGTCAATATTGCCTGTCAATATATACTTATGAGTATGGGAATCCACTCCCGGAGTAATACGTAAAAGTATATCCGCCTTTACGCCCATTTCCTTTGCAAGCCTGTCAATCAACTGAATCTCCCAGATACTGTCACATACAAAACGTCCGATTTTGCATTCAAGTGCCGTTTTGATTTCTTCGGGAGTTTTGTTGTTTCCGTGAAACATTATTTTCTCCATTGGAAAATCCACTGATTTTGCCGTATACAGTTCTCCTCCCGAAACAACGTCCAGTCCCATGTTTTCTCTCTTGATTATCCTTGCCATTTCCCTGGTCAAAAATGCCTTTGATGCATAATACGCTTGTACGTCCTGATACTTTTCAGTAAAAGAATACCTGATTTCATTCAGTCTCTCCATTATAATATCCTCAGACATTACATAAAGAGGAGTGCCATATTCTTTTGCCAATGCTACAGTATCACAATCCGAAAAATAGTAGTTCATTACTAACACCTTCTTTTATAAAAGTTGCTGCATATAAAAGTTTGATCCCGATTAGCATGAACTGAAAAATTGTGACCTATGCACGGCTTCCTGTTAAGATCATGATTTAAAATCATTTTAATTCTTCGATTGCATAAAAACAATATCCAAAAGTGTTATCTTAACAGAAGCACTTTTTGCCACAACTCTACATTTTAGGATAGACATCAGCTAATAATATTTCGGATATCCTAAAATGTTTTCCTTGATTCATAGAATACGCCAAAGGATGTACATTATTCCTGATTAGCTGTATACTGGCGTATTCTATATATCATTTCAGACATGCCTGATTATCTGATCCTTCTATTTTTAAGCTTGGGATCTTTTATTTTACTTTCATATCCGTTGTCTGACGGAAAATAGTATTGCGCGTCTTTGATTTCATCGGGCAAATACTGCTGTTCCACAAAATTGCCCTCATAATCGTGGGGGTACTTGTACTCAACCCCGTATCCCCAATCCCTTGCACCTTTGAATGCATCATTTCTCAGGTGCAGAGGCACAGCCCCGGTTCTTTTGTTTTCCACATCCTTCATTGCCTTTCCGATTCCAACCACTGCGGAATTGCTTTTCGGTGCGCAAGCCACGTACAAAGCTGCCTGGGACAAAATAATCTGTGCTTCCGGCATACCAATCATATGAACTGCATTGGCAGCCGCCGTTGCTACTATTATCGCGTTTGGATCAGCATTTCCCACATCTTCGGAGGCACAAATCATTATCCTTCTTGCAATGAACTTGGGATCCTCACCTGCATAAAGCATTTTGGCAAGATAATGAAGTACGGCGTCAGGATCAGAACCTCTCATGCTTTTTATAAATGCCGATATGGTATCGTAATGGTTCTCACCCTTCTTTTCATAATTTACGGCTCTTTTCTGTATGCAGTCCTCCGCTGTCTTCAAGTCTATATGAATCTTGCCGTCACTGTCCCTTTCAGTGGTAAGGGCCGCCAGTTCCACCGCATTCAAAGCAGCCCTGGCATCACCGTTGGCTATATTGACTATATGAGCCATTGCTTCCTCGGTTATCTCAATATTATAAGAGCCAAGCCCTTTCTCTTCATCAGTCAGGCATCTTTCAACCAGTTTTCTGATATCCTTAGCTTTAAGAGGATTGAGCCTGAATATAGTGGACCGCGAAATAAGCGCATCATTCACCTCATAATACGGATTCTCTGTTGTAGCTCCTATTAATATGACAGTACCGTCCTCAACATACGGAAGCATTGCATCCTGTTGGGCTTTGTTGAAACGGTGAATCTCATCAATAAATAGTATTGTCCTTTGACCATACATCCCCTTGCGGTTTTTTGCCTCCTCAACTACCCTTCGTATGTCTCCCACTCCCGAAGTCACCGCATTAAGCTGCTCAAAATGAGATTTGCTTGTATTTGCTATTATCTTTGCCAAGGTAGTTTTTCCTGTTCCCGGCGGCCCGAAAAAAATAAGAGAAGTGAGCTTGTCAGCCTTTATAGCACGATAAAGCAGCTTCCCCGGAGCCACAATATCCTCCTGACCGACAAATTCGGAAAGATCACTCGGCCTCATCCTAAGAGCAAGAGGGCTCTCTTTCTTCATCTCCTGCTCCCTGTTCATATCAAAAAAACTGTACATATCTTTCTTCATAAGTATTTACCTGCTTTCTCAACACAACCATTCTTATGGAAAAGGCAATGGGCTATTCTTGCTCCCATCGCCTATTGAATCACATTTGCCATTAATCCCTGAACCGACTAGAATTGTACTTTCACATTCTGTCTTTCTGATTCATCAGCTTTGAAATAGGGTTCCTCCCTGAAGCCGCACAAGCCGGCAATGATATTTGCCGGTACAACCTGTATAGCGTTATTGTACATAAGAACCGTATCATTATAGAACTGCCTTGCATAAGCAATCTTATCCTCCAGCTCGGACAGCTCCCCCTGAAGTTCCATGAAGTTTGTATTGGCCTTCAGATCCGGATAGCTTTCTGCCACTGCAAACAATCGGCCCAATGCCCCTGTCATTTCCGTGTTTGCTTTCATCATTTCTTCCGGGGTACCTGCGCTTATGTACTGGTTCCTTGCTTTTACAACAGCCTCCAAGGTCTCTGATTCATGTTTTGCATAGCCCTTTACCGTCTCAACAAGGTTTGGTACGAGGTCAAACCTTTTCTTCAATTGAACATCTATCTGAGCCCATGAATTTTTTACCCTGTTCCTTTTTACTACCAAACTGTTGTATGTGCTGATTGCAATTAAAACAAGCAGCAGCAGTACACCAAATATTAATATTTTCATAAAATTTCATCCTCCTTTTAAACTTTCTGAAACGAAAAACCACGGCTTAGAATGCGCCGGCTCCGCCACCGCCGCCGCCTCCTCCTCCGCCGGAAAAGCCGCCGCCTCCTCCGCTGCCGGAGGAAGCCTTTGACATTGCTTGCCTGTAGACGGATTCTGTAGTCTTAACCATTGAGTCAGTTATATTATCTATTGTATCAAAGTAATTGTGAATGTGTCCATAGCGTCCGTAGTACAAATATGTCAAATGGCTGTTATTAAAGTCTTCCTCTCTGAATACCAGCCTGAGCTGGCTTATGACCTCTTTGGCAACTCCAAGGGATATGGCATACACAAGGTAATGCTCCCACATGATTACTGCAGGCAAATCCGCCTTATCAAGGCTGCTGAAGTGCCTGAGGAATTTTCTGAAAGCTTTCCACATCTTGAACTGCTCTACGCCGGATTTCGACCTTCTCCTTATTGTCAAAGAGTATATCAGCAGTATAATCGATACCAGCATCAATATTGCAAATCCAAGAATATTATCATGTCTTGCCGCAGTATATCCGCCGAAAATCATACCGATAACAGCTGTTAAAACACCGAAGAGTATGCCTTTAACTGTGTTTTTGTCAAAAAAGGAATAACTGTCTGCTTCGGATTTTACAAGTCCGGTCCAAATATCGTAATCTCTGCTGAAATCTATTGCACTTTCTCGTGTCTTAGAAGAATTCTCAATATCCTCAAGAGATACCCGTTCTCCGTCCCCTATTCTAAATATCAGCCATTCTATGGCATATTTCTCATGAGGGGAAAGAACCATCAAATCAGCTTCCTTGTTTAACTTGAATATATACTCGTTATCAGCTCTGCTGCCGAAGAGTCCGTTAACCTCTTCCTTTTCAACAATAAGCTCCAGGTACTTCATTCTGACCAAGTCCATTAATGTAGCGGTCAAGTCTCTTGGCTTCACACTGCCAAAGTTCCACAGCACTGCCATAACTGCGGGGGAATAGCTCCCGGGAAGCTCCCTGAAATAATCTCCCGCGAATTTTGCCTTGTATTCCTTATCAAATTTGAAATACAAATAAACAATCATCAATAGCTCAAACAATACATATACAAAGGAAAACCCGACAATTATCCTTGCCTTTGTCCTTATCTCATTTGCCTCATCGGCAAATTCCTTTTCCTCAGACATTATCTCCGCAAGGGCATCCCTATTAAATACCTTTTTTGAATCTTTAATCAATTCAGGCGGAAAAAGTACTCTTGCTTCGACAAAGTTTCGAGCCGGCAATTCATCCACTCTCAAAACTACGGTTTTTGAATCCGCGATTTCGGAAAAACCGGATAATGGCCCATGCCCGAATACTTTTATCTGCTCTTTGTCAGCACCTTCCGGAATTTTAATTACAAGCTCAAAGTTCTCTATTTTAACTTCCGTATCTTCGCCCATGAATTTCCAATAGATTTCCGCAATATCATTAAACTTTGCGGCAGCGTTTAAAACTCTGTATTTTAATATAAATGTCCTGCTTTCATTTACAGCAGCAGAGAATATCTTAAGCTTTATGCCGCCGTCTTCACCAATCAGTTGAAATGTATTATCCCTTTCCGAGTTATCCTGTACAAACGGAGAAAGCATATCAGGCTGCTTCTTGTATACCTCTACAGCCTCTATACCATCGCTGCCTGCTGTCCGGAGGGTTCTGTACACGCCCCTGAAGCTTCCGTCAAACTCATAAGTGATTTCTTCAATGATATCCATATTCCCCATACTGTCCAACTGGGCATTTATCTTGAAGCTGCTCATATAATAGCTTCTGTCGTCACAATATGCAGTTATCACGGATAAAAGCGCACATGTGATGAGAAATATGAGTAATATGGTAATTCTCCTTCTCAAATCCGACCTCACCTCCTAGACAACATTGTATAACAATTAGTGGAAAAGTAAAAGAAAAAAGATGAAGGACACGGGGACGTTTCTCCTGTCCCGCTTTCAGCGGGACAGGAGAAACGTCCCCGTGTCCTTTATGGCGACCCTGCTATTCTATTATCTTTTCCACATATTCCGAAGTAAAGGCTGCAAGCAATGCGCCGTAGCCCAGATCAAACTCCATGATGTCTCCTACCTTGTATTCCCTGCCGCAGTCACTTACATCAATTATTAAATGGTCGCTGCTTGCTCCTATTACTATGGCATCCTTGTCTCTGGGCTGTATGCCGTCCGCCTTTAAGTCCTGCCTGCCTGAAGCCAGGATAGCTCTTTTCCTTATGCCTCTGTCGACAAACACAGGTTTTTCGCCGAAGGCGTCAACCCCGGTCTCTCCAACAGGTACGGAGGGCTTTTCCTTTAGCTCTATTATTTCCGCCATGTATGTGAACACATCTCCGTAGGTGCCTTCTATTCTTTCCCCGTAAGCAGTCTCATTTCCAAGAACAATTGCTTCTCCAAGGCGCAGCTGGTTTATACCTTTGGGGACTTCATTCTTTTCCACCAGGTGCAAGCTGCTTGAATTCCCGCCGGAGATTATATCCAGCTTAATATCATATTTCTTTTCAATCTCTTCTGCCAGGGCTGCCAGCAGCCCGAGGTTCTCCACGCTTGGGATTACTGCTCCGTAGCAGGTGAGGTTTGTGCCCAGCCCCACAAGCTTTATACCCGGCAGTTTCACTATTCTGCCGGCAAATTTAATCGCATCTTTATACCATACGCCTTCCCTGAGGTCTCCAAGGTCTGCCATAAGTATGATTTTATGAACCTTGCCCCTTTTCTGTGCCCTATCGGAAAGGGCTTTTATAACCTCATACTCTGAGTTAAGGCTGATATCAACATGTTCAACTATTTCGTCAACCTGTGACAGCATCGGAATTCTGAGAAGCATTTTTTCCGCATTCAGCTCTTTCAGCTTTTTAATGTTCTCAATCCTTGAATCGGCAAGCATTTTTGCCCCTGCAGCCACGGATGCTTCGGCAATCTCCGGCATACCGCAGTATACCTTGGTTACGGGTACTATGTCAATCCCAAGCCTTCCGCACTTTTCTGCCAGTACTTTGGTATTGTGCTTAAGCTTTTCTTTGTTGACTTTTATTGCAGGATAACTCATTTTTCAATTCACCCCCAAACTTTCCTTCATAAGTGCCAGTGCCGCTTCGGGAAACCTCTTTGAAAGCACTCCCAGGGATGCCATTATGTAATGGTTGTCAATCAGCACCTTTGCTTCCTTTCCCGGGTACAATTCAGTCCCTTTGCCCTGCAGCCCCACGGATTTCAATATGTCAATACGCCCGGGGAGCCTGGTCAGCGCCCCTCCCGTTCCGATTATATATTTAACATTTGTCAGGTCCTTTCCTTCTGCAACTGTCTTCTTTCCTGTCGGGCCGTAAAGGAACCGCAGTTTTCCTGCATGCCTCTCAAGGGATGTAAGAACAGCTTCCTTGGTCAGTCTTTCTACAAAAGCCTTTTCCCGTTCGGTTTCGGGAATCGGTTTTGCATTATTTACAAGCTCTTCTGCCTCCGGAAATTCCTTCTTAAGATTTTCCAATCCAATCTTTTCAACTATATGCGGAATATTCACATGTACTCCCAAATCTCCCTCAACAGTCCTCTTTGCCGCAGGTTCAGGGCTTATAAGCATAAGGCTTATTTCTTCGGAGCCCTCTGTGACTGAATGAACATCCGTAGTGGCGCCTCCCACATCGAAAACCACAAGGTCGCCCAAATGTTCCTTCAATAGCCTGGCAGCCTCCATTACCGCTCCCGGCGTTGGAATGATGGGGCCTCTGACCATATCTCTCACAGTGCTCATTCCGGGAGCATGTATTATGTGCTCTTCAAATACCTCCTGAATGACTTTCCTTGTTGGTTCTACATTAAGCATATCAACCTTCGGATATACGTTCTCCACTATATAAAGCCTTGTATTTGTCTCTTCCGCAATAAGCCTTACTTCCTCCTGATTCTCGATATTCCCGGCATATATTACCGGAATTCCTAATCCCATGGAAGCAATCATTTCAAAATTGTGCAGGGCGGTATCACGCTCTCCGTAATCCACCCCTCCCGCAACCAGTATTATATTCGGCCTTACATCTTCCAGCCTCTTCAAATCCGTTCTCCTGAGCCTCCCGGCAGTAACATGCTTTATTATTGCTCCTGCACCCAGGGCGGCTTCCTTTGCAGCTCTGACCGTCATATCGTAAACAAGTCCGTGAACCGTCATTCTGAGGCCGCCGGCAGCACTGCTGGTTGCAAGGAATTCATTCCATTCAAGCTCAGGTGCTCCAAGGTTCCTCTTAAGGTCATCCACTGCACCTTTAAGCCCTATAGTAACATCACCATTATACACCGAAGTAGGAGCTTGCCCTTGTCCGAGGAATTTAGGACAAGGGCTCATAATATTGTCAAATGCATTGACCACTGTAGTTGTACTGCCTATCTCTGCAACAAGCACACTAATTTTCATTGCTGTGCTTTTCCCTTCTTCTCTTGACAAGGTAGCTTGCTACATCAATTCCGTGGGTACCTCTGCCGAAGCCCGCATCCATTCCCGCTTCAACAGCTATTTCATTTGTGACCTGTGTTCCGCCCACAACAAGCATCACTTTATCTCTTATACCCTTTTCAACACAAAGATCGTGAATCTTTCGCATATTCTTTGTATGGACATCGTCATGGGTAATTATCGTGCTGGCGAGTATTGCATCCGCATTTGTCTCTATAGCTGCATCTACAAGTTTTTCAACAGGGCAGGAGGTTCCAAGGTACAGGTACTTGATACCAAAACCTTCTATCCCTCCATGCTTTATATCCAGAGTCTCCTTCATCCCTACAGAATGCTCATCATTCCCTATTGTTGCAGCTACTACAAACATTGGTTTTGCTGAGATATCTTCCCTTATTTCCTCTTCTGATAATGTTTGAACCTTTTCAGGTATTACAAGCTCATTAACATTAATGTCAAATATAACTTTTCCTTTAATTTCAACTAAGGTACCTTCCGACGGATGCAGCGCCTGCTTGTGCACTACAGTGACATCTTCAAGGCCCAGTTTCTCTCCGCATTTTATTGCTGCAAATTCTGCAGTTCTTTCATCCAGTGGGAGGAATATGGTAGTTGCTACAACACCGTCAGCTCTCCATTCAACCTCAGGTTTTACAGTATTCGTATTATAATATTTTTCCAGATCAGCAAGCCTTGTATTCACATTATCATACTCATCAAGCTCATCTATATAGATAATCTTCGAAGGATCTTCAAAGGTATCATTGCCTATGGCATCTGATGCCTTCTTAAATTCCGAAGGTATGTTATTATATCCGTAGTGAACAGATACAGGAGCAAAGTAGTCCTTATCCCTTTCAAATATCATTCCCACACCTATTCCGCCATCAATCTGTCTGGGAATACCGTCACCATTTCTTTCCGGATAATATCCGCTGTCGATGAAGAATCCATTTTCCACAGCCTTAAAATATCCGCCTGTTTCCAATATCTCTTCCATGAAGAGGACTGCTCTTTCTTTAAGCTCCCTTACTTCCTTTCCCAAAGGGCCTTCCCTGTCCAATTTAACCATCTCTCGAAGGCCATCCATTCCATTAAGAGCTTGTTTAGCTGTATTGACCGCAGCTATGTTATTGTAATGCCACGGTACATTCCTTCCTTCATCGGGAGTGATGGTTGACTGTATATCGGCACTTGTAAGTCTTGAAATCAATAAATCAAGAGTATGTGTAACCGTTGCTTCTCTCATGTCTGATTCCATATATTTTGTGTTCTGCTGAGCTCTCATTTTGTACTCTGAGAAGAAGTCCCTTAGTGCAACCGCATAAGGCAGGTCAATCCTCATACGCGGCGCCGGCGGCGCCGTGGGCGGCACTGTTGATAGGGCTATGTTTTCTGGTTTAATACCAACCTTCCGTGAGAATATACTGTTTATGGCATGCTGAACCATAAGCTCAGGCCTGACCTTCCATGCCTTCATTGCAGTAGCATTGGCATTATGGGCCCCGTCTATCTGCAGAATATCCGCCCATGCCATGACCTTCTTCGCCTCGCAGGCATCTACAAAGCTTCTTACCATGTTTACATTTCTGTACAATACGTTGTATTGAGGATCCTGATGAGCGCCATTTACTCCTTCTTCCGCGAACATAACAGCAATATCAGGTCCCGCGACACCGGATATATATGAATGGAAATTAATCGGCCTTCCTACTTCATCCTCTATCATATCGAGAGCTTTTCTTGTTGCCCTGCACTGCTTTCTTGTAACGGCTATACCACCTATTCCCTGTGTAGTTCCCTCAATCAATGAGTCAATATGAGATTGCCCCATTGTTCTGATAACCATAATATGGTCAGCCCCATGCCATGCCGCCATTCTCATTCTTCTGATATCATCTTCAAATCTTCCGGAAGCAATTTCTGTAGTAACTACACAATCCGGCTGCGGATCAATGTAATTGAATCCTCGGCTTCCCGGCAAGGGAATGTAGTTCTTTAGACCTTCCGAGGTTTCATGGTATTCAAAATCCCCTATCTTCCTATTTTTATTTCTGCCTTCTCTCCAGTGCCAGCCTCTTCTTCTCGGTCTGTAGCTTTCAAGGTCCTGCAATAATTCCTTTATATCCAGCTTTTTATTCGGATCCAGTTTCATTTGCTCCCCCTCCTTTAAAACAATGCGTCGACGTCGTCCCAGTATTTTCCTTCTGCAAGTCCGACTCCTGCTTCTCTCACAGAGACCCCCAGCCTCTTTGAAAGCCTCCATACTACATTACCGGCACCCTTGCCCATAAGTCCTTTTCTCATTACGCCTTCAACTATAGGCTTTACTTCAAGACTTGAGAAGCCCATCCTGAGAAGTATGCTTCTTTCTATTGCGGGAGTTGTGTTCTTATAACCAAGAGCCAGCATCGGATCAACTATTTTCTCAGCCAGCTCCCAGAACCTCTTTTTCAGCTCTTCGTCAGAAAGCTCTGCCAGGTGCTTTCTTCTTATTTCATAGTCATCTGCACGTTTCACTGCCATTTCTATCCCTCCATCTACTTTATTTTCACGTTTAGTTCAGCAAGTACGCCTTCCACAAAACTGTCATCAGTTTTTGCATCCCTTACAAGGAATTCAAAATCCTCTTTTGTAATTTCAGTTACCTTGCAATTATTGATGCAGTTTTTGATATATGATGCTCTTGCCTTGTCTATATCGTAATCTCTTACTTTTATATCTGACGGATGTGCCGGAAGTATAATATTCTTCCCGGGTTCGTCACGGTCGGGATTGCCGAACAATATTTCTATACCGTTTTGCTTTGCAAATGTAAGCTGCGGCAGCGGATGCTTCCCTGCTCCCGTATATTCTGTTTCCTGAACCACAATAATCTGGTCCTTATCCATTTCTTGCGCCAGGGCAAAAGCAGCTGTTAAGGATGTGTTTCCGGCAGGCCCTCTCTCCAGTCCTTCAAGCACTGATAATGCTTCTGTAATATAGAATACTTCACCTTGTTTTACCAGAACATATCTGTCAAGATATCTTAAAGGCCTTGCAGCGTTTCTCGGTACATCTGCCCTGTCAGGCCATGTGGCAAAGGGTATTCCGAAGCCTGTGTGGCCTGTAGTAAAGGATTTTCTATTGAAATCCCTGTCGGAGGCCATATGAAGACCCGAAAGGTCAACGCTTGCACCGACAACCTCAACATCCTTTGCTCCTGCTTTCAAAAGCCCTCTTGCTGTACCTGTTACATTTCCGCCCCCTGCGTGTGTAATTACAACCTTGTCGGGATCTCTTCCAATCTTCTCCCTGAACTGCATGGCAAGCTCATAGCCCAGTGTCTCTACCCCTGCTATTCCAAAAGGTGTATATAGGGATGCATTAAAGTAGCCTGTCTCCTCCAGCAAGGTCAGGAAGGTATAGAAGAGCTCCGGTCCTACTGTCAGCTGTACCACCTCTGCTCCATAGGCTTCACAGGCACGCTGCTTTTCAAGTATTTCGGGCTGTCCCACCATCCTGCTGTCGTAACATTCCTGAACAACAATGCATTTAAGCCCCCTCTTTGCAGCCTGTGATGCCACCGCTGCACCATAGTTGCCGCTTGTTGCCGTTACCACTCCTTTGTATCCGTGCTTTTTTGCATGATATATAGCAGTAGCCGCCCTTCTGGCCTTAAAGCTTCCGGACGGGTTTGCAGCCTCATCCTTTATAAAAATCCTTGCGCCTTTTCCCTTTGGAGCAAGTTTTCGGGCCAATGCAGTAAGATTTTTCAGCTCAACAACAGGTGTGTTCCCTACGCTTGTCTCAGCCTGTATCTGCTGCATTTCCTCCAGCGTATAACCTGCCTCTCTCATCATTCTTTCGTAATCGAAGGATATTCCTCCTGATTCAAATACGCTATAGTCAATACCAATTGCCTGTTTCATTATTTCATTTTTTCTTGCCATAACCGCTGCGTATGACATATCCTTACTCATTTGAATCACCTCCGAAGAGGATTTCCTTAAGCTGCATATCCACCTTTAAAAGCTCAGGTACGAAATCGCCATAGTCATGTATATACCTGGGATTAACTGCGGTCAGCTCGCCTCTGACCTTCCTGCCGGTGGCAGTTACGATTTCAACCGTCGAACCTATTTTTGCATCCTCTTGTGCTATACCCTTTACCCATAACTCAAGAGGCATCTTCTTGGTGTCCTCCGGAACCTGCGGCGCCCTTTCTTCAGGTTTCAGAACAACCTGGCGTATCTGCACCCAGTCTCCTTTTTTTGCCGAGATCATTTAACAACACTCCTCTTTATCACTATTAAAAATGCGTCTCACGACGCGTTTTTTTTTGCTAGGGTTTTAAATAAGTACCCTTCGTTTTTGCTCCGCATCCTGAAACTCCTTTATCGGCAGGGGCTTCTTCCCCTTGCATCCCCCATTGTATAGGAAAGTATGCTTTCCTATACAATAAAAAATCTTTTCGCCCCGTAATAAGGCAAAAGGGACATATTTGTATTTTAATAATAAATATATGTCCCTTGTTTTAACTGCTATTCTTCTATCATTTCTCTCATATCTCCCATAATAGCTCTGGGCACAGGGAGGTCAATCATGGTCTTAAGACCGGCCCTTGCATTGATGACATGAGGAATCATATTGACACACATTGCGATTGTACCGATACCTCCGGGTATTTCCGGCTTGTTTGCCATATTTACATTTGGTGTGCCTTTGATAATAATATAATCTCCGGTTTCAACTCCTCCAAGATGAGGTTCAATCTGCTGCGGATGATCCATTTCAATTTTAAGCTCTCCGTCAACGTATCCATAGCCCTTCATGGCACAGCCCGCAACATCTCCCGCCTTGGCAAATCCATAAGGTGACTTCCTGTCAACTTCGGTTACAATCGGCTCCATGCTCTGGTTGAAGTCACTGAGCTTCCAGCCAATGGCATCCGCTATCATACCTATGGATTCTGCAAAACCTACATGGCCTGCCAGCTTTCCTGTCCTGACTCCTTCCTTGAATTCATCAACTGTAATACCAATTCCCTGCTCTTCCATTACTGCCGGCCCGAAAGGAGACAAGCTGTTTACACGTCTTGCAACAATATGCTCTACTTCTTCACAGGCACCTGTAAATGCAACAACAAGAAGATCCATAATAAGACCTGGATTTATGCCTGTTCCCAGCACAGTAACGCCATTAGCCTTTGCTATCTCGTCCAGTTGTTTTGTAAGTTCCGGTTCAGCAGCTTTTGGATATGCCATTTGCTCTGCACTGGATATTACATTTATCTTTTTCTCCAGACAGTACTTTATTTTGTCAAAAACACCTTTAGTAAATGAATCCGTACAAATCAGCACAACATCTGCAGCATTCTCTTTAATAACATCCTCATAGGATCCGATTATTACGTCCTTATTGCTGCCTCTTTCAGTCTTTATGTAATCATACATACTTTTACCGATTTTTGCTCCTCTTCCAACGGCACCAACTATTTCCACGCCCTTCTTTTTGAGAAGCATATCAGCCATTCCGCCGCCCATTGCACCTAATCCCCAGATAATTACCTTTACATTCTCTTTTCTCATTAAGCAAACCTCCTAATAATAATTAGAGCACTGCAAATTATTGTAAGCAAACCTCATGCCAAATGAGCCATTAAGACAGTAGATAAAAAAATATTTTTAAGTGTTGATATTACTGCCTAATTGATGCCTTACCACTTAATTGCATATTTCAGAATTATGAAACATACCATATCCGCGCAAATTTATTTGCATCTCTGCCAATTTCTTTGCACTCCGATTGAGTTTTTGGGAAGGCTATTCCTTCAATCTGCTTGTTTTAAAACCAATAATTTAGATATATGCAAATTTTTTTGCATTAATATTGCATGTATTCTCATGGCTTGCATTGACTTTCATTATTATAAACCTTAAAATGGATTATATGCTCTACGATAAATAAACGCACTTTATAAGGAGATATTGCCATGTATGATTTTCACGTACATTCTCACTTTTCCTCTGATTCAACCGCATCCATGCAAAGCATGGCAGCGAAGGCAAAATGCATAGGCCTTAAGGGCATCTGCTTTACAGACCATTATGATTTGGAATATCAAAGCACCGAAATCAGCTTTGAATTTTCCTATGATAGATATTTTGATGAGATTAACAGCCTCAAGGCAAATTCCTCTGAAAATCTTGAAATATACACCGGACTTGAGTTGGGGATGCAGCCTCACCTGAGTGCTGAGAATGAAGCTCTTCTTAAAGGCAGGAGCTTTGATTTTATAATAGGTTCCATCCATTGTGTGAATAAGAAGGACATATACTGCAGGACTTTTCTTGAAGGCATTACTGAAAATGAAGGAATAAGAAACTACTTTGATGATATGCTGCAGTGTATTGAGGAATTCAAGAATTTTGACATTCTGGGGCATTTGGATGCAGTAAGAAGATACCTTTACAATAAGGATAACAGTTTCTCATTGGACCTGTATGAAGAATCCGTCAGGAATGTGCTGTCCAAGCTTGTGCATTCAAACAAAGGAATAGAAGTAAATACTGCAGGCCTTCGTTACTGCCTCTCTTCCTTTCATCCGCTGCCGGATATTCTCAAGCTGTACCGTTTGCTGGGAGGCGAAATAGTGACCGTAGGTTCCGATGCTCACAAACCTGATGACTTGGGCTATGGAATAAAAAATGCATTATCCGTCCTTTCGGAACTTGGATTCAAATATTATGCAATATATAAGGACAGAAAGCCCATATTTATAAAGATATAGGAGGCAGAAGCCTCCTATCACTATCAGTTTGCAGACAAAGTTCATGTAAAGCAGTAGGGACGGTTCTTTTTTAAAGCAGTAGGGACGGTTCTTTTTGCTTCAAATGCAAAGCAAAAAGAACCGTCCCTACTGCTTCAAAGCAAAAAGAACCGTCCCTACTGCTTTGCCTCTCTTTCGTACCTTTTTGCCTCCTATTCCTTTATATTAATATCATATTTCTTCAGCTTGTGCTGAAGGGTTTGGCGCTTTAGTCCAAGCATTTCGGCGCTTCTGGATATATTGTTTTCACACTTTTGCAGTGCCTCCAGAATCAACCCCTTTTCCACCTCTGCAACTATCCTGTCCAGGGGCTGGTCTTCATTCAAATTCAGGTAATGGTTGTTTTTGCCGGCCTTGAACATTACTTCACACATTTCCTGGGAGATATGTTCCGGCTTGATTACGTGCCCTCTGTTGACCATATTTATTGCACTTTCAATTATATTCTCCAATTCCCTGACATTGCCCGGCCAATTATAATTCAGGAAGGCCTCCTTTACCTCATTGGAAACATACCAGATATCCTTCTGAAGTATATTGTTATACTTCTTGATAAAATGGTCTGTCAGAAGCATAATATCTGTTTTTCTTTCCCTCAGGGGAGGTATGCTGACAGATATGACATTAAGCCGATAATACAAATCCTTCCTGAGAATTCCTTTTTGAAGCAGTACCAAAGGGTCCTCATTGGTAGTTGCCAGTATCCTTACATCAACCGGAATATCCGAAAGCCCCCCTATTCTCCTAATGTTGCCCTCCTGCAGCACCCTTAAAAGCTTCGCTTGAAGCTGATGGCCCATGGAATTTATTTCATCCAGCATGAGGGTTCCTCCATTTGCCTGTTCAAACAGTCCCGGCCTGTTGATAGCTCCTGTAAAGCTTCCTTTAACTGTTCCGAACAGTATTCCCTCCAGAAGCGACTCCGGCAGTGCAGCACAGTTTTGTGCTATGAGCGGCTTATGCTTCCTGCTGCTTTCATTATGTATGCTCTGGGCGAATAGTTCCTTTCCGGTACCCGTCTCCCCGTATATTAAGACTGTGGATGATGACATAGCTGTTTTCCTGGCTATTTCCACGGCATTAAGGAATTTTTCGTCTTCCCCGATTAAATTTCTGAAGGTATACCCTTTTAGGCTGCTGCCATCAATATCTTTGCTTGCAAGCTCCTGATGCAGGTATACAAGCTTATCGGACAGTTCCTTCTCTTTTGTTATGTTCTTTGCAATTTCAAGGGCTCCGATCTTGCCCTGAGATATCCTGATAGGTATAGTGCTGTTTAAAGTGCTTATCTGCTTGCCTTTATTGTTCAGATATGTCTGATATTTGTTGTATATTGGCTTTCCCATTTTCAGCACTGTCAGAAGCGTACTGGTCTCAGTGGTCAGGCTGGGGAAAATGTCCAGTATGCTTTTGCCCATGACCTCATTTATATCCAGGCCTTCCATATCGGCCATAGCCTGATTGTAAATAATTGTCTTCCCTGAGCTGTCAACCACATGAATACCGATATCTATGTTTTTTAGTATTGTATCAATAATTGACTTATAAATTAAACTCATCGTCATATCATTACCTCACATGCAAATACAATAAAAAGGTATGCCAATACATAATATATATTGGTCATACCTTATTATATCATAAAATTTGCATGAATTTATGGTTTATTCAAACTCCGGATAAAGAGGATGCTTGCCGCATAGCGCCTTCACCCTGCTGATGCATTCGGCCTTTGATTCCGGGGCTGACAGTGCGGCTGATATTATTTCGGCAATTTCCTTCATCTCATCTTCCTTAAAACCTCTTGTGGTCACTGCCGGAGTACCGATCCTCAATCCGCTGGTGATGAAAGGACTCTGAGGATCAAAGGGAATGGTATTCTTGTTCGTTGTAATCCCGATATCATCAAGCAACCTCTCCGCATCCCTGCCGGTTATGCCTTTTCTTCTAAGGTCAAGAAGCATCATATGATTGTCAGTGCCTTTTGAGACAATGTCAATATCCTTGGCTGTCAACGAATCTGCCAAAACCGAAGCATTCTTTAGCACCTGCTCTATGTATCCCCTGAATTCTTCGCTCATTGCCTCTCTGAAGCATACAGCTTTGGCTGCAATTACGTGCATAAGAGGCCCTCCTTGCATTCCGGGAAAAACCGATTTGTCTATAGCCTTCGCATACTGTTGTTTGCATAGTATCGCACCGCCCCTGGGGCCTCTCAGTGTCTTATGAGTCGTTGTAGTGGCAAAGTCGGCATAAGGCACGGGGCTTTGATGTAATCCGGCTGCAATGATTCCCGCAATATGCGCCATATCTACCATTAAGAGTGCTCCGACCTCGTCTGCTATATCTCTGAAAGCTTTAAAATCCAATCGCCTTGAATAGGCACTTGCTCCTGCGACAATCAACTTAGGCCGGCATTCTTTTGCAATAGCCCTGACATTATCATAATCGATCATCTCTGTGTTTTGTGACACTCCATAATGAATGAACTTAAAAAACTTGCCGGACACGTTGACAGGACTGCCGTGAGTTAAATGTCCCCCGTGGGATAGATCCATTCCCATTACCGTATCACCGGGCTCCAGTACGGTAAAATAAACTGCTTGGTTCGCACTTGAACCTGAATGAGGCTGTACATTTGCATGTTCCGCTCCAAACAAGGCTTTCATCCGTTCCCTTGCAATATCCTCAACAATATCTACATACTCACAACCGCCGTAATATCTCTTTCCGGGGTATCCCTCCGCATATTTATTCGTAAGCACTGTACCCATCGCTTCCAATACAGCCGGCGATACAAAATTTTCTGAAGCTATAAGCTCTATTTTATTCCTCTCTCTGTCAAGTTCCTTTATAATTGCTTCGGCTATTTCGCTATCACAAGCTTTGATTCTGTCAATTTTCATAAAAACTTCCTCCTGTGGTGTTTTATACTATTTACTATATATCATAACAAAGATACGTGCTTAATTGACAAATACCCTCTTACTTTAACATTACATTTTCTAATGAAAATATTAGAAGCGCTTATAGATGCTATAAGCGCTTCGTTTTAAATGTGCTTTTTCAGCATATCATCAAAGGCCTGCTTGGGCCTTGCCCCGATAACTCCGTCTACCTTGCTGCCTTTATCAAACAGAAATACTGAGGGTATGCTCATTATATCGTACCTGCCTGCAAGTTCGGGGTTTTCATCAACATTAACCTTTGCTATATCAATCTTTCCTTCATATTCATCAGCCAGCTGGTCTATGACGGGTGCCACCATCCTGCAAGGACCGCACCATGCCGCCCAAAAATCCACCAATACCGGCTTGTTTGATTTTAACACCTCACTGTCAAAATTACCTTGATTTACTATCTTAATATTCTTACTCACTTATTAGTACTCCTTTCAAATCTGCAGCTAATTTTTATACAGATTCATATACATTATTTTATCCAATAGGCCGATTATTAAATTAATAAACAATAGAAGCTGTTCCATTAAATACTGTCTTTTGTTCTTATACTAAGAATAACAGGCTTGAATTTTTTCATTTTTTTGATAGACTTATCCTTGAATTTTATTATCAAATAAGAAACAGCCAATGCAGCAAGTCCCAGAGCAACGCCGATTGCTTGCGCCGAATTATCCTCCAAACCCAGAGCCAAAGAACCGTAATACCCGCCAAATATTCCGGCCGTCAGTGCCAGCAAAGGAAAACCGTATGCAATAGTTACTGCAGTCATGAAGTTCATGTTTTCAAGCTCTATTTCAACTTCATCACCAACCTGGGCTCCCACATCATTCTCGGCTGTCATCATCATCTCAAGTTTATCCTTGCCTACCTGGCATTTTCCGCATTCGCCGCAGGCTGTGCCTCTGGTAAATGAAATTGTTGCCTGATTTCCTTCTATCTTTACTACTTTCCCTATTTCTCTCATAAGTTTGTATCAATCCTTTTACTTGACATATCTTACTATTGTTTCAATTATTTCTTCAATGCTTTTGTCACTATTCTCGTCTTTAAGGGATTCCTTGAGACACTCCTTTATATACCTGTCCATAATAAGGCCGCCGACTTTGTTTATTGCGGATCTTATGGCGGAAATCTGAACCATAATGTCTCCGCAGCACTTGTCTTCCTCAATCATCTTTTGTATCCCTTTAGCCTGGCCCTCAATCTTTTTCATCCGGTTAAGAATGTCTTCCTTACTTATCTCCTTATTATCCAATTCATCGCCTCCCATACCCCGTACCGGTACCCTAATTACATTATAATATATATTAAATATTTGTCAATATAATTTTAAAACGTATAACACTAAACACACCGAAAGCCACCGAGCCCATCCCTAATCTCGCACCTCGTACCCCGTACCTCGTACCTACCCCATAGGAATACCCTATAAATCTAATATATCCCTTGCCACAGCCGATGCTATAATAAGGCCTGCTGCCGAAGGCACAAAGGATATACTTCCGGGAATCTGCCTTCTTTTTGTACAATTTGCAGTCTCTTTATTGCTGCAAATGCAGTTTGTTTTACAATCCGCAACATCCTTCTTTGGTGAAATGGGCTCCTCTTTCGAGTATACAACCTTCAGGCTTTTAACGCCCCTTTTGCGCAGCTCATATCTCATTACTTTAGCCAGCGGGCACACAGATGTCTTATATATATCAGTAATCACAAGCTTTGTGGGATCAAGCTTGTTGCCTGCTCCCATGCAGCTGATAACCGGTATGTTCATTTCAATGCATTTCATAACAAGGCTGATCTTTGAGCTGACCATGTCAATTGCATCCACAACATAGTCATACTCGGGAAGCAGCAGCATTTCCGAGGTTTCTTCATTATAAAGCTTTTTATGTACGACTATATCGGCTTCCGGATTAATATCCGTGAGCCTTTCTTTCATTACTTCCACCTTGGGCAGGCCCACCGTTTTTCTTGTAGCATGTATTTGCCTGTTAATATTGGTAAGACAGATATTATCATAGTCTACGAGCACAAGCCTTCCAATTCCGCACCTGCACAATGCCTCGGCGGTATAGGAGCCAACACCCCCTATCCCAAAAATTGCTACGGTGCTTTTTTTAAGTTTCTCAATACCGTCTTTTCCGATTAACAGCTCTGTCCTTGAAAATGCATTCATAGATTACCTCCAAAGGGTTTGTAAGACATGGGTGGGACACGGGGACGTTTCTCCTGTCCCGCTGAAAGCGGGACAGGAGAAACGTCCCCGTGTCCCACCGTCCCCGTGTCCCTGCTATATTTTTACCTCTATATGAAGTTCTTCCAATTGTTTTGGATCTGCGGCTGAGGGAGCGTTTGTCATAAGGCAGCTTGCTGTCTGTGTCTTGGGGAATGCTATTACATCTCTTATATTGTCTGTTCCGGTAAAAAGCATTACTATCCTGTCAAGGCCAAAGGCCAATCCTCCGTGAGGAGGAGTACCATACTTGAATGCTTCCAACAGATACCCGAACTTGCTCCAAGCCTGTTCCTGCGTGAAGCCCAAGAGCTTGAACATCTTCTCCTGAAGCTCCTGCCTGTGAATCCTTATGCTTCCTCCTCCAAGCTCGTAGCCGTTTAATACCACATCATAAGCCTTTGCCCTTACTTTCAGCGGGTCGGTGTCCAAAAGCTCCAAATCCTCGTCCATGGGGCTTGTAAACGGATGATGCATTGCTACGTATCTGTTTTCTTCTTCGTCATAATCCAAAAGCGGGAACTCGGTTACCCACAAAAGGTCATACTTTGTATTGTCAATCAGCCCAAAGCGTTTTGCCAATTCCAGCCTCAATTGCCCCAGGGAATCAAAAACCACCTTCGGTTTATCAGATACAATAAAAATTATATCTCCTAGTTTCCCACCCACTCTGTCAATTATACCGTTAAGTTCATAATCCTTCAAAAACTTTGCTATAGGCGATTTTACGCCCTCAGAAGTTATATTAATCCATGCAAGGCCTTTGGCTCTGTATGTCTTTACAAACTCCCCAAGGCTGTCTATATCTTTGCGGCTGAGCTTTGCTCCGAGCCCCTCAGCATTTATAGCCCTTATGATTCCGCCATTTGCACGGGTCTCCGTAAATACCTTAAACTCCGAATTTGCAACCAGGTCTCCTATATCTTTCAGCTTCAGACCGAACCTTGTATCCGGCTTGTCAGAACCGTAATGCTCCATTGCTTCCTTGTATGTCAGTCTCTTGAAAGGTGTTTGTATATCAACGTCAAGAACTTCTTTGAACAGTCTCTTTAACAGCCCTTCATTAACCTCCATTACATCTTCCTTTTCAACGAAGGAAAGCTCCATATCAATCTGAGTAAACTCCGGCTGCCTGTCGGCCCGAAGGTCTTCATCCCTGAAACACTTGGCTATTTGAAAGTATCTGTCGAAGCCGGACACCATAAGCAGCTGTTTGAAAAGCTGCGGAGACTGAGGCAGTGCAAAGAAATTCCCCGGCTGCACCCTGCTTGGAACCAAATAATCCCTGGCACCTTCCGGTGATGTCCTGATAAGTATCGGCGTTTCCACTTCCACAAATCCGTTTTCATCCATATAATCCCTGGTTACCTTTGCGATTTTGTGCCTGGTGAATAAAAACTTCTGCATATGCGGGCGCCTCAAGTCCAGATACCTGTATTTCAGCCGCAGCTGCTCAGAAGCATTCAGGTCATCCTCAATATAAATAGGTGTTGTCTCAGCCCGGCTCAATATTTCAAGGCTGCTGACAGCTATTTCGATATAGCCTGTCGGCATCTTCGGATTAATTGCATTTTCATCTCTTTTTATAACTTCGCCGGATATCTTCAGCACATATTCACTTCTGACTTTAAAAGCTTCGGCAAATACATCAGGAGTGGCATCCTTGTTGACGGTGCATTGTATAATACCGCTCCTGTCCCTTAACTGTATGAATATGAGTCCTCCAAGGTCCCTTCTCCTCTGAACCCAGCCGGCAAGTGTCACCTTTTCCCCCAAGTTATCCATGTTTAACTCTCCGCACATATGTGTTCTGTTGATTCTTGCCATAATTTCATCTCCTACATGTTTTTTATATAGCCCGCAAGTGCATCAAGGCTGATTTCTTCTTCGCTGCCCTTATTCATATCCTTCACCTTGATTTTTCCGCTTTTTATCTCTTCTTCCCCCAATACCGCCACATATCTTGCATTAATCTTATTTGCATATTTCATCTGGGCCTTCAGGCTTCTCCCCATATAGTCCTTCTCAGCCTTTATGCCTTCTTTTCTCAGGAGGTTGACTTGCCTGAGCGCTTCTTCCGCTGCTTCTTTTCCTATGTTTGCAATATAAACATCCATGTAAACAGGCTCCGGTATTTTTATTCCCTGATTTTCAACCACAAGAAGCAGCCTTTCCAATCCAAGCCCGAAGCCTATTCCAGGCGTGCTGGGGCCGCCGCATTCCTCTATCATCCCGTCATACCTGCCGCCTCCGCAAACTGTGCCCTGAGACCCTATATCCCTGGACACGATTTCAAAGGCTGTCTTGGTATAATAGTCAAGGCCCCTTACTATTTGAGGGTCAATAACATATTCCAGTCCAAGAGCCTCCAGGGATCTTTTCAGGCCTTCAAAATGCTCGCCGCATTCGCTGCAGACATTATCCAGCATGTAAGGAACATCAGCAAGCTGCTCCTTGCAGCTTTCCTCCTTGCAGTCAATCACTCTCATGGGGTTCTTATGGAATCTGTCCTTACATGTTTCACAGAGCTTATCAATTTTGCCCGATAAATACTCCCTCAGCTTCTTATTGTATTCCGCCCTGCATTTGGGGCATCCTACGCTATTTATCCTTATTTCCAGGTTTTTAACTCCAAGCCTGCCGTACAGAATCATGGCAATATTGATTATCTCGGCATCTACGGAGGGGTCGGAACTGCCGAAAGCCTCAATATCAAACTGATGGAACTCCCTGAGCCTTCCGGATTGAGGTTTTTCATACCTGAAACAAGCTGTTGTACAAAAAACTTTTACCGGCTGAATATCATTAAACATGCTGTGCTCTATATAAGCCCTTACAAATGGCGCTGTCGCTTCCGGCTTAAGGGTTATGCTTCTTCCTCCCTTATCCTTCATTGTATACATCTCTTTTTGCACAACATCCGTAGTATCCCCTATTCCTCTTTCAAAAAGCTCGGTATGCTCGAAAATGGGTGTTCTCATCTCCTTATATCCGTGCAAGGCGCAAATTTCCCTTATTAAGTCTTCTACATACTGCCATTTGTATGATTCTGACGGCAGTACATCCTTTGTGCCCTTGGGCGCTTGCGTTAACATATAAATCACTCCTCCGACAATATTTGTTCTAAAACATCAAGCTTCTTCCTTATCATTGCTTCGATATTCTCAATATAAAGCTTTATATCCTTTATATTGTGCTGCCTTTCTAACCTGTTTTCACTGTTTATGACAACCTTGGTCACAGCATCTGCTCCAAAGGCAACAATGGTTTGCCTCTCTTCAATAATCTGCATATTATATATACATTCAAAGCCTTTTTTTGAAAAGCCAATGTTCTCAAGGTTTTGTACCATATGCTTCTGCCTGTACAGGTAATAAGGATGCATACCCATATCCCCAAGAAAACCTTTTGTATATTCCATCATCCGGGATACATTTTCATCATCGGGCAAAGCACTTTTCATATACTTTTCGTTCAATACCGAAGCCCTTTTCAATGCCATAGTATGCACCGTAACGCTCTCAGGGTCAAGCTTTTTTATTTCTTCCAGAGTATGAGCCAATTCCGTCATTGTTTCCCCCGGAAGGCCTAATATTATATCCATATTGATATTACCAAAACCCATTTCCTTTGCAAGCCTGAAGCTCTCTATAACCTGTCCCGGATCATGAGCCCTCCCTATACGCATTAGGGTATCATCATTCATGGTCTGCGGGTTTATGCTTATCCTGCCTATATTATTCTCATACAATACCTGAAGCTTTTCTTTTGTTATGGAATCAGGCCGGCCAGCTTCACAGGTGAATTCACATTCCTGCCTTCCAAAGCTGTTGCCGATGCATTTAATCAGCCTTTCAAGCTGTTGTGCGTTCAGGGCAGTGGGAGTGCCTCCCCCGATGTATATGGTCTGCACCTTAAAGCCACTGGTGTTTAAAAACTCCGAAACCCTTTTGATTTCTTCCGTGAGTTTTTCCATGTAGGGCTCTACGTATCCGCGATACGCTTTTATTGAATTTGAGGTAAATGAGCAATATTCGCATCTGCTGGGGCAAAAGGGTATTCCTATGTATATGCTTATCTCCCTATTATTATAAGGGTATACAAAGGGTCTTTCAATATCTGCGATTCTGACTGCCAGTTCAGCTCTATCCCTGCTGACAAGATATTCTTCTGCCAGCCTTTCAGGTATATCGGTTGTAGAAACCGCATTATTCATAAGCTCATGAACAATTTTCACCGGCCTTATTCCGGTAAGTACCCCCCATGGGTATTCCCTTTTGAATACTGCCGCCAGAAGCTTGTACATGGATTTTTTGACCAGGCGCTTCGCTTCATTGCCATCCGCGGCCCTTATTCCACTTTTTTCAACAGCTTCTTCATGCTTTTGCCCTTCCAGGTATGTAGATACGCATACAGCGATTTCACCGTTTATATCCAGCCTGCTGGTTATCAAAATGCCTGTATCCTGCAAAAAGCTTTGGCTGTCAGCCAAAGCTCCCTCAGACCTTACTATCTCGCACTTGCCGAAATACATTCTTACTATATCGGCAGCCTCATTATAATATTCATGGTTAATCAGTCTGATTTCAATCATAGCTTCCCCTAAATATCATCATTGTATATTTGATTCTTAACCTCCGAAACAATACCTGAAGCTATTCCCAATTCCGTGGCTATTTCAAAATCTTCCATTCCGGATTCTATCATATCAATAAGCTCATTATATTCCTGATACATCCTATTCTTATGCTTACTGGCCAAGATTTTTTTAGAAGACTTATTCATATAAAACCCTCCCATGAAACAGGTATTTATTATCATAGTCTTTCCTTTTGCCCCAAGCATATTCATTTAATAATCAATCAAACAAAGCTGTTTTCCTGCTTTTCATGCAATAATGCTGTTGAAGGCCCGTGGCCGGGATAAACCATTGTGTCGTCAGGCAGAGTAAAAAGCTTTTCTCTTATTGAGCTAACCAGTTCAGTCATGGATCCTCCGTACAAATCTGTCCTCCCAACAGAGTTTTTAAACAAGGTATCCCCTGAAAACAATACTTTGTCACAATAAATGCTTATACCTCCCCGGGAGTGTCCCGGCGTATGTATTATATTGAGCTTCGTATCGCCAAGCTCAAGTACTTCCCCGTCTTCAAGGTACTTATCCGCTGTCATTTCAATCGCTGCTCCGCCCAACATGCCCGAAAAATTCATTGTTTTGCTCTTCAGCATTTCACTGTCTTCTCTATGTATGCAAACTAAAGCGCGGGAATACTCCTTCAGTTCCTTCAGGGCACCAATATGGTCTCCGTGGGCATGGGTGATTATTATATATTTTATATTTAATCCGTTGGCTTCAATATAGCTTTTTATTGCGGGAAAATCCCCTCCGGGATCAATTACTGCCGTTTCCTTTGTTTTCTCGTCATAAACAATATAGCAGTTGGTTTGATATATTCCTAAAGCCAGACTTTTAAATTTCATCATATACCAGCACGTCTCCTTCTTTATATTATCTTCTCACTATCCACAATTACTGTGACAGGTCCGTCATTTTCAATATTAACCTTCATATATGCCTGAAAGGTTCCTGTTTCAGTTTTCACTCCCAGTTCCCTGCACTTCTTGACAAACTCATTGTAAAGCTCTTCAGCCTTTTCGGGCCTTGCTGCACTCATAAAATTCGGCCTTCTTCCCTTCCTGCAGTCTCCATACAATGTAAATTGTGAAATCACAAGCAACTCACCCTTAATATCCAGCAGAGATAAGTTCATCTTCTCATTATCATCCTCAAATATCCTCAAATTCACTGTCTTGTCAACCATGTACAGCACATCCGCCTCGGTATCCTTCTCGTTTACTCCCAGTAAAACGACAAAGCCCTTGCCTATGCTTCCTACTATTTTGTCATCAACAGCAACACTTCCGCTGTTAACCCTTTGTATAACCGCCCGCATTATTTACCCTCCTGTAACTTTGCATCATTGCTTTGCTCTGAAGACATCCACTACTCCTTCGATTCTTCTGAACTTTCTTATAAGCTTATTCAGCTGTTCAATATCGGTAATATCCAAAATGAAATTGATGATTGCCATCTTATCCTTTGTTATTCTGCAATGAAAGGAACTGATATTTATCTTGCTTTCATTAATAATCGTAGTTACCTCGGCAAGCAATCCCTTCCTGTCCATTGCCCTTATTTCCACATCAGCGCTGTATGATTCCTTTGTCTGGCTGCTCCATTCCACCTCTATGAATCTTTCTTCCTCGTTCAAAAGGCCGGCTACATTGGGGCAGTCCTTCTGATGCACCGACACTCCTCTTCCCTTGGTAATATACCCGACAATTTCGTCACCGGGCACAGGGTTGCAGCACTTTGAAAACCTTATCAATATGTTCTCCACGCCTTTTACCTTGACTCCTGTGCTGTTATACCTTTTCTTCCTTTCCTGAGCCTTCTCAGCCTGGCGTTCGATGCTATCCTCAGTAATCTCTTCAAGCTTCTGGGTTTTTCTGAATTCTTCCTTCAGTTTTGCTATTATCTGATTGGGTGTCAAACCTCCATAGCCAAGGGATGCGTACATATCCTCCAAACTGTGGAGGCTGAATTTCTTATATATGGCCTCAACCCATTCGGGCCTCATCAACTGAACGGTGGTATATCCGTTTCTCCTTATCTCCTTCTCCAGCAGTTCTTTTCCCTTTTGAATATTCTCTTCTCTTTTTTCCTTCTTAAACCATTGTCTTATCTTATTCTTTGCCTGTGAGCTTTTGACTATTTTCAGCCAGTCCCTGCCCGGTCCGTTGGCAACGGCAGAAGTAATTACTTCTACGATATCCCCGTTCTGAAGCTTATAATCCAATGGAACTATTCTTCCGTTTATCTTTGCTCCTATGCACCTGTTGCCTATTTGGCTGTGTATTTTATATGCAAAATCTATCGGAGTAGATTCCACAGGCAGATCTACAACATCACCCTTTGGTGTGAATACATATACTTCATCGGTAAACAAGTCCACCTTCAGGGTCTCCATGAACTCTCTCGTGTCCTTGATTTCGTTCTGCCATTCAAGCATCTGTCTCAGCCATTTCAGCTTTTCGTCAAACTCGGACTGGGAGGTCTTGCCTTCTTTATATTTCCAATGAGCCGCAATGCCTATTTCAGATGTCCTGTGCATTTCCCATGTCCTTATTTGTATTTCAAAGGGCTGTCCCCCAAAACCCAGCAATGTCGTATGAAGGGATTGGTACATATTTGGCTTCGGCATCGCAACATAATCCTTAAACCTTCCCGGTATGGGCTTCCATAAGGTATGCACTATGCCCAGCACTCCATAACAATCTTTTACCGTGTCCACTATTATTCTTACTGCCGTAAGGTCGAATATCTGCTCAAAGGTCTTGTTCTGATAGTACATTTTCCTGTATATGCTGTAAAAGCTTTTCGGCCTTCCCTCAATATGAGCCTCTATTCCTACTTCCTCCAGCTTTCCCTTAAGGACCTCCATAACCTGATTGATTTCATCCTCGCGTTCCTTCCTCTTCTTGGCAACCTTGTCCACCAATTCGTAATACCCTTTTGGTTCAAGGTATCTTAACGCCAGGTCTTCCATCTCCCACTTTACCTTAGATATACCGAGCCTATGAGCAATAGGAGCATATATTTCCATTGTCTCCCTGGCCTTTTCCTTCTGCTTTTCAGGAGACAGGAATCTAAGAGTACGCATATTGTGCAGCCTGTCGGCAAGCTTTATCATAATCACCCTTATATCCTTAGCCATAGCTATGAACATCTTTCTGAGGCTTTCCGCCTGTTGCTCCTCTTTTGTCTTGTATTCAAGCTTTCCCAATTTGGTGACCCCATCTACAAGCATTGCAATCTCTTCGCCGAAAAGGTTCTTGCAATCCTCATAGGTGCATTTTGTGTCTTCAATAACATCATGAAGAAGGCTTGCAGCAATAGTGATGTTGTCCATATTAAGCTCGGCCAGTATTTTCGCCACTTCCAGGGGGTGAAAAATATAGTCCTCCCCGGATACTCTCTTTTGTCCGTCATGAGCCCGGGCAGCATAATTATAAGCCCTTTCGACAATCTCTGCGTCACCGGTCGGGTTATACTTTTTAATTATTTTCAATAAATCTTCTAACATAGCAACACCAACTTTTAAACGTTAAATGGACTGCGTATACAAGTACTACTAAAAAAGCTGGTTGCGCCAGCTTTCATATATTTACATTTATTTTAGTATAAATTCCTTCAATTATCAAATATAAATAATAACTCTCCAATATTAATATTTTATAATCGAACTTACATCATACCCTTTTAAATTCTCTCTTCCTTTCAAGAATTCCAATTCTATAAGAAATGCAATGTGCACTACTTCTCCTCCAAGCTGTTCCACCAATCTGACCGCAGACAATACAGTACCTCCGGTTGCAAGCAGGTCATCCACCACAGCCACTCTCGTACCTTTTTTTATTGCATCTTTGTGAATCTCCAGGGCATCCATTCCATATTCCAGCTCATACTTATAGCAGGCTGTCTCAGCAGGAAGCTTGCCCGGTTTCCTTATGGGAACAAAACCAACCCCAAGCTCATATGCTGCAGGTGCTCCGAAAATGAACCCCCTGGCTTCCGGTCCTACGATAATATCGAAATCATAATTACTTAAATTATCTGCAATGGATTTCACAGCGTATTTGAAAGCATCTCCCTCTTTAAGAAGGGTTGTCACATCCTTGAAGCTTATGCCTTCCTTCGGGAAATTTTCAATTGTTCTTATATATTTTATTAAATCCATAAATACTACCCCCATTTATTAATTTATGAGTTTTATATCCTTTATGTTCAGCTGGACACTTTCTGTTCCGTTCCATATGTTATTCTCAATACTACATATTATATCAATTTTTTCGCCGATTTGTAATATTTTTTGCATATTTCCCAAATTATAACCTATGCAGCTGATTTCCTTTTCGCCGTCAAAAACCTTTAGAGAGAGGTGTCTGCTATCATTCCCAACTCCTTTGAAAGATGTGACCGAAAGCTCCCTGAACACATAAAGAGGGACTGTATTGCCTGTGCCAAAGGGTTCCATCAGCTTCAGCAGTTTTGCAGTATCAAGGGTAACGTCTTTCGGCTCAAGCTTATAATCAACAAATATTTCCGGTATGAGCTTATCTTCGCCTAAAGTATTTTCAACTTCAAAATTCATCCTCTCCCTGAGTTCGTCTATTTTTTCGGTTCGTATAGTAAAGCCTGCAGCCATTTCATGTCCGCCATACCTTTCAAAAAGATATCCGTGTCTGGACATTGCCTCAAAAATATTGAAACCGGGTATGCTTCTTGCTGACCCTTTGCAGAACTCCCCGTCACAAACCATAATAAACGCAGGGAGATAAAATTTATCTGCCAGCCTCGATGCCACAATTCCAATAACACCTATATGCCAATCCTCCCTGCACAGAACCAATACCTTATCCCTATCCAAATCAACGCTTTCACCTATCATAGCTTCTGCACAGTTCAATATTCCATTTTCTATCGATTGGCGCATCTTATTGTCTGAATCCAGCTTGGCAGCTGTTTCCATTGCCTTTTCCGCATTATCGGTCAGCAATAGCTCAACACATTCGCCGGCATCGTCGATTCTGCCCGCTGCATTTATTCTTGGAGCAAGCATGAAGGCCACATTATATGAATTCAGCTCTTTGCCCTTTAATCCGCATACCGCAAGAAGCGCTTTTATGCCTTGACTGTCGGTATTTTGGATACTTACAAGGCCGTTTTTCACAATTATACGGTTTTCTCCCAACAATGGAACTACGTCTGCTATCGTTCCGATTGCAGCAATATCCAAAAGCTCTTCTGCAAAACCGGGGCTGCCTGCCCTATTAAGCAGTGCGACGGCAAGCTTGAACGTAACCCCGACTCCGGCCAGATCCTTGAAGGGATACCCGCAGCCCGGCTGATGCGGATTGATGATGCTTAAAGCATCCGGCAGCTCTTCCCCGCACTCGTGGTGATCCGTTATAATGATATCTATTCCCAGTTCCTTTGCATAATCAACTTCCTCACAGGACTTTATACCGCAGTCTACGGTAACTATCAGGCTTACCCCCATCTCCTTAATTCTGTCAATTGAGTTGAGGTTCATTCCGTAGCCCTCTTCCAATCTGTTCGGTATATAGTATACCCCATCAGCCCCAAGCTTCCTCAATGTCTTTATCATTACAGCGGTTGAGGTAATTCCGTCTACATCGTAGTCACCGTAAATGCATATTTTCTCATTGCTTCTGACTGCCTTAAATATCCTGTCTGCTGCCTGCTCCATTCCCTTCAAAAGGTACGGATCATGAAGTGAGCAAAGGCTGGTGTTAAAAAATTCCCTTGCTTTCGGAACAGTATCGATACCTCTGTTTATCATAGCTCTGATAATTATCTCCGGTAATTGAAACTCCTCAATCATCGGATTAAGGCTATCCATGCTTCTGCTGTAAGCTGTCCATCTTTTGTTCAATATTCATCACATGCCTTACTGAATTTCTGGTTTAAGGTTATGAAATATCCATTTTATCTATATCTTCTATTGTCTGAGGCTTTTCCTGCATAACAGGTTCCTTTGCCGGAAGCTTTTCCGACTCAATCCTTTTGAGTTCTTCCTTAATCTTTTTGTTTTCTCCTGTCAGCTCCCTAAGCTTGAATTTGTATTTTATTCTTCTTATAATATCGAAAGGAAGCATAATCAATACCCCAATCAATGCAGAACAAAGAATTACCACAGCTTGTGACAGGCTTACCTTATACCAGAGAAAATTTATGACAACTACTCCTGCGTTTTGTACCGCAAAAAATGCAATAATAACAGCAAAAACCAATGAAATTACAATAGTAAATTGCATATAAAACCCTCCCGCCATTATTGATTAAATATATGTAAGTCACCAAGCTTCCATGCATAAAGTATACCTTCACTGCTGCAAAAACTTGATACTTTAAGTCTAATATATAGCTTTTCGGCCGATACTTCAACTGTTTTCTAACAGTCCTGCTGCACAATACAAGAATGATGCGTCGCATCTGTAGTTTGCATAAGCCTCCGCAAGCAAGGGGACATGGGGACGTTTCCCCTGTCCCGCTTTCAGTGGGACACGCGAAACGTCCCCGTGTCCCCGCGTCCCCATGTCCCCGTCGCATTATTCTTCTAATGCGAAAAGGGATATCGCTGGCTACTTATCAAGTAGTCTTGCGACACCCCTTTAATAACCTGTATCAGCGGGCTCTGCTTACTTTAAATCTCCTTCTCAGTATTACCCATAACGGGCTTGCAATGAATATGGTGGAATAGCATCCGCTTACTATACCTATAATCATCGGAAATGCGAAATCCCTTATTGCAGGTACACCCAAGAAATACAAGGCAAATATTGTAATTAAAGTAGTCAGTGAAGTATTTATTGAACGGGCAAGGGTCTGAGTGACCGATACGTTGACCAGATTATCGTAATCAATCTTCTTGCTGTGTTCGTTCTTCAAATTCTCTCTGATTTTATCAAAGATTACTATAGTATCATTTATTGAGTAGCCTATTATTGTCAATAACGCAGCGATAAATGTACTGTTGACCGGTATCTGGAAAACGGCATACGCTGCAACCATCATTGCAGTATCGTGTATTAATGCCGACAAAGAAGCCAGTCCAAACCTCCACTCAAACCTGAAGGATACATAAATCATTATTCCTGCGAATGCAAGCATTACTGCAATAAGTGACTGCATAGCCAATTCTTTTCCTACGGTAGGCCCTATTGTTTCAAAAGAAATATTATTTGATTCTATTGAATACTTATCTGAAAAGGCTTTTATTATCTCTGCCCTTTTTTCATTATCAAAGTTTATCTTGGTTCTTACTATGACCTGATCCTTGTTTTGTCCTGCATGAGTTATTGTTGCTTCCGGATCGTATTTGTCCATAATTTCTCTTATTTCGGATACATCAAAGGTTTTCCCGATGGTAGCATGAATAGAGCTTCCCCCTACAAAATCCATACCCAGATTCAAACCGCCGTTAATGATCAAAAATATCAATCCTACAGCCAGCAGGGCAAGTGATATTCCAAACCATATTTTTCTGGGTCCCATAAAGTCAATGGTCTTCATATTACTTCACTCCCCTTTCACCAAAATATCTCATGCTCTTTAATATGCCTCCGCTGGTCAGCAGCTTCAGCATGATCTTTGTAATAGTCAATGCTGTGAACATACTGACAGCCACGCCCACAATCAGGGTAACTGCAAAGCCTCTTATGGGTCCGGATCCAAAGTAGAACAGTATAACACAGGCAATTATTGTTGTCAGGTTGGAGTCAAATATCGTAAGGAATGCTCTCCTGAAACCGCTTTCTATGGCTGCCCTCAAAGTTTTTCCCAAATTCAGCTCGTCCTTTATTCTTTCATATATTACTACATTTGCATCAACTGCCATACCCACTGAAAGAACCAAACCCGCTATACCCGGCAAAGTAAGTGTCGCTTTCATTGCCGCCAGTGCAAATAATGTAAGAGTCAAATAGAGCACTAAAGTAATATCTGCAACAAGGCCGGGTATTCTATAATAGAATATCATAAAAATGAAAACCAGTAATATCCCTATCTGCCCTGCGTTAACACTCTGTTCAAAAGAATTCGCCCCCAATTGAGGCCCCACTGCTGTTACTGACAGGGTCTCCAGCGGTACGGGAAGCGCCCCTGCCCTAATAAGCGTTGCAAGGTCTCCTGCCTCTTCCATGGTGGCTGAGCCTGTAATTATACCTTTTCCGTCAGGTATTACACTTTCTACTTTTGGAAGTGATATCGGATTCTTATCGAGATATATCCCAATTATTTTATTAATGTTTCTTTCAGTAGCCTCCTTAAACTTCTTTGCTCCTTCCGGTGACAGTTCAAAGGCTACTACCGGAGTCTGGCCTAATCCGTCTTTGCTTGGTGCGAACTCTGCCTGAGCTTTCTTTACGTCATTGCCCGTCAGTATTACCGTTCCTGTTTCTTCTTCGATAAATTCCAGCTGAGCAGTCTGTCCGATCAAGTCCAAAGCCCTCTGCGGATCCTGTATTTCAGGAAGCTGCACCTCTATCCTGTCTGCTCCTACTCTTGTAATAATAGGTTCTGTTACTCCGAGAGTATCTATACGTTCTCTAATAGTTGCAACTGCTCTTGCCATCTTCTCATCATTTACCGGATCATCGGGTTTATCCTTTGCTTCCAGCAGAACAGTCACTCCGCCTCTTAAATCAAGACCCAATTTGATAAGGTCTTTAGCCGGTACAATTTCATATTTTCCTATATTAAGCCCAAAAAACGCTATATATGCAAAAAATGAAATTAACAAAACTATTGCAAGAAACAATATTAGGCTCTTTGACTTCATTTGCTTATTCCCCCTTATTTGATTTCACAATGGTTATTATATTACTTTTACAATTTTTAGTCAATGAAGAGAAGTATTCCCATTGCGAACATCAGGCTTCCATATGTATTATTTGCTGCTTTTCTTATTTTATCCAATCTGCAAATTACTGCTTAAAGCTTTACTTATTCTATTGACAGCTTTGAATACTCTTTTGAAAGAATTATATATTCTTCTGCAGAGTGGCTTATACCTTCAATTTCCGCAGGAGCCAGTTCCCTTACAACCTTTGCAGGACTCCCCATAACAAGAACCCCTGGCGGAATTTTCTTGCCTGAAGTAATCAATGAATTGGCTCCTACTATTACATTGTCTCCAATAACTGCACCGTCAATTATAATGGCTCCCATTCCTATCAGGCAATTGTTCCCTACCGTGCATCCATGAATGATTGCATTGTGCCCTACAGTGACATTTTCACCGATAATGGTTTTATAATCATTTGCACAGTGAACAACGCACCCATCCTGAATATTAGTGCCTCTTCCAATGATTATTTCATTTACGTCCGCCCTAACCACCGTATTATACCAAATGCTGCAGTTTTCGCCTATGATGCATCTGCCTATAATCGTGCTGTTTTCTGTTATAAATGTGTTTTTCCCTATGTTTGGTTTATAATGCTTGTACGATATTATCATATGCCCTCCATCACACATGTTTTAAGCAGTAACATAAAGGGTCTGCTCTAAAGTATCCCCTTATATTACTGCCTATGTACCATAGCTATATATGATATTCCATTAAATCGTATTCTTATGTGAAGTTCCCGTCCTAACCCTGCTGTTCTGAATATTTTCACATTTCTGATTTGCTACTGTACAGGAAGTCTTGCACGCTGACTGGCACGAATTCTGACATTCACCGCAGCCGCCCTTTTGTACGCTGTCATATAATGATCTTTTGTTTATCGTTTTTACATGCTTCATTCTGTTTCCTCCTCCATGTTTTGTCACTGTTATGATTATAGCATATTAGTTTTTTATGGGAAAGAAAAATCTGCCTTCGTATCAACAAAAAACCGGCTCAATTCAGGTTTATCCCTATTATTCCTCCTATCAGCCCAACAGAACTCCCCATAAGCATCTTCGCCGCAAAATACTTGTCAAGGCTCAGACTCTGTCCGAAGCACATACCCAAGGGTACCAGCAGCAGTGTAAATACCAGTCCCAATACTATTCCAAAAAACCAGCCCTTCTTCAGAATCTTCTTGCCTCCGTAAATACTTGAAATTGTTATGCTTACAATCATTATTATCTGTATTGTCATGCTCATTGATGAATCACTCATACTTGTAAACGACAGCACCAGCGCATACAGCATTATCAGTATGAAAGACACACCAAAACATATTCCGAGTGATTTTAAGAATACCCCATATATATTAATTCCTTTTTCTTCTGCAGGCGGCATCTTAGTATAGCTCTTAAACTTTCTCATGAAAAATAACCCCCTATAGTATTTTTACAAGGTTTGTTTTCTATAAATTTATTCGCTATAAGGGACATTTATTCTCATATGACGAAAATTCAGGGGAATGAAGAAAAGTAACTTGGATCCAAGTTACTTTTCTTCATTGTTCTCTATTACCTTTCCCACTGCCCATCTTGCAATTTTGAGCTTTACTTTATCAGCCCCAACCTCTATGGTAAGTACATCTTCCTTTGCATTAACCACTTTTCCGTAAAATCCCCCTATGGTTACAATTTCCATACCCTCTTTAACACTGTTTCGCATTTCCTGCGTTGCTTTCTCCTTCTTCTTCTGTGGTCTTATCAGAAAAAAGTAAAAAGCAGCTATAACAATTGCATAAGGTAATATCCATCCAAACTGCTGCATACTTTACATTCCTCCTTTCATATCTTATTCCACCGGCATAATTATTCCGAAATAGCTCCTAAATATGAATGCAAGCTTAAACACCAGTGGCTGGTATTATTCTCTGAATTATACTATTCAATATAGAAGTCAAAAATCCTTCCCGCTATACAACTTATACTATATTATTTTTCATATCCATACTTTTCAAAGAAGTCATTCCTAAGCTCAGTAAGCTTATCCTCCATTATGGCTTTTCTTATCTCAGACATCAGATTCTGAAGGAACCTGAGGTTGTGAACGGTGGTAAGCCTTCCTCCCAGTATTTCACCTGCCTTAATAAGATGTCTTATATAGGCTCTTGAGAAGTTTCTGCAGGCATAACAGTCACATTCCTCGTCCAAGGGCCTGAAATCCTCACTGTATTCTGCATTTCTGACAACCAGCTTTCCTCTTGAGGTCATCACAGTACCGTTTCTTGCAATTCTTGTAGGCAGCACGCAGTCAAACATATCTATTCCTCTTATTGAGCCTTCTATCAGACAATCAGGGCTTCCCACCCCCATAAGATATCTGGGTTTATCGGAGGGAAGCTCCGGCACTGTATATTCCAGCACCTCATTCATTAATTCCTTCGGCTCTCCGACGCTCAGACCTCCTATTGCATACCCCGGCAAATCCATTTCTACAGTTCTTTTGGCACTTTCAATCCTCAAATCCTTATAGACACTTCCTTGCACTATCCCGAAAAGAGATTGCTTCTCGGTGTTATTATGTGCTTCCTTGCACCTTTTCAACCATCTTGCAGTTCTTTCCATGGACTTTTTCGCATAATCATGCTCACAGGGATAAGGTGCACATTCGTCAAAGGCCATTATAATATCAGCCCCAAGCGAATTCTCGATTTCCATCACATATTCGGGAGTGAAAAAATGCCTGGACCCATCCAGGTGTGATTTGAATTCCACACCTTCTTCCGATATCTTCCTCAGTTCATTGAGGCTGAATACCTGAAATCCGCCGCTGTCGGTAAGAATAGCCCTGTCCCAATTCATGAACCCATGAAGTCCCCCTGCCTTCTCTACCAGCCTATGCCCCGGCCTTATGTACAAATGATATGTATTGCTGAGTATTATCTGCGCTCCGGTTTCCTTCAGTTCAAGAGGAGACATAGCCTTTACCGTAGCTTGGGTGCCTACCGGCATGAATACCGGAGTATCAATGACTCCATGGGGGGTATGCAGCTTCCCCAGCCTTGCTCCCGTTCTTTTTTCTTCCTTTATAAGCTCGTATTTTATAGTCAACTAAGTATACCTCCATTAAAACAGCAGAATATATTTATCATGATTCATTGTATTTCGCTGCCCATACCCTGTGTATGACTCCATCGTTATAGCTCAGCACCTTTAACTCAGCATCTGCAATCCGGTAATATGAGCCTTCATGGATATCCCTGCAGGATTGCTTGGATAAACGGCTTATTAAACCGCCTACGGTATCGGCGAGATCTTCAGGTATTTTTACACCTATTGTGTTATTTATATCAGATATACTGGCAGAAGCCGGGAAAATATTGATAGCTTCGCTGTCCCTTAAATTGCTTATAAACAGATACTTCTTTATTGCAAAAATACTGGCTATAGAGACTATTCCGAGAAAAAATTCCAGCATATGTGCATTGCTTATCAGCATTTTTCTTGCCACAGCATAAAGTAAAACCTCTATTACACTGCCGGGTGTGTGCCTGACAAGCATGGCCACCATCTCAACCCCTACTACGAGGAGAAGTGTATGCCCCAGAAACTTTTGAAACACCTCATAAGTTTGCAAAGTACTGGTCTGAAATATCAACACAATATACTTTGCCAGATCTATCATACCGATAACTATAGCTAATATAATAACTATTGCCAATATGTTCTCCAAATACAGACTCGCATTAATAATGCTGTGTTTAATTCGAGTCATTTTCATTGAAACACCTCCCAAAATTAAATAATAAGCATCGCATCTCCAAAGCTGAAAAATCTGTAGTGTTCCTTCACCGCTTCTTTATATGCCCTCATTATGTTATCTCTGCCTGCCAAAGCACTTACAAGCATAAGCAAAGTAGATTCAGGCAGATGAAAATTAGTTATAAGGCCATCAGTTATTTTAAACTGATACCCGGGATAAATGAAAATGTCCGTCCAGCCTTTGTCTTCCTTCAGGCTTCCTTTTCTCTGCATTATCGATTCCAGTGTCCTTGCAGAGGTAGTGCCAGTACATATTATTCTGCCGCCGTTTTTCCTTGTATTGTTTATAATCTCGGCACTTTCAGCAGTAAGCTCATAGTATTCCGAATGCATTTTGTGCTCCTCAATATTGCTGACCTTTACCGGCCTGAAGGTACCAATGCCCACGTGAAGCGTCAAATAAGCTATATTCACACCCGCCTCTGCCAGCTGATGCATCAGCTCATTTGTAAAATGCAGCCCGGCAGTTGGTGCTGCAGCTGAGCCTTCAATCTTTGAATACACCGTCTGATAACGTTCCCTGTCTGTAAGTTCTTTCTTAATATAAGGGGGTAAAGGGACCTTTCCCAAGCGGTCAAGCACTTCCTCGAAGATGCCTTCGTAGTTAAATTTAACCAGGCGATTGCCTCCTTCAAGTATTTCAATTATCTCTCCGGAAAGCTCTCCGTCTCCGAATATAAATTCCGCACCTATCTTTGCCCTTTTCCCCGGTCTTACCATCACTTCCCAGACATATTTATCCTTCCGATTAAGCAAAAGGAATTCCATATTTCCCGTGCTGCCCCTCTTAACACCAAAAAGCCTTGCGGGTATTACTCTTGTATTGTTCATCACCAGGCAGTCTCCCTCATTCAGGTATTCCAAAATATCTCTGAAACTGCGGTGCACAATTTCACCGGTGTTTTTATCAAGAACCAGAAGCCTGGACATATCCCTTTCGGGGATCGGCTCCTGTGCGATCAATTCCTCAGGAAGGTCATAGTGAAAATCCTTAAGTTCCATACCGTGCTCTCTTTCTATTGTACATTTGCGTTCTGATAGTAGTGTTCCAATATTTTCTGATAGTTATAACCTGCTTCAGCCATACCTTTTGCACCGTATTGGCTCATTCCCAGACCATGCCCGAAACCCTTCCCGTCAAAGGTATATTTGTCGGGAATCACATTATAGGCTTTAGTATCGTTCATCCCTTTAACGCTTACCTTGTTCCCCTTTCCTTTAACAACTGCTTTTCCCGATGCAGAAACAACATACATATTTGAAGTTCTTCCCTTTTCGGCAGAATTTAAAATGGAACCTCTTACAAAGACATCCGCATCCGTTTTCAAATCGTACCATATGCTCTTAAGCAGCCTCGTACCCAATATGCTCCTTATCTTTTCCTTCTCGAAAACTGTTGTATCCTTGGAGCCCTTTACCTCCAGCTTGGTAACTCTCCCGAACTTACTGCACTCCAATATTCTGACATCTCTTATTTCACCCAAATCTACACCGGATTGGGCAAGCTTTTCTTTCAATTCAGCCCTGTTCAGTTCAACCGTCCAGTTGTCATGGGGGCTTCCGAGGCTGAATTTATCTTCCACCCCTCTGATATAATCAGTTTTTGCACCCCAAACATTCTCACTGTCTTCAGTGTGCCCTCCGCTGCTTGAGTGGTAAAAAGCGGATATTAGCACACCATTATATGTAATTACTTTGCCCTTGGTGGCATTAACAGCTTCTGTGGAATTACTGTTTTCCTGCGCCAATCCGTTATATGCCTGGCAGTGCTCAGTACTGCACAGGTCAAAGCCATGAGCATTATGCCTTCCCATAGTCACCAGCGCAAAGTTCCTTGCCGCCACCGCCTGTGCCTTCAAGGCTTCTATATGCCAGGAGGCCGGCATCTCAGAAGGAACAACACTATACAAATATTGATCAAGGGAAAGCTCATTTATAACTGTGATATCACTTTCTTCAAAACTTTGCATTACTATGCTCCCTCTGTATTTCTTTCCTTTATACTGCAGTGAACTTACTTTTCCATTGACCTCCTTGGGTGTAACTTTAACATTTCCCTCACTGTTCAATAAAAGCATAAGCTTTCCGGTAGTATTGTCAATAATCTGTATTCTTTTCTTGTCAGGATATACAACAGAATATTTTAAATCACTTGCTTCCTTCTTCATAATCTTTATCTGTTCAAGGCATTCGCTTTCATCAAGATACAGCTGTGACCACACCCTCCATCCCTCTTCATATGCAAGAAATACGGACTGGGTAATGGATGACACCTGTTTTAAGACTTGCAGGGCGGCTTCTGCATTAGCATACACCCCCCCTATTTGTATATGATATGGGCCGACTACTTCACCCTCGTATTTGGCTGCCCGGACATAGTTTATTTCACATTCCTTGCCGCCTGCAATATTATAGTATTCATCCCTGCGGACCTTCACAACCTTAGGATTTTTCACTTCAAGCAAATTCTTGTATGAGCCCTTCTCAAGAATAAGAATATTCATCCCTGTCTCACTTGCAAGAGTAAAAATATTTGCCTGGGATTGTCCAAAGCTCAGGCCGATTCTGATTGTCTCAGGAACTGCAATATCGGCATGCAAAATCATAAACATAACTGAAGTAATTACCAAATAGAGTACTGCAAATTTTTTTGACTTCATAAGCACAAACTCCTTTTATCACGCATTCCTTGCACTATCTGCGAATAAAACCGAATACTATCGTCATTATAATACTTGCAAGAATACAGGTTACTATCGGAAAATAAAATGTAAAATTTCCCTTTTTTATATAAATATCTCCCGGAAGCCTCCCAAATCCCAGTTTGCCGCCAAAGTACAGCAGTGTCCCGAAGATAACCATTCCGATTCCAAGTACTATTATTATTTTGGCAAAATATTGAAAGTTCATTTTCGACCGACCTTTCTCCCGGGCATGTATCTGTCCCTTTCGCTGTAAATACAGCCGCAGTATGGCTGCCTGTACAAGCCCAGTTCCCTGGATTTTTCAACACCCTCCTTGAAGCCTCCCCTGAAATCCTTATATAGGAATTCCACTCCGTATTTCTTCCCTGCTTCCTCTCCTATCCTCCTGATAAGGTCATGCTTCTGGAAAGGGCTTACCAGAAGTGTAGTGGTAAAAGCATCAAAACAGCCTGATTTTGCAACAGAAGCGGCTCTCTCCAACCTTTCGGCATAACACATAATGCATCTCTGCCCTTCACGGAAAGCTGCATTCCTGAGAAATTCATCCAAATTATATTCATCAATGGTAATCAGCTTGTAACCTGATTTGTCCGCAAAATCCCGGGCTGTGTCCAGCCTTTTCTTATACTCCGTATAAGGATGTATATTGGGGTTATAGAATAACCCTGTTATTTCATGCTCCCGGCTCAGAACCTGATGGGGATAAACGGCACATGGGCCGCAGCACATATGCAGCAGCAGCTTCAATACTCTCACTCCTGATTAATCTTTTTTTATTCCAAAATGCCTGTATGCGGAATTTGTTGCAACTCTTCCCCTTGGTGTCCTGTTAATAAATCCGATTTGAAGAAGATACGGCTCGTAAACATCCTCAATAGTACCGCTGTCTTCTCCTATGGATGCCGCAAGAGTATCCAAACCTACCGGCCCGCCGTCAAATTTATTGATAATGGTAAGCATCATCTTTTTATCAATGTCGTCAAGCCCCATGTCGTCTATTTCAAGAAGCTTCAATGCCCTGTCGGCTGTTTCCTTGTCAATGACTCCGGAAGCTTTGACCTGGGCAAAATCCCTTACCCTCTTCAGCAATCTGTTGGCAACTCTCGGAGTACCTCTGGATCTTCTTGCTATCTCAAAGGCTCCGGCTTCATCCGTATCTATCTTCAGTATCCTTGCAGACCGCTTGATTATCTTGAAAAGCTCTTCATCAGTATAATATTCCAGCCTGCAGATTACTCCAAACCTGTCTCTCAGAGGTGCAGTAACCATACCGGCTCTTGTGGTGGCACCGATCATAGTAAATCTAGGCAGGTCAAGCCTGATTGAGCGGGCACTGGGCCCCTTTCCTATTATTATATCCAAAGCATAATCTTCCATGGCAGGATACAGTATCTCTTCCACACTTCTGTTCAGCCTGTGTATTTCATCGATAAAAAGTACATCATTATTATCAAGATTGGTAAGAATTGCCGCCAGGTCTCCGGGCTTCTCTATGGCAGGCCCGGAAGTGATTCTTATGCTTACGCCCATTTCATTGGAAATAATATTGGCAAGAGTTGTTTTCCCAAGTCCCGGAGGCCCGTAAAGCAGGACATGGTCCAAGGTTTCCTTCCTCTTATTCGCTGCTTGTATGAAAATGCTGATTTTTTCCTTGGCAACGGACTGTCCTATGTATTCCTCAAGGGATTTGGGCCTCAGGCTGGTATCAATCTCTATATCATCTTCTATTATCTTTGGGGTTATCAATCTGTCTTCCATTGTATTTCCTCACTTTTATCAGTTCAATATTACTTCATGGTCCCAAGCTGCCTCAATGCTTCCTTAATCAAGATATCGATAGGTTTGTTTGTATCCTTTAGCTTCATCACCGCATTTGCCGCTATAGAATAATTATATCCTAAAGCGGTCAAAGCTTCAATTACCTGGGATATCTCGTCGCTCCCGCCGAAAGCCCCGATTGCTCCCACTGCGCTTTCCGTATCTATTTTGTCTTTCAGTTCAAGTATTATCCTTTCTGAAATCTTCTTTCCGATACCCTGCGCTTTTGAAAGCTTTGCTACGTCCCTGCTCAATATGGCTGCTGCCAGCTCCGATGCCTTATATTGATTCAATAGGGAAGCTGCGGCCTTTGGCCCTACTCCGGATACCGATATAAGCAGTTTGAACATTCCAAGCTCTTCCCTTGTAGCAAATCCATATAGTATCAGGTCATCCTCCTTGACTATCAAGTGTGTAAAAATCTTTGAAATCTCACCCAGCTTAAGGCTTTTCATTGAATTCTGCGAAGTAAACACCCTGTAGCCCAGGCCTGAAATGTCAATTACGGCATAATCCTCTCCGATATAGTCCACTCTTCCGCTTAAATACTCATACATTGTACTTCACCCCTACACTCTGAATTGTTCCGAGAATTTTGACGAATTGCCGTGGCAAATTGCAACAGCCAAAGCATCTGCGACATCATCAGGCTTCGGTATCTCACCAAGATTCAATATTACCTTCACCATCTGCTGCATTTGGTTCTTGTCAGCCCTTCCATAACCTACTACAGCCTGTTTGACCTGAAGAGGGGTATACTCATATACCTGCACGCCGGATTTTGAGCCGGCCAGGACAGCTACTCCCCTTGCATGTCCGACTGTGAGAGCTGTCTTGATATTTTTGTTGAAAAACAGCTCTTCAATGGCAAAGGCATCCGGGTTATGCCTTTCAATAATATCAACAAGCCTGTCATAAATTATGGTAAGCCTTGCAGACATATTTATGCCTGAATCTGTGGTAATCGCTCCATAGTCAATAACCGTGAATCTGTTTGCTTCATATTTTACAAGTCCATAACCCAGTATTGCAATACCCGGGTCTACGCCAAGTATCAACAATAGATATACACCACCAAACATATATTCGCTATATTTACTATAACTTTTTTGGGGAAGAAATGCAACAGGGCAGCAGGATTGCTGCCCTCAAATTGCTGACAAAGCTCAAAATAGGAACAGTAATGTATAGTCAGAGCATAATTATACAGAAATTGTTAATGGCTCTTATGAGGCTCGACTTAGAAACAACCGTATGCGAGGCATGGAGGCCGAGCAAGCTGTCTCGGTCACGGATGACCTTTGACAGCGTTAGGTTTTTCTTAGTTGAGCCGAATTAGAGCCATCAATTTTTTTGAGACACGGGGACGTTTCGCGTGTCTCACTTCAGCGAGACAGGAGAAACGTCCCCGTGTCTCATTTGCTGTTCTTATGTTGAAGGTTTTTCATCAGCCTCAGGGCAATAGAATTGCTGCCTTGAATTAACGGACATAAGAAGAATGGGTTGCGTTATTTAATTGCTGAAGCCCTCCAGGGTCTGCTCCTTCTGCTCCTCTGTATCTACCACTATCCCCCCCGCAAGGGCCTGCTGATCCTCAGGAGTAAGCGGAGCTGCGGAAATGTCTGTTTTTTCCTGCAGGGACTTATGCCCGTTCTCATCATATACATAAATCGCAATATACCCGCCGTCCACTCCTATTATATAATGGCCGGGGCAGTAAGTATCAATATTCCTGCTGAACTCAACTACAGGAGGTGAATAACCTGAAAGGTGCCAATGGCTGTATTTTTCTTTCAGCTGCTGCTCATTCATATTTATCTCGTCGCTTCCTGCCTGAACAGCTTTTTCTACGGTATGCCTGCAGGAACTGTAGTATGTCTTGAAAATCAACTGAGTATTCGGTGTGGGAAAATCTATCTCTAAAATATTCGCTGTCTCCTCTGTATTGCTTTCGGCATTAACCTCTTCATAGGGCTTTCTCACTGTTGTCGGATTAATCAGGCTGTCAGGTATCTGAAGGTTGGCAGATGGCTGATTATCAGGATTATCTAAAGCTTCAGGGATATCAGCATTGAAAAAATACCCGACCGCAAAGGCGGCGGAAATCAGCAGTAGAAAGGCCGCAGCCAGCAGATACCTTCTTTTGCGTCTGATGCTTCTATCTTCAAACATAATTATCCCTCCATATTGTTCTGGAGGGTATTATTTCCAAAATATATATTTTTATACCTATTTATAGAATATTCTTCTTTTACCTGCCTGTTAGCTATATCATTTTCAAACTTGTCATGTTGTCATAGTATACGGTATACGTATCAGATTTGTGTTATTTCAGATACTATTCGTTATTAATAAATGAAAATGAGGGTTGATACTATGACAGGATTGGGCTTCGCGTGTATCTCAAAGAGCTTGAAGGAAAACGGCAGATTCAGGACAATGAGCGTAAAAACCTATAATAGCCTGAAACCTGATGAAAGGATTCGAAGGCTTAGATCCATATCAGTGGATAACCTGTACAACACCTGCAGGATTATACTTTGGTGCATTGAAAACAGTATAAGCCTGTATCGGTTAAGCTCGGGCCTTATACCCCTGGCAGGCTGCGTACCGGAATGGAAATGGTGGGAAGACCGGGATATAAGGAACATGTGTGAAAAGATAAAAAAGATTGTTGATGAAGGCAAAATAAGAATCAGCATGCATCCCGACCAATTCTGCGTGCTTAACTCAGACAAGGCTGAGGTAGTAAAGGGAAGCATTGCAATTCTTGAACACCATAACAGACTGTCAAATATGGTGGGAAACAGGATTCTAGTAATTCACGCAGGCAGCGGCACCGGAGGCAAAAGCAAAGCAATTGAAAGGTTCATCAAGAATTTTAACATGCTGGATGAAGATATTAAGAAAAAAATTGCAATAGAAAACGATGACAAGGTTTTCAATGCGGAAGACATTCTGCACCTGTGTGAGCATCTGGGAGTACCGATGGTGCTGGATATCCATCATCATAACTGCAATCATGAAAAAGACAACCTGCCCCAGCTGATGGATCGTATAAAAAGCACCTGGAAGGGAAAAAGGCCAAAGGTGCACCTTAGCAGCGGAAAAACCTGCCCTACCGACAGGCACCATGCAGATTATATAGATTTTGGCGATTACAGGCAGGCAGCAGAACTCGTTAAAGATGAATTTGATATAATGATGGAATGCAAGGAAAAAGACCTGGCAGTACTTAAGATTCTCACATATTGCATCTGATTTCAAGATATACTGTACAATCATCCTTGAATATAAATTTATTGTTAAAGCAAAATGTTTAAAACGATGAAGGTATTATAGGAGGATGTTTGACGTGTTCATAAATGGAAAAATCCCGCACCTTTTGCAGCAGACTGTGCTCATGACTGCTTTTACATTATTGAAGTTCACTGCCTTGTACCACTTTGCCGGAAAGCCTCAGGATATGCTTCCTGCAGCTTTAAGGACATATACGCTCCTGTTTGCCATATATTTATTGACCAACCTGGTCATAGGAAGAAAAAGCTTCTTAATCAGAATAGCCTTTCATGAATTTCTGGCTCTCATTGTATTGGCAGATACGCTTTATTACAAACAATTCAATATACTGCCGGAAGTTGCGGATCTGCAGTTTCTGAAAGTCCTGCCGACAATATGGGACAGTGTAGGCTTTCTTTTTTCAGGGATACACCTTCTGCTTTTCGCCGATGCCCTGATTTTGATGACTCACCAATATGCCCTGAACAGACAGGAAAAGGCTTCAGCCCCTGGGATACTGCCCTCTGTTATCGCAGCTGCGCTTTTGCTTGCAATTATATTTACAGACTTCTCTTTCAGCGATATAAAAAGCAGCGGCCAGGCCTATGAAAAATTCGGCCTGCTGCATTATCATATTTCACAAATTCCGGGCGTATTGCAGTCCAACAGCAACAGCAGCAGCCGGAGTATCGGCAAGGCTCAGATTCCGGCAGAGGTTGAGGAAGCTGCTAAAGAGCCCAGGTGCTTTGGAATTGCAAAGGGCAGAAACGTAATTGTAATACAGGTGGAGTCCCTTCAGGATTTTGTCATAAATATGCATTATGAAGGTCAGGAGCTTACGCCGAATCTGAACAAGCTGCTTCTGAAAGATACAATATACTTCAACCGTTTCTACCAGCAGCTGGGGAAAGGCAATACTTCGGATGCCGAATTTGTCACCCAGAATTCCCTATATCCTTCGATTGATATACCTGCATACAGAAAATATGAGAATAACAGATTTATGGGGCTCCCTATGATTATGAGAGAAACAGGCTACGGCACCTACGCCTTTCATGCATATAAGCCGGACTTCTGGAACAGGCAGAATATGTATCCCATGCTTGGTTTTGACCGTTTTATAAACATGAACGACTTTAACCTTAACGAGACATTTGGTATGGGCTTAAGCGACAAGGAATTTTTTGAGCAATCGGCCGCATATATCAGTACTGCCAATCAGCCTTTTTACTCTTTCCTTGTTACTTTATCCAGCCATCACCCTTTCGGCCTACCGCAAAAATACAAGAAAATACAGCTGCAGCCGGCACATAAGGATACTCTGTTCGGGCGCTATATTCAGGTTATTAACTACACTGATGAGGCTATCGGGCTTTTTCTCGAAAAACTGAAAGAATACGGCTTATATGACAACTCAATAATAGCATTATATGGAGACCATCGTAGCATTCCCAACGGCGTCCCTGAAAACGACAAGCTGATGTCGGAGCTCTTGGACCATGAATACACTTTTGATGAGTCTCTCAATGTGCCGCTTATAATACATATTCCGGGAACCAATATAATAGAAACCAATACAATAGTCGGAGGTCAAATGGACTTTCTGCCCACTATGCTGAATCTGCTGGGAATAAAAGAAATCCGGCCTAAGCTTTTCGGACAGGATTTGCTAAATGCCAAAAACGGATTTGTGGCATCTCAAACCGGTATGATCAAGGGTTCCTTTATAGACAATGAGAAAATATTTGTGATGTCAAGAGACGGTGTATTTGAGAACAGTACCGCCTGGAAGCTGGATACCCGTGAACCTGTTGACCCGGAATTCTGCAGAAATGGCTATGAAAGGGCACTGAGAGAGATAAAAAAATCTGAATATATTCTGGCAAATGATCTTATTCATGAGTTTATCACATTGGGTAAAAGCCATACAACTTTCAGCAGTGCTATAGAGGCCGCTTCGGGCTATATAGAAAGGATTGCCGCACTTTTCAAGAGTATTGTTGAATAGAAGCAGAATGCGACGCGGACATGGGGGGGACACGGGGACGTTTCTCCCCCATGAGCAAAAGGAATAATTTACTTGAAGCAAGCATTGTCAAAGCATGATAGAATTTACTTGAGTATACCCATATTCAGCTTATCAAAAAAATCGGAGGATTATTATTATGAAGAAATCTATTGTCCTGCTTTCTATCCTGGCCTTGCTGGCTGCCGTGTTTGCAGCTGTTGCGGCAAAGCCTTTGAAAATAGGCGATGTTATTGGGAAAATCTATTATACTGATATAAAAACCTATATTGACGGAAAACTCATTGAATCGGTAAATATTGGCGGGAGGACAATGATATCGGCAGAGGATTTGCAGTATATGGGCTATCTTGTAGAATGGAACGATACTGCAAGAACACTGAATATTACATCAAACACATCCCATAATATTTCGGGAAAGGTCATAATACCTGACGGGAAAGTCGCCCCCAAGGGTGGTTTGAATGTTGAAATCGCTGCCTTTATCAATCCAAACCCTGACCCTTCGGTTATAAGCCGTGGTTATGGCCCTGAGTTCGGCAAGGAAATTAGACTTGTCATTCCTGAAGGCCATAGCAGCATAGAATATATAATATCCGTACCATATAAATTCGAACCGCGTTATATAACTGCAATACTTCCCGGCGGTGAATCGGGAGAACCTGAAAAGTTGCCTGATATTAAGCCATACTATGTACTCCGCTTCAGATACTCATATTATCTGGGAAATCATAAAGTTGAACACGGAGATTTCATGGAAGGCTATCTTGATATGAGCACCGGCGATAAAACAGGCGTTGACTATACCTTTGACAATATTGATTTGAAATAAACGATACAAGCTAAAAGGAGCAGCGCTAATATTCTAATGCTGCTCCTTTGTCCATAGAATAATTCTTCATTATTGCCCCGGATCCTGCTTATCCTTTCTTTTAAATCGGCGAAGGGGTTTTCGAAAAAGGAAGTAAACAGCAGCTATAAAGGGTGATATCGGCAATATAAATGCAATCAGGCTGAGAAGAGATGTAACAATATTTATTAATAGGTCTATACCTCTTTTCAATGCAAGCTGCAATTTGTATCCAAGACTGTCCTGGCTGGCAGAATCAATAGAAATCTGGCTCTTTTCAAACCTTATCCGAACTTCGCTGTATGTTATCTGACGATCAAGGTTAGTTATATAGCCCTTTAATGATTCAAGCTCATCAGTAAGACGCCGTATCTCCCTTTCAATTTCCAATATCTCAGAAACCTTCCAGCCCGGTTTTTGCAATAGACTGCGCATTATTTCAATTTCTGCTTCCAGATTTTTTATTCTAACCTGAGTATCAAAATAGCTGTCTGTTACATCTTCGGTTTTCTTGTTACTGTTAATAGTTTTCCCCAAACTTCTAAGGCTCGAAACAAATGTATCGGCTTCTCCTGCCGGTATCATAATAGTGAGCCGGCCTGAGGATTCGCTTTGATAAGACTCACGGGTGTAGCCGCCTGAAGCCGCTGCCATTGCCTCAGCATCAAGCATGCTTTTTTCAATATTATCCACCCTCATATCCATAGACAGCATGACTATCAGCTTGCGGTCCGGCGTCTGTGAAGGTGCTGTTGCCGGCATTTCGCCTGCTGTTTTTTGTTCTTCCGCTGCTGAGGAAGCCGTTGATGGTTCCGGAGGTGCAGATTCATTTGCAGCTTTGCCGCTGCAGCCTGCTGAAATAATACTTATGATAATAAGAATAGTAAAAAGGATTAACCCCAAAGACCTTTTTTTCATAATATCACCCCGCATATTTAATGATCACCGTTCATATTTCAATTGTTGGATTTGCAAATTAGACGGATTATTCCATATTAAGTTGCTTACTTATGATATATTTTACTTTATTTTCATAAATATTGAAATGCCTGAAAAGAACAGTCTTGGTAATATTTGCACTTAAGATGTTTCTCATGTGAGTTTCGAGCAAAAAAAAGATAGCCAACCAAATGGCTATCCATTCTGATAGTCTCATTTCAAATAAGATCATCTTCTTCATCCGGCAGCTCGGCGTTGTGGTAGACGTCCTGGACGTCATCGTTGTAGTCGAACATATCCAGCATCTTGTTTATTTTCTTTACTGCTTCAGGGTCTGTAACTTCGATATAATTCTGCGGTACCATTGTCACTTCTGCCGAAGCCATGGGTATTCCCGCTTCTTCAAGCTTCTGCCTTACCTCGGAGAAGCTTTCGGGTGAAGTAACTATCTCAAAGGAATCCTCTTCCGCATTGAAGTCTTCAGCCCCTGCCTCCAGAGCATGCATCATCAGTTCTTCCTCGTCTGTCGTACCATCGTTTTCTACTATGATTATACCCTTTTTATCAAACATCCAGCTTACAGCCCCACTAACTCCCATGCTGCCGCCATTCTTGTCGAATATGTGTCTCACGTCCCCTGCTGTCCTGTTCCTATTTTCTGTAAGTGCTGTTACTATAACTGCTACTCCCCCCGGAGCATAACCCTCGTAGACTATTTCTTCATAGTCCACGCCTTCCATCTCACCGGAGCCCTTCTTTATAGCCCTTTGTATAGTATCATTAGGCATATTGTTGGACCTTGCCTTGGCTATAACATCGGCAAGCTTGCCGTTGGTGCTTGGGTCGGCGCCATTCTTTGCAGCCATGGCAATTTCCTTGCCAAGCTTAGTGAATATCTTACCCCTCATGGCATCCGCCTTGCCTTTTTTATGTTTAATATTTGCCCACTTTGAATGTCCGGACATATATAAACAACCTCCCCAATCATAGAATAAATCGCAATTATTATATCATAGAATCTTTCACTAATGCAAAAAACTTCTCTAATCTTGCTTTTCAGATGGTACAAATCTTGGTATCATCGTTCTCTTATGCTCGCTTCTCTTATTCATGGCATCCACCTTTTTCTTTATATGCTCCTCTGCGGCTCCGGTAAGTATGTAATTGTCAAGCTCAGTATAGGTCATACCCATCTCACTCTCATCGGTTTGATTCTCCCAAAGGCCTGCCGTAGGCGGCTTTATAATGACTGCTTCCGGAATGCCCAGCTTATAGGCCAGCTCTACTACTTCGCTTTTTACGAAACTGGTCAAAGGCATGATGTCTGCTCCTCCGTCGCCGTATTTTGTAAAGTAGCCTATAGTAAATTCACATCTGTTCCCTGTTCCGGACACAAGATAATTTCTTAATCCGGCATAATAATACAATGTAATCATTCTGAGCCTTGACTTGATATTTGCAACTGCAAGCCTTGGATCGCTTTCCCGGACTCCAAGCACAGCCTTCATAGAATCAAAGGCTTTATCAAGAACCACCGTCTTTGTTTCCAGTCCTATAGCTTCAGCTACGGCAATTGCATGCTCCTCATCAATAGGATTGCTGTAGCAGGGCATTATTACTCCCAGCGAATCGGAAGGATATGCTTTTTTGCATAATGCAGCCACAACCGCAGAGTCTATGCCCCCTGAAAGGCCAAATACAACACCCTTTGCACCTGCTCCTTCAACGGTGTTTTTTATCCATTCCACTGCTTCATTTATCACTGTATCAGCATTTATCATTTGTGTACCTCCAACAAAACAATAGTTTTTCAATCATTACTGTAGTTATTTCCTATCTATAAATATTATAATAGCATTCATAAAAAATGATGTAAATAATAGTTATAGTTTAGTGCAAATATCGTTATACTCCAAGTGTTCCTTATTGAGAATTTTTACATGCAATAATAAAACGTGTAATGCAGAGATTAATACTGGGAAACAATAAGTAAAATCAAAGTCATGATGTATCGGAGCTATTATGAAAAATAAAAACCATCTGAAAACTGCATTAATCGGTTTCGCAGCAGGTCTTGTCAATGGTATATTCGGTTCCGGAGGCGGTACTATTCTGGTTCCGTGTCTTGTATTCCTCATGGGCATTGAAGATCACAAGGCCCATGCAACTGCAATTTCCATAATACTTCCCATATCTCTTATCAGTTCATTTATATATTTCAGGTACGATGTGACGGATCTTTCTCTTACCCTCAAGGTTGCTGCCGGTTCAGTCCTTGGAGCATTATTCGGCTCCTTTGTTTTGAACTGGGTTCCCATCAATACCCTCAGAAAGATATTCGGCATGTTCATGATACTTGCCGCCATAAGGATGGTGTTTTGATGCTTACGGTACTAATAGGCTTTGCGTCAGGAATAATAAGCGGTATGGGTATAGGGGGAGGAACCTTGCTGATACCCGCATTGGTTTTTATAGTAGGTACCAAGCAGCAAATAGCCCAGAGCATAAACCTGCTGGTGTTTATACCCTCTGCCTCAGCAGCTCTGTTTGTGCATGCGAGAAAGCACAATATTGAAAAAGGCTTGCTCTTTAAGCTTGCAGTCACAGGCTGTGCAGGGGCTGTTATCGGCTCCCTGGCTGCAGTAAATCTGGACTCCGGCATTTTGAAAAAAATATTCGGGACATTCCTGTTTATAATGGGAATATATGAAATATCCTCCAAGAGCAGAGAGAAAAATAAAAAGACCGGAAAGGAGGGCTGCAGATGAAAATCAGGAAATTGCTGGCTGCTTATGCTTTGGCGAGAGGCGTGATGAAATACCGCCGGAGCAGGCAGAACAGTCCTGCCGATAAATTCGAAAAATGCGAAAACTATTACAGATGTGATGATGATGAAAAGGACGGAAGAGGAAACTATTAAATCAGCCCCCTTCCAATTTGCCCTCATATTGAAGTATTATTATTGAACCCATTATCAGCAGTATCCCGGCAAGTTGAACAAGCCCCATTCTTTCACCCAGCACAAAAAATGAAAGCAATATTGTTATCGGAAGCTCTGAGGTCGCAACTATGCTTGCCTTATCCGCTCCGATTAATTTTATGCCTTTGTAAAGGAATATAACGGGCAGTATCCCTGAAACCACTGCAAGCTCAAAAATATATATCAAAAGCTCCGAAGTCATTAAAAACTCAAACCTGAAAAAACCCGGATGAAGTATCAATGAAACTGCCAAAGTTGTGAGATTTGTATAGAAAGCAATAACTAAAGGCTCAAAATCTTTAAGCTTCACATCAGCATATATATTGTAAAAAGCATAGGTACAGCTGGACATTATTCCAAACACAAATCCGATAAAAGGAGTTCCTGCAATACCAATATTGAACACATTAATAACCATAATACTTCCAAAAAAAGCAGTCAGTAATGCTAAATTGCTCCTGCGCGTAATCTTCCTGGTTTTTGTAGCCATGAAGTAAATACTTACCAGCACAGGATGGGTAAACAGCAGCATTGAAGCAATTCCCGCATTCAATTTCTCCAGTGCCAGATAGAAAAGAACTGTCGTACACGAGCTTCCAATCAATCCCTGTGTCAGAACCGCCTTTAAGCTTTCCTTCGGGAGGCTGAGCTTTCTTATACCCGCTATAACAAAATAAATAAGCATAAAAACAAATGATGCAGTATACTGCAATACGAGCAAGTCAAAAATTTTGATCCCGCTATTTATTACAGTCTTGCCGATAACAGCTATCAATGCAAAGAAAAATGCTGCCAATAAAACATAAACATATCCCACTTTATTTCTGTTCAAAGAATAACCCCCATTACTAAATAACGTACTTTTTTAATCTTCCGAAGCTTATTTCATCAACCACAGCCTTTATACGGATTCCATCCTCTCCGTACTGCTCCTCTGTTACTTCATCAGCACTTTTATATATTTCAGAAACCACACTGCCCTCGGCGTAGGGGATCATCAGTTCTACTGTCCTTGACTGCTTAGCTGCAAAGCCTTCTATCAATGCGAGCAGCTTGGGCAGACCTGTCCTCTCGGAAGCAGAAATAAGCACCGTATTTTCCATATCCTCATACTCCTCCGGGCTGAATCTGCCGGGGCATTTATCAATTTTGTTTATAGCCATAATCGAAGCTTTGTCCCCTGCTCCCAACTCTGAAAGAACATCGATAACCACCCTTGCCTGATCTTCATAATCAGAATTGCTTCCATCCACTACATGTATCAGAAGATCCGCATAAACCTCCTCTTCCAGAGTTGACTTAAAGGCTTCAATCAAATCATGAGGCAGCTTTCTTATAAAACCGACAGTGTCAGTTACCAGCACTTCCTTTCCGTTTCCCAGCGTTACCCTTCTGGTAGTGGGATCCAAAGTGGCAAACAACTGATCTTCGGCATATATGTCGGCATCCGCAAGGCTGTTAAGCAGCGTAGATTTGCCTGCATTTGTATATCCCACAAGGCATACCTGAAAGGCCTTTCCGGAAACCCTGCCTTCCCGCTGAAGGTCCCTATGCTTTTTTAACTGCTTAAGCTCGTTTTCCAGATCGTTAAGCCTGTCTCTTATTCGCCTTCTGTCCACCTCCAGCTTTTTCTCCCCGGGGCCCCTGGTTCCGATGCCTCCCCCTGTTCTTGACATTTGCTGCCCCAATCCGATTAATCGCGGCATCATGTATTTCAGCTGCGCCAGCTCTACCTGAAGCTTGCCTTCCCTGGATCTTGCCCTCTGTGCGAATATATCCAGTATCAGCTGTGTCCTGTCTATCACTTTTAGACCAAGGGCTTCTTCAAGGTTCCTGATCTGTGCGCCGGAAAGCTCCTCATCAAATACCGCAAGATTTGCCTCCACTGCCTGGCAGAGAAGCATAAGCTCCTTAAGCTTTCCTTTCCCTATGAAAAAGACGGTATCCTTTTTATCCCTGCTCTGAACCATCCTGCCAACCTCGCAGCCTCCTGCCGTTTTGAGGAGTTCTCCAAGCTCCTCCAAAGCCTCCTCATCCTCTAATCCGACAAGCACTGCTCGTTCTGCATCGATGTCAACCTCTTTGCTCGCTTTTCTAATATTCTTTATACCGGCTTCTGCTTCAACAATTATGTCAAAAATATTTACCTTCATAAGCCTGTTATAGCTATATGGTCCCATAACAACTGCCTGGAACTGTTTATCACTGTCTACCCCAAGAAAAGCCATAGTGGCATTGGTCATTTCCCCGTTGGAAACTCCTACTGCCGCCATAATGTCAAACTTCATTCTTTTTAAGGCAGAGATATCCACCTCTGAAAGTCCTCCGTGCCCATTGGGATGGGTGTGCAGGCATCTTATTCCGCTTAAGCTTTCTTCTGACCTTCTGAAATTAAAATCCTTCAGAGTAACTGTGTTTTCATCTCCGATACTTACATCAAGAACCGTGCCTTTTCTGTCTATATATACTGCTATCTCCTTGCCGGTTTCTTCTGTGATATCGCAGATTTCCGCAATTATTTCCTCCGAAACCAATTGATATTTCTCAACAGTTGATTCTTTAAGATTTTCAAGCCTTTTTAACAATGACTTTTTAATTCCTATCGTGTTTTCCATATAATCACCTTTGCTCCAGTAGTATGCTTTTAGATATTTTAACACACAATAATGTTCAATATGACGAAATACAAAAAATATTTCACAGCTTTTTAGTGTTACCCTCTCGCTTATTATTTTGACGGATAAATTTTTTTGCATTTTTCATGCCGCCGACACTCCCGAACATGGCATTGAGCTTTTGAGTTTCAATTTGTTTGAAGGAGAGGCCATCATAGCAGGTTTCCCGTTTTAGCTTATGATAGCTTTGGAGTCGCCTTTCAGTAAGTGTCCCATCCTCTATCGCCTTCCTGACGGCACAATCCGGTTCTGTGGTATGTGTACAGTCTCGAAAACGACATTTCATTGCCAAATCGTCTATGTCAGAAAAGGATTTGCTCAAATCCACTGATTCCAAACCAAGTTCCCTCATGCCGGGAGTGTCAATGACTATTCCTCCCTGCTGCAAAATCATCAGCTCTCTGCGGGTAGTTGTATGTCTGCCTCTATCATCTTTTCTGATTCCCGAAGTCATCAAAAGCTCCTCTCCCGCAAGCCTGTTTATCAGAGTAGATTTCCCTACTCCAGAGGAACCTATAAAAGATGCAGTCATCCCAGGCTGCAGCCAAGGCAGTAGCTTATCGCATGAAGCCCGATCGTTGCTTGAAGTTACTACCACATCAATACCCGGTGCCACAGCTGATATCTCAGACAAAGGAACAGACAAATCTTCACAAAGGTCAGCTTTTGTTAACACTACCACCGGTGTAGCACAGCTGTTCCAAGCCATGGAGATATAGCGTTCAAGTCGATTCAGATTGTAGTCATTGTTCAAGGACATGCATATAAACACTGTGTCAATGTTAGCAGCAACTACCTGTGTCTGATGCTCTGTGCCTGCTGCTGCACGCTGAAAGGCGCTTATCCTTGTCAGTACCCTATGAATAATGGCATTACTCGAACTACCTAAACTGAGATCAACCATAACAAAATCACCCACCGCAGGATATTCAGATAACCCCTTTGCCTCATAACGGAACTTACCGGAAATCTCAGCCAGGAAATCACCTGTTTCAGTGACGAGCTTATAAAGATTCTTATACTGCGATACCACTCTTGCAAGCTTTAAATCAGGATAAAGGGCTGCCTCGTTAAAATAGCGTTCCCTTGCACCGTAACTAATTAAATTATTCATAATATTTCACCTCGTTATTTGAGAATAAAAAGAGCATAGTCACATAACTATGCTCCGACAGTCTCTAATAAAAAAACTGTTTGTCATAGTCCTGTATGAACATAGTTGCACAGTAACAAAACGACCGAATATCGCCGTTTAGATAATGCAACTTTTATTCATTACAGAACAATCTCCACAAAGACACCCCTTTTATTCGTTTATATAATTAAATTAGCACAATCGGTTAATAGGGTCAAGTAAAAACTCTGTTACTCCCATTGAAAGAAGCGAATAGAAATGCCTGTGCAAATTACTGCAAGCACAATCATCACAATAACAGGGGCCAGAACACTGTCTATTGGTAAACCAAGCGAAGTTGCTTTGAGGATTTTTATCCCCTGTGTAAGCGGCATTATGTCTGCTGCTTTTTGAAGAGTCACAGGCATGATTTCATAAGGCAAAGTAGCACCTGAGAAAATGAGCATCGGAAAGTATAGCAGGCTTGCTATTATACCCGCCATCTTCATGTTTGGCGCTATTCCTCCGACAAGTACTCCTATACTGAACATAGACACCATAACTATCAGGTATGCTCCTAAAAACTGTAACCATGAACCGTTTAAATGGTAGTTGAAAAAGATCGCTGCAGTAGCATAAACTAAAATTAGTGAAGCGAAAGAATAAACAGCATATATAACAACCTGTACTGCTAAAATGACTGTAGGGCTGATTGGAGTAACCTTGAACCGCTTTAAGATTTTCTTGCTACGATAATCGGAGATAACTAAGGGAAGCCCCATCACACCTCCGGCGCATATGGCTATTGTTGCTACTGCACCAAAGGATTGTTCCAAGAAGCTATAGCTTGCGCCATCGAAGGCAGGCTTGTTTCCAAAAATCGAGCCTAAAATAATTACTGCTACGACAGGCATGCAAATTGCAAAAATAAACATGTCCATCCCTCGAAGGGACAATTTGAATTCTGTTTTAAAAAGTGTTTTAAATGCCTTCATTTTCTTCACCTCTCTCTTCTGTATACCAAAGATACGCATCTTCAAATTTTTCATGTGGAGTTGAAGCAACAGCTTCCTGTATAGTTCCGTAAAAAATGCTTTTCCCGTTTTTTAAAATCATAATTTTATCGCAAAGAGCTTCCACCTCATCCATGAAATGAGATGTCAATAAAATAGTCAGCCCTTTCTCTTTCAGGCTGGACAAACTATTCCATACATCCCGCCTTGCTCGGGTGTCAAGTCCGGTGGTTAACTCATCTAAAAACACAACCTCGGGATTTGGGATTAAAGCCAAAACAATAAACAATCGCTGTTTTTGGCCTCCGGAAAGCTCACTTACAGGGCTTTTCAACTTCTCTGAAATCCCGAATTGTTTTAGCAAGTTTTCATAATCCAAAGGAGTTTTATAAAGAGACGCCGTGATCTCACATAGCTCCATAACTCTTATTTTATCTTGGTAATTTGCTTCTTGAAATTGAACTCCAACCCTTTCAAATAGTATTTTTCGATCTTTCTGCGGATTCATTCCTAAAATTGATACTACTCCGCTGTCTTGTTTTACAGTGCCTAAAATACACTCAATGGTAGTGCTTTTGCCTGCACCGTTTGCGCCCAACAATCCGAAGAATTCTCCTCGTCTAACAGCAATATCCAAATTCTTAACCGCTGTAACATTAGAGTAAGACTTGCTTAACTTCTCTACTTTGATTACTGATTCCATTCGATCAAATCCCTCCATTCTTTTCTAAAAAAAGAATAACACCTGAGAAAACTCTGGTGTTATAGTGTAGGGTTTGAAATAAAAAGTTTTTTCATTTTATCAAGGTGAGTCAGCATAACAAAGGCATTTTTCTCAGCATACCTCAAGGATGTAAGCAGCTTGTCACATACAGAAATAATGTCATCGTCCTTTGGAGGCACATCAATTATCTCCCGTATATCAGTCTCAGGGTTATTGGATAAAGCATTCATCATCCTTAAAATTGCTGCAAGAGAATAATTTGCACAGCGTAAAGTGCGTATAATTTGCAGTCGTTTAATGTCTTCAGAAGTATATACTCGATAGCCATTTTGTTTTCTTCTTGCTGTCAACAATCCGTTCATTTCCCAATTTCTCAGAGTATCCATAGTGATTAGCAGATGATTAAGGACTTCTTTTCGCGTAAAAAGCATATCCTCTGAGGCTTTATCCTCCCCTGATAATAACATTTCGGTAACTGCTATGGTTTCTTCGGCTTTTTGCAGTTCACTTTTTATTTGCTTCAAATAACAATTTGTAAGATAAATTGCTCTATCAAAATCTTTGGCAGCAGAGGTTTTTATGATATTAATAGCCTGCTTCCTGAGACCATTTTGCAGAACCTCGACTTTTAGAGCAGTTCTCGCAAATCTAAATTGTTCAATATGAAAATCAGTAAAGATCCGATAACCATTTGGTTTCCGTTCAGGTTTGGGAATAAGTCCCAATTCTTCATAAAGTCTAACTGTGTTAGGATGAATACCAATGAATTTCGCTATTTCTGCAGTTTTATAGGTGTTCATGCTATCAGAGCACCTCCGTTCTAATATATTATAGCATTATTGTTACATATAAGTCTGGGTTATTCTATAAATGCATGTGCCAACGGGTAAAAAAATAACAGCCTCAGCTGTTATTTTTATTACCTGGCGGCGATCTACTCTTCCGGGACCCTGCGGTCCGAGTACCATCGACACCGGAGAGCTTAACTTCTGTGTTCGGGATGGGAACAGGTGTTACCTCTCCGTCATTGCCACCAGATCTTTCGTATCGTGATGACCTGCGCATTACTGCGTCAGATTTCGTTTTCGTGTGCTCATGTATGTCTCTATACATTCCGCGCACTCAAACTCATCTTCCTTGTCC